>Ga0302131_1000150_pt1 | contig 41412 bp, 49 predicted proteins | sample CB9_20m_MG_FD_203105 | JGI IMG/M metagenome (GOLD analysis project Ga0302131, IMG submission 203105) | Marine microbial communities from Western Arctic Ocean, Canada - CB9_20m | ecosystem: Environmental > Aquatic > Marine > Oceanic | place: Canada: Western Arctic Ocean | collected 2017-09-19
ACCCCCACCACCCCCCCCCCCCCCCCCCCCGCCCGCGCCCCCGCGCCCGCCCCCCCGCCGCCCGCCCCCCCCCCCCCCCCCCCCCCCCCCCCGGGGGGGGGGGGGTGGAGGGCAGCGGTTTGATATCTTTGTTAAATATGCGTGCAAGCTCCGCTTCATTAACACGATCCAAAGGATCCCCCCCTCCTCCAAATTCAAGGGTTTTTGTTTTTTTCATTGATTTCTTTTTTTACTTTTCGCCAAACAGTGTTGGCGCTGTGAAAATCCTTTCGGTTTCTTACAACTGATACTATCTTTGTATTTTTTGCTCCATTTGCGCCGTTTTTTACATTTTGTCTTTTTAGCCGTTTTTCTTTTGTGCTTCTTTTTTATGCTACCACCTGTTCCACAACAAAATGGACCTCGGGGCGATTCGGGTTTATTCGCGGCGGCATGGAAGTCGTATCCTTTTATTTTGCCTATAATGTTCGTCTCCATTGTTTTCAGATTATTTTGATGTTCGTTGTTTGTCATGTTTGTCATGTTTGTCATGTTTGTCTTGTTTGTCTTGTGTTTTTCTCGTACATATGCTTGAATATCGTCTTTTACATACTCAATTGCGGCTTCAACTGTTTCTGTATTTTTTTTAAGACCGCTATTAACAAGAGCTTCTACCAACTCTATTATTTCAAAACCAGAATCTGTTGAAATACCCTCTAGTTTTTCTTTTATTATTGCTTCTATTGCTTCTATTTCTTCACGTGTCAATTGCCCTGACGGCTGCCTATGTTCGGATAAGAGCGACGCGCCGCTGCTGCCGGACCCAGAGGCGGAGATCGTCTCCGAATCGCGCCCCAGCAACAGTCGCTGGGGCGCCGATGGTTGTTGTGGCGGTGGCTGCTGCCCCTGCCTCTTCCATTCGGGTTGTGAGCCGATAGGCATGCGGTTCTGCCGATTTATGCCCGTGTCATTTTTTTTTTTTTTGGGGGGGGTTGCCGCCGTTTTATTTCTTTTTATGCGCCCTGGCATATTTATAATAACCCTCCATAAAATATTTAAAAATATGTAAACAACCCTGACTAAGAAATGATGTTTTACAATCTAACATGTGCCTGGTGTTTCATCGCCAACTCCACCTTATTGAATATAGAATGGCCTGATAGAAATTCTCAATATTACGGAACAATTATCAATAGTTCACTCATAAAACTTGATGGCGTTTTTCCAAATTCGCGATACTTCTCCTTTGAAATGTATGACTTACAAACATGGGAACCTTTTTGGGATATACATGATGTCAATATAAACGCCCCCGTGAATCCATACAATGATCCTACTATACCATACAACAACAGTCTAAAGTATCAGATTGACTTAAATATTGACAATCATTATGAAGATAATCGAGACCAATATTACCTTTTGATTTATCGCATTTATATGGGGGTTAATAATACAGGAAGTGTTCAGCTTCCATTTTTGTCTTTATTTCACAACAAGAAATGGAATTACATTGAACCTTGCGACGACAAATCCCGTCCAGTTATTGATATACAGGATACCTCACCTCAGTATTCACTATATAAACCAAATGATAATGACAACTTCTATCCACCACAAAACAAAAGCAATTTATTTATCAACTATGATGCAAGATACATGATTGCGTTTTACAACAACAGTCTGGATAGTTTTACGGGCGCCAAGATTCAACTTAAACTACCAAGTTATCCAACCACCATACAGAACATAGCTAAAGGAAAATATGATGTTCGGTATTTTTCGGTCAGCATCGTTGATCTGAGTAGTCCACGTCAAACCACACGAACAATCAGCGATAATATACTGAAAAATCATTCAAATGAAAATGGCGTGGTTTGTCTTTATTTGTTCTGTCACAATCTTCAAAATATATCACTTCAACTGTTTCCACCCACCACGAGCAATCATAATTGTTCAGGTCAGACGCAATATTTTGGGGTACTATATAGACAGTTGTTGCCACAGTTTGTAAATGAAATTCCTGACACACCAGACGCAACCCAAAGTGAACTCATGAAAATGATGGGAGATTATTATCCAGAAATAAAATGGTTTTAGAATTTTAACATCATTTCAGATACTCGTTGTCAAATTTAGGAATTGTGATAAATAAAATGAAAAAATTAAAGAATGCGCGGAGTGGTGAAAAAAGAACTACCAGAAAAAAACAAAAACATATAAACAAAAAGACAAGCGCGGTGGGGCCGGAACCGGAACTAAGAATATAGTGCCAGTTAGAGCCGGCTTAGCACGACAGAAAAAGAAAAAAGGATCAAACCAAAATAGAAATTATAGCGACCGGTTATCAGGGTACGAAGCCAATAGCGAAGGCAATGAAGAAGTCAATAATTCCCTCAGATCCAGCGGTGCGGCACAGGGCAGTGTGGGCAAGAAGACGGAACTTCATCCGCTTTGGTTGGTTGGTGGGTTGGTGGCGGCGGGGGTTTTTGGCGTCATCTATGGACAATAATTTACGATAAATGTTCCGGACAATTACACATTTGAACATTTAAAGCGCCGACTTAATCTTACACATTTGAACATTTAAAACGCCGACTTAATCCAGATAATTTAGGTGTTCGTTTTCTCGTTGATGGTCGATTTGCATATTTTCATTTCTATCATATACGCATTTTATTGGGTTTTTATCCAGAAATGAAATGGTTTTAGTTCTCCAAATGGGAAAACATAGAATAAAATCGTTGTAATGAAATAGAAAATACACTTTCGCAATCATTGTTTCTTGATTCTATATTTTTGAAACATACGATGGTTGGTAATTTCTTCGGATATATTCTTGTGACTTTTGCCATATTTCCACATTCACTTATCCATATACTATTGATGCTTGGTGCGAATTCATTATTGGTAATTCTGTAAAGAACCGGTATTGGTAGTTGTTCCATAAGTTGCTTATAAAATAAATAAGTTATTATATTATTTCAATTTTTATCTATAAATAAAAATCCAAACTATTATTTTTTTATTTTTTGAATTTTTTTGAGAATTGAAAAAATGATTCCCCCCCCCTCACTTGAAACTTTTTTGTTATCCATGGATAACATTTCATTCCTTTTTCTCAGTTATGATAACAATCACCATAATTTATATTATGTTTTTTGTTACTATATCAATGACATTTATTATGTGAATTAAAAAAGTTTCAAAAAGTTTCAAAAAAGTTTCAAAAAGTTTCAAAAAAGTTTCAAAAAAGTTTCAAAAAAGTTTCAAAAACAGTTTAAATATAATATTTACTATTTTATATATGAGCAAATATTATTGTAATCGCTGTAATTATGATGCGAAGGTTAAGAGTAGTTTTGACAAACATTTGAAAACAAAAAAACACCAAGAGGCAATGAAAAGTCATCCCAAAACCACCCCAAAGTCACCTTCGAGTCACCCCAAAATCACCCCAAAGCCACCTTTTTCGGATAAAGAAAAAAGTATTGAATATCCCTGTAAATATTGCAACCAAACTTTCAAATACAAACAAGGAATGTATAGACATATTAAATATACTTGTAAGAAAAACAAAGATGAAGATTTCAAGGAACTTGCCCGACTGTTGAATGAAAAAGACAAACAAATCAAAGAATTAATTTCAGACAAAAACAACCAATTTCAAAAGATGCAAAAGCAAATAGACAAGTTGATCAACAAACTTCAAATTCAAAATATCAATAATGGAAATGTGAACAACGGAACCATCAATAATAATACACTTAATATTCAACTGTTGAATCATAAAGATACAGACTATAGTCATCTTACCCCAAAAGATTATATTACGTGCATTAAGGACCGCAATCATTGTGTAAAGACTCTAATTGAAAAGGTACATTTCAATGCGGACAAGCCGGAAAACATGAATATATACCTGTCGAATATCAAAGGCAAGTATGTTATGATATATAAAGACGATGAATGGCAAATACAAGACAAGAAGACACAAGTGGATGATTTGTACGATTATAATGAATTTGTCCTGGAACATTGGTATGATGAATATGTGGAAAAGTATCCAAATATTGTAGAATCATTCAAAAAATATCTACAAAATAGAGACTCAAACACACTGTTGAATAACATCAAAGAAGAAATACTTGTCATGTTATACAATAAGCGAAAGATGATTGCGAACGAATGACTTAGAAATTTGAAATGATGACAAATTTATCCACAAACAAATTTTGGGACTTTTTTATTTTTATATTTTGAATTTTCTTGAGAATTGAAAAAAATGATTCCCCCCCCCCCTCACTTGAAACTTTTTTGTTATCCATGGATAACATTTCATTCCTTTTTCTCAGTTATGGTAACAATCATTATAAATTATATTATGCTTTTTGTTACTATATCAATGACATTTATCATATGTAATAAAAAAGGAATGAAAAAGGAATGAAAAAGGAATGAAAAAGGAATGAAAAGGAATGAAAAGGAATGAAAAAGGAATGAAACCAATTTAAATATAATATTTACTATTTTATATATGAATAAATATTTTTGTATTCACTGCGAATATGATGCGAAAATTAAAGGGAATTATGATAGACATTTAAAGACCAAAAAGCATCAAGATAAAGTAAAATGTTATCCAAATGTTATCCAAAGTTATCCTCTGTTATCCAAATGTTATCCAAATGTTGTCCAAAAGGAGCAACAGACGATGAAACTAAATGAATGTAAATATTGTGGAAAATTATACAAATATCGCTCTGGGTTGAGTAAGCATATCAAATACACTTGTAAGAAAAACAAGGACGAGGATTTCAAAGAACTCGCGCGATTGTTGAATGAAAAAGACAAACAAATCAAAGAATTGATTTCGGACAAAAACAATCAATTTCAAAAGATGCAAAAGCAAATAGGCAAATTAATAAACAAGCTTCAAATACAAAATGTCAATAATGGAACTATCAATAACGGAACCATCAATAACAATACAATGAATATTCAATTATTAAATTACAAAGACACTGACTATAGTCATTTAACGCCGAAAGATTATATTACCTGTATCAAGGATTGTAATCATTGTGTGAAGACCCTCATAGAAAAGGTACATTTCAATACAAACAAACCGGAAAACATGAATGTATACTTGTCGAATATCAAAGGCAAGTATGTAATGATCTTTAAAGACAACGAATGGCAAATCCAAGACAAAAAGACACAAGTGGATGATCTGTATGACTATAATGAGTTTGTATTGGAACATTGGTATGATGAATATGTTGAAAAGCATCCAAGTATTATAGAATCATTCAAAAAATATCTAAAAAATAGAGACTCAAATACAATGTTGAATGAAATAAAAGAGGAAATACTTGTCATGTTGTACAATAAGCGAAAGATGATTGCAATAGAAGGATAAAATAGAAAAAGTAGAAATCTGTGAAAATTATCCAAAAACGAAATATTTCATTTTTTTTTAAAAATTATATGAGTTTCAAAATGTCGGGTTTCAACACTTCTAGGTCCGATTCTGCTAACATATTATAGTCAATTACATTTCTTTCATTTCCATATGTTTGTGGCTGTAGACCATTTACGCGGACCGGAACCGGCCAATGAGATGTAGTTCTTTTTTCTTCAAAATATTTCAAACGTTTTTTATGCGTATTTTGTGTATTTTTAGGGTGATTCTTGGGTAAATAACAAATATATTGAACAACGCGTTCTTCTGAAAATGGTTTTCCATATTGATTATGATGAAACGTGCGACTATCCCATAAAACGAGTGAACCGGCTGGAACGTGTAGTACTCGTCTTTGTTCTCGCATTTGTTCTATGTCTGCATCCGGGATTCGATTCCAATTTTTGCTGTTTTGAATATTTCTATCTTTGAAAAACTGGCTGTGAATCTTATGTGTTCCTTCGTAAGCGACAAATGTGCGCTCTTTATTGGATGTTAGTGCAACAAATCCTTGTATACATTGGAGTCCTTCTGTAATGGGTGCTTGATCACTATGACTCCAATTTTTGTCCTTTTTATTTGCGTTTTTGGGAATATAGCAGCAACCATCGAAAGAAACAACCAATTCGTTTGTTCGCCAAAGTTCCTTGAAAACTGCTTGAACCGCGGGTCTTGTTCTAATATACCAAGCATGTTTTGTATGCCCAACTTGATGGTATTTGTAAATGCCGTGTGGATCAACACTATTGTGAATATAATCGTGATCGTAAATTGTATTTTTCCATTCATGAAACATATTGTAAGCATTTTTACATTCTTCTTGAGTCAAAACATTGTGAACAATTGAATATCCGAATTCTTCCAATTCTTGGCGAACGTTTGCGTAATTTGTTTCGGTAAGTGAAGCCATCTTATTGTGGGGGTTTGTTACTTTCATTTCAATCTTCTAAATTTATCAAATCAATTTTTTGAAATACAAGATTAAAAATTGAAATACTAGAACGTCAAAATTTTAATGACATAAACAATATCCATATATTGTAATAATGACTCTAGCAATGGTTGTTTTCGGAAACAATAAAACAAAAAGCAGCGATTTTGAAAAGTGGCTTTCCGAAAATGGGTATTACTATATGAAAACAAACGACAATCGTCCGTGCTTCAAATCAAAATTGACGCGCAAATTAAAACAAAAATATCAAACCGAAAGACAATGTTCAAAACCCAAGATATTCTCCTTTAAGTTCGCAAGATAATGTATTACAACAAATGATATAAACACATAATACAATGTATATATGTAAAATAAGTTATACCATGGTCTTATGGTGTAATGGTTAGCACTCCATGCTTTGAACGTGGCGTTCTGGGTTCAATTCCCAGTAAGACCTGTAAACCCGGTTAGCTCAGTAGGTAGAGCGCAAGACTTTTAATCTTGTGGTCGTGGGTTCAATCCCCACATCGGGTGCTGATGAAACAAAAACAATACCCATGCCTAAATGGAACGCGAAATGGGTCAATAGAGGATGCGGTTGCGCGTGAGGCTCAGATCCTTGCCCTTCGTGAAGCGCGCGGCCGCCGTCACCCCCTCATTGTCCCATTCGATGACCACCTTCCGCTTGGTGGTCGGGTGCCGGGGGCGAACGAGGTCGAACGACCCGTGCAAGTTGCCCCAGTATTCATCCCCGGCGCTCTGCTTAAGTGTAGGGTTCATGGGACCAGGCAAGGCCCACACAATCGCACTGACCTTCATCCGACCGCTGAGACCCTTGCGCCACTCGAGCGGCACGAGGAACGAATCGGTGACTTTGCGCGTGGGGGTGTAAGGCCACGCCTCGGTGAAACTGTACTTCTCTTTCTCTCCGTCGCTCGATTTAATATTGACATACACGTTCTGGTAGATGATGGTGCCCTTCGGTGCGCCGTCCACTTTGAAATCGGACTTCCACCCATGAAGCTCCTTCCTATTCTCGCGGCGCACATCGACGATCTCGACTTTCATATATAGTATACGGAGATAAAACCTTACTCCTTTGCTCCACGAGGGTTGGATGCCCTCTGATATAGGCGCATTTCTCTAATATTGTTTTTACAACAATAACAACGGCCTATCAAGTTTACGTTTTGTTTTTTTCTTCATCCTTTTGCTCCTATAACTCAGTTGGTTAGAGTGCCAGTCTTATGAGCTGGAAGTCGCAGGTTCGAACCCTGCTAGGAGCATTAAATAATATGTGTATTTAAATATTATTTCCTGATAGTACTGATGGCCGAGTGGTTTAAGGCGCCATCCTCAAGAGGTGGTATCTTCGGATAACGTGGGTTCGAATCCCTCTCAGTACATAAATATGTTTTTATATAACGAGTTCCTATAACTCAGTTGGTTAGAGTGCCAGTCTTATGAGCTGGAAGTCGCAGGTTCGAACCCTGCTAGGAGCATAAAATGACAACGTGTCCGAGTGGTTAAGGAGATGGACTGCTAATCCATTGTGCTGTGCACGCGTGAGTTCGAATCTCACCGTTGTCGTGAGTAAATGTTTTTGTAAATAAAGTATATACAAATTTCTATTTAACAATATTATCTTTATAATATGAATGCCAGGGTCTCGTGTATCTAAAGAAGAAGTCATACGCTTTCTTGAACAAAATGGTTGTAAGTTATTGTCAAATGATTACATAAACACATCCACAGACATAGAGTATAGATGCTTCTGCGGTCATAATAGAGTCTCAAAATTTAAAAAGATAAAACATTACAAACAATTTACTTGTCTAGAATGTATAGGTTACATTAGCAAGGAAATGGTAGTTGATTTTTTAGCACAACATAATTGCGAATTATTATCGGAGTATAAAAGTTCAAACATTAAAATAAAGATAAAATGCGATTGTGGTCATTTAAGAGTGTCCGCATTCAAATATATAAAGAGTGCCAAACAATTTTCTTGTATTAAGTGTACTAAGTTGAAAGCAACACGTTTTGGTGAAAAAAGAAGATGTATGTTTGATAAAAAAAGATGTAGACTATTAGAAAAAGCGTTGAATAAAAGTATCAAACAACGAGAACAGTTTCTTCCCGAAAATTATGACAAAACAATTCAATGTTTGAGATGTAACAACGAAAAAAGTATTAGGTTGTTTACAAGTGGAAAAATTTGTAAATCTTGTATCAAACTAAAAGAATCTATTAAAAGGGGTAAATGCAGTAAAGAACAACACATACATGAGATGGTACATAAGTGCTCAGTAACATCCAAATTGCGCTATGGTAGAGGACGAAAAATATTTCAAGACAAAACAAATTTAATTGATGAGGCATTCATTCTAAAGTTGTGCGACAAGCAAGGAGACAAGTGCTTTTATTCGGGCGTGTCATTCGTATGGAAACACGGTGTTAACGAAAAACCATCGATAGACCGGATTGATCCCAATTTACCATATTCCAAAGACAATGTTCAAATGGTGATCAAGATTGTTAATCAAGCCAAAAACGATTTGAGTCACGACGAATTCTTATATATGGTAGATTCCATTCAGAACCCCCTCAAAGAAACACCACATACTCTACCAGCATTGAGCTGGGTTCCTATAACTCATTTGTTGTGCGGTTGCCGAAGTAGGGCAAAAGCGCGGCTAGTCAGTAGAACAAAACATCCAAATTCGGGTGTTTTTGCTTTGACGCGAGACATTATTAACAAAATATACAAACGGCAGAAAGGTAGATGTGTCTATACTGGGGTGGTGCTTTACACTAAAGATTATGATGTGGATAAATTCCACAAATTATCTATCGACAGGATAGATAGCGATGGAGGTTATACTGAGAATAATGTCCAATTAGTCTCATATCCGACGAATCAAGCAAAGAGCGATTTGACTCATAACGAATTCTTGAATCTTATTGAAAAGATTCATACAAATATGAAATTATAATTACACGACATACTGTAAAAGTTCTAATAAGATTGGGTAGCTCATATGAAAGCGTGAAATCCTAATATCATTGAATGAATAATATCTTGACTACAATAAGTTTCCGAGGACACGATTCTATGAGTTATATTATCCATATTCAAGTCCCGGATGCGGAATATGATATTCAAATTCGGCAATATTATTTATATTTACAAACTGTAAATTTAAATACTTGTCATTTAATTTGTGAATTAAAAACCCATTATTGTTATTTTGGTATAACGATTTTACCTCAACATTTGAATTGTAATAATTCAAATCCGATTTATATGCTCCTGCCCCGTTAATACAGAAATGTATGCCGTGGTATTCCAAAAGTTGAAAATTATGTTCATGACCCGAAAAATATGCGGATACCTTGTATTTTTTTAACAACGGTAATATTCTCTGTATCATAGTGTTGTAATTTCCGTAGTAACCATTAGAAAACAATTGATAATGTCCATAAACAAATATCCATCTCGATTTGAGTTTTTTGGCATCAATGAGCATACCTTCTAAAATTGCGAGCGAGTCTTGCGTATCTTTTTGTGTATAAAGTCCTTTTGTCTTATCATATAATTCTGGATAGATTTTAATCGTGTCTATAAAAATATGATAACTACTTGTATTTTGATCATATGAATAATACTCATTTGCCGGCATGACCCAATTGTTAGAATGATTTGTCATATCAATCTGAGATTTTGCTCCATTCATACCAGCGTAATAGTCGTGATTCCCCAAAACAGACATCCAATTTATGTTTTTTAGTAAAGGAAATGGTTTTATAAATACAGAAAACCACGCAGTACCCCACAATTCATCCCCAATTCCGACAACTCCATTTTCATAAAAATTGTCTCCCAATGAAATGACAAAATTTGGTAGTGGATTTAAATATGGATAATAGTCCGCCATAGAATTTGCAACAAATTTCGCGGCATTTACACTCGTATTAGTAGCACCCCAATCACCAATTGAATAAAATATAAGTTGATATTTCATATTTTGTTACTATCTATAAGATATGTTTTATTATTAAGTATTACAACACAAACATATTTGTTATTTTGATTTATAAATATAATTGTTTTATAGATATGGATCACATATTGAATAATATTACAACAAACCCATTAGATATAAGAACGTTAATTTTGAATATAGTTTCATTCAAAAATCAATCAGATTGTGATAAGATTACAGATGTTATTAGAGAATGTTATGACAACCACGAATATTTCAAGATAATAATAGAAACAAAAGACTTAACCTCTCAAAATGTAGGCGTCCAATGTTTGTACTCTTTTTCATCTTTTTTGAACTCTCTAAAAAGACAAAAGTGTCACTATTTGAAGAAAACATTAATAAAAATATATAATAATTATTGTTATGACCTACTTTATTTCATGTTCACATATTTGTCTTCTCCGATAGCCATTGTCGAAGTTATTCTTTATAAAAATTACAAACTTATTCAAGAACCCTCACTCAAACCGACCAATTCATCTAATATTGAAAAAATCAAACAATACTTTCCATAAAATTGAAATAAGATATTCAGTATTATTCATACAACACCGAACCACCTCAATCATGGAAACACAACACTTTCTCAAATATCTCGCCGAAACAAATCAAATCTCGAAACTAAGCAACATTAACGCCGATGGAACTCCAAACATGAAGTATAAAAATAACCGGGACTTGTACCACGAATATTTATATAATAGTATACCATCATTTGAATGTTCTATTTGCATGGAAACAGTAGAAAACAGTGGGTGTAAAATGAAATGCGGACATTATTTCTGCGTAGATTGCTTTTCAAATCTTGCCAGGGTCGGTAACAAGTGTGCTTTATGTCGTAGCAATTTGAGCGAAACAAGCGTAAAAAAGGAAGTAGACCAAAATGCGCTAATTGACATTGTAAATTACGAACTAGAGACGCCTTATGCCGAGCGCGGCAATCAGAATGTGTGTGAGTATATTTATGACCAAATGAAGAAACTGGTTGAAACCGACAAACCAGATGACGATACAATTGCGAACATCGCCGACACCGTTTCTATGGAAGTATTTGATTCACTTCACGCGGTTGCCTACATAGTGGCGGAAACTGTAAACAATCAAGTGGTTGAATAAAAAATTGAAATGATTACAATCACCATCTTTAAACAGACCAAACCGAACTAAACAACCCGTCAAATGGAACACCTGCCGATTGAGATTCAGCGTGAAATTATCAAGTTCATTCCACGCCACGATTCCGCACAGATCATTTACGATTCCAGACATTTGCTATCCTTGAAATATGTTAGAAGATTCTTGTTTGAAGAAAACCCAGCTTATGAGAAGCGCATTTGGGACGAACTAAAACCAACTCACTTGAAGAGTGCGTTTTATGGAGACACTCAGAAAATAACACGGAGTCAACTAAGCAAGGGGCAATATGTCTATCTGAAACATCGCGGACTCGTTTGATGAGCGTTTTCTTAATCTTGAATCCTTGGAGTCGGAAGTATTTTTACAAAATAAATTCTTATTATAAATTAAAAGGTGAATGATAGTCTTTCAACGGTTATTTTTTATTTTACTACTAATCCTTTTGTTTGATTTCGTGTATATATCATTTTTCAGAAACGATTTTGTAAATTTATTTAAAAATGTACAAAAAAGTCCGTTGAAAATAAACAAATTCGGATTTGTGATTACTTACATGTTGCTCACGTTTACAGTATATTATTTTGGTTTTGTGAAACATTTTACAAGCAAGGATATGTTTATACTCGGTGTTTGTGTGTATGGTGTATATGAATTCACAAATTTGACGACCTTCAAAAATTGGGAAATGAAAATGACTCTTTTAGACACGCTTTGGGGTGGTATATTGTTTTATTTAACACATACCATTACAACAATGACATTAAAATGAATAACAAAGTTTCATAAATATTATTTTATTTTTATAAATTAATATTTATTTTTTATTTTGACACATATTTCAACTAACAAATGACAGACCTCTCACTATTTGTTAGCAAATTAAGATCTACAAATATATCGACGTCGGCTTGTTTACACTTGTTGCAAAAATATAAATTGCCTGTGATGTCGTTACTGGTCTCTTCGTAATTGAACCACGGGAGCTTTAGTTTCTCAAATACACCATTTTTAATACATACAACAGAAAAATCAACATGGTTTACTTTTACCAACGATGATGGCTTCTCAATTGTTTCAATATTCTCTTTCAAATTACCAGAAGCGTCGCGAATACTCGCTTCGTATTCGTTTAGTTTATTCATCTTGTCTTGAATATCTTCAAACTTACAATAATTGTAACTTTTTTGTTTGATTTCACTTAATTCAAAGTCTTCAATATAGTTTGTGTGTTTTAAACTACGTTCATTCGAACTCAAGCAAGATACCACATCCAAATCATGTTTAATCATCTCAATCACTATGTTAACCGACGGCAAGCAATCACTCTTAATATAAATAATAAAGTCATAATCCAACTTACCGCCAAAGGGGGCGTTAATATCGCCACTAATAGATAACGCCGCCATCTTGGAATTAAATTCACTTGATTTTGCGGACGACAATATAGGTTTGATTTTATTCATCAGGCAATACCCAACAATCTCCGTCCATGTTCGCATAAAATCTGAAGAAAATGTTTTACCTAGTAAACAAAAGACAATCTTTTTTTCAAATACAATATCGTCCATTTTTATAATAGCATTCACTATAATCTTCTATTTATATTGATTATTAGATACCTTTTTAAAGTCCTGCACTACCCTGAACCAAATACAACGATACGATAAATGACCCTAATCCCATTACATATACATGAATCCAATGCGGCGGACACTTCTTCATACCAAACAACGAGGCAACTTTGCAGTGTTGTTTATGCGACGCCATTCCCCAGAAAAGCGCATTTAGTAAAAAAAATAAAACCAATAAGTTTTTCAACATTATATAATATACATGACATTTTATATTTCAAACACTTACAATAAAAACGACAATAGCAGGGTTCGAACCTGCGCGGGATAAACCCAATGGATTTCAAGTCCATCTCCTTAACCACCCGGACATATTGTCAACTTAAAATTATTTAAAAAATCACTTCACAATTGTTTTTCTTTAATGATTGCATCAAACGAACCGTCGAATATTACATCATCTAATTCGGCGAACTCAATATTTTCCCATTCATGCTCATCAGACTGTATTATATTGTTTTTATCCACAATTATAGTTATGTTATCGCATCCAGGTTGCTGTATAATTATATTATTGGACAAGTCGCTGATATCACAAGTAGGAGCGTCTTCATCGCTACTATCTTCTTCAGAATCGGTAAAACAATTGCTATTACAAAATTCAACTAATGTTTTTTTTCTTTCAACGCTCATAGGACATATATTTGTTTTTTATATTAATATTCTTTGAATAACTCTTTTATTTCATTACTTGGATACGTATATTCGTGGATGGGTTGATCTTCTGATCCATCTTTGACAACTCTGTGTTCGCCCGAATGAACGTTCAAATCATATATATTGAAATTGTCTTCAATATTGAATTTATTTGTTCTTGTTGAAAAATTTACACTAATGCTTCCTTCCTCGCCACTAATTATACGATGAAAAATGCCGGCCGGCCATACAATCATAGCGGGACCATCATAATAAAGTTTATCGTTTTTGTAAACCTTATCTGGTGTGATGATGAAGGATGCTTTTACCATGGTTGACGGATTAAAAATATCAACATATCGTGTTCCCTGCAATACCATCAAATTATCATCTTGTCCTGGGTGCATATACCAGGGTCGTTTTACTGGCGGCGTTGATTCTTCCACCGGACCGGGTGAAATGCTGTTTGGACCATGAATAACGCGATCAACGCCATCTATTTTTGGAATGTCAGACGGGACAATTTCGTCAAACTTGACACCGGTAGTCCTGCGGAGAACGCGAAGTGGAATAATACGATACAATACAGATGCCATTTAAAAATTTATATTTGTATGCTCATCTATAATCATTTATTTTTAAATAGTTTTAAATTAATATTGAATTCTAGACAACAAGTTACTTTCATTGCTATGAAGCGCGTATGTATTCCAAATATACTCAAAGTCTTTTTTAACTTTACCACGCGCTACTTTTCTCACCATACTCAATGATGGTTTTCGTATGTCGATGTCGCCGTGTTCCCAATATACCCAATTATTTAATACAATCCAAATATAAAATGAGTCAAAAACACCGTATTTTGTGCGGTTACATAATGGAGAAAGGCCCCAATGAATATTGATATTCCGACGGCGGGTAAAATATTCACACTTCATTATTGCTTGATAGTGAAGTGGTTTCTTATAACAACTATGAAAATGTGTCATTACAACCCCCCATAATTCAACTGGTAATTCATATTCGTTTTTCATGAGGTTCTATGTTAATAACAACTATCAGTTGTTTCTAAGAATCAATTTTTTGCGTGTTCATCTCTGATTTCCATTAGAACTTTTCCCAACAAGTTTTGTCCGTATCTATTTGGATTTTTACGAATCGCAGTTTCTTTATCATAACCAATCCCCCAAATCTTGTCCCATGGCGATGCTTCATATAATTGTTTTGGATGTGTCTCCAAAAGTTTTTCTTTTATATTGTGATTCTGGATAAATTTATTTCTGACACATTTTAACATAACATCATACTTTACTTGATTCCATTTTACGTCATCGAAGTTCCGAACACTTCTTCCAAGTTTTTTTATTTTATTAGGGTTTGTTTCGTGTAAAATTTCTGAAAGGAGAGTATCGTTATTTTCATCAAAATATTTGCATTTATGATACATAAACGCCTGTTCTGAGCACGTGAATACTATTTTGTCTATTGAAAAAACCGATGGATAAAAGTTGCTTAAATATCCGTCATATCCAGACGGTCTGAAGAAGAACAATCCACCTTTCTTTTGATTCATGGTTTTGTAGCTGTGATATACAAGTATAATTGTGAACCTAATTTCAATTTTTTTCATTTATTCTCTATCAAAAAAATAATATATGACTTCATTTACAAAATTCTAGAGGCGAGCGAGTTTGGTATTTAATCTTCGCTCGCGGCGCCATTTGACGCAGTTGCGTTCTGTTTGTAATTTTTCTTTTTCTTAGAATAACTACAATATTTATGGTCAATTATCACCCACTCATAATTTGTCTTTTTACTATTATAATGCACCATTGGTGAATATATTATTCTTGGTACCGACCTATTATAGGAAACGCTAATAGTCTCTAATTGTTCATTGCAATAACTCGCTAGGTTCTCAAATAGTTGGAGGTGGGTGTTAAGTTCTTCTGTAAATTCAACTCCTTCGTTCTTACTAGCGACGATTTGTGCGAACATTTCAATCAATGAAACACCAATCAATTCGAAAATGTAAAGCACATCCTTGTTTTTCTGTCGAGTATAATCTTTCTGATAAATTGAGGAACGCAACTCCTCCTTTGTCTTTGTCTTTAAAATATATTGTACGCGCAATGATTCATTATGATCTATATCCCGTGCTTGTTCGCGATATTTTGGCAAGCAAACGTGTGAAATGTGAAGACCGACCTGATGGAGGCTATAAATATCATTCATATTTTTTTCAATGATTTCACGATTGTTTTTTAAATCCTCATTAGTTGACATTTGAGACACAATTTTATACTTGATTATGTTTCTCAGCGTGATATAATTACACATACCTCCACAAACAACGTCGCCAGGATTCCGCGGTGCTACACCATTTGAATCCAGTGTTTTTTGATATTCATAAAAGTGTGGATTGTGAACAGGACCGTTGTCAATGACGCCGCTACTCCAACTAAACGCGACATTGCAATTCGTACACCACATTTGATTACACCCCGATATTTTTGAGATTCGTGTCCCACAAGAGGGGCACGGTTTCGTTTCTTGTTTGATAAGTTCAGCCGACTTTACCATATCTTCGTTGCAGACGTGTTCTCCATTTTTGTCAGGACCAATGATAACAAGGCATTTTGAACAAGTGTGCATGTTACACAAACCACATTTGTATTGCGAACTTAGAAATCCACGACAGTCATTTCCAGGACAGGGCATAATGAACTTTCTTTTTTCAGATGATGGTATATTTGTTGAATTGTTACGCAAATAAAGAATCTCTTCGCGAGTCTCGCGTTTTTTCTGAGAAAGTTCTTTCATTTTTAATTGCAGTTCGACAATTTCTGCATCAATCTTTTCTAATATCTGTTTGTGTGAACCAATTGCCTTTTCTCTTTCAGCTGCTTCCATTGTTTGTGGCATTTTACTCATTTCCTTTTCAAGGAGGAGGTCCATACGCTTTGCTTTATATTCTTGTGAAACAAAACTCCGGTTTAAATTCATGGTCATAAAATCTTGACTCCATGCTTTCTTGCAATTCATACAATGTGGATCATTTGTGGTTGACAGTAAGTATGTGCGGACACAGGTTTTGCATGCCTCAAAGTTACAATCGTCGTAACAGCACCTTATTGCCGAACGAGTGCTTTTATTGTAGTATTCGCAGCAAATGTTACAAGAAGAAGCCATATCTTACACAAGTTGTTGTATACTGATTAGAATAATGGCAGATCTTATTTCAATTTTTTATGAGTAATCCATTAATTGTTTTTCAGACAAGTCCACAATTTCTCTTCTATATTCTATATGTTTTTCATGACAGATTTCGTTATGTTTGCGATTTTCTAATAACATCCTAAATTTATATTCTTCGCAAAAATATTTTATATTCTCGTTGTAGCGCATATCAAGAGTTCCATCTTTTTTCCGTTTCATATTCGGTTTACCCGCAACTTTTTGTTTCACGATTTCATAAACACGAGCTTCTTTGGAAGAAATCATTTGTCTTTTTTCTTAACTTGTTCACAATATATTGTTAAATAGTCCTTTCAATTTTATTAGCTGCATCACGGTATGTATTTTTATATGCGTGTTTAACGCCATTCGCGGATAACATTCACCCGCCCGTCTCTCAAGTAAGATGTGTCGTATTTATTAATTTCTTGTCGCCTCTTGTTTGAAGTCATAAGAATAATAACATATGGGAACATACCATATTCAATCTTATCCATGAACGAGTTCCACGAAGTTTTGTCATGTATTTCCTTATTGTATTTTTTATGTTCTGTATTCACATTATTGTGGATTTCCGAAATGAGAATGTCTACCTCGTCGAAAATGACAATCATCGGTTTTTCACTTGAAACTCTCGCTCGCGTATAAACTTCATTAAAGTTGCTAGAAGGTTCGTTCCCTTTGTAAACGTCACATAAATAACAATCAAGTTTTTGTGCCATCAAATAAGCAAAAAATGTTTTGCCACATCCAGGCTTACCGCTCAAGAAAACCTTACAGAAATGATTGTTCTTGTAAAAATTCATAGTATCGCGAAATAAATGTTTCTGAGTATCATAAAAAGTCAGTGTCTTGTTATTCGACATATTTTCAAGATTGACAACGCGAGTTCCATATTCAAAATAACCATATTCTCCGCGCTTCGTAATATAAGTAATATTTGCACAAGACGCAGAATTGTTTTTACACGGAACATAATCTTCATCAAGGTCAATGCGCTCTTTAATTTTAATCTCTTCGCTTAATTCCTTATAAAATGACGTTTTACAAACAACTGTAATTACTTCTTGACGATATACGTTATTGAAAATAATAAAATGTGGAATTGTACTTTGGTGAACGATAATTCCGATCGGTTCATTATTTTCATCATACTTATTACAAATAAATTTATGATTAATGACCTTTTTGAATAGAATGTTCCTTTTATCCTTAGAAGAAATTTGATAAATTCTATAACCAAAATGGTTCAGTGCGAAATAAATGATGAAATTGAAGTTGTGAAAGAAATTATCTAATTGTGAAAAAAATATGAAAATATACGTGAATAGGTTGAAATTAGACGTCATAATGTTATATTTGGATTATTATTTTTATATTTATTATTTATATACTACAAAGTAACAATGAATGAAATTGAAAAGAGAACGAGTTGGGGTGAAGAGAATTATTTCAATGTATTCTCGCTCGCATTTTTAATCATATTTTTATATTATGGTATAAAAAATGGGATTGAATATGGTTCTAAAATAACACTCTTTATATGGTGCCTCACAGTGTGCACAACTCCAATTTCATCTGCGTCTGTATTGTTGTCTTTTCCAATTAAAATTTTCACCAAAATTCCAATGTTCGTGACAAAATTTGTTTCATCAATTATTTCCTTAGGAATGTTATCATACTTTTACAAATACCAATTTGAATTAATTAACACAATACCACTAGGACGGGCATTTACAAAAATAATTGACCGTAAATTATATCTCTTGTTTTTGGTGTCCATCGCGGCATCCATTATCAGCTCATACATACTAGACAACTTTGTGGATTATTTTGTTTTACCTCACGACGACATAGTGGAAAAAGACAAATTGGCGCAGATGATATTGTTATTTTTAGTATTTGTAATATTGAATTTTGTATATTTCAACATTTTGATCAAAAACAAAATATTTCAGTTGGATAAAATATATTACTTTTTGTAATTTTATATTCATTACGAAAAATTGAAAAGTTTGCGGCGACACACTATTTTAGCAACGACCAGCAACGACCAGCAACCGATTATGTCAGGGAAAACAATTAAACGTGGGGTTACTATCGAAAACATGTACGCTCGGATTGTGTATAAATCATTTTTAAGTCCCGAATCAAATAATAAAGGCGTTATGGAAGATATCATTCGCAGTTCTAAAAAAAATAATAGCGCTTCAAATATTGGTGGGAAACTGATTTGGGAACAAAGCACATCTTCAATTTTACAGATTTTAGAAGGTCCCGTTGAAAACGTAGATAAAATCTTTGATACAATAAAGAAAGACAACAGACACTTTGATATGTCTCTCGTAGCATGTGAAGATATATCAAAAGAACAAAGGCTTTATACAGCATGGACGATAACAATGAGTGAAGATGTCGCCACGACACATGAACCAGACATCAGTGATTATCAGATTTTGTCAATCATTGGAACTGGTGGATTTGCCACGGTTGTAAAAGCAATGTGTAAAAAAAACCAAACATTTGCGGCTATCAAGATAATGTCCAAAAAGAGACTGACAAATAATAATTACAATATTGCTCTTAGGGAACGCGCTATTTGGAAAGAACTAAATGATACGAAATTTATCAACAAATTGCATTTCTGTCTACAAGACCCATTAAATGTATATTTTGTGATGGATTTTGCTTCAAGGGGCGACATGCACTCTTGTGTAAATTCTTGTACATTAGATTATGATTCATGTTTATTTTATTTCTGTGAAATTTTATGCGGACTCAATTCAATACACTCTAATGGTATCGTATTTGGTGACTTGAAGCTAGAAAACATCCTCATCGATAATTCGGGGCACATATTATTAACTGATTTTGGAATTTCAAGAAAGCACGACGAAATAGATAAAAAGTTGCGTGGAACCCCTGTGTATTTCGCACCTGAAATGATAACCGAGAAATTTATTCATTCAAAAAGTGATATTTGGGCGCTGGGTATCATTTTATACGAAATGACCGGAAGCCGTGTACCGTGGCAAGGATTGAATCATGATATTATGTTCCAAATGATATTAAATATTCAATTATCATTAAATATTGTCTTTGATAACAATTTGAATAAACTCATACAACTTTTGACAGAAAAAGACCATTCTGAACGCCCGGACTGTCAAACTATAATTCAATATTTAAAAACCGAATCATTGATAGATGATTGGGACCAGGTTCAATCGGGCTCACTGGAACCACCACATCTGCCTGACCTTGTGAATGAATCTAATAATATCATCATGAATTTTGGTAATAATTAATGTTGATTGGTAATATGTGATGAGATTGTGTTATATTTTATATTCATTATTTTTAATGGTAACAGAAATATTTATATTTGAAAGAAGAACAAAATAAAACATGAATTAAAGACAAGTTGTCGCAGAAGGTATTGACGTTGCGCAACTGGCACAAGCGAAACTATAAGAAGGAGGATTTTGAAGCAATGTTAGGTGCTGTGAAAACTTGGTGGAGCGAATACTAACTTGCGCGTGATGACTCCCTGGTCGTTGACGTGATGCATGATGACCTCCCGATAGTTTGACGCCGTCATCCCTCCACTATATTTTACCAGTTCGGTCTCGTCCATCACGATGTACTTGACGAGCGAATCGGATATCTCGTTCTGGGCGATAATTTTGCCGTTATATCCGCGATCGAGGTTGCTACCATTCGAATAAAACGGGTGTGCGTTCTTCATCAAGGTGGCGTTCTTTTTTTGGATTGTGTCCGAATCGCAATTATCCTCCATTTCGACAACCTCGTCCCATGTCTTGTAAGCCAATACCACGTCATCAAACGCGGCGTACCACACATAGCCGATGTAATAGTATTGCTCGCCGTTTGCGTACATTTTGCGGCGCACCTCCACGGCGGCAACCCAATATCCCGAGTCCGCAGGGAATCTGACGGTCGTTTCGCCGATAATTTCATTTCTGATTACGGTCATGGTTTTGTCAATATATCTTTTGCGGTCAATTCAAACTCTATTTCAATTTTTTTTAAAAAAAGGGTTGGAGTGGTAAAGAAGAGAAAATAAAACATGAATTAAAGACAAATTGTCGCATTAGATTATTGATAATAAACATAATGCCAACATCTGAAACAACCGAAGACGAAACATATACAATCCACATTACTTTAAATGAGTTAATAACGATTGTATTTGCACTACAATATTTTTATATTTTCTTCTCATTTATGAGGTATAATTTCAAAGATAAAATTGAAAACATTTAAAGCAATAATGATAATTACATCAAACATCTATAAAATGGCATATCTCGTCCAGCGCAACGAAGAGACCCAAGGAAATGTTCTTGTACAGACGGAATATACCCTATATTTGAGCGTTCATAACTGTAATCCCGAGCTACAAGATATTTATCGTGCAAATGCTCTAAAACACAACGAAAATATGTATCATGATAATTTTCCAGATAGTGGTTTCGACGTCTTTGTTCCAAAAGAGCAGATTCTCAGCCACGAGCAAGTGAATAAAGTGGATTTGTTTATTAAATGCGAAATGGTTCGCCACGTGAACCGTGAAAATATTCCGAATGGCTTCTGTTTGTATCCTCGTTCAAGTATTTCCAAGACCAAGTTCCGTCTGGCAAATAACGTCGGAATTATTGACAGCGGATATCGTGGTAATTTGGGAGCCATGTTCGACGTAGTTTATTCTACAGAGGAAGTCAAATGTGAAAAGCATCAGCGACTTGTTCAAATTTGCGTTCCAACTTTGGCGCCATTTAAGGTAGTAATTGTAGAATCTGATTCGGAGCTTAGCACGACCCGGCGTGGTAGTGGTGGGTTTGGTTCAACCGGATCGGGGGAAGTAAATGTTTAAAATTTTGATTCATATATGATATGCGACCACTAAAATAAAAAATATTTTGAAAACAAACAACATATTTTTTATTCTGAATTGTTCAATTACTTGTTTATTATTGTCCATGTAAAAATTGAAAAAACTCGCTGATCGGAACAAGTGTCAACAAGACCCAAAAGATGGCATTAGTAAAATGTCATAAAACACTGTATAACCCAACTTTTGATGAAAATACGGGAAAATATGTAGATATTTCTCCTTACAAAAAGCACGAGCGAAATCGGATTACATACGGCTGTAGATGTGATGTATCTGTTACTATTACCACTAGACAGCAGTTTTGTTCTCATATTAAAAGTAATAAGCATCAAGAACTTCTAAGAAATTTCAAACAATATAGCACACCAACCGAAAATATTGAAAAAGACGTAAAACAATACAGGATTGATAAAGAACTTTTGAGAAGACAAAACGTAATGCTTAGAGAAAAGTCTATCAAACTTATAGAAGAATTGACCAAATCAAGAGAAGAGAATGCCAAGATGGTAAAAGAGAAAGAGGTAGACAAAAAGAAGCGAGATTCATTGAAAAGAAGTGTAAAAGAACTTAACTTTCAAAATAAAAATAAAGATAATGAAATTGAAAAGATGAAAACGGAGATTTTGGAAACTCAAGAACGCATGCAATATCTTCAGTCACAACTTATTCTTGAAGACGACAAATATAAAGAAATTATTAATTATGAATGATTCAAAGAAGGAATTGTTTAAAATAGTTTTGATCGGCTGAAATTAATAATTTTGATCAAGTCTTTCATTTGTACAAATGGCAACTCAATTTTTTCATAATTGTCAGTTTCATTATCCGGATGAATAACAACCAATTGAATGTCTCTGATTACGAAACCATATTTTGTTTCAAGTATCATTTTATATAGATTCAATTGAAGAGTATAATGCCAATAGTTCGTGTCGGGAATATGTCCAGCACCTTGAGCAATGCACGATTTATTGAAGCCACTGAATCGTTCAATCTTTTTACAACGCTTCCAGTCATATATGCTAAGAGATCCGTCGTCATTTAGAAATGTCATATCAACAGAACCGGCAATTTTATTTGTTTCGTCGTAAATAGACCACTCGGTGCGATATGGAACCAGTTCCGGATGGTCGTCAACAAAAATCTTGAAATATTTATATTCGATTGTATCTTCGTAATCATTATTATTCATAAAATCTTGGAAGAATTTTGGATGATTAGACAGCTCACTGTTGTACATGTCATTGTAATGATATTCAAATAGGTAGTGCATTGTTGTTCCCAACTTCGCAGCTTCGTTTCCGTTTTCTTTCCACTGCTGTTTAATTTCTGGTTTTGTCATTCCGTAATATTTACTTTTTTCCCAATTAGATGACGCCATCATTTTATCGATAATTGCGTCGGCGTTGAACTTTTCAAAAGCGTTGTGTACAACAGTTGTGATGGACTTGTAACCACGCTGTTTCTTCACATAATAAACGTGTCCATTTTCTTGAAACTTGATATCGTCGTCACGTTCGTGTTTGTTCTGAAGGCATAGCATGTTGGAGTATGTTATAATGAGTGTTCATTATTATTTATATTAATTCAATTTTTATTCATATCCATCAATAAATTAGATCTACAATCTCATAAATATACCAAGACCACCCGATTTGAAAGTGAAAAAATTGAAACTACTGCGAAGAGAATATATATTGTACACATCAAGCCAAATATCAAAAACATGGCATCAGCAAATCCCACACTGATTTACAGGGTCAATGGAATGCTAGACATGCGCCGTAAAGAGAACAAAGAGTGGTTGAGAAAAGAACATGAACGGAATATGTTAAACCTTCGCGAACAATGTAATGAGGCAAACGCCAAAGCGGAACATCTGGAAGCTCGCGTTTCGCGCCAAAATAAGACAATACAAAAACTATCTGGCGGAAAGGAAGCGGAATTAGACCCCGAAGAGTGCGACTGTGCGATTTGTATGGAACCAATGCAAGGACGAGTAACTCTTCGGTGTGGTCATGAGATATGCCCCAATTGCTTTGCTCAACACGCCCGCCAAAATAACACGTGTCCGTTTTGTCGCGAAGAGTTTTCATGTAAACCCAAGAAACCGCGCGAAAAAATGCCGGATTCTGTCGCGGACGCAATCGTAGACCACTGGTCTACAATAGTAAGAGAGGATTACTTCGCAGCACATTGTGAAGTTTACAAAAATAAACGTTCCGCTGATGAAAAAGAAGCACATCTGCGGTGGTTAGTTGTTGAAAATGCGAAAATAATCATCAAACACGGTGTTCGTAATTGGTATGAGAATACGTCAAATTTATAGACCATAATCAAGACAATAATGTAAACACTATAATTAAAAGGACAAAAGTTGCGGATATGATGTTCCAGAACAATAATGCGTCCCCGTGTCTCAAATGGGGGCTATTGTTGTTGATCAAAATTCCATGGTAAATCCAAATACACATCCCGACAAATATAATAACCATAAACGCAATGCTGATGCCACTTGATTTTCTATCTTTTTTATTTTTAATATTTGCGTTAAATCTCATTATAGCATATGATTTCCATATTTGGGGTATAAAACTACTGGTTGTTAATAATCCTGCTAAATATCCAACATTTGTAGCATTCATGATTGTTATATTATTTAATTATATATAATTATTCTGATTTGACATTTGGTGTCATTTCAATAGTTCCATCATTATCGTTCACACTATTAATGTTTAAAGCAACTGAGTCGTTTCTATTGAGTTTATACCAGTAAACATTTAAGATTTCCTTGTCAATTTGCGTGCTATCCGAAATAAGATTGGAACATAATTCATTCAATGTTGGTTTGCGCATCATTTCGCTTTCAAATAATGTAACAAATTCTTCAATTAACAGTCCCCGTTTATTTTCAAGTTCTTCCGCACTATCATTCGCATTGTTCGTAACAACATCTGTCAATAATTTTTTGTAGTTTGTCTTTAATTTTTCACCGACATCTTGTTTGTACAACGACAATTGTACTGATTCTAACGAATCGCAAATTTCTGGTTTTTTTAGTTTCAAGAATGACTCCTTTTGTTGGTCGGTCATTTTTTTTCCAGAGAAGGTTGATTGGAATAACTGAATAATGTTTTTTTGTATTATTGGACTTGTTTCCATCAACCTGTCAAATTCTTCCGTACAGTTTTTCAAAAAGTCTGTTATATTTTGTCTTTCTTGAATAGGTTTCGACAATTCAACTTTAATCTTGCGATAGAATTTATCCCACGCAATCGCGCTTACACGATGTCCTTCATTCAGTTCGGATATCTTCAAAAACTGTTGAATAGTAGTAATAATTCCTGCCAAAATATTGACAAATCCAACTCCCATAGAATAATACCCTCTATAATATTCGGGGACGCGATCTTGCGCAAAATTTGCGGTACCAGTTAATGTGCTCATTACAATAACAGGTATTGTAAAATATGTATTTATTTTGGAGAATCTCTGATGACTGCGCGCGTGTAGCCATCTATAACACATGGCTTTATCGGCCCAATCTATAAGTATCTTTTCGTGTCCCGGACTCCATTCAGACACAATGACTTCATCATTTTCTTTTTTCTCATTCATTAATATATCTATATGGACAAAAAAATACATAAGGAGGTTGACGATGGGTTTATGACAATAATAAAAATTCGTTCAGATATTAAAACTCGTATTGAAGATATTGAAAAAATCAAACACTCTATCAAACAAAATTACATTGAATGTATTGAGAAAGAGTCAAAAAATTACTTCGGTCTCGACTCGGTACATTTTCAGAATAAACTGATTGAGTTAGAATTTGCCAACATGCTAAAGTTATACAATTACATTGACAATCGAATTTATGGCGATTATTACAAATTATTTTTTATGATGAATGATTATTTGAGTGACAAATTGTTACAAGAACAATATGCTTCAATAAAAGAATTGAAAAAAAAAAGGTTATACCCGGTTTACAAGGACCTGGATAGTTTTAAATCGTACGATTTTGATACTATAAACAATATACATCAAGATGTCATTTCTATTGTTAAAAAAGTTTATGAAATACACGGCGAAAACGAAGAGAAAATAAAGACAAGACAAGAAAGTTTGTATTATGGAATAAATTTAGATAACTATATTATAAACCAACAACATCTGAACCAAGAATTGTTAATGACAAATAATTTACACCGAAACTACATTTGCGTTTATCATAAACTTCATGATAATATCTTGGATAATTTTTTGGAAAAAGTAGAATTATTTTTTGAACAAATAAATAATCATACGAACGATGATTCGTCAAAGAGCACAGAGATTGACTTTCAAAAAAATGAACACGATGAACCAATTACTTTCTCCGACGAGTCCGAAGACAATTTAAATAATCATAATTTTGTTAACGATTGTGAGTCTTTATTTGAAATAAAAGAAATTCAGACAGATACAGATAAAGTTGATAATTTATCCAATGAATAAAGCGAAAAGATAACGTCGTATTAGAACAATATTTAATAACATAACTCGGTATTCTTAAAAACAATTAAAATACAGACTTGACCGATTGATAACCAAAAATATATTTATTGAGACATTTTTCTAAACAACCCTTTATTTCATTTTTTGTTATTATTGCTACCTTTTTATTCATCTGTTTGGGTGAGTACAATGCGCCATTGTTATACAAAAACTGCTTCATATAATGATTGGCAATAATCTCGGGATTTGATTGGTTCGTTTTTTCGTAGTTTATTAAAACGTGTTTTTTGCGCGAAGTTATTGTCGACTTTGAGAAAAAGTCGTTTTTGTATTTTTCAATAACATTCAAAACAACGTCATGTGACTCTTTAATGTTATTGTGTGAGGTCTCATATAAAATCGTTATTTCACGCCCACAATGTGATCGCGACGAACTACACTTGAGATAGTATGTCGTCTTATTTTTATAACGAAGTCTCATAAACAGCGCATGTCTTAGACAACTTAAAGAAAAGTTTACCAACAAATCATTATTGTCGTCAATATTATCAGATATGTAAGTAAATGAACATAATGCGTTTTTAGAATCTTTCCGTTGATGAAAAATGTATTTATTTTCATCTAATTTGTTGAAGCACGGCATCAACTTTGAATTATATAAGGTACATTTTGGGGGTTGTATTACATTGCTCATGATATCAAGCACGTGGTTCTTGTCGATATCTCCACAAATAAGAAACGTGGTGTTTTCTGGGACATAATGTTTTTTATAATAGTCGCTTAGCATTTTAGCATTGATATTTTTCAGGGTTTTTACTTGGGTATCCCAATCGTTTGAATATTTACCACCTTCGCTACAAAACAACTCTTTTTGTATTAAATTCCACAATTGATTTTTGGGATTATTTCCTAGTTCTTTTAGTTCATTGAAAACCGGATTTATTTCTCTATTCACATTTTGCTGCGTTATTTTTGCACTTGTTGTTATTGTTGCTATATAATCTATCATTTCCCCAAATGATTCTTTTGTGGAAGTTGTGTGATAATTTGTTGTGGTAATTCCAGTATGAGCATTGCATTGTATTCCTTTTTCAGTTAAAACTTCTAGACAAGGATGTTTTACACACTGTTCCCAAGAATTTACTAAAACGTGTTCTAATAAATGGCTAATCCCGCAATTTTTTTTTGTTTCAAATAAAAATCCAACATTAACATACGACTGAATATATACGAGTTCGCTACTTGGTATGTCTATTAATATTACATTGTAACCGTGTATATTATGTATTGTCGGAAAAGTTCTGTCCTTTTTCAATATTATGTTTTTAATAGTTTTAACGCTCATTTGTTTTTTAATATTTTTTACTTTTTTACTTTTTTTACTTTTTTTAGTTTTCATTATATCTTATAAACATATAATCCATTTTGTAAAAAAAAATTTGAATCGTTGTGAAGAATAAATGGATGTGATATAAACCATATCCAACTTCCACATCATGGTTCATTATTCTTCAATCGAACATATGCCAGAGATTAATGCTGTTTTTAGTGATTTCGGAGAAGAGATTGATGACGAGATTGCGTTATTTACCACAATGAAGACGAGTTCGAATTCGTTGTGGTACATTGTATGCGTCCCTGGTGCTTCTTCGGATGATCCCGAAAATGCGGATGAAGAAATAAGAAAACGAATGCTTCGCGTAAAGAATTTGTTCCCTTTCTTTGAAGATGTCGTTCGTCCATCCAGGAAAGATTGGAGAATGATGTGGAAAAACGACAAAAATGCGACATTCATTGTGGGTCCACCATCAATTATGAACGAGACCTGCTATGAGATTCACAGTCTTCTTCGCATCGCACCTTTATGGCATATTGAGCCTGAATACTTTAAAAAGTTTGTTTCCATTGGTCAATATATTGTTATGGGTGATTTACAGCACCCGGAACAATCTATTAATTTGACTAAGGCTATTCCTCAAAATAACGCTGCGCTAATCGAACAATATAACGAACAAGAAGAAATCATACAGGGTGCTTCTTGTTCAACGCTGAGCATTCCTACTAATTTAGCGCGCAATGTGCCGATGCCATATGAACTTTTGGAAAAAATGCCCGACAATTTGAAGACCCCCCTTCTAAATACAGCGTTTGAACAAATGGTTGGTCGGGTGCCCTCTCACTTGCGTTATGCAAATAATATATCAGTTGTGAACCAAAATACAATCTTGAACTATTGCGACGAATCTGTGAAAAACGACATTATTGAAAACAATGGGGTAAACGCAATACCTTTTGAAATACGAAAGGTTATTCGCGAACAAGTGAATATATTCTTGCTTGCCGCGTCAAATGAAGACCGAGAAGATGTAGAATATTTTAAGCGTCTTGAAGTCATCGCAATGGCAATATGGAGTATTACTGATGTCAAATATTGTAATATTGAATATTTCAAAACATTCAACAAAGAAAATCTAGAACACGAGACGGCCGCAAAAGAAAAATGGCTTCAAAGTATCAAAAAAAATAATTCAAATCTCACCCCTTGTTATGACCTCTTAGCAGTCATTGTCAAAAATAAAGGGTATGTTCCAGATGCCGAAGAATGTCGCGCAATTGTTTCATGTATATTTTAAATTGGCGAGTATGACCCTTTATGAAAAAAATTGATTCGTTCCTGTCATGTAAGTATAAGTTTACATATATACATACCAAGATGTCATCACCATTTAAAGCCGGAAGCAAATACGAATGTAATCAAGGTGGTGGGATGAAAATAACCATTATTACTATGAACGATGACCGCAATCTCTATGATGATGGAACATACATACGCACAGGAGAAATTATATATATATATGACCACAACCATAAAGTTGGGCAAATGAAACAATATTCGGATGATATGTGGAACAAGGAATGGAAACAAATTGAATAACTATATTTGTGAAATTAAATCCGCATAGTATGTTATAATTTTATTAGGACTAGTATCATATTTTTTCATTTGTCTACTGGTGATTTGAAATCTGGAACCGTGTGGCAAGAGCAGTTCATCTTCATCTAAATCGCTGAACGCAGATTCTGAAGATATGTACAATCCCTTGGTATTTTTGGGTAATCGCAAAATGAGCAAGCAACAAGGACTATCATCTTCAATAAAGTCCAGCGCAACATCTTTATTGAACGACGTTGAAATGAGACCTTTTTGCGTAAACAACAGGTCGTCGTCCTTGTTAAGACGTTTCCATTTATCATCCATTGCTTCCGCACCCCTGTAAACAATTGTATCTCCTATACTTCGCGGCGCCTTGTTGATTATATTGTTTAAATGTACAGTGTAGTTACGTAATTTGTCTTTTTGGCGTGGATTGAGTTCTCCCAAATTGTGCTCTCTTAAATAATTGTTTATCCATAACGACTCACCACCTGTATACATACTCAACGCGTCTTGTTCTTTGGGCGTCAAATCATCCATTTTCATCGGATTAAATGGAGGCATTCTGAAGTTATTTATAACTTATGAGTATATATATTTATTGTGAAAAAATTTAAATAAAAATATAGACGAACATTCCTCTCCAAGATAAAATATGAAAGACAAAATTGCCAAAATGGTTGTTGTTTCGTGTATGGATTTGAGAATGGTAACAGAAACGATTACGATGCTGAACAATCAAGGTTATTGTGACCAATATGACCTTGTATCCGTCGCTGGATCGTCTTTGTCTGTTGGTCTTGAGAATCGTCACCATTTAAGTTCTGAATGTCGGTGTCAGTTGTCTGCGTGGAAAGAGTCTATATGCAGCCATGTAGATTTGTCCGGAAAACTTCATGGCGCGAAAGAAGTATGGTTCATAGACCATGAAGACTGTGGCGCTTATGCACATTATTATGGGGATGATACGATAAATGAAGAAAAACAACACAAAAATGTTCTTGGGCGTATGCCGAAATACTTTCCAAACATTAAAGTAAGAACCTTTTGGATGGGTCTCGATGGTACCATTCTAGAACTAGAAAATAATAGATGGATCAAATCAAACATTTATAACCCCGACAAACAATATTGGATGAACATCTACAATAGAAATAAAGTAAAAATACTTCGTCGCAATAATCGTAACATAGTATATAAATATTTAGATATTGAACAAGAGATTGTATTAGATTGCGAAACATTTTTCAAAACATTTTGCGAGCTAGAGAAAGATGATGTCACTGGTCGTTGTAACCTTGTTGTTACATGATATGATGATGACTCATACACCTAACATTGTAGATTCATTTTGTAAGAATAACACCAACACTACAAAACGGAATATCAAATGATTTATAATCTGACGTTTACCTTGTTGCCCTTGTAAAAAGCTACATAAAAAGAATATTAATATCAACAACGAAAAGACAAACATTTGAATAATTTTATTTTTCCTATAAGTCAAAAACAAATAATAAAGAATGAATGAACTTGCGCTAAATACATCTATTAGAAGTGTATATATATTTTTGTAATTCCAATATAGTAAACTGCTCGCGCAAACCTGTAAAATTAAAAATCGTTTTATATTGTCTACAGTATTGAACCAGTATAGTAACATCAATGGCGAAATACTCAAAAATATGTCGTCAAATCTATATTTTTTCATGAATTTTATATTCATTTATTTATTTTATAACAATAATAAAATGTTTCCGAACAATCTTTTGTGCAATTATTAATATTATACCATAGCTATTCTGTTTTATTAATATCATCGCATGATGACAGTTGTTCTCCGACTTGCCTCATAACGGACTTCTTCATTTTTTCAGAAAGCCCTTCTTCTATTTTTTCAAAATCGTCTTTTCCACTTTCAATCAAACTAATACATGCCAAACAAATACAAACAATATAATCTTCATCCAAATTTTTGTTATACATTTCAGAAAGACAAGTTTCTAAATTGACTTTTCCGTGTTTTCTATTAACATAATCAAACGCCTTCTTGAAAATGGTTTCTTGGACACCGGGTTTGAGAAGTCCTTCCATGATTTTGTTACAATTGCTTGATGGCAATCAAATATAATGCTCGGTTGGTTTCAATTTTTCTATAATTTTTGGAGAAGAAATAATGATAAAATTGAATTTGAATGGGGAACGATTAATCAACAACACAATCATGTCATCTCCAAAGTTTGAACCAGTTAATATTTACAATTATTTGAAACATTTGGGGACGTCTTCAACGGGGCACAATAATTTGTCTCTTTTAAAGGAATTAATTGACAATAGCTTTGACGCGAACGCCAAAAATATTGTCATCGGTAAGCAAGAAGGGAATAATAGTGACGGCACTAAATACTATCAAATTAGATACAAGGACGATGGAAGGGGGATGGATCAAGTAAATGTGTACCGTTTTGTTCAACTTCACTCGGAAAATATAGATGGAGGTATTGGAAAGTTTGGTATCGGCGGTATCTCTACTCTCGTAAATTGGTGTGACATTGAAGATGATATTTATGAAAAATTTATTGTTATCATATCGAGAACAGAAGACAATATTACAAGACAAGTCAAGATAAATTGGAATCAATGTAAAACGCTTGATGATTATACGAATCAAGTTGTAGATTCATATACAGAAAATGACCCATTGTCAATTCAATGTTTGAAAAATGAAAATATTTCACAAGGAACAATCATTATCATACAAACAAGTGAGAAGAAATATACCGAAATTGTGGAGTTGGAAGATGACATGCAAGATTACATAGATATCGGTACAACATATCAGAACTACTTTGAAAAGGGTAAAAAAATATCCTTGTTTGGTGAACAGATAAGGCACTATGCGATTCCCAAACCGTTATTGTCAGATAGATTTCAGATTGAAGTTTGGATGAAAAAGGCGACGGTGGCATTTTCAACCAAAAATGGTAAGAAAAGTCTGGTATTCAAATATGACAAAAACAAAAAAGAAAAGAAAATTACCTCAGACGATTTGGAGAATGAAGATTGGAAGCTTATATGCGATGTTTCTCTGAAACTTGAAATGCCTGGGGATCTTTATATTACAAAAAATAAGAAAGATAAATTCAATTTAAAGGATTGGGAATCGTTCAATAAATTTTGTATTAAAAATGGCATCGAAAGTGAAAATGAAATATACTGTCTTGCCGAAGATTACATCAAAAAGTTATACATTTCGCGAGAAGATAACCATCACAACGCGCGAACTCTTGGTGGATTAGATTTTTCCATGACTGGCTTTTATGACGATGACATCAATATTATTGGAAAATGTATCAAAAAGCAACTCACTTTTAATCATAAATTTGATAAAAAACTGGGGTTGACGCAGCAAAATAAAAGTGTAGTTGAATGGACGAATGCACCAATTGGTATGCAGCAATATATTATAAAAATTATTAATTCTTGGGTAAAAGACAAATTAAAACCTCGCATAAAAGAGATTGAAAATGAAGAGAAACGTTTGAAGGATTTCTATGTTCCAATAGAAACATCAATGAAAAACAAAACCGAGTATTATTTGAGAACAAAAGACAATAAATACATACCAACTTATCTGAACCAATCATCGCCAATCTCAGCCGGAATGGCTATATTGAAAGCACTCCAAAAAAGAATGGAATACAGAGAAGATTCGTCACAAAAAATTCAAACATGGTTTCGGAGCCAGAAGATGTTTTCTTGTATCCCAATGACAGGATTCATCAAGTTTCAGAAATTTGTTAAGTGGGCTCACAAACATTATTACATTACGAAAATCCAAAATTGGTACTCTAACATTCTCATTAAACGTGCCATTATTAATTATGTTCTCTCGTTGATTGCTTGTAAAATCATGAAGAGTTGGTCTATATCGCTAATCCAACGACACTGGAGGTGGTATATTATTTCCAAAAAATCTACTAAAAATGAAAATAATATGGCTATTGTGATTCAAAAACAAATGAGAAAATATTTCGCATCCAAATTGTTTGAACAAGAAAAGAGAAAAGAGAACTGTTTCAAAAATCTCGCACATAACTTTAAAAAAAATGTTAAATGTCCTGATAATAGACAAAAGTTCAATTTGTTTAAACGTGATATTTTGAGCCAGTTGAAAGAGATGGAGGAGCTTTTATATGTCAATAAGAAAAAAGTAAATGAAATGGAGCCAATAATAGATAATACCATTAAATTTTCAGATTTGAAGGGGTTTAATTAAACATCACTCTTCTGAAGTTCATATCCCCAGTGTTGTAAAGTTTGCCTAATTTTAGGACTTACCTCATAGTCATCATATTTTGTCTTTTTTTTATGAATTTGATTGATTAAATTTCTGCGGAATCTACTTTTAGGTCCTGCGGTATTCATCCACCGTTTGATTTGTCGTTCATCGTCATCGCTCCGTTTTCCAGAATAAAAATCACAATACCATTGCGTCCACCCATACGGGTGCGTTTCATTGATCCATTTTTTTTCCTCCCAATATTCTAATGTTGTACCGACTTTCACATTATATTTATTTATTGTTTTGTCGTAATCGTCCCATCCAGAAGTTAACCAATGTTCTGGAAGATTTTTCCACCAACTCTTTGGATATTTTTTATGCTGGTTATTGAATTCTTTTTTCAGAATTCTGGAGTAAATCGGGCGCCAATACGTCCCGCCAAAACTACCCATTTCAAATATTTCTTGTGGTGTCAGGTTCGGAGTGAACTCCGGATAATCTTTGAATATAATCAAACCGTTTTTGTCTTTTTTTGGCGCCATGATCTTTATTTAATATAACTAAATATGTTTTAAATATTAAATAAAGAGAAAAATATAATAATTATACCAATGAAAGTAAAACATAGTAAAAAAAAGAGAAGTGAAGTAAACAAAATTCTTGAATTAGATAATAATCCAGTAAGAGAATATTTGAAAAATAATCCTACAAAAATATTATCAATAAATAATCTTCAAAAGAATCTACCGTTGCGATTGAAAAAAAGACAAATTTATTATTATTGTACCAATTCTAATTTCATCAAAAGAGCACGACCTATTGAAGTTGGATCAGGAAAACATCAACTAAATATATTCAAATATTTTGAAGGTAATATTTTATCTAAATCGCCATAATGTAAATAATTAATTATTAGTATTTTTAATTATTTATGATTATTTATTTAGATTATTAATTGAAATGATAGATTAAAATGTCTATATATATGATAATATGGTTAAACATACTAAAAAAAAACGTTATACAATAACGAATAAAAGTAACAAAAAAGGTTATGCAAGAACGAATAAAAGTAACAAAAAAAGTTATACAAGAAACTATAAGGTTAAAAAAAATCTTAGAAAAACAAGAAAAATTATGAAGGGGGGCGTCGTGAGTGTTGATTTTGCTAAATTACTTACAACATCTACTAGTTATCAAGCACATTTTGAAACTACTCCGCACAGCACGGGCAAGGGCAAGGGCCCTGGGAAATATTATACTCATATAAAAGGAACAAAGGCGCATTCACGTCCACATATTCATTGGAAAGCCGGGGCCTTTATGGGTTATCCGAATGGAGATCAAGACAAGATAAAAGAGCAGGACAGCATCGAAACGGTAAGATGTAAAATTGGAAAATGGCTTAGCAACGCGTTGTGCGTCGGTGTGTGGGAGGAATTATTTAGAGAAATGTTAAGAAATCTTGATGAAAATTTAGATGATTTTACAAACATGAGCCGAGCAGATTCAGCCGCGGCGGCGGAGGCGGCTGCCCATGAAAATCGCACAGAACTAAGAGCCAGACAAGCGAATGTATTAAGCCAATTACAGACATTAATAGATGATGGTTTAAATCAAAATTCGGTTAGTGATATTTTCGAATGGAAACAAATATGTAACTCCACCCTTGATAATGTAGTTCAAAAAAGTAATGATATACTTGGATCAATTGAAGAACAAATCACTATTATACAAAAGGAATTCGTTAGTATAGATGCAGACGCAGAGACCGATAAAAATATAAAGTATGTGAAAAAATATAATTTTTTAAAAGCTTGGTGTCAAAACAGACTAAAATTTTCTGTTAGATTAGTAGATAACGAAGTCAAAATGAACAAGTTTATGAATTCAGTTAGGACGGATGCTAAACGTCTTACTGAACCTGATGATGTCATTTCATACTATGTAGATATGGAAAGGGAGAGGAGAATACAAGCAGAGGCAAGGGATGAAAGAGCTGCTGAAGATACAAGTGCTCAAGATAATAATAGAAGAGCTGCTCAAGATACAAGTGCTGAATCTGAAGGAACATTTAATCTATTATCGGACGCGAAGCGGCGTAAGACCGACGCGACGATGAAGAGTAACTAGGTATAAAGGAGCTATTAGACAGGCGATGATAGAGTCACCTGCTGAAGACAGATAGTGAATAGATTACCATTTATTTTTTTTCACGTTAATTCGTGGACCACTACTGCGCCTCACGTAAGACTGAGGGTCGTATGTTTCTTCTTCGTCGTCCGAACCAATATTTTTAGACAATTCCCAAAATTCTTTTGATCCCAATCTGAAATCTTTTTGTGCTTGCGCTTTGTACCAAAAGATTTGATCTTGTAATTTGTTTGATTTTACATTATTATTAATCACTAAACACTCATAATTTTCAGTACATTGGTCCATTACTTGACAAAAAGACTCAAATGTCGGGAACATACCCGCGAAGTTTTCGTAGATACGCTTACGATTGGCAATGTATGGTTCGCGCAAAATAAAGACATAGTCAATATTGGTTCTCAATGTTGGTGGGATACCCAACGGATATTGCATAGTAATGATAAGCATAATCTTCCAATGTCTTCCATTCATGAATAGTAAACGCATTAATTTGTCTTTTGACCACGAATTATCATATAGACAGTCATCCAAAATAACAAACGCTCTCGGATCAATATTACACTTTTTGTACGTGGCAAGTTGTTTGTTTACTTGTTTCAATACAACCTTTTGTCTTTTCAAAATATTGGCAATAATAGACGAACTATATTCATCATGAATAAACAGTTTGGGAACGTGATCGCTATAAAAACCGTTGCCGGCTTCTGTACCCGAAATAACAGTGCCCAATGGAATATCTCGATGATGGAATAATAAATCACGAACCAAGAAACTCTTTCCTGTATCTCTTCTACCAATTAAGACAACGACGGGACCTTTATTTTCGTCTTTTTTGAATGTGATGTGGCTCATATTAAATTTCTTAAGTTCTAGTGTCATTGTTTATATATTGAAAACAAATTTAAACCTCGGAATATTACGAACGCAAATCGTGTAAAGATGTTATTATTAATAAGTTTAAAAATATTAAAAATATTATATCAATAATAAAAATTAATGTGTGATGCTAAAACAAGAATTATTATACGATAATTTAAACAATCTTTCAAATAATGAATTTGAGGAAATTGTTAAAGCGAAAGCACCGGTGGAAGAAATTTTGAATATTGAAATTCAAAAAAGAGTTGGGGATTACAAAGGAAAAAGTGATGAAAACTGTTTCGTAATAAAAGACAAAGACGATAATGATAGGGAAGTATTTTTCAAATATATCACACTGGTTGACTCTCTGAGATATTTGACTGGAAAATACAAAAACGAAGATTTAACAATATTACCTGGTGTTGAAGAAAAAAATGTCAATAGTAAATATCAAAAATATATCCATGACAAAAATAACTATGCTTATGTAGATAGTTTATTTTATTACATCAGCGGAATATTGAAAACCGACAAACAGTTTTTCCACGGTATTGAATGCTATGATATGTTTATTTGTCAGAAAAAAAATTGTAAAATAAATGTGTCAGACGATTTAGAATATTTATGCGAATCCAACTTTTTTACACAAAATTTAGGGAAAAAATTTCGGTTTGAAGACAATGAGGCAAACGATATCTTTCAGCAAAATAAAAAGGAGACTTTGCTCATTGAAGAAACCAACGATTTAGATTTGGAGTTTGAATCTATTGTGGAAGAAACGCCGGTGGACAGCTCAGGAGTATCTCACTCATTAACGAGTGTAAATGAATTTTTGATTGATGATTTAGAAAATGACGATGGGTTGGCATTGAAGTATCAATATGACACAAATGACACGTTGACTAATAATGACGAAGATAGCGACGAAGATAGCGACGAAGATAGTGACGAAGATAGTGAGGAATATAGCGACGAAGATAGTGAGGAATATAGCGACGAAGATAGCGACGAAGATAGTGACGAAGATAGTGAGGAAGATAGTGAGGAATATAGCGACGAATATAGCGAAGAAGATAGTGACGAAGATAGTCAAGAAAATAGCGAAGAAGATAGTCAAGAAAATAGCGAAGAAGAAGACAAAATTTATTTATTACTAAACAAATTTCCAACACAAGTGGTTGTTATTGAAAAGTGCACAAATACACTGGATGAACTATTGGATGGAGGAGAAATCAAAATGGAAGAAATAGAGAGTGCTATTTTTCAAATTATCACGACACTTTACGTATATCAAAAAAAATATAACTTTACTCACAACGACTTACACACAAACAATATCATGTATTGCGAAACAGACAAGGAGTATTTTGTTTACAAAATAAAAGATAAAATATACAAAATACCAACCTATGGTAAAATATTCAAAATAATTGATTTTGGTCGCGCCATTTATGATTACAACGGACATTCTCTATGTAGCGATAGTTTTTCCAGAAATGGAACAGCTCATACACAATATAATTATAACCCGTATTATAATGAAAAGAAACCGTTAGTAGAACCAAATATGAGTTTTGACCTATGTCGTCTTGCTTGTAGCATTTTTGATTTTGTATGCGACGATATCAACAATATTGATGAATATCGAAATATTGCTCCGATATATGATCTTATTTTCTCGTGGCTATACGACGATAACGGTGAAAATGTACTATACAAACAAAATGGCGATGATAAATATCCTGGATTCAAGTTATACAAAATGATATCCAGGATTGTTCATAAACATATTCCAGAAGATCAATATGAACATAACGTTCTTAAAAAGTATATTGCGTCGGACTTGATAGTTGATAATTGTTTACATGATGACAAATGTCATTACATGGACATTGATGATATTATTTCGTAAATATATATTTTTCAAATTATTACATATAATACGCATGAATAAATAATGTAAGTATTATATATAATGGTTGCGTGCTCGTCTCGTCGTAAGACAAAACATCCTTTTTGTGGAGATGACCCTAAGTGCTACTGGAATAATAGGTCTTGTAAAAATAAACCTGGTGTAAAAAGAATGAAGAAAAGAATGGCATCCAATGACAAGTATAAAAGGAATGCGATTGAACCGATGTCACAACGGAACGCCGAGATGGACGCCGCCCGTGCCGCAGTAGCAAGGGCACGTAATTTGAGACCCAACACGCGTAGAAATATGAATGCTAACCGCGAACGCTTACACCAAGACCCCAATTCTAAATTGAATATGATTTTACACAAACTCAAAAACATTGAAGCAAAGTTGGAAAAGATGACTCGTAAGAATACAAACAATTTGTCAAAACCGAAATCTATGAAATCAAACAGAGAGACTGCTATCAAATCAAACAGAGAGACTGCTCTTAACTCCAATAGAAATATTAATAACAATGGTTCTGCTAAAACTGCGTCTCCAACAAATGTAAAATTGCTTTTAAATCAGTCTGGCAATAACACTGCAGAAACGGCATCGCCGAGCGCTGTCAACCGTCTTAGAGAAGATATGAAATCAAATCAAAATTGAGGTTCGTTTGTGAAAATTGTGGTCGTTTTACTACTCTCAAAAGAGACAAAATTACTTCTAAATATTAACACAGCATAAGAAACAATTCCTACTAAAGCACTGTCTTTAAACGCCTTTTTTTTGTCGTCTTTGTTTTTATCCACTGAAACTTTTAAAATGAAATATATAATACATATAACTGCTGCTACAATAAAATTACTATTCAATAACTCCATATAATTTATTTGTTATTTAAATAAATTATATATAACGAAAATAATCCATTTATTTAAAAGGCTAGTTCTTCGATTCCAAGATCAATTGGTGGTTCACTTTCCGCATTTTTTGTTTCATCTTCGATGTTATCAAAATCCAAGTTTATTTCTTCAATCTCATTCATATTGGAATTAGAGGGGCTATCAAAATCGCTATCCAGAACTAGAGGCACATTATCCCCAATGGTGAATGTATTTTCATTGTTGCTTTCTTGATCGTTGACTTCAGACGGCTCTTCACTTTCAAAAGAGATAGACTTATTCTCCTCTTTTTGGTTATAATTATTATTTGATAATAAATCATCTACCGTCGGAGGTGCTTCAGATAGAGATGGTTGTTCGTTGATTACAACACTATTGCTTTCATCTTTTAGAATAGAAGAGGGCGTTTCAATTGAGTCTCCAACTTGTTGTTGTGGCTTATTGTTTTCTCGTGGTTCTTGCTTTGGTTCATCTATTACTTTTTCAGTTTTTTCAACATCTACTTCTTGTGTTTCATCAATATATTGTTTCAGAAGTTGTTCTACTGGAACATTATCACGAATCGTGTTCATAATACACGTTTGAACAATAATTTCAAATTCTCGGTTGTGTTTTTGTTGCTGTAACGGTGTCGCCTCAATTTGGAATAAATAAATATTCGAATACAATTTGCGAGCAATGTTAATGTAAACGTTATGCAAAAATTGTTTGAAGCAAGGTATATCAATGTCAATTTTCTTGTTTTGATTTCCAGTGCGAACACAACTCAATATTTTTAACTGAAGAATATGGACACAAGTGATGAGGTCTTCTAAATACTTACACTGTGAACATTCTTTAATTCGTTCCACCTCAGCATCCACCATAGTTTGATTCCACTTTGGAATCATAGACAAGTAGTTTTGAAAGGTCATCAAATATTTCTCATCTTCGTCATTTTTCTCACATACTTCCATTGCTTCGCTGTATATTGAACGAAATCCGTCGATAATGTGTCCAGACAAAATATTCATCAAGCGTATTGACCATTCGGACTTAGAATCGTTCAGCAAATTTGAATTATAATCATCCATTTAATAGTAATCATATATTTCTATTTCTAAATTATTACGAAATACTACCAACAAGTAAAAAATAGAAAATAAGTCATTGCAAAAGTTTTTGTTGACCTTCCCAAATATTAAACTCAAATTATTGTGGTTTGGATTTGTCCTAAATTTTTGGAAAATTTCAAAACAATGAAAATTATACTTGTGGAATTCAATACTAATTTTATATATTTCTAATAGCTTGTTGATTTGTGGGTCTTTATTTTGGAGTAAATTATTATATTTTTGAATAAGATATTTATATTTTGTATAGTTGAATTTATCTATATTGTTATGCAAAGACCTATTGCGATTTTCATTAATGTAAATGTGCGCGAAACGCGATGACAGCGGATTCAACAGACGATACTTATTTTCGCAAACAAAGATGAACCTCGTTGTTTTACTATATTGTTCTATTGTTCGCCTTAAGCTATACTGAGAATCATATGTCAAATTGTCGGCATGTTCCAAGACAATTGTTTTGAAATTTACGTCTTTAGTTTTGTTGAATATTTGCATTGAAAATAGTTTAATATGCTCTTTGATAATTTTGATTCCATTTGTAGATAAACAGTTAATTGTAAGGACATATTTAGAAATATTTTCGTTTGAATTATATAGATTGCCGATAAATTGTTGGTATATTTCTTCTTTTCCGCACATATATGGTCCGAAAAATAATATATTGGGAATGCTGGCTTTCTGTATATAACTGTCCAATTTCATTTTTGCTTTTTCCATTTTTACTTTTCTTGGTTTTGTAATATAAAAATATGTCTGTAATATT
>Ga0302131_1000156_pt1 | contig 40459 bp, 42 predicted proteins | sample CB9_20m_MG_FD_203105 | JGI IMG/M metagenome (GOLD analysis project Ga0302131, IMG submission 203105) | Marine microbial communities from Western Arctic Ocean, Canada - CB9_20m | ecosystem: Environmental > Aquatic > Marine > Oceanic | place: Canada: Western Arctic Ocean | collected 2017-09-19
AACCCTAAACCCTAAACCCTAAACCCTAAACCCTAAACCCTAAACCCTAAACCCTAAACCCTAAACCCTAAACCCTAAACCCTAAACCCTAAACCCTACTTGAGTAGTCAATAAATAAACAACACTACGCGCGCTTGCTACGGGGCGGGTTTTGGGTGCATCTCATGTCTCACATCGCCATTGCTTTCAACGCGCGTTCCGCGGCTTTCTTACACCGCCTCGTGCCGTTTTTGATCATCTCGATCAACGGCGAAAGCAAATCGCCTCGCACTAGCTTGACTTGTAAATCGGGGTGGCCGGACATGTAACACACCGCCCACGCTGCGCCTTCTTTTCCGTAGTCGCCGGCGTGTATCAATAAATCCCGCACGCTCTCCACGCCTTCCTCGTCAAACACTTCATCGATGTCGTCCCAGTTATCTTCCACGGACGCGATGGATGCTAAACCCCACACCGCTTCTTCGTTCGCGCGCAGGATCATCCCCAACAGAAGCTCCAACCCCCCGGCCTCGATGATGAGCTCGTGCGTGTCGCTATCCCGCGCCAGCTTGCTGACGAAGGATATCGTTGCCGCGCGCATGGGCGGCGTTTCCGCCCGCACGGCCATGCTGACCAACCGCTCCACCCCAAGTTTCTGAAGAATGTCCGAATCCGCATCCGCCAGCGCGCTCAGCGCGGCGCTCGCGCTGGTTTGGCACTCGCCGTTTGGAATGTCCATCAAACCTATCAAAACGTCCAACCCGCCTTTCTCCATCGCGCGGCGGCACGCGGGTGGGTTTTGCAAAAGCAAACCGCGAAGCGCCCTGGCGCCCGCCGCCCTTGATGAAAGCGCGGCAGCGTCCCGCGCGTTACCACACACCATTAGCCTCAACGCGCCTTCCAACGCCCCAGCGCGTAACGCCCGGTTTTGCTCGTTGGGGAACTCGATTGTTATTGTTTCGAGACATGCCGCGGCGTTTTGAGTGGCCCGTGCGTTTTTCCCACAGAAAACACCAACAAGCGGCGTCAAAACCCCCGCCCGCACCGCGATTTCCGCCGCCAGCCGGCCGTGAGGGCTCTCCAGAGGGTCCACCCACACCCGCAACGCCGCCGCCGCCACGACTTGCACCGACCCGTCGTGGTCCGCGAGCATGCTCGCGATTCGCGCGAAAACCACCCCAAGCGCGACTTCGTTCGCCGTGACTACACGGTCGGTACCCCCGAAGCCGTCACTCAGGGTGCCGAGCACCGATAGCTGTTTCATCGCCAGCGATGTGGCGTCCGCGTCCAGACGTGCCATGATTCGCCGCCGTCCCAGTTTGCCTCGGTACGACTTTTGAATCATCACCGCGGCGTCTCTCTGCGCATCCGAGACGTTCAAATATCGCTCCGCCAAAAACGCGCGCTGCTCCGCGTCCCTCGCCGCGGTGTCGCTCGTGCCTGGCGAGTCGTTACTCCGGAAACCTCCCTCGCGCATCGCCGCGACGCGCCGCCGCGCCATCCGCGCTCGCCACGCGGCTTGCACTTTAACCGCGGCCGCTTCCGCGGCGCGTCTCCGTCGCGGCTTCGCCACCGCGAAGTCCTCCAGCTTTTCAGCAACCGACCGCGCCTTGGCCTCGGCGGCGCTTACGTCGCGTCTGAGGTTCTCCGCGCCGCCCGCGTTCCGCACGCAAGTTTCGATGATCGTCCCGAGCGCCTTGGCCACTACGAGGCTTGTTTTCCGTCGCTCCGGGTTCGGGCGGACACACGCGGCGGCGAGTTCTATTACTTCACTCGCGGTTTCCGTCGGCCACCCCGCGGCAATCGCGGCGAGTAACAGCGTTTCGGAGCTACTCCCCGCCGAAACGCTCGCGTTCGTGCCGTCCCGCGCCTTGTTCGCGGAGACCGGCGCTGGAACCCTCCCCTCGTTCGAGGTCAACAGCTCCAGCAACACCACCCCCGCGCCGTACACGTCAGATTCCTTGGTGCAAACACCCCCGTTACGCACTTCGGGGGCGTAGTAGTTTTTTGTGCAGTCGTTGGCGCCCAGTTTTGTAAGCGCCGCGTGCGGCGGCCCCAGGAAATCGCAATCCCCAATCGCCGCGTCCGTCTCGCCGGTGACAGTTTTCGTGAGGAAGATGTTCCCCGGTTTCACCGCGCCGTGCACCACACCCGCTTTGTGCAGCTCCTTCAGACCACACACGAAACCCTGCGCCGTGCGCAGCCGGTGGAACCAGTTCATCGCGTCCAAGCGTTTCGATAGACACCCGTTTTCGCAAAACGGCGTCACCAAGCCAACCCCGCCGTCTAAAGACACGCCTATTACGGGTAACACGTTTTCGTGTTTCGGTTGCGCGCGCCAGATCCTGTCGGAGAGGAACTTCCTGACATCAGCAACCTCCACGTCCCTCGCGTACTTCACCGCGACCGGTACCGAGTCCAGTGAGCCTTTGTACGTCTTTCCTCTGTGGAAGAAAAACAATTGGACATTCGTTGGACAGAAGGGTGGTCAGTGACGAGTTTGGAGTACCCTGCTGGTCGGAACTTGTGGGTCGGTACGTCGGGCGCGCGTGGTCGTGAGGACTGCGCGGGGTAACACGAAAGCTTCACACGTTTAGGAGTCAATGCGTGGTCGCTACCGAAGTACTGCCGTGGCGATGCGCGAAAAATATGACGCTTTCGGCAACGGCGCCGATCCCGTCGACACCGAGAATGCATTCCACACCGTCGGTGCGGTACTCTCACGTACCTTAAACCCTGCCCGATCTTCCACGAGTCCTTGAATCCGCCCGCCGCGACCTGGAGGTCCACGCGAGACAGGACTTGGAACGTGGGAAGCGCGGCGAGCGCCGTGGGCGTGCTCGTCATGGCGACGCCACCCCGGCTCCCTGGCTAGCCGTAGCCGTATATCCCAGCAGTCCACACAATGCAAGTTACCCACGCGTTTCCTGTCTACCCGAGGAAACCCCAAGGCGCTCGGAAGCCACCGCCGCCGCTACTGAACCCAACCCCCGCGCCTAGGACGGCTACGTCCAAGGCGCAGTGGGGTATGGCCCAGGTAGCGCGGGCGGAACGACCAAAACGTTTTAGAGACGACACGTGGGGAAGGAACCTTGACAATTCGAAAGTGTCGGTCAAAAAAATGATCTCACCTGTCAATCAAGCATGGCGAACATTTTTTGATAGGTTTTGACCGGACAACCTCGAAAGGTTGATCGAGGACGCGACGAATGTACGATACCGGGTGGAGAAGACGAGTTGGTTGGCCGAAAGGGAAGAAGAGAGAACACGAGTCGCGTCGAATTGATTCCGTTGTGAAACGCTGTTTGTGAAACGCTGTTTGTGAAACGCTCTTTAGGATCTAGCCGCACTAGTTAGCTAGATGTTCGAAAGAAAAAACAAGTTGTGAAACGCTGGTTGCATTACACACCATGCGGTTGCCGTGTGACAATCCACACAGCCACGCCGCCACCCACAGTTACTACCGCATTAACGGTTTGCCTTCGCCACGCGCTCGAGCTCGTCCTTCTTCTTGATGGCGTACGAGTTCGACGACCCCTTCGCGGCGTTGATCAGTTCGTCCGCCAAGCACTCGGCGATGGTCTTGACGTTACGGAACGCGGCTTCTCTGGAGCCGGTGGTGATGAGCCAGATGGCCTGGTTCACCCTTCGCAGGGGGGACATGTCCACGGCTTGGCGCCTAATGACGCCGGCGCTGCCGACGCGGGTGGCGTCTTCCCTGGGCCCAGAGTTGATGATCGCATCCACGATAACCTGGAGCGGGTTTTGGTCGGAGAGCAAGTGAATGATGTCCATGGTGTGCTTCACGATCCTGACCGCCATGAGCTTCTTGCCGTTGTTACGGCCGTGCATCATGAGCGCGTTCACGAGGCGCTCCACGATGGGGCACTGCGCTTTCCGGAAGCGCTTCGCCGCGTACCGCCCGGCGGTGTGCGGGACGTACACCGCATGCTTCGCCTTGACGCCGATGTAATCCTGCGTTCGAGGAAGACGAGTCGGTGGGGGAGATGAAAGGTCAGGGTGTCGGTTCGAGGGGAGGGGCGGTACGCGGAGCGGGTGATTGGCGGCGCGCGCAAACGAGCGTCGTTTTTGCGATACGCGCGAAAACACCAAAGCGCGTGGCGTGCCATCGCGATAGCGTGCGGATCGTGCTTCCGCTGGTCACGGTGTGCGCGTCCAGCTATAGCCTTTACGAAAAACCCTAAAGGTCGTGGGTCTTTACGGAGACGAGTTCCGACCGAGCGCGGCCCGCTACAAAAAAAACGATCGATGGAAAACCCGACCCTAAGAAAAAGCGCAATCCATCCCCATTACGGTTTCCGCCAGCGCAACCCGTGGTGCCCCCGCGATTATGACCCCCGGGTCCCGATTCCGTGTCTCGTCACACTCCGTTGGCCTACCCGAAAGTCACCAGCAATCGCGTCGTCTCGGGTCCGGCGTGTGACGGAGACGCCGGCCATAGCGTCGCTCGGAAAAAAGAAATTCGCGGGCCGCTGCAGCGCGCACGCGGACGCCATCGTCCGGTCGGCTTACGCGCATTCCGGGGCCTGCGACGCGCGGGCGGGGCACGACAAACGCGCGTGTGTGTTTACTAACCTCGAGGGAGATGTCGTTGATCTGAGAACAGAGAAGGGAGGGTGGGTCAGGGGCTGGTTGGCAGAGCACGGAGGTGTGCCATGGTGTCGCGATGAGAGGTGAACCCTAGAAAGAATGCCGGCCAAAATATGCCACGCGACGTGCGAGACCGCGTGACGCATGCACGTGTACGTACCTCGACATCCTCGTACGTCCACTTGCCGAACAGCTTGATTTCAGCAACCTCAGCCATGGTGAAAGTCCACGTGTGCTGTACGCGCGGAGTTAAGAGGGCGAGGCGAGCGTGGCGGGATCGGTTTTCAATGGTCGAATGAGCAAAAAAAATAAAATGAGCAACCCGTCAATCTTTCATCGGCAACTGCCGGTCGACGTCTGCGATGAACCCAACTTGATACGAGCCGATTGATCGGGTATGCGAAGAAACGAAAGGTAAACCGGTTTGGCCATAAGCACGCCGCATTTCGTTTTTGCAAACCTCGCTTTGAAGCTTGGCAGCTCTCATCACTTTTCCTTGACACGCACGATGGGAGGCAAGGCCAAGCCTACGAAGCACAGCGCGAAGGAGATCGCGAGCAAGGTCGCGGCGGCGACTCAGAACAAAGCCGGCGGCAAGGCTGGGCTTGCGGATCGTAAAGGCGGAGCCGCTGGACACGCCAAGTTCAAGTGTCCCGCGTGTGGGGTGCAATCGCCGTCCATCAAGTCCGCGGAGATGCATTGGGATTCGAAGCACTCCAAGCTCCCGTTCGTGGCGTCCGACTGGACCGATATGCACGAAGCGCACGGTGGCGTGACCACCGCAGGTGTTGCGGTGAGGGGCGCCAAGGCGGAAAAAACCATCCACCAGCTCGCCAAGACCGACGCGGGGCGAGCTGAACTCGCCGCCATCGCGGCGGCCAAGGCGGCTTCGAAATTCTAAACCCGCGCTTTTGTTTTTTTTTGCCATGACGCGGAGGGCCGGGACGCGTCGCGCACGCGGAGCGGGGGCGCCTTACCCGAGACAGTAGTTAGGTTCAATAATTAAGCACAAACCGCGGAAACAAACGATTTGTGTTACAACGTTTATCTCCGACCCCGTTTCCAACTACCGCGCAAACAAAACTTCGGGACATGTTCCGTTCACCGCGGAATCGGCAGCCCCCGCGAGACCAACAACCTCGCGACGGCGCCGTACAGCGCGAGTAGCTCTTCGTTGCTCACGGACTGGATGTGCAGTAACAGTTGGCCTAGGGAAAGACCAGAACCGCCCGCGTTTCGCACGAAGTTCGTGATGTACAGGTGCGAGAAAACCGCCATGACCATCTGGCAGTCCATCCGGTCCGTGATGCCGCCGTGCCCCGGGATGGTGTCGCTGAAGTCTTTGATTTTAAACGCCCGCTTGAACCCGCTCGCGAAGAACCCGCCGAAGGGCGCTATTACGGACGCGAACAGCGCCAGCACGATGGCATGCTTTTGAAACGGGCTCATGTTGAATAGAATCTCGTTTCTTCCCACCGAATTCGCCACAAATAGGGTCACCCGCTCCACGGCGCCGAAAGGTAACGTCCACCCGAACGCCGCGTCAATTGACGACGCGACGAGACTCAAATCCACCGCCCTCGGGATAAAAACGCCATCCGCGTCGCACAACCGCAACGCCCCGAGTGTTAAGTCAGGCCCGCCCGTGAACGACAGCGCCGCAGACGACGGACACGTGAGCCAGTGAAACTTCTGTAACCACCCCGCCGCGAACGGCGCCACTGCCATTGTTACGAAGCACCCGCCCCAAAACCCTTCCCACGTTTTTTTCGGCGAAATCAAAATCAGCGGCGTTTTGCCGCACGTCGTGCCTACTAAATATGCCGCGATGTCGTTAAAAAAAACGATCCCGACCGGGAACACGAACCAAATCAAACCCTCCAACACGTTGCCCACAAGACACGAGGACTGCACGATAACCGCGGCGATGATCATGTGCGTCCACGCGAACTGTCCGAACTGATAAAGGTACAACCCTTTTCGCAAACTCAGCACGAACAGCACGCACCCGAACGTCCAGCCGAGGTACGAAATCAGCGCGTGTCTTGGTAACGCGCTCAGCACGATTGCGGTGAAGGTCCCGGTGTTCGTCGCGTCAAAGGAGAACCGGCGGGCGAGCCGCGAGTTCAGGTACCGGCCGTAGCTGAAGAAAACGGCGCACCCGTAGAAATACCACTGCTGCACCCGGAACCACGGCAGATCTTTTTCCTTCCGCGTCTCCACCGCCAGGGCGAACAACTCGCGAACCATCAGCCCCTGGACCACGAAAATCAACACGATCGTGGGGACGTGGCCGCCGAGCAGACATCCCACCAGAAACGCGACCATGAACACCGCACTCAACGCGCGCGTGCGTAACGACCGCCATTTCGACCGGAACCCACCACCGGAAGGAAGTTTCACGGCCCCGCCGTCGTGCGCGCCGCGTCGGCCCTTTGCCTTTGGAGACCCACCGCCGTTTTGAATTCGAACGGCACGCCCATCATCGTGAGCCGGTCCGCGCGTCTCGTCCACAGCCCTAACGTCGTTGCCGCGACGACGCAGCTCCATCGCGTCTACCGATGTGGACGCAGCCCGAGCGCATCTCGTGCCCTAATCTGAAATGCCGACTCTACCGGAGTAAAAAGAATTGCGACGCCGTCTGTCGAGAATCTCGTCTTTCTGCCTCCCGAGGGGGACGACGAAGGGACACCCTCAGAACCGCGAGCACGCACTGCGCGCGACGCGCGCGCACGCCTGGGTGGCGATGACCGAGTCGCGCGGCGGCGCCAAGCGCACGGCAGTGCTTCGCGAGGGCTGGGCCGCGGGGGACGCTGAGACACCCGTCCATGACATGTATGTGATTGATCACCTTTTCTCTTTCGAGTCCGAGTAGTTTCGAGTCCGAGTAGACCACCCACCCTCGGACCCTTCAGCCGAGCACTTGACCGCCGAAACGCACTGACCGTTTACTCTTACACGCCTACGTTATGTTCGTTTCTCGCTGCAGGGACGCCATCGAGCTGGCGGACGCGTTCGGGCTGACCACCGTGGCTGGCGGTGGGAAACGATCGCGGTTGATGGAGGACCAGGTGTTTCACAAGATGAACGGTTTGAGCTTACGCCTGGACGTGTCCAAGGGAGGGAACGGGGACCGAAACGAGTCGGCGCGATTGTCGGGTGGAGGTCACGCACAACGGCGCCGACGCGGAAAAGAAAGTAAAACGAACGAGTTCAGAGTGAAGAACGCGTCCTCTACGCACGTGCGTTTGGATCTCGAAAGCTTTTCACAACGTTCGGAGCACCCCGTCTCGCTGACGCGTTTACCGCGCGCGGATTGCGCGTCGTCGCCGTGGTCGCTGGAAATAACACAAAAGAATAAGCAGACACTGCGGGTTTTGTCGGGAGCGAACACGTCAGCGTCAGACCCAAACGCGATGCGCGATTTCCACTTCGGGAACGGCAACGACGGTACGAGTTGTTTGGTATCACACCCAGGTTTCGGTAACCCCTCCGGCGTCGTCGAGAACCGACTCAACGCGTTGTGTAACCTCACGTCGTTGTGCCTAAAGACAGGCGGTCGGGGGATCGGGGACGCCGGTGCTGTTTCCCTGGCGCGAGGCATTCGCGGAGCCGTACCAATGTTGCGATCGCTGGACGTTTCCAGGAACGACCTGGGGGCGACCGCGTCGCGGGCGCTGGCACAAGCGCTGTTTTCAGTCTCCAGTGAGACTGAAAACGGTCCGTTTGGAGTTGGGATGTTAAACATTGGCAACACAAACGACGGGTGCGCACTGGAGGTCCTTGATTTATCTGGGAACCACATCGGGAGCGAAGGCGCGCGCGCGCTCGCGGAGGCGCTCGTCAGGGGCGGATGTCCAAAACTGAAAAAAATTGACGTGTCGCAGAATCTCATTGGCGCCGCCGGGGTCGTCGCGATCGCGGAGGTTCTCGTGGCACAAGCCACGAGACGGGGTTCTGCACGAGAATCAAACACGTTCAGGCGACACGCGTTAACCGAGTTATCCCTACGCCACAACGGGTGCGGCGACGCCGGGGTTGTTGCGATTGCGAATGCGATGTGCGCGAGCGCCGAAATCTCAGTCGCGCGAAATCTCAGCCGAGATGGACCGACTTTTGTTAGTTCGGTCAAAACGCGCGTCCCCGGCGCCACCGAAAACACACCGCCGCAAATCGCGCACAGCTTCCAAGTCCTGAAACTCGGGTTTAACGGTGTCGGCCATTTGGGCGCCGCCGCGCTGGCGGAAGCGATCGCGTGGGTCAGGCAAGCGGTGCGAGACGCGGGTCATGGGGATGCGATGGATGACGCGTCGGGCTCAAATCGCGCCCGCCCCGTGGTTATTCACGAGCTCGACTTGGCGTGCAACGCCGTGGGCGCGGTGGGCGCGCGAGCGTTAGCCTCCGCCCTGGATGACGGCGTGTTTGAGTTGAATTTAGGAAACAACGCGATTGGGTGTGTCGGGGCGAAAGAGTTTGCGCTTGGGTTGGTGACGAACGACACGACGCGCTCGTTGAATTTATCGGGCAACGAAATCTGCGAGACCGGCGCGTGGTGGCTCGCCGATTTCTTCGCGAAAACCAAGACTACCTCAGAGTTACAGGTGCTGGATTTAGGCGCCAATTCGGTGGGTGACGCGGGCGCGGCAGACTTAGCAGAAGAAGCCAGCGAAATCGTTTCCCTGAGACGTCTCGATCTTTCGCGCAATGGAATCACGCGCAAAGGCGCTTTGAGTTTTTGCGACGCGATTGGTTTGTACGACGCGGCGCGGCGGATTTCGTGTGCCAACGTGAAGCACTCACCCGCGGAATCACCCGTCGCGCTTTCCGTTTGTCTGCGCGGTAACGCCATCGATTCTAACTCGCAAAACACAATTCGCCAAAAGTTCGGACTGCGAATAGACGTGGAGATGCAATCCGCCTGGTACGGGTAGCAGGAGCCGTACGTCCATTTTTAACGAAACGTTTTGTCACCACACACGTACCGCGCACTACTCTCATAGCTCAAGACCTTTCCTAATAAAAACACCCAGACCCGGACCCCGTTATTATTCCGCGTCCCCTCCGAACCGGACGATGCGGAAAAGCTTTTGCGTGTTTTTCTCCTTCACCGCTTTGCGCATCGCTTTCACCGCGGCTGCGGCGTGCTTGCCGAACCTGCACTTCGAGGCCCGCTGGATCATCTTGTTCACCTGTGTCAGCGCGCCTACCAAATCCGCGTGGTTTTCGAACCGTTTCGCGTGTTCCACCATCAGCTCTTTGTTCATGTCGAAAAGGTCGCCGTACGCGGTCCTCGTCGCGGCGAGGTCGCGCAGGATCCGGGAATCCTCGGCGTGAATAATAAGCGCCTTGACCTGGTTCGAACTCTCCGCGGTTTCCGCGATGAGCGTCGCTCGGCGCTGGTCCCGCATTTCCACGGTTCGCAACACCTCCCCGAACTCCTCCATCTCGATTGGGAAATCCACTTCTGTTTTTAGTGAAATCAACTCAAGCCCGACGCACCTTGTACGATTAACGCCGAAAGTGTCAGTCTTTCGGACCGCGTGTATTCGGGATTGGAAAGGGTAGGCCCTGTACTCCACACAGTGCAGTAATCAGGGAGGCGGAACGTGGTGGGTGGGAAATACTTACATGGCGTCCACGAAAACCCCGGCGTCCGCCATGGTGTCCGCGCGGATTGACGCAACGTTCCGTGTGGCATCCAGCTCGAAAATTACCCGGGTTCCGTCTCGCGCTATGGCGAACGCGCACCGCACGTCGCTTGTGTCGTCCACCACGAATTTTGAGCAGTTCGTGCGAAACGTGTGGTCAAGCCACTCCGCGACTCGCGCGGGTTGGGCGGGAACCGCAAACGTGACCGACCCGATCGGAACGTCGTCCAGACCGAGCGTAGACACGTTTAGCGGGGTCCAGCCCCAGAAGGATGGAACGTGAATCGTTTCCTCGAACACATGATAGCTGTGTGCATTCACAGTGACAGAGACGAACACCTTGACACTGATGTCCACGGCGGTGCGGTCATCTTGCGGCGGTACGATGGGTACGCGCGCGTCGCGACCCGGGGCGTCGAATTTCACGTACCGGCTTTCGCTGTTTCCCGGAAACAGCGACGCCCCGTTGTTGTTCACGAGAATCAACCCCTTGATGACACAGTCGTTGTTCGTGCCGACAAACAGTTCCCCGCCCGCGCATCGGTCGTCGCCGCCGCCGCCAACAGGCGATTGCAACCGCAAAAAAACCCTCGTGTCCGGCGGTATCGCACTTGACGTGGAAGTCACCCCGCGGTCGCCGCGGTCAAGCGCCGCCGTGTCTTTTTCGTAACTCGCCAACTCGCCGAGCAGGGCTTGCTTTTTGGCGTTCAGGGACTCCAACCGTTCCGCAGATACCCGCGTTTGCGGTTTCAGGGACGCGTTTTTCGCGTTTTTTGTGTTGGCCGCGAGATCCCGATTCGTTTCGGGAGCGCCTGTCGTCGCTTTTTCGTCGCCCGTTTTCGTTTTATTTACCCCACCCCCCAGCCCGAGCAAAGCGGCAAACTTGGAGGTTTTCTTCGTCCCTTTTTTTCCTTCGTCGTTTCCGTTCGCGACGGGTTCGTCGCCGTCGCCGACGTCACCGCCGTCGAAGCCGTACGCCCTGACCGTGGCTGTTCCGTTTCCCTCGCCGGGTTCCCCCACGGTCGCGCCGCCGACGACGGATCCGAACGGGACCCCGGATGGATTCCGGGTTCCCCCGCGCTCGCGGCCCAAGGTTCGGTACCCCCGCACCTCGCCACTCAGCGCGCACGCCAGCAGGTCGTCGTTACCGCTGTTACCACCCACGCCTTCCCCGACCCGTCCTTCCCCCGGGGTGCCGTCCCTCGGGAACTTGACAATCGCGGAAAGCGGGGCGTCGAACTTGTCGCTCCAAAGCACGGCGCCGCTGTGCACCGTTCGCGCCTCCACGGTTCCGTCGGCGTACCCGAAAATAAGCTCCTCCGCACCTGAGATTGTAAAAATAAATGTCAGTCTTGTATGGGCAATCAGGGAGGCAGAATGTGGTTATTGGGAAACACGCACCATCCCCGGTGAGGTCGTGCGCCACCACGCATGTACACCGTTTCCCCGCCCCTCGTTTTTCCTGCCACACGCGGGTTTCGTTGGAATACACCCCGATGGCGCCATCCTTGGTGGTGTAGGCAAAGGCGACGGTTTGGTTTTTGGAGTTGGACGTCGAAGTCGCGTCGGTCAACGGAACCAGGTGCGACACGGCGTGCGATTCTTTTAACTCGAAAACCTCACGCACGGCGTACCCAACTCTTGCGAGCTGAATCGCCTTGATTGACCCGTCATCCCCCCCAAAGACCACGAGGTCGTCGCAAGGCTTGAAAACACACACGCTTCGCACCACGTCATCCGCGACGGTCCAGAAAACCTCGTCGCCGTTTGAGTCGAACCCCTGCAGGGAACAGTTCCCGCCCACCAGAAGAATCGATTCGTCCACGCCTCGCGGGTTCACCGTCGTGGAACCCACCGAGTCAAACGCGTCGCCGTGTGTTTTTGTTCGTAAACTAGTCACGCCTTCGGGGGCGTCTTTAAAGAACACATCACGGTTTTTACGCACGTCGTACGCCAGCACGTCGGTTCCGGTGCCGACGAACAGCACATCTCGGGTGCCGAACTCGGAGGCACCGCCGCCCAGCCTGCCCGCGGTCACCGCGGTTATCTTCTTGTTGATGTTTAGGTAACGCACGTGCTTGTTTGCGGTGCTTGCGGTGCCGGCTGTCTGCGCACCCCCTCCAGCCTCCCCATCCCCATCCCCCTCCATGCCGTACGGGTCCCACATGAAGATCTTGCCCCCGGTCGTCGCCGCGGTGAGCGTGGGGCGTTTCCCATCGTAAACACCGACGCACACGGTGCCTTCCAGGATCTGGTCGTCCAGGCGGAAGGTGAAGGCGGGGGTGAGGGGCATGTTGTTGGGTTTGTGCTTTAGTCCCTTGCACCCCTGAACAACCCGGCCGCTGCGCAAGCGCGACCGAGGCTGTTATGGGCAGAGCAGAAACGTTTCCTTCTTTGAAAAACCAACACCGACTGCCGGAACCGCCCGTGCCACGCGCCACATATTTTTTCTGGCCGCGGAAAACCCTGATCCTGTGAATTTACATGAGCCGCCTTCGCGGGCCGCACTTGGTCTCTTCCACGTTGCGACGACGGATACATCCTGAGCCTCGTACCAGCACATACTCAACAAGATGCAAATATTTGTGAAGACCCGTACGTGCTTTCCCGAAACACGTCGCGCGCCTGCCCGACCGCCGTGTACCGGACCGACGCGTCTGCGGCATTTCTTTTTTTAGGGTCGGTGTTGGTGCTGGTGGGGGACGTCGCGTCGTCGCGCGTGCTTCCCTTGCGGCGCTGGAACGAGCTCCTCCACGCTCGCGCGGGTTGTTACCCGCGGCGATGCCCTGATCCGATCCCACCCGCGCGATCGTACTCGGGCCGCGCGAGTTAAACACGCGCGGCGTCCTCGCCCCGTTCACGCGCAAGACCGATTTTCACCCCGAAATCAAGGGTTCGGTTCGCCTCGCGTCGCTTCACTCCTTGTGCGCTCCAACTGACCCGTCCCCCCGCCTTCCAAACGCAGTCACGGGTAAGACCATCACCCTGGAGGTGGAATCTTCGGACACCATCGACAACGTCAAGGCTAAGATCCAGGACAAGGAAGGCATTCCCCCCGACCAGCAGCGTCTCATCTTCGCGGGCAAGCAGCTTGAGGACGGCCGCACCCTCGCGGATTACAACATCCAGAAGGAATCCACCCTGCACCTCGTCCTGCGCCTTCGCGGTGGCGGCAAGAAGCGCAAGAAGAAGGTGTACACCAAGCCCAAGCGCGTCCCCCACGTGCACAAGAAGGTCAAGCTCGCTTTCCTGAAAATGTACAAGGTCGACGACGCCGGGAAGATCACGCGCCTGCGCAAAGAATGCCCCGCCCCCGAGTGCGGCGGCGGCATCTTCATGGCCAACCACTTCGACCGCCACTACTGCGGCCGGTGCGGCAAGACCTACTTCTTCGACGGCCACACCGTGGCTGCGAAGAAGGCGTAAGGGATCTTTTTGACGAGAAGGAGATGGTACCATCGCGTTTGACGTTTTCTTTACTGTTTGAATCAAGCCGAGGCTTCACAAAAAAACCAACGATGTATTTCTTCACACGCAGTCCGCGTTTTGTCACCGCGCCTATAAACTAAAATATGTCTCCTTCTTCCAACGAACATCGAGCTAGCCGGTGCGGCGAGGTCCGGGACCGCCTTTAACTACCTAAACACCTCAAACCTTCAACGCTCTTTTGTACCGTTTCGCTAAACTCGTCAAGTGTTGGATTCGCGTCGCGCGCTCTACGAGCGAAACTTTTTCCGACCCGTCCTCTTCGGATTTCTGGTCAGAAAGTAAGTCCCAAACGTTTTCCTCGTGCAGCAACGCGCATGGCACGAACAGCAGAGTGGGTGGGGGAATGACAGGGTTGGGAACGACACGACAACACTCGAAACCCGACGGTGACACCGCCACCTCGTTTGCGTCGACTCCCGTTCTTTCACACTTTTTGTCCACGTCCACCCACTGAGCGATAACCTCCGCCGAACTTTGAGGTTTCGAAACAGTCTCGCGATCATCGGTTCCTTGGCTCCCTGATGAGCTCTCCTCCTTTATCGTCTCTTTGTCACACCCCTCTCGCGCCTCCGCGCACTCGAACCGCTGCGTCGTTCGCAGCGCCTGCGCCGCGCGTTTAAATCCGTTTCGCTGTTCGTACGCTCGCCACGCGAACCAGTACATCGGTAGGTTCGACAGCGGCGTGAACATCATGGGAAACGTTATTGGTACGCCGATGAACGCGTTTATTTGGAAGCGTTTCTTGACCGCCAGCGCGCGGTCCGTGAGGAGCTTCGTGAGCTCGTGACGCGTCTCGTCCACGGAAGACGTGTCGGGGTAGATCACCTCAACGGAGCTACACGCCGCTGGTAAGTTCGACAACGTTTCGTCATCCGGGTGTATTCTACTCAGCACAGTTGTTCCAACGCGATGCGCGTATCGGCGCCACGTACCAACTCTCGCCTCTCCCCAGGTTTTGAACGTGTTTTGGAACGACTCGATCGCCCTCGTCGCCGCGCGCGCCGCGAACGCCGGCGCGAAACGCTCGGGACCGCGGCTTTGCAAACGCAGCTGTTCCGCGATCTCCAGGGCGCGCATAGGGCACGGCTCCGCGACCGCGGCGGCGTGGAAACCCCTGTTGTTGTTGTGTTTTTCATTGGCAACGGTTACGGTGAGGGCGAACGTATGAGGGGTCAGTGCGTGCGAACCGGTCACGGTGTGTGTGAAAAATGAAACGCAGCAAGGGAGCACGCATACGTGGGCGTCGTCGACGGAGGAGAGGAAGCATTTGGAAACAGAAACCGCGAAATCTTCGCCGCCGCGGTTCCACGACGCGACGCAGAGAACGCGACGCCACAACAAACGTGGGTTCCGGGAACGGCAGTCACACGCATGCCAAACCCCATCGCGTGATGACGCACCACTTGTCCCTAGCCAAACGCAGCGCCAGCAAGCGCGCTCGACTCGCCATCCGCGAACGGCACCCAAGTGCCCGACGCAGTGAATGTGCGCCTCTCGCTGAAAAACTTATCGAAGGTGAACGTGTCGTCTTGGTGTTGAACTCTTGTTGAGCGAAATCCGTCAATTGTGTGTCGCGTCAGATCGGGGCGCGCCGCGTCCCGAGACGCACCCCGGCAACGATTCCGGTGAGACATAATTGTTAGTGGACGCGACCATGCCTTCGGAGGAGACCACGGCTGGCGCGGACGCGGTGCGGTATTGCTTGGTGCGTTTACGGAAACCAGACCAAGGGTTGGTGGCTTTGAAACATGTCTCTTCGCGATTGTTCCGGATTGTTCGCGTTCGCGTCGCGGTCCTGTTTCCGTCGCGACCCAATCGCGAGGTGTTTACCTACCTTCTGACACCACTTCCCCTCGTATCGCCCCCCCCCCGGTTTCCCCAAACCACAGAGCTGCAAGCGGTCGCGTCTTGCGACATGCTTCGCCCCAACCAGGGCGTGTTGCGCGGAGTGCTTGAAACGGCGACGGGACCGGCAATCGGAAAAACGAGGCATGGCCAAGCGGTTGAAACGCGCGCTCGCCATGGGGGACGCGATTAACGCACACGCGCGCAGAGCCGGGCTGGTGAAAGGCCCTTGCGGGCCGATCAAAGGCCTCGCGGTCGCGTCTTCCGGGGGTACGCCTGACTCGGACAAACACGCGACCGCCACGGACAAAGGCACGAAGAGTTTACAAAACCTTCTCGAGGAAAGGCAAACCGCGACGCGGGTGGCGCACCGTTTACTCGTGGCGCACCACGCCGCGACGACGCTTCGTCATAACGCCGCGGCGGCGAACGGGTACAGGCAACCGGGACGTGTTCCCGATGCCCTGAAAAACCAAAACCCACCTTTCGCCGCCGCGTGCGTTTCAACCGGCGAGGACCCGCCCCTTTCCCTGTCACAGCTGCACAACCTGACCGGCCTTCAGAACCTGCAAGCGTTGCATCACATGCAGGCGCTACAGGCGCTTCAGAAAATGCAAAGTTTACAGAGTTTGGGCGGGGTACCCCCCCCCATTTCGTTGCAGAGTTTGCAGGGGCTAGCGCAAGGGATACCTCTGGAGGGTTTAGACGGACTAGACGCGGCCGCCGGGTTGGATAGGAACGCGGCGGGCGTGTCGGGCGGTGTCGCGACGAACGTCGACGCGGGGACGAATCTAGCGGAGGGTGACGAATCTGAATCCGACTCGGACGATGACGAGGATGACGAGATCTAGCGACGTGCGACGAATCTGAAGACGACTCGTACGAAGACGATGACGACGAATGATTTAATTGTGAACACGAGTCGCTTGTAAAATGCGTATTGCTCACCTTCTTTTATTATCGTTGTCCCCAAGCAAGTCGTCCCCATCACTAAACACGTTCCCGGCTATTTGCTTGTTCCTGGATTGGACTCTTCGTGCGTCGAACTCGGCGAACCCGGGCGTCAAACGCAGCTCGTTAACATTCACGGGGCACCGTTTCAGGGACAAAAACGTAAGCGCTGTGCACCCTTTGAACACTTCTTTTGGTACGCTTTGTACTGACGTCGCGTCACAGGAAAGCGTTTTTAATTTTGCCAAACCTCCTAATGAAGGCGGTAGGGTTTCGAAACCCGCGTTGCCGTCCAAAGTTAATGATGTCAGGTTAGCACAGTACCCGAGGTACTCGACGCCGCTGAAGTTTTTTGCGTCAGCCACGTCTTTTTCGTCATCATCCCGACTCAAATGTTCCACTAACTCGTTCCTGGCGAGGTTTAAAATCCGGAGCCGTTGAAGTTGGGACACACTGGGGGGTAGCTGTGTGAGCTTGTTATCCGCTAACCACAGCTCCTCTAGTTTAACCAGCGACCCGATTACGAGTGGCACTTTGAGCAGCCCGTTCTTCTCCAGCCGCAACACTTTAAGATTTCCCATTCCCAAACACAGACTCTGTGGGATCTCGGTAAGCGCGTTCGCGGCTAGGTTTAGCTTTTGGACCCGTGTCAGGTTGCGAATATCCTCAGGCACCGTGTTTATTTTGTTACCACCAAGGTCAACCACCTTGGCCTTGTCCCCGAGGTCACAGACGTAGGTCGGAAACACGGTGAGCCCAGTGTTTCGTTCGGAAACGATGCCCGTTTTTCGTGCCGTCTCTTGGCGTCGTTCCGAGTTCGCGGAGCGGTTGTAGTCGCTCCCGAGTTTATCGACCGCCTGCGAAAAGTCGTTCCCGAGCTTCTCGAAACTTGAGGTCACCGAGGCGAAGAAGGACTCCATGTGGATCACAGGGGGTCACGCCACCAGAGAGGGCGTGCCGTCCCTTGTGAACGAAGATGGATTGAACGTTGATTTTTTTTGTCGATTTTCTCGAACCGTCCGACGTTTCCTCAAAGCTACGACACTCCTCGCTTCGCGTGTCCGAGCGCACATCGTGGCGCGCGGAGAAGAAGGGCGGCGAACCATCCGACCGAGCATGATGGGAAGGAAATGGTGCCCGCATGGGAAGCGGAAGGACACGTGCGCGGACTGCACCCCCTGCCCTCACGGCAGGCTGAAACACAGCTGTGTGGCGTGCAACCCCTGCCCGCACGGCAAGCGGAAACAGGGCTGCACGGACTGCACCCCCTGCCCTCACGGCAAGGTGAAACACAGCTGCAAGGAGTGCATCCCTTGCCCCCACGGCAAGCTGAAAGACCGCTGCGCAATGTGCACCCCCTGCCCTCACGGCAAGGTGAAAAACGAGTGCTCGGACTGCAACCCCTGCCCGCACGGCAGGCTGAAAAAAACTGCGCGGACTGCAACCCCTGCCCGCACGGGAAGCTGAAAAACGACTGCGCGGTGTGTAACCCCTGCCCCCACGGCAAGCTGAAAAAAACTGCGCGGAGTGCATTCCCTGCCCTCACGGCAAGAGGAAGAGCAGCTGCGCGAAGTACAACCCCTGCCGTCACGGCAAGCTAAAACACAACTGCGTGGCATGCAAAGCGGCACGCGCGGCTCCACCGAGCTCAAAGCGGGCCAAGCGCGAGCCGGAGGGTTCGCCCGAGATCAAACAAGAGCCCGAGGTCAAACTCGAGCCCGAAATCAAAAAAGAGCCGTTCACTATTCAAGGCTACTTTGGATTCGACAAGGAGTGAAGTGTGGGAGTAACAGTAACAAAGTAGGGGAGTAACAGGTACACGGTGTGTGCATAACTGTGTAATAATACCTTCAGCAATAAAAGACCTCTACACCTGTTTACCTCTCCCCCGAAAGCGTTTTTCCGCTTTGTTTGATCAAACGCTTCGCGGAAGTTGTCGCGTCGTCCGCACCTTTGTCTTCGTCCGCCTGATTTCTTAAAAGCTCCGCCGCCGCCCTCCGCCGTACCAGTTTCAGCTCCTCGTCAAACGCATCCGCATCCGCGGACCTGAACCGCTTTTTGTCGCAATTTTTTATTTTCTTTCTGCAGCTCGACGCCAGCTCGACGCCAGCTCTGCGTTGTTTCGCCGAAACCCGAACTGCGCCGCAAGGCACGTCCCATCAGGTCGTGTAGCCCGGGCCCTTACAGTGCACGAACATCGAATCCCTGTTCCCAGCGCTGATCCGCATGTTGTCGTCCAGGTAGAGCTGCTCCACCCACCCGTCGTTCTTACCCGGCGTGGGCGTGATCTCGATGGTCTTGGCCTTCCACGGCCCCACGAAGATGTCCACTTCGGTGATCCTCACGTCGAGGCAATTATCCGACACCGCCGCGCACGTGGCTCGCGCATTCAAGCTGAGCAGGCCCGCCTCCACAATGTTCTCCAGCGAGTTGTTTCCATTGATGACGTTGTAGTTGGGTAGCCCCGAAAACGCTTTTTGGAAGAAGTTGGCGCTGTCATCCTGCTTGCTCCAGACCAGGCGCCACTTGCCTTGGAGCATCGCCGAGCGCGCGGGCGCTTCCGTGGGCGTCATACCGATCAGCTCCGAGATCGCCGCCTGCACCCCCTGGTCGTCTTTGGCCTGGAGGCACGCCAGCAGGTTTTCTTTGGCGCCGAGCAGCACCGCCTGGGAGCCGCCCGAAGGCGTTGCCGCCGCCTGGCGTCGAGTGGGGCGGGTGACGGTGCGGGTGCGGGGGACCCCGCGTCCCGCGGGCGGCGGCGGCGGGGAGGCCGATGTTGACATCATATTGATGCACGGGGTGAAGTGACCGACAGACCGACATGTGACCGACATTTCAGTCCAACACGTGTTCGCGTGCAGTGTCTCTTTCTCTTGCTTTCTTCCTCACGAAGATCTTCATCCATTTCCAAAAAGAAATGACTATTAACCCTATGAAGGGCGTTTCGGGGCGGAATCGCGATTCGCCCATGCTGACTGTTCTGAGTCCTCGAATTAACCCGCCAAAAACGAAGTGCACTTTTTCCGGTTCTTCGAATGATCGAGAATCCCCCCACCGTTTGGACACTCCGTGTAGCGCCCGCGCCACGCACGTCGAGCAAATTTATGAGCGGCGCGTGCGACTACTGCCATACCGCGAAAGCGCTGGTGTTCTGCCGCGCGGACTCCGCGCGGTTGTGTTTGGCGTGCGATGCGCAGGTACGTGTTTTCGATGGACACGCGCGCGCGAAAAAGCGCTTTTTGGTGTGCAGTGGGCCAAAAAGCCAATGGGTGCCGGGCGCCCCGGCGAACGCCCCGCCGGTGCGACGCGACCTTGTACGGCGGGTCGCGTCTTTTTGGGGTTTGCGTAGCATGGCTGGCCCGGTGTGGAGGCGAGATGGGTGACTAATTGCCCGTACGCGTGGCCCGGACCCCACGCGGGGATGCCGAGGCGCATCCGCGTTCGCATCAAAAGTGTTATTAACTGTTATCGCGGGCGCCCGTTGCCAAAAAAACTTTTTCTCCGCTCACCCGTTCCCTTCTTGATGACCCCACAGGTGCACACCGCGAACCACTTCTCTCAGAGACACGCGAGGTCCTGGCTGTGCGAACGGTGCCACGACGCCGGCGGGACGGTACGTGTTTCTTTCGTCGCATCACGGTTTCGGTTCCACACGACGAGCGCCAAGTGCGAGGACGGTGTACCTTTTAACCCTATCCGGCAGGCGCGCGACGCGACTGCAGACGGAACGAAACGACGAGCAGTCGAAAAACGCGCGAACAGTCGTTTCTTGAGTCTTCCTTGCAATTTCTTTTTTTCCTTTTTCTCACATTCAGGTTCTCTCTCCTCTCCCCTCCCCGACGTCCAGGTTGCTTGTTCCGCGAGCCGCGCGGTGTTGTGCGACACGTGCGACGACCACACGCGGTCTGTGAATAAAGAAACGCACCTCCTGCGAACGCCGTTACGGAGCTTCACCCTTGTTGACGACCCCGACGGGTTTGGGATGAAGCACCCGGCGCACGCGCGCGCTGCGAGCCGGCACCCGTTTAGGGAAGGCATCTTTTTGTTCCCCGCTGCTTGTTCGTTCGCCCCGGTTGCGAAACGAGTTGGTGGCACGAACGGACTCACCCAAACCCCACGCTACAGCGAAGGGTCCCTTGACGGTTCCGACCAAAACCAAGGCTCGGGCGGGGGCAGGTCCCTGGAGGGCGAAACCGAGAACGAGTGGGGCCCTTTGGACGAACAAGGGCTTCGGTCCGACTTCGTTGGCGCGAAGGACTTCGCGAGCGGAACGCGGGGGGGCGACGGAAACGCGCACCTGCATTACATGCACCCTCGACACCTCCCCACGCAGTTCCCCAACCCCGGTTCGTTGGGCAACGGGTTCCCTGAAAACGCGTTCCATCAACACCGTTTGGACCCCGGGACCGCCGACCAAACCGAGTGTCGCGATTTGCTCCGGCAAAACTCCGGCGGGGACCTGTCCCTCGCGGTGGGTGGCGCGTACACGAGCTTTGACGGAGATTCGCTCGAGGACACAGGGGAGCGTGGTTCGTTCGCGCTAGGCTCCGTGCAAAGCGCGCGCAGGGAGATCGGCGATAGCCTCGGCGCAAACAACTCTTCGTGGGGCGTACCGCGCTGCGAACCGGTTGCGCACGGGGTCGACAACTCCGGCGAACGGTACGGGTCGTACCCCCGATCCGGGCCGGCCGGTCATCAGGACCCCCAGACGTACCTGCCAGCCCTGGATCAAGTCAGGCAGTACGGCGCGTACGTACTTCCCGACGCCCCGATCGGCGGGTTCAACACCGGATCCTTCCCTCCCCTGCAGGGCGGGTACGAAACCGGGCGGTTCCAGGAGTTAATCACTCCGGGCAAACATCAACACAGCGCGCGAGGCCCGCCCGGGCCGATTCGCGAGCCCGGGTACGGCCAAAGGGAGTACCAAGTGTTTTACGGTGCGAATGGGGCTGGGGGAGGTCCCATGCCAAGGGACGGCGGCGCGCGAAACCGCGGGCAAACCGTCAACGCGGCGCCTCCCCAAAACCGCGGCGCGTCGCCGTACCAGCACACCGCGGGTGGCACGAACACCATGTTGCGTAAGGGCGACGGCCACGGAACCGAGCCGCCGTTGATGCCGCGGCCGCGGAACGGGTTTGCCGAGCCCCTTGCTTCGCGCGGCGTCCCTACCAATTCCGGTTGGGCCCCGGATGCCACCGCGGCGATGGCGTACCCGCACTACCTGCACGGGCACGATTCGTACCGCGCGTTTTACGAGAAACGCGATGGTACCGGCGGGTCAAACCCAGCGGCGTCGGGCCCGAGCAGAGACAGCGCGCGGACGCAGCAAACACTTACCTGCGGGTCCCCCTCCCGGGACGGAGGGACAACCGGCGGCTGCGTTACCAGCGGTGGCGACGTTCGGGTGAACGGCCCGTGGATCTCGCAGGGGAGCGTCGGGAACGACGGCGGCGGCGCGTACAGCGGCGGCTGCGGTTCCGAGGTTCTCGCCGTGTCCAGTTTGCTTCACGAAGCGCACCGCGTGTACCAACTGGGCGAGACGTGTTTCCCTGCCGGCGGGGATGCTGAGGATGACGTTCGAAGCTCGGCGGGTGCCTTGGCGCCAGGTACGAAAGCGCGGGAAGAGATGTTGGTGCGGTACCTCAAGAAGCGCATGGAACGGCACTTCAAGAAACAGATTCGGTACGCGTCGCGGAAGGTACGGGCGGACAACCGGGTGAGGATCAAAGGCCGGTTCGCCAGGGCGGACGCGCCCCTTCTCGCGATTGACGCGTCTTCCGCTAAAAACCACGCGGATTTGAAAAAGGAGGAGGAAGACGCGGCTGTTGCGCGAGACGCGGCTGTGCACGACCCTGGCGACGAAACCGCCGACAGCGACCTGAGCGACGCGGAAGGCGCGGACGTGGGGAAGCGCGCGCGCGGCCCTTCAACCGGGTTCGCGGAGGACTCCGGGCCGACGAAGAAGGTCAAAATCGAACACCACGTTGTGACACTCGGGGTCTCGGTGTTGTCGGCGCCGGACGTACCGCCAGGCGCGTGCGCGTGAGTTTTGCGCCGCATGTTTCAATCTGTTTCAATCGCGCGTCGCGCAAGTACGATACCTGAAAGGTATACGATACCTGAAAGGTATCTGTTTCCATCATTAGCTTATTTAGAGTAGCACCAACCACGAGCGACCCGCGGGAGGCCTCCTTTATTTAGCGAAAAGGCAGAGCCTCCGACGCGCGCCGACTTGTGAGTAGCGTTGGCGACGAGCGCGCGCGGGAGGCCTCCTCGACTTAGCAAAAAGGCCGAGCCTCCGACGCGCGCCGACTCGTCCCGAGAAATCCCAATTAGCATTTCGGGTTTTTCATTTTAGATTTTAGGCTTCCCGCTTTCCGCCGCGGCGAACCCCGCGTGTGCCGTATCCGTTTTTTAGGGTAATAAGCACGCAGCGCGGGTTCACGTGGCGGTTACGCGGTGTAATATCAAGTACCATAGAGCGTAAGTTGTCTCTGTCGTTTGCGTCGTCATCGCGTGCCGAGTGCGGCGCGTTGACGAAATATAATCATCTCCAAGACTCCGCAGCTTTTATTGTTGTTGTTGTCCTTGTTGTCCTTCGCGACACCACCCTTCCCTCCGCCACTCCTCGCATGCGTCGTTTCGGGAGTCGTCCGCGCCTTCGCGAGCCCTGGGGCAAGCGCCCTAACGGCCCGGCGAGGCGGTACGTGAGTTTGTTCGTCTACGCGATAATCACGATAGCCATGATCGGTCGGCTCGGGGTGTGGCGAGGCTCGAACCGAAACGCAAACGATTCCTACTACAAATCGAGCGCCGATGCGTGGGCGTTGCGAGCTCGGACGCTGGAGACTGTGGAACACGTCGTTGTCAACACGCACCCCGCCGCGATCGGCGCCGCGCACTCCACGCACGTGCATTTACCCACGGGCGGGTACCTCTGCGCCTGGGTCGCGCCGCGCAGCAAAAGCGAAGCCTCAAGGCCGGCGGTGTGGGCGAGCAGGCGTTTACCGATTGGTGAGAGTTCTGATTCATCAACGAAATGGTGGTCGGATCCGTTCGTGTTGGCCCGAGCGCCTGGTACTCCGAACACGCACGAAAAGCCGGCTTTGTTTTTTGTGCATGACGTGCTACACCTTCACTTCATGGTGCGAGACGCGGGGTGGGAGGGACACGGCGCCGCGGACGCGTTTGAAACCGTGAGCACCGACTTTGGCGATACGTGGAGTGCGGTTGTCGCGATTGAAACCGCGAGTGTAGATGCGGGCGCCACTCCGGGACTTCCAAAAGTCTTAGGCTCGTGCGCGGTGGGGGGATCGCTGGTGAGGAAGCCTTTGAACGGTGAAAAAGGGGGCTTCCAGGTGACGTGCCTTGGCGATTTCTTTCTAAATGAAGAGAAAAGCGCGGCGGTACCGGTGTTGATTGCGGAGACGACGAAACTTAAAAGTAGTGACACTGTCAACTGGCGACTCGCCGGTTTCGCGAAAGGGCCGTCAAATCTGTCCCCAATGTCTGCGAGCGTCTGGAGACACCCACTAGTTAAGGGCGATGGAGGCAAACACACCACACGTGTAGTGTTTCTGATGTCCGATGGCCACACCTACCGCTCCGACTCGGTGGACGGCGGTTCCACGAATTGGTCCCCGCCCGCGCGTTTGGACGCCGCCAATTTCGACACCCCCGCGGTTTCAACCGGCGGCGTCTCCGCGGCGCGGGTGGGCCGGCGAGCCGTGGTGTTGTCGCGGGTGTTTTTTGATACTAGCACGAAAATAACGGTAGTTCGTCTTTCCGTTTCCGACGACGGCGGGGATACGTTCTCGTGGCGAAAGGATTTGGACGTGGCAGGGGGGGGGTGTTTTCGTTCCGACGGCGGCGACGAGAACTCCGGCGACGACGATGCCGAAACAAACAATTCGGCGGAAACAAACAATTCCGCGGAGTGCGTCGTTCCCGTCGTCGAGCCTTGGCCCAACGACACGGAGGGGTTTACCGTGACCTTCGGGTTGGGGTCGTCACGGGGGGGTATAGCCTTTGTCGCGAGCAGCATCGCCGCGTTCAAACAAACCGCGGTGGCGGGGAAGGATAGCGAAGCGTACATGTAGTTTAATAAGGTTTATTTCTTCTCCCCGGCGCAACTCCCCGCGGCTCCTGCTCCGCCGGAAGGGACCTCGATGGTGTTGGAGCCTTCCAAATCCGTGTGGTGTGTCTGCACCGTCATCTCGTAGTTTCCCCGCTCGTTACCAACCGCCTGCACCACGTGTAAACGAATGAAACTCTCCGCCTCCACGCCTTCTTTGATCTTACCACTCGCTTCGGATGGGGACAGGTGCTTGGACTCGTCGAAGTGCTTGCGGATCTCGGTTCTGGCCGCGGTGAGCGCGGTGGGGTCACCCTTGAACGCCGCGGAACGCGCGCGCAGAAGGCTGCGGAACAACCCGAGGGAAGTCGGCAGGCTCGCCATGGCGCGTGCGTGCCGATTGTGTTGAGCTGGAGGAAAAATATTTCTGTTTCTTCCAACATTCAAGAAAGTCGACGCGCCGAGGCACTAGCAAGCGCGCGGCGCGGCGAGTCTCGCCCCGCCGCCTGCCGCCTCGCGTCTCGGCCATGCCTATGCACGTGCTCCGCGTCCCGTCCACGGATGGGGTGGTGCTTCAGGTACAGGACCGCGGGGTGTGGTACCCTCCATCAGGAGCCTCCACGACCGAATCCCACGACCCCGTGACGATGTTGCTGGTGCACGCGAACGGGTTCCACGGACGGGTGTTCGACCCGGTGGTCAAGTGTTTGTTTGCCCGCGCACGACACCGCGGTCGCGCGGTGCGAGTGATATCGTTCGACATGCGAGCGCACGGAGGGTCAACCGTACCGGTTTCCTGGAGTGCGAGTGAGAAGAAAAACAATCTGCGATGGAACAAATTCGCGGACGACGTCCTCGCCGTGGTTGGCTTCGTGAAAAACGCCAAACTAAACCTGCACGTCATCGGGCACAGCCTCGGCGCGCACGCAGCGTTACGCGCGGAAGCGCGTTGTCCAGGGACGTTCAAATCGATATACGCCTTCGAACCGATATTCATGGTCGACGCTGCGAAATTGGGAAGAGGAAACGTGTTTTCGCCAGACTTAACAACCGCCGCGCGTAAACGAAAAGAGCGCTTCGCGTCCAAAGCAACCGCGCTCGCGGTGTTCAAATCGAAACCCCCGATGAACGCGTTTCACGCAAAAGCTGTTGCGTCGTACGTGGAGTATGGGTTCGTGGAAGACACCGGGGACACATCGACAGCGACGAACGACGGCGAAAAACAAACGCACGGCGCCGGCGTTCGCTTAGCGATGAGTAAAGAGAACGAGGCGCTCGTGTTTGCGAACGGCGGCGAGGAGCGCGAGGTGAATTTTTTGCTATGCGATGCTGACGGTGCCTCCCTGATCACGTGTCCTCACGTCACGATTGCCAGAGGGTCGACACAGGCGGGCCATGACAAAAGCTTGGTACCCTTTCCGGCGGCCATGGCGCCAATCGTCGCGAACGTTACGGGCGGTGCATTGGAAACGCACTCCGAGTGGAATCACTTCGGTCCGCTATGTGATCCGGAGTCTTTCACGTCAAGTGTGTGGGAACACTGCGAGCGAAGCGAACGAGCTGGGAGTGACCCGCGGAGTTTAGCGTTACGACGCGAGAGCACGGTTCGAGCTCGATTGTAAAAAATGTCTCAATTCAATTCACCCTTTTTCAACCTTCGCTCTTAGTCCAAGACGTCAACTCGTAATGCCTTTTCCGCCTTGCCACGATTGCGCACTCCCGCTGGTCCCACGGGCAGCCGTTCGCTCGCGCCCATTGCAGCAATTTGAGATGGCCGCCATTTGCCGCACCCGTGCACGTGAACCTGTCCCACGGGCAGCCGTTCGTGCGCGTCCATTGCAGCAATTTGAGATGCCCGTCCGCCGCCGCCTCCGAGCACGTGAACTCGCTCCACGGGCAACCGTTCGCGTGCAACCACTGCAGTATCTCGAGGTGCCCACGCCGTGCTGATTCCGAGCACGCCCACTCGTACCAATCACAGCCGTTCGCGTGCGCCCACTGCAGCACCTCGAGGTGTCCGCCCAAAGCCGCGTACATGCACGTATACTCGTTCCACGGGCAGCCGTTCGCGCGCGCCCACTGAAGCATCTCGAGATGTCCGCCACCCGCCGCGAACGAGCACGTGCCTGCGCTCCACGGGCATCCGTTCATGCGCGCTCATTGCAGCACATCGAGGTGCCCGCCCGTTGCCGCCCCCGAGCACGTCATCTCGTTCCATGGGCAGCCGTTCGCGCGCGCCCACTGCAGCATCTCGAGATGTCCACCCCTCGCCGCTGCCTCACAAAGGCGTTCTCGACGCGACAGGCGACCTACCCGGTCCAGGCGCTGCACCGCGCATAAACATCCGAGCTCCACGGCATCATTCTCACCAAGCTCTTCAAACCGAAGCCCCGTCGCAGTCACCGCGTCGCGCATCGCGCGGCTCACCGCTGGGAGCCGTGCGAGATCGGCGGGGTCGTCGAAATACTCAGATCTGAGGACGTGAGTGATGACGATGTCGTTGAGAAGGCCGGGGATGGCCTCGCCCGCGTTAGCATCGCGTTCGTCTTTTCTCTTGCGCGCGCGAGTTTCCACACCGAGCGTCGCGTCGGAAGACATCGCGGAGGGTGTCGTGTGCGCGTCGTTGCCTTCTTTTCTCGAGCGTTAAACCTTCCGAGGCTTTTTACGTTCCTCGGACGTCGTGACTACGGCGGAAAGGAAGAAGGGTAGCGGAGGAAAGCCACGACTCTGACGGTGCGCTTGACATCCACGGCACGACTTCAACATGCTTGCCGTTCTTTCCGCGCGCGTTCCCGCCATTTCTACGCGATTATCCTTGCCGCGCGCGTCTCGCCACGACACAACCGCGCGAGTTTCTGTCGTTTCTTCAGCGTCTGCTTCTGGGAAGGGTGGACCCTCGGGACGTGCACCGTTAACGTTCAGGGTTCCGCGCGCGGTGGATCCTCCGTCTCCAGGGCAGCATAAAAACCATCTTCCGCTGATAACTGGTATTGAGTATGACCCAACGCCTCCCAACGCCATAAAGCTTCCCGTTCCTGACCTCCTAGGGCACCACCACGCTCCCTTCGAGCACGTCGTGTCGAGCAGAAGATGCGTCCGTGAGTTCGCGGCCTTTTCCGAGACGTTAACCGGTGTCGGCGACGAAATATCAGACAAGCACCTCGTACCGATTCCTAGTGGCCAGATCCACCTGTACGAGCTCGCGCAGCTATGCTGGGCGGCGCAAGGAATTACGGCACCAGCAGAGCCGGCGGATGAGTTCGATCACGCCGCCGCAGCGAAAAGAGCGGTCGCGTCCAGCGGAAGACTGTATCCGTTAACCGTGTACGTCGTTGCCAACCAGTTCGGCGTACACGGCGTTGACCCCGGCGTGTACGAGTACCTCCCGCACAGCCACGCGCTTCACGAAGTATCCAGATCCACTTGTTGCCTGGATGGCGAACGAGGCGCGGGGGACGAAACAGTCGATGAGAACGAGGAAGTCGCCGAAGATGACGGCTCGAACTCCGTGTTTGCAGAGTTGATCTACACCAGTGCTCCGCCGTCAAGGCAACCGTGGGCGTCGGGCTCAAACTTCATCATGCTCATCGTGGGCGACGCGGGGAAAACCAAGCAGCACGGAGGCCTTCATGAAACCTTCGGGGACGATTTAGTGAGCTTCGAAACCGGAATGGTCGCGGCGACGGTGCAGCTTCAAGCCGTTGCGCTCGGTCTGGGCGCGACGCTGATCGCGGCGTTTGACGCGAACGAAGCCAGTCGGGTCGTTTTCGGGGACACTAAGCATACCCCGGGCACGCCGCGACTGATGCTCGCGTGCGGCGTACCAACCGGTTCTTACAGGGAACGCGTTGGGCACGTCCGGTGGGAAGACGACGAGGAAGAGGGCGAGGCGTGAGTACCGGAAGGCACTGAGGTTGAGATAGACATTGATGAAATACGAAAAGAAAGACCATGAAGAAAGATTCGTCTCCATCCTTATTCACTCCGCGCCGCGCGCGCGCATCGCGCATCCACGCCGCGCGCGTTTATTCGCGGGCGCGACACGATGGCACCGCGTACGCGTCTCGCCGCGGCGGTGGCGTCCTCGCCTTGCTCGACCTCATACGATACTGTTCCTTTGAGTAGTTCGAAGAACGGTTTCGGGAACGCACCCATTACCGCGATAGTCGTCGCCCTAGTCTTGGTGAACCTCGCCGGCAAATGCGGCGACGCCTTCGCCCCAGTGTTAGTGAGCGGGTACCCCCTAACCCTGCTAGCATTGAACGCCAACGACGTGCACATGGCGTGCACGGCGGGGCACACGTCGCTGGTACCGTTTGTACTCGTTGCGTTCGTTCGAAGATTGATGGAAGATCCGTTGTATTTTTACCTCGGGCGGTTTCGGTTCGCGAGCGCAGTGAACGTTTTCGACGGAATAACCCCCGGGCTGGCGAGTAAAGTGAACGTTATGAAGAGATGGTTCAAGCAGTACGCTTCAATAGCAGTGCTAATAGAACCCGGCGCGGTGGTGTGTTTATTAGCGGGGTGGTCGAAGATGGACCGGCGGCGGTTTTGGGGGATTAACGTCTTCGGGACTTTGGCAAGAGTTTTTTTAGTTAGAACCTTCGGCGTAAGAGCGAAGCAGTGGTACTTTACTGCTGAGGTAATACAGTTTGCGAAGGCGCATCAAGGGGTTATTATATGCGCCACCCTAGGAGTCTCATTAATCGCCATCGCATCACTCGTCACACGGTGCGTTCGCGTTTGGAAACAGAATAGAGCAGGATTAGCTAGTCGAAAGAAACAATAGCGAGCGAGAAGACGATTGAAACACGACGTCGTCACTCAAAAGAACGTCACAAAGCAAGCTACACTCTAAACCCTACTCTCACCACACAAACACCAACCGCACCCTCATGGTGTGTTTTATTTTTTGATCGTTCACCGCGAGCATTACGGTTTCGTCGGGCGACGTTAGCTGACAAAGGTTTCTAATGCTTTCCGTAAGGTTTTTCGCGTAAGCGCTTTCCAGGACGCCTCTTAAGTACAAGTTCCCGCTTTCGTGCGACACGCTGGGGTTCTGTAGCTCACCAGGAAATGATTCAACAAGCGCTTTCAAGACATCGTCCAAAGTCGCGTGCCCTGACACCTCCAAGGTCTTCCCCGATCCGCACGCCACGCAATCGTCTTTTTTCTCGTACGCCACCGTGTGCGTGTACACCCCGCGGCTGCCGTTGAACATCATGTAGCTTGCGATAGGTAAAACAAAGTGTCAGTCTTGTGTGGGCGAACATGGAGGCGGGATTTGGGAAAGCCTGACACACGTACTTGTCCATCCCCGGCGAACACGTGGTGACGAGTTTCAGGGTTTCTGTGACACACGCCGCGGCGACGATCGCGTTGGTGCTCGGAATGGCGGGGATGATGTTCTTCACCACGCCTTGGGTCAGGGAAATCGTGACGCCCTGGATGGAGAATTCTTCCGCTCGCTCCGCCGCCTTTGAGTTTTGAAGAAAAGTGTCAGTCTTGTATAAGCAAACAGGGAGGCCGGGATTTGGTGAAATAAAATTTACGTACCTTTTCGAAAACCCACCCCACGTGTTTAGGGTCGTCGCCGTCGAAAGCAGGCACCACGTTGTTCGGAGCAGACGAGCCAGCATTGCCCGTAATTTCTTGATTTAAACCAAGCCCTTCGTTAGGCCACTGAATCAGCCGCACGTACTCGATGCAGTGCGCTGGCGACCGCGGGGTTTCTGCCAGGGTGCACAGGGGAAATTTCGTTTGCGGCGGAAACAACCACGACGTGCACTCGAAACAAGGCGTGACCCCCGGCAGCAACACCCTGGCGTGGCCTTTGAACCCTTCCGTGCCGCCGTCGATCATGGGTTTTATTGTTGTTTGATCAACGGTGCCGTCGTTTTCGAATTTCAGGAAACCGCAACACACCTTGTTGATGTAGCTCCGTGCATCGAGTGAGTCCAACCCCAGGACTATGATGTGGAACTGTTTGTACCAGTCGTCGGGTTTTTCTTCTATTCGACAGAAATGGGGCGTCACCGTGACGCCGTTGATTCTTTTAGTAATAGCCCGGGCCGCGCAAAGCGATTTGCTTTGCCCAACATCGCTAGACGTAAACAGGAACTGCCGGTTCAAGTTCGAAACGTCGATCGTGTCCATGTCGATCACGTCGATGGTTTTGAACCCGCTCAGGCCTGATTTGGGAAATGAATAATTTTTTTTTTGTGATGATGTGGGAGATCGGGAGTTGGATGCGGTCAGTCGTGTTGGGTTCGGCCGTCCGGGAACCACGGGAACGTCCGAGTGATGCGCTGTGAGTCCCAAAATCACATTGTCCACATCGTCCACCCCACGTACCCAAATCTTTCAAAAGCTCGCACCCCAACCCTCCCGCGCCCACCACCAGCACGTGAATCAAGTCGTGCAGCACGGATTTGACATCCTCCCCGGGCTCGAAGCCAGCCCCGACGAGTGAACCGGGGCGGAGCAACAGACCGTCGATATCCGCCCATCGACCGTGGTGGTCACCTCTCTGGTCAATCGCCGTGTCCATCGCGGCCGCGTACGCCGAAATTCAGGGGGCGATACGACCCGGGAACGTGTCGTAGTCGCACGTGTGCGCAGATCTGACGAGACGCAACCTCGACATTGGGATTTTTTTTGATGGCGAGAAACCTCACGGTCGCAATAGACCATACAACGACGCGCGCACGACACGCACACGACACCCTCAGCGATGTCGTTCGACGCGACGCTCGGTGTGGAAACTCGCGCGCGCAAGCGCCGCGATGCTAACGCGGGTGAGGCCATCCCCGGCCTCCTCAACGACATCGTTGTCACGCACATTCTCCGACGTGAGTATTTCGACGATCCCGCCGATCTCGCACGGCTCCCAGCGGTGAGCCGCGTGATGCGCGACGCGGTGGCGGCGACGAGGCTGCGGTTTGAGGATCTTGATGAATATGATGCCGTGAAGCTCGGATGTTTAAGTGCGTTGCTGCGCCTGGACCGGGGAGGTCACCTGTCGCGTCGAGAACTCCTTTGTTTCGCGGCGGCTAGGGGTGGACATCTCGAGGAATTGCAGGCGTTGCGCGCGGACGGCTGCCCGTGGGACGCAGACACATGCTCGGTTGCGGTGGAGGGCGGGCACCTCGATATGCTACATAGGGCGCGCGCTAACGGCTGCCCGTGGGAAGAGGACACGTGCACGTTTGCGGCGTACTGCGGACACCTCGAGGTGCTGCAGTGGGCGCGCGCGATCGGCTGCCTGTGGGTCCAGGAGACGTGCGTCTGGGCGGCGGAGGGCGGGCACCTTGAGGTGCTGCAGTGGTTGCGCGCGAACGGATGCCCGTGGAACGCGGGTGTTCTAAGAGGTGCAAGAGCTAACGGTCATCTCGAGCTGGAAAACTGGGCGATGGCGAACGGCTGCCCTGAAGAGGAGTGTAAACCAGTAACCACCACGAAGGCGTGAACGACGTTTGTGAAATACCTTACAAGGTAGGTATTTTTCGGTATGCGCAAAAATGCCGCAAAAACCGGCCAAAGTCGAGGTCGCGTTCTGCCTACGGATTCGTGTGCGTTCCGGAGCAGCGGAGTACCCGAATGAATGTGAGATTTCTCACAAGCAAGGAAAGCCCAAACGATAGGTTGCGTACTGCATATGCGTAGGACGCTTGGACAAATATTATACCTTCGGTAGTACTGTTCAACGAAAAGACCTGCAGAAGAATAGACTAACTAATTACTTTGCCGACCGCCATTCACACTAAAAACATCAAATCACCCCCCCTCACCAGTCGAAGGACTCGATCTGCACCCCCACGCGCAGATCGTTTCTCATTTCCAAAAGCGTCTTCACCACCGGCGCGGCGCCGCCGCAGTACAAAATCTGCCAGTTTGAAAAATCGGCGATTCCGCCGTCACCTTTCCCGCTCCCCACTGAGTTCAACTTTTCGTTAAACGTCTTTCGGCGGTCGAACTGCAGCTCCGCGTGTTCCCGCCCGCCCCGCCCACTGTCACTTTCTACACGGTCCACCCCCCCCAGACCGGACAGGGTCTGCATCGCGAGCGCGAACTCGTCCTCGTCAAGCACGCCGTCGCTTGACGAATCCAGCTGCGCGAACACGTTCGCGACTTGGGTTTGGTTTAACAATCCGGGTACGTCGCCTGATTGATTGTGACGAAAAAGTGTCAGTCTCGTATGCGCAATCGGTGGCGGAGCGTGGTGATTGGGAAAGTTCCGTACCAATCTGGTCCACGAACGCGGCGAATCCCGGAAGCGTCACACCGTCCGCGGCTGACAAGGACAACACGCGGTGCACGGGACAATGCCCGTGCCCGTCCTCCTCACCAACCGGCTTCCCGTGTGTATGCGCGTGGTTCAGGGTGAACCGAACCGCGATCACGAACAGCTCGTGCATGCTGTTTTTGTGAACGAAAAGTGTCAGTCCTTGTATGGGCAAACAGTGTGTCAGGATTTGGGAAAGCCCCAATACGCACCTGTACGTCACGAGCATCTTTTCCAACAAACGCTTGAACTTCTCAACCGATCCGCAGTGAAACGTGTCGAGGTGCTTACGATGAATAAAAGAAAGTGTCAGTCTTTCGGGCCATGTGTGTGAGTAAACAGTCACCCGTAATCGGGCCGAACAGGGAGGAGGGATTCGGATTGGGAAAGGCCCGTACCATCGCGTGCGCCGCGTCCACTGTGTCCCGATTTAGCTCGCCGTCCGTCTCGCACGCGCGCACGATGTCCAAAACCACGCGCCGAATATCGGGCCGGCCTTGAATCAACAACAGCTTCGGGTTCGCGCGAAACTGGTCTTCTGATAAAACAAGCTTCCGTTTGCCCGTGTAGTAAATCAGCGACCACGCGTCCAGGTCGAACGTCACGGTTCGCAAGAAATACTCCACTAGGTCCGCATCCCGGCACATCCAAACCACGTTTACCGTTCGCGACGACGAGAGCAGTTTTATCGTGCCTAGGGTGGGTGTCACGCCGATGCCGCTCGCGACGCTTACCAAATTGTCGCTGTCCGTGGCGGCGCTGAACGGCGACGGGAACGGGCCGTACACCCACCTTGGTTTCGCACTGGGTTTGGACAGCGCCCGGTGCAGCGCCCCGGTCCAGTCCCCGAGTTTCGCGACGCACACGCTGCTGTGATTTTCCAAAGTGGGGTGCGCGTAGAGGGAAAACGCGTGCCACTCCGCCTTGCCCAGCCACGGCAAACACAGGTACACGTAATTCCCGCCGTGGTTCACGAACCCCTTGGGGTGCTGGAACACAACCTCCACCGCAGTCTCACCGAGCCGCGTCATTTTAAGCGTCGGACAGTATCGAATGCAAAGAAAGTACCCCACGAGCCAGTCCCCGAGGTAGAGGCACACGCAAACCCCGACGACCCAGAAGACGTTCGTGGCGGGGGCGTGGAACGCGACGGCGATACCCCACACCACGGACAGGTAGTGCATTGTTTTGCGGTACTCGTAGGGTACTCTTTTCCTTGCTTTTTCGAACATCATGGGTACGGCGATGAGGGGCGTTACTAGAAGCGCCACGGCGCCGGTCACGCCGGTGCGGTGCTCCCAGAGGAACCGCAGATCCCCGCCGCAGGCCCACCGCGCGACGTGCCAGCTGGAGTGCCACACGACCTCGCAGGCGACGAACGTCCCCGCGAACGTGTGCAGGTGGTGCGCGTCGTCCAGCGGGAGCCACTCCTTGAGGTACGTCCTGTACGCTGCGCCGCACAGGTTGTGACACTTCGTGAGAAACAGCAGCATGTACATCGGGTAGTCGAAGTACGCGGAGGCTCTTGCGAACGCGAGAAACACAACCTCGTGCCACTCCGTGGCGCACACCGTTGGACGAGGGCACAAACACAAGGTGCCTTCCGTGGGCGTGCCCACGCACGCGGCGCCGGTAGGGCCAGAATTAGCGCCCAAAGGAGCCAACGCGAACGCGGTGACCAGCATCCAGCACAGAGACAGGAAGCTGATTCCGAGAAGGCACTGCGTCGGCGTGAACGGTTTCGAAACGTGCTTACTCTCTCGTTTGTCATCGTCCACGGGCGCCTCGACGACCGCCGGCGCCTTCGTCGCGCGGCCCCGGTCGGATTTCGGGTTTAAGGGACTTAAGGGACGTTCATCCGGACTTAGTCGTGGCCACAGACTCGCCGTCCCGGCGCCGTCCCCCGACGGGACGCTCCGCGTGGGGGATGTTAACACATGTGTTAACACATGAGCCGAGCCGCTTCTCCTGACATCGGCGGCATCCGGAGAAGCCGGAGCGAGCGCACGTGAGGGGCCGTCCACTGGGACGTTCACATCAGATGAGTCGAGCGCGGGCGCGCTCGGAGCGTGCGCGTTTTCGTCAATCCGAGAGCCCATCGTCGCGTCACTTCGAGCGAGGTTCCTGCCCTCGAACGTGTGCGCGTCGACAAAGGTACCACCTTCGAAGGTGTTCTTTCGTTCAAATCGTTCAAATTCGTGTCGGCGTCGAGGGGACGTTGGAGCGCGGAAAACGCCTCAACGGTCGCGGCCCGTGCGCAGAACGCGAACGGGTGTGGTGTGATGTGAGATATGTGGTCTGGTGAGCGCTGGTGCGCACTGATGTGGATGTTCCAGAGGGGTGCCGAGCAGTCAGTAAACATGATGACATTCGGGACATGCCAAGAAGAATTTGCCTTCAAATAGATTGTGTTTGATGACGTGTCACTCTGATTGGGAATCTTTCGAACGACAACAGCCAGGTGAAAAGCATACGACCCGACGTTCGTCGAGCACGGTTTAGAGAATACCCGAAGATACGTACTTTTGCATGGCTACGTACAAGGCGATGTCCGCTATCTAACGAGCCTATTTTAAGGTCAATCGGAGATCAGGCGGCTCCATGGGGACGCCCAAGGCGAGCGTGGGTGATGCTCAATCTTCAGGCAGAAAATTCAGCATGAAACTTTCTGTTCGTCACGCCCGAGGACTTATTCGTAGCGTCCCCAAACCAAACTTGTCGTCGCCATAGGGAAGGGGGCGCGCGGCGACGCGCACGCCCTGTTCTGCCTCACCGCCGGCGTCACACGTGGTTTCCTGCGATGACGCGGTCATCAGCTCTGTCGCCGCCGACAAACCTGGGTCAGACCGAGAAAGCGCGCGTCGCATTTCGCGAGACCTCGACCGCGGTTGAAAAGTTGGATGTGTTTTTAAACTCGTGGACTTTTCGTTCCACCGAATACGTGGTCGATGCCCGACGCGCGCTCGCAGACGTGCTTCCCACGAGTGCGCGCCGTCCTTCAATGACCGGCGACCACTTTCGCCGAAGAGCGGCGACGAAAACGCAACACGACTCGCGAAGCCGTGTGTTAGACACGGACCTGTCGCAGACGGTGCCATCTTCTTCGGGGTCACCGAGAATGACGAACTCAAAAGTGCCAAAGGTGCCAACTTTTGAAACGGATGCAATGTCGCCGCCGGTACAAACCACGACGCGTTCCGAGTTTTGCACGACATCGTCTCCGTCCACATCGGACGGACGGTCCCCCAACGGCTCTACAGTGTCTACTACAGTGTCCTCGCATCGCACCCCCGCGCGCCCGTTACCGCCGGAGGGTTTGGAAGGATTGGCGAAACGCGGGGAAGGTTTCGCCGAGGCGACCGCTCCAGTCGAGAAAAAAATTACCTTTGATGAACCTCAAAACCGAATCGACCGCGCGTTGGGTTTGTTTCGGAAGCGCAACGCCAACCCTGCTGTGCCGGCCGTGACGACGCACAATGAACACACCACGACGACTCGCGCATCCATCGTGTTTAGTGATTCCTCGGAGGAATATTCAGAGCACGATTCCGAGCCTGAAAGTACCGAAACCGCAAAATCAGAAAAAGCGGGATCGAAAAAACACGCCACGAAAATCCCGTTGCGGGACGACAACGCCAAAGCGTTGGCGGACATGGCTGCTAGAACGAGGGCACGCGCGCGCGCTGCTGGTGTGGGCGAGTCGATTGATTTTCAGAACTGCACGCACCCGTTTAAGCAGACTAATAACTCCACCGAGTTACCTGTGCTCGGCGAGGCGAGTGGCAAAATGACAAGCCCCAAAGCCGCGAAACAAAGCGCCGACGAGACGTTGACGAAAAACTTACAACAGTTGCTCGAACGTTTAACCGTTACCAAAAGAAACGGTTCCCTAGTATCAACTGCGTTTGATTCCCCAAAGAAACAACGACACCATTTCAAGCTCCCGAAACGTCTCGAAATCGACGACCTTTTGGGAAAGATCGAACACGCCGCTGCCACAAAAATCCAAGCGCGCTGGCGAGGGTTTGCGCACCTGCGCTTCGATTTACTTAAAATAAAAAACGCCGTCGGGCTTGTATATCGACCGCGTTTGTTCCGAAAATTCGTCAAGGCATTCACTTTTTGGAAACAACACACGGGCACACGGCGTCGTTTGCGTACGCGGTGCCGAGGCCTCTCCCTGAAACACGGGAACCGGGCGCATTACTTTGTCGGGTTGCGACTCAGCGACTCAATCGACGACGAAAAAGCCGCAGGCGGGAGCTGCGACGCGTGGGACGAAACATATTCAGAGCACGGAAAGCTGGGCGTCGCGACGCGGTGGCGGGAATGGCGGTTCGTAGCCTGGAGCTTTTGTCGATGGCGAACGCGAGTCGCGTTCGGGTGATGGGTAGAGTGGTAGTCGTGTGTATTTTTGGTAGTGAATAATCGCGCATCCACGCGATCCTCCTTTGCGTACGTACTCGAGTGATTTAACTTGTCATTTTTTGGCGCGAAGAGGCCGTGAGTCAGTCGTGGTTGCGTTACAATTCCGTCGTGCGAACTCGTGTCCAACGGTCGGCGTGTTATCGTCGCGTCGCGCTAGTTTGCTCGTCGTTCTTTTATGATCGTGTTGTACAGGTTGTCTCGTCTCCTTCGCGGTTGCCTTGCGCTCGCCGCGCCGGTCAGTCGAAACAAATGGCGCCGTTCTTGTCAACCGTGACCGCGTCCTTAGCCTCCCGCTTCGCCCGCTTCGCCTCGGGCTCCTTCGTACGCTTGCCGATGCCCTTGAACTGCAGCTAAGACAAAGAGCCGTAGTGGAACTTGAACGTGGCGCAGGGGAACAACTTATCGATCAGGTGGTAGCTGGTCGCTTGGTACGCTCCCGCCGCAACCTGAACCTGCGCTCCCGACGCGGTGGCGGTGGTCGCCTTGGCATCCTTCAGCTTGGCTTTGGACACGGGATTGATGTGCACGCCCGCGCTGGCCTTGTTTTCATGCTGTGTCACCTCCCCCTTGGTCTCCGCTCTGTAAAACTTGACCACCACAGTGCCGAGGTCCGGGTTGGGCGGCGGCTTCGGCGCGTCCCTACGTCCCACCTCCGCTCTGGGCACAGTGAACAGGAACTCGGTGATGGAGTCTTTCGTGTAGAGTGTGTCTATGTTCGACTGGAAACCCTTGAAATCCATCAGCCATGGGTTACGGCCACGCTCCAAAAGAACCGCATTGCAAGCGAGCGTGCCGTCAACGTAAACATACGCCACCACCGCACCCTGGTGCGTGTCGCTGACGCACCTCACCGAGTACGGCGTCGCCGGCCACTTCTGCTTGTACTTCTCACCGAACGGATCCATCTCGTCGTACTCGATCATCTTCGTGGAACGAGTTGAACGAGGACACCACCCACTTGGTGCCGTCGGTGGCGTCGTGCACGTCCAGAGCCTGCGAGGGATGGGGTGGGGTGTATGCGTTAACAACAAAGAAAACTGAGATCGGGTCGACCCACGCTCGTCATCGTCTCACCACGGGGTCAGGAAAACACACACGTACCTCGCCGTCCACGCACACATCAACCTTGAACTCGTGCTGGTGCGCCATGCTCGCCAAAATGGCCGGCGGAGCGATCCCAAGCAGGAGGCCAGGAGCGCATCCGATTGTGAGTTCTTGATGATCGCCGTTTTGAATGACTACCCAGTTTTCTACTCGACCTTTCCTGCTTTTTTGCCCGTATTTTTTTTCACCCTAGAGCTCGTCCGCCTCTCCGGAGCGCACACGCATCTGTTTGCGCCGTGGACGCATGGGGATTCTAACCCATGACTGTAGCGTCCATGCCTGCGTTTTTGGGCGCCGCTGGTCATGCGGAAGGCCTCATGCATGTCGTCACGCGGCACGACCCCCTCGAAAAAAAAAGCCTTCGGTGGTTTTCGGCAAATTTCGGTATGGGCAAAATGGAGCAAAAAATCAGGAAAGGCCGAGTAGAAAACTGGGTAGGACGAACGCGAACGAATCGTTGGAGACGGGAAACTTCGCGAAAAGCGCAACACAGGTCGTAGGCACCCCGGGCATGACACCCGCGGTGTCATCTCCCATGGCAGGAGGTGTCACCCCAATCGCGCGCCGCGGTTTCACGCAATGCGCGCGGGTGATGTGTGCATCACGAGGCGCTGCGCTAGTGCCTTGGCGATGCCTCAGCAGGCCGTTCGAGACGACCCGTCCGTCATCGGCCGTGCATCCCCGACTCCGCACGTCGTCGCCAAGCGCGGGTATCGCCGGGTATACGCTGGTGTCGCGGATTTTTGACCCAACAACGTGGCTCGACAGACTCGCCACGTATCACTCCGCACGCGGTGTCACCACTTGCGCCGCATCCTCATCAGCCGCTGGCGGCACGCGCGGTTCGGTAACACATCAACTCGCGGCTGCTGACGCGATCGCGAGTGACACGAACGACGTTGATGACCCGCAGTCTTCGATTTACCCGTGGTACCAGCGCTCCTTCTGGGTCAGCCAAGTCACCGGCCCCGCGGTGAAGCAAAGCGCGCGGTTGATGGCATCGCGGTTGGATTTCGACGATCCACTCGGGATCGATCTTACCCTGCGAGGCGCTTCCAGCAGCGCGGCCACGACCAGTACCGAAACCGAAACCGAGAAGGGTCCGCCGTTGAAGAAAAAAACAACCACGAAACGCAAAACGCTGTACGACTACGCCCTTGACGTGAAGCGCCAGCACCCGAAAAAGGTGCTGCTGATACGCGTCGGGGAGTTTTACGAAGCCATAGGTTTCGATGCTGTTATTCTTGTAATGCACGCGGGCTTGAACCCCATGGGAACCACCGGGGTTCCCAAAGCCGGGTGTCCGCTCGTGAACGTGCAAGAGACTTTGGACCGCTTGACGAGTAAAGGACATAACGTGGTGGTCTGCGAAGGTAAGTATTGGGGCTTTCCTAAATCCTGACACACTGTTTTACCGAAGCTGGCGACTGCTTGTCCATCAGGGGCGGTAGACCCCTGTTGTCCATACATCGCGATATACATGACTGACACTTTCTTTTATTGGTATCAGAAGTGCCTTCCATGAACACTTACGGCCAGCGCCCTTCCCCGAAGGAACGGTACGTCGCGTCAATAGTCACGCCGGCGTCGCCGCAGTACGTGGTGGGCGCGGCGGCGAATGGGGACGACGTGGCGTTCGACGGGCACGCGCCGCCGCCCGTCGTGGCGGTCGCGGCGACGGCGATCGGGTACACCTTAGTGTCCGTGGAGTGCGATTTGAGAAGAGTCACTGTTCTGCAAGGCCTCACCGCGGAGTCCGCCGCTGCCCGACTGGCGAGCGCGGGCCACGCCCCGCCGTTGTTCCGACACGACTCCCTGGACGCGGGGTACGTACGGGGCCTTTCCCAAATCCCAACACTGTTTGCCAATGCAAGACTGAAACTTTTCTTTTACAATCTCAGGTTCGGCGCGCTCGGCGCCGCCGCTCGCGGGATAAGCGGCCAGACCCGCAGGCTTCGCATGGAGATCGGTGCCATCCTTGCCGCCGCTGTGGAAGCCTCCGGTCGAGACGGCGACAACACAAACGGCGCGTCGTCATCTGCGCAC
>Ga0302131_1000158_pt1 | contig 40210 bp, 39 predicted proteins | sample CB9_20m_MG_FD_203105 | JGI IMG/M metagenome (GOLD analysis project Ga0302131, IMG submission 203105) | Marine microbial communities from Western Arctic Ocean, Canada - CB9_20m | ecosystem: Environmental > Aquatic > Marine > Oceanic | place: Canada: Western Arctic Ocean | collected 2017-09-19
AATCTTACGGTCAGCTATGAACTCCTGGTATTGATCACAGAACGTGCTCTAGGTGGAGGGTTGTCCAGCGGCGCGCTTTTGAAGGCCCATGACCTAGTAAATGGCTAAACTGTTGACTGGGTGGCAGGCCGTTATATTGAGTATATTCAAATCCTATTTGGTTCGCACCATTTGTTTTTCGCCAAAGGCATTGCTGTCGAATCGAAGTTATTGGATCACAGCACAAAGCCGAATAACCAACCGAGTTCGCTACAAATTTAGACACTCAGGCGTAGGGTCAAAGCGTTGTATAAACCAATGACACTTTGAGGAACCTTTACTCCACGGACAGTTCTAGGCATAAAAATTTTTGCTACGTGCAGTGCTGGGATTTCTTGCTAATAGCGTCATCCCAACCTATATGCCCTTCATGTTAGATAATCGCCCTACCCTTCCGCCTGAAATAGCACGCCGGCGCACATTTGCCATCATCAGTCATCCTGATGCAGGCAAAACCACTTTGACCGAAAAATTCCTACTCTATGGTGGCGCCATTCAGATGGCCGGTCAGGTGCGCGCAAAGGGAGAAGCCCGCAGAACGCGTTCAGATTTTATGAAAATGGAGCAAGAGCGCGGCATTTCTGTGTCGGCCTCTGCCATGTCTTTTGACTTTAAAAATTTCCGATTTAATTTGGTGGACACACCGGGTCACTCCGACTTCTCCGAAGACACCTACCGCACGCTCACCGCCGTCGATGCGGCTGTTATGGTGATAGATGGGGCAAAAGGTGTGGAGAGTCAGACTCGAAAACTGTTCGAAGTATGCCGGATGCGGGACCTTCCAATCCTAACCTTCTGTAATAAGATGGACAGAGAAAGTCGAGATACCTTTGATATAATTAATGAAATTCAAGAAAATCTAGCTATTGACGTAACGCCCGCGTCTTGGCCGATTGGTCGTGGCAGGGATTTTATTGGCACTTATGACATACTGCGTGACAAGTTGGAATTAATGGATCGCGCCGATCGTAACAAAATTTCAACCACAATTAAGATCAACGGATTGAAGGATCCGGCGCTTGAGCAACATGTGCCTGCAGATTTATTGGCTGTGTTTTTGGAGGAAATCGAGATGGCGAGAGAATTGCTGCCGAAGCTTGATAAGCAAGCTCTGCTCGATGGCACCATGACCCCCATCTGGTTTGGTTCCGCTATCAATTCCTTTGGGGTGCAAGAGCTAATGCAGGGGATTGCTGATTTTGGCCCTGAGCCACAGCCCCAGAAAGCCCAACCGCGCCATATAGCACCAGAAGAAACCAAAGTCGCAGGATTTGTGTTTAAGGTACAGGCCAATATGGATCCTAAGCACCGCGACCGCGTGGCCTTTGTGCGCCTCGCCTCCGGCCACTTCAAGCGCGGCATGAAACTGACTCATGTGCGCAGCAAAAAGCAAATGTCGATCTCTAACCCTGTCTTGTTTTTAGCCGCTGATCGCGAATTGGCCGAAGAAGCTTGGGCCGGGGATATCATCGGCATTCCAAACCATGGGCAGCTCCGCATTGGCGATACTTTGACCGAAGGAGAAACAATTCGCGTCACAGGTATCCCAAGTTTTGCACCTGAATTGCTGAAAACCGTACGTGCGGGTGATCCTTTAAAAGCCAAGCATTTGGAAAAAGCCCTGATGCAATTTGCCGAAGAAGGCGCGGCAAAAGTCTTTAAGCCCATGATTGGCTTTGGTTTCATCGTGGGCGTTGTGGGCCCGTTGCAATTTGAAGTTTTATCGAGTCGGATTGAGATGGAATATGGCCTACCGGTTAGGATGGAACCAAGCCAATTTACTTCCGCCCGCTGGGTAACAGGGGCTGAAGCAAAAACCGATGCCTTTTCTCAAAGCAACAAGCAACATATGGCCACAGATAATGACGGCGACATCGTATTTTTGACCCGCCTGCAATGGGACATTGATCGGGTCGCTCGAGATTATCCTGACGTAACGCTTACAGCCACGAAGGAAATGATGATTTAGCGGAAATTTTATGCGCAATGCAAATGTATTGAGCATCAAAGGCGGGCCTCATAGGTCCCAAATGATGTGTCAGCATGCGGGTTTGACCTAAAGAACATTACCTCCTATACGTGCTTGCGTTGGCATCTGGCCAACAAACTGATGGGCGCGGCTGACATGCGTCCGACACTTGCCGCGTAAAACATTTATGTCGGCGCATCTCATTGGACGTACATGATAAAATTTACTGATCTCAATCTGGACCCAAAAGTTCTACAGGCCATCGCAGACGCGGGCTACGAAACACCAACCCCGATTCAGGCGGGTGCAATACCCCCTGCTCTAGAAGGCAAAGATGTGTTGGGCATTGCGCAAACCGGGACCGGTAAAACTGCCAGCTTCACCCTGCCAATGATCACCTTGCTAAGCCGTGGCCGCGCACGTGCCCGAATGCCGCGCAGCTTGGTGCTTTGCCCGACTCGGGAATTGGCGGCACAAGTGGCCGAAAATTTCGACACCTACACAAAATACAGTAAACTTACCAAAGCCCTGTTGATCGGTGGAGTGAGCTTCAAAGAACAAGACAAGCTGATCGACCGCGGTGTCGATGTGTTGATTGCTACCCCGGGCCGTTTGTTAGACCATGTGGAACGTGGCAAATTGCTGTTGACCGGTGTTCAGATCATGGTAGTTGATGAGGCTGACAGGATGCTCGACATGGGATTCATCCCAGACATCGAACGCATCTTTAAGCTGACCCCCTTTACCCGTCAGACGTTATTTTTCAGCGCCACAATGGCCCCCGAAATTGAACGCATCACCAACACCTTCCTATCGGCCCCGGCCAAGATTGAAGTTGCGCGCGCGGCTTCAACGTCTGAGGCCATCACCCAATCTGTGGTGATGTTCAAAGCCAGCCGCAAAGACCGTGAAGGCACCGAAAAACGCGCCCTGCTGCGCGGCATGATCGAAAGCGAAGCGGCTAAATGCACCAATGCTATCATTTTCTGTAACCGGAAGATGGATGTGGATGTTGTGGCCAAATCAATGCAGAAATATGGGCTTGATGCAGCGCCCATTCACGGCGATTTGGAGCAATCCAAGCGCATGGAAACATTGGACAACTTCCGCTCAGGCGTATTGCGCTTTCTGGTGGCCTCCGACGTAGCGGCCCGCGGGTTGGATGTGCCCAATGTGAGCCACGTGTTCAACTATGACGTGCCCAGCCATGCGGAAGACTATGTACACCGGATTGGCCGCACAGGTCGCGCAGGCAAGCTTGGCACCGCCATGATGATTTGCACACCGCGCGATGAAAAGAATTTCGCCGATATTGAACGCCTGGTTAAGATTGAAGTTCCGCGGATGGAACATGCGCTGTCCGGCAGCAATCCAGTAGAAACTGCACCTGCGGCTGTAGTTTCTGAAAAACTAGTTGTGAAGCGCACTCGTGGTGGGCGCAATAGAAAGCCAGAGGCTGAAAAAGTACGGCCGGTGGCAGAGCAGACCGCTGCCCCTGTCAAGATCGAAGTTGCGGCACCTGTTGTTGTGGCCCCAGTTGTCGGTGAACAGCCAAAGGTTGAGGCTCCCAAGCAAGAACGCGAGCAACCTTACAACCGTCGCGGTGGCCGCGGTCGCGACAACAACAACGGTAATCGCAACAATCGCGGTCCTGCCGTGCTCGCGGAAGGCATGCCCAATTTCATTGCGCAAAGCTTTACCGAGCGTTTGATTGCGGAAGGTAAAGATCCAAATGCCGAGGCCGACAGCCCAGAAGGCGACGAGATGCCTGATCCAACAGTTGAGATCAAAGATATTGCTGTAGAGCAGGCATCAGCTGAGGCATCAGATACTGTCGAAGTTTAAGGTCAACGTTAAAAATTAAGCCCTGCCCTTTCATTTGGAAAAGTGGGGCTTTTTTTATTGCTAATGCCGTCATAAAAAGCCCCTGCCTTCAGCATATGTGAAGACAGGAGGAATTTTCGGTCCGTCAGCAGACCTTATGACAGGCGGCTGATCACCACCGTAACTTCAGGTTTTTTACCAATTTCAGATTGGGCTGAATGGCGGGTAATACGGCGCAGCTCATCTTCTAGCTTTTTATCATCACGCAGAGTTTTACGGCCTGCACGCATCATGAATTGGTTCAAATCTTCTTCCAACACTTCAGTCAAACCAGCGTGACTGTTGCCAATCTTTGGCAAACCTTTGATTTCACACCAAGGCTCACCCAAGGGTCCATCATCATCCAAGATCACGCTGACCATGATGTGACCGTTCAACGCCATGCGAATACGGTCGCGTACAACCCCATCCAAAGCCCCAATTTGAACTGATCCATCTATATACGTACGGCCCGTTTCAATAAACTCTTCGACTTTAGGCTTGTTGCCCGACAGGTTGATCACCATGCCGTTCACAGCCACAACCGACGCTAAGCCTTTAGCCTTGCCCAAATTGGCATGCGCGCGCAGGTGACGGTGCTCACCGTGCATGGGAACCAAAATTTGGGGCTGCATCAAAGCATGCATGGCCTCAAGATCTGGACGGTTCGCGTGACCAGATACGTGATAGGTACCGCTATCATCATCCACAACATCGACGCCAATCTCAGACAGCTGGTTGATGATCTTAATCACACCGCGCTCATTGCCTGGAATAGTTTTGGAGGAGAACAAGAACAGATCACCCTCTTTCAATTTATGCCCACGGTATTTACCATTGGCCAATTGTGCAGAGGCCGCCCGACGTTCACCTTGGCTGCCTGTCACCAAGAACATCAGATTTCCGCGTGGGACATCCAAAGCTTGCTCAGGGCTGATCACTGGTGGAAAATCCGACAAAACCCCGGCTTCAAGTGAGGCTTCAATCATTTTATTCATAGCACGGCCCATCAAACAGATAGAACGCCCGGCTCTACGGCCCGCTTCGGCCAAGGTTTTAACCCGTGCCACATTGCTCGCAAACGTCGTCGCAATGACCAATTGATCGGCGGAGGCCACTAATTTGGTGATATTGTCACCTAGGGTCGATTCAGACCGTCCCGCGGCCAGAGAAAATACATTGGTACTGTCACAAACCAAAGCCTTCACACCCGGCTTGGCTATTTCACCCCAAAGCACAGGATCCCAGCCCTCTCCCACAAGCGGGGTTTTATCGAGCTTGAAATCTCCTGTGTGCACGATCCGGCCATCTGGCGTGTCGATCACCAAACCTGAGTTTTCAGGAATAGAGTGGCTGATTGGCAAAAAACCAACTTTGAACGGTCCGAGTTTCACCTGATCCGGCCAAGCTGCCATCACGGTCACAGCATTCGCTGCAACTCCGTGCTCTTCCAGCTTCCGTCTTGCGATATTGGCGGTAAAAGCCCGCGCATAGATCGGCGCGCCCAAATGTTTGAACGTATGTCCAACAGCGCCAACATGATCTTCATGGGCATGGGTGATAAACACCCCGTCAATCCGATCTTTGCGGGCTTCCAGCCAAGCAATATCGGGAATAATCAGATCTACTCCAGGCGAGCCATCCATATCTGGAAATGTGACCCCCAGATCAACGACGATCAATCGTTCTTTGTCACGTGGCCCGTAGCCATAGACATAACAGTTCATTCCCACCTCACCGGCGCCGCCGAGAGGGAGATACATTAAACGATTTTGGCTCATCAAATTTCCTTGTTGAATTGATGGATCACGGTCAAGCCGTGCATTGTCAGCTCATCTTCGAACGCATCGAACAGATGGGCTGATTGTTGAAACAGCGGCGCGAGGCCACCGGTTGAGATGACTTTCATCGGGCGTCCATGTTCAGCTTTGATACGATCACAGATCTCACGCACCAGCCCTACGTAGCCCCAGAAAACGCCTGATTGCATACAGGCAACTGTGTTGGTTCCAATCACCCTTTGCGGCTTGGAGATGTCTACATGCGGCAAGGCAGCCGCAGCTTGGTGCAAAGCTTCCAAGCTTAAATTTACGCCGGGTGCGATGCTGCCGCCGATATAGGCCCCATCACTGTCGACCACGTCAAAGGTTGTGGCCGTCCCAAAATCAACAATGATCAAATCGCCGCCAAACATGTCATGCCCCGCCACCGTATTGACCAAGCGATCCGGCCCCACGGCCGTGCCCGCATCGACACGCGCCGCGATTGGCAGCAGGCAATCGGAGCGCCCTACAACCAAGGGGCGGGTGCCAAAATATTTATCCGCTAAGACTCTGAGATTGAACACAACCCGCGGTACAGTTGATGAAATGACCATCTCATCAATCTCATTCTCGATGCCATCAAGGGTCAAAAGTGTCTTCAACCAAACGTAATATTGGTCAGCAGTCCGCTTATGGGATGTGGCGATCCGCCAATTCGCAATGAATTGTTTACCGTCCCATATAGAGAAAACTGTATTTGTATTTCCGCAATCGATTGCGAGCAGCATAGCTTAAGCCTTAAAAATAGACGTCAGCGGCGGGTATGACCGTCTTACCGCTCGACGTCAACAGTAGCAGGTTTCCATCCTCGTCCAGCCCCTCAAAGCTGCCCTTATGCGTCTTTCGTGTAGTGCGGGCGGTGATCACTTGACCCAAACGTGCCGCATGGGCGGTCCATTCGGCACGAATCTCGGCAAATCCTTGCGTCACTAGCTTATGCTCAACCGCTGCAAACTCGGCAGCCAAAACCTCAAGAAAGGTTTCTATAGGTACCATCTGTCCTGTCACATCCGCCAAACCCACGGGCGCAAAGCTGGCGTCGGGCACATCCTTAGGAGTATGGCCCAGATTTACGCCGATTCCAATTGTCAGCCGGTCAACGTTTAATCCAGCGCCAAAGGATTCCAACAATATACCAGCAACCTTACCCCCCTGAAGCAGCACATCATTGGGCCATTTATGCGCCAGAAGATTGGGATCAACATAGGTCGCAAGCGCTCGGCGCAGCGCACAGGCCGCAACAAAAGATCGTTGAGCCGCCACCGCTGGAGGACAATTGGGTTGCATCACCAGGCTGGCAGCAAAAGCCCCTTGCCCGCTGAGCCAAGACCGTCCCTGCCTGCCCCGCGCTTGGGTTTGCGCGCGAGCCAAAATCCAGTGCGGAAAACCCTCGGCCCCGTCATAGGACCGGGCCAGATCCATAGTGGAGCTAGCCCGGTCAACAATCGTAGCGCTCACGCTAAATGGTAGATTAATTTGCAAGGGAGTCCGCTGCAATTTGCGCCAAAGTCTCAATACCAAATAGGCTGAAGAACGTCCCGGCAATCATCAAAGCGGCTGAAATCACCAGGATGATATGCAATCTGCGCACTGGGTTTGCGTCCAACGGCTCACCCGCCTCACCAAAGTACATAAAATAGACGATACGGATATAGTAGAACGCACCAATCACCGACGCCACAACGCCTGCAACAGCCAACCACGCCATATTGGCCTCATAGGCCGCGCGCAGCACGTAAAACTTGCCAAAAAAGCCCACAAGAGGCGGAACACCAGCCATTGAGAACATCAAGGCAGCCACGCAAAGCGCCTTAAGAGGCTCTTTTTTGGAATACATATGCAGCGACGCAATATCGCTGACCGGGCGTCCGTCACGCTCCATCGTAAGAATGAAAGCAAACATACCTATATTCATCGTCACATAGATCGCCATATAGACCATCATCGCTTGCACACCAAATGCGGTGCCCGAGGCCAAACCCATAAGTGCAAAGCCCATATGTGCGATGGAGGAATAGGCCATCAGACGTTTGATGTCGCCTTGACCAATTGCAGCCACAGCACCCAAGAACATGGAGACTACGGATAGAACCGCCACAACCTGCTGCCATTCACCAATCACGCCACCAAAGGCGTCATGCACCACACGGGCAAACAAGCCCATGGCCGCCATCTTGGGCGCGGTGGCAAAAAATGCGGTGACGGGAGTTGGCGCGCCTTCATAAACGTCTGGCGCCCACATGTGAAACGGTGCGGCGGACACTTTGAACGCCATGCCAGAGATGACAAAGACCAATCCCAGCAACAGACCCATAGACAGATCACCGCCCTGTGTCGCTTGCATGATGCCCGCAAATTCCACGGTGCCGGCAAAGCCATAGACCAGCGATGCACCGTAAAGCAGCAGGCCGGAGGACAAGGCCCCCAACACGAAGTATTTCAAACCCGCTTCCGTGGATTTGGCGCTGTCACGACGGAAGGCGGCGATCACGTAGAGCGCCAAAGATTGCAACTCAAGGCCCATATACAGTGTCAACAGACTGCCCGCAGAGACCATCACCATCATGCCAACCACCGACAGGGCAACCAGTAATGGATATTCAAACTTCAACATATCATGTTTTGCGGCGTAATCTTGCCCCATCACCAGCACAGTTGCCGCCGACAGCAAAATCACAACCTTGGCAAAACGGGCAAAATTGTCATCCACAAACATCCCATTGAATGAGTTCGTGCCAGGCGCAGAACTCAAGCCGATAATAGCGGCCAGCAGCAAAAACACACCGCTAGTCAACCATATGGACAAAGCCGCATGTTTGTCCTTGCCACTGTAGACAAAAACAACCAAAGCCAGCATCGCATAGAGCGACAGAAAAACCTCAGGTCGAACAGTCGAAAAATCAGAAGCAATCATGTTCCGAATTCCCCTTTAGTGGGACGCAGTTGATGCAGCCGTGCTCACGATACCATGAGCGGCCACATTACTGTGATAGGTTTCAACCAAAGCCGCAACAGACGGCCCAATGATATCAAGTACAAGTGCAGGATAAACTCCCAAGAGCAGGGTCATCACAACGAGAGGGGCGAAAATCATCTTCTCACGCCGCCCCATATCTGTGATGGATTTCAAGCTCTCTTTAATCAGATCCCCCAAAACCACTCGGCGATAAAGCCAAAGCGCATATGCAGCGGACAAGATCACCCCCGAGGCCGCAAACATAGCCACCCAAGTGTTGACTTGAAAAATTCCCATCAGAGTCAGGAACTCACCCACGAACCCAGAGGTTCCCGGCAAGCCCACGTTGGCCATGGTGAAGAACAAGAAAATCAACGCATAGCTGGGCATCCGGTTAACCAAGCCGCCATAGGCGTCGATATCGCGCGTGTGCATCCGGTCATAAATGACCCCCACACAGAGGAACAATGCACCAGAGATAAAGCCGTGGCTAATCATCTGGAATATAGCTCCATCCACACCTTGTTGGTTGGCCGCAAAAATACCCATGGTCACATATCCCATGTGCGCCACCGATGAATAGGCAATTAGCTTTTTCATGTCTTGTTGGGACAAAGCCACTAAGGAGGTATAGACAATAGCAATAGCGGAAAGCCAAAACACCAAGGGGGCCAACAGATTTGAGGCCACTGGAAACATTGGCAATGAAAAGCGCAGGAAGCCGTAACCGCCCATTTTCAACAAGATTGCCGCCAGCACCACAGAGCCCGCAGTGGGGGCTTGAACGTGCGCATCGGGCAACCAAGTGTGTACGGGCCACATGGGCATTTTCACCGCAAAGGAGGCAAAAAAGGCTATCCACATCAACGTTTGCGCGCCACCTAGGATTTGGAATCCAAAGACATCCAGCGTTTCAGAGCCAAAGTTATGGGTCAGGAGCACAGCCATGTCAGTGGTGCCTGCATCCGCAAACATTGCCACCATCGCCACCAGCATCAAAACAGAGCCGAGGAAGGTATAAAGGAAAAATTTAAAAGAAGCATAAATCCGCGCTTTACCGCCCCAGATCCCGATAATCAGGAACATTGGGATCAAACCCGCTTCAAAGAACATGTAAAACAGCACCAGATCCAGCGCACAAAACACACCGATCATTAGAGTTTCGAGCACCAAAAAGGCGATCATATATTCTTTAAGACGGTGGCTCACATTCCACGAGGCAGCAATCACCAAAGGCATGGTGAAGGTCGTCAGCATCACGAACAAGACGCTGATGCCATCCACACCCATTTTATACTGCATGCCCAGCAACCAGCTATGTTCTTCTACAAACTGAAAGCCTGTGTTGCTAGAATCAAACCCAAACAACACCATAAGCGAAGCCACAAAGGTAAAGACCGTAGCCGCAAGGGCCAAATATTTCACATTACGTTGAGAATCTTCACTGTCGCCACGCGACAGCAGCGCTAGAATGACAGCTGCAACAAGGGGAATGAAGGTGACTAGGCTAAGAAGATTACTCATTATTTACCTCCCACAATGGTCATCCAAGTGACCAAAACTGCGATACCTATGACCATGCCAAACGCATAGGTGAAGATATAACCAGATTGCATACGGCCAGCCCATTTTGTGAAGAAAGGGATAATCCCCATTGCCAATCCATTGATGCCACCATCAATGATTTTGCCATCACCTAATTTCCAAAAGGTGCGACCCAACCATTGTGCAGGTCGCACAAAAATCACATCGTAGATTTCGTCGAAATACCACTTGTTTAACAAAAAACGATACAGTATGGGATTGCTTTCCGCCACGCGCCGCGGCAGATCTAGCTTAGTCATATAGAATAGCCAAGCCGTGATGAAGCCCAAAGCCATGGCAATGAAAGGTGAAACTTTCACCAGCCAATGCACGTGATGCGCATCATCCAAAACTGTATTGGCCGGCGACATGTAAATTGCCCCCTTACCCAACTTATCAAGAATCTTTTTAGGCTTATCGCTATGATCGGTTGTGGCGTGCGACTCAGGCTCGGCCGTGCTCGCGGCATGCGCCGGCGCAATCAAAGAGAAGCCTACGTCTGCATGATCTGCGCCCTGTGTTTTGCTGTCTTCTACAATCCCGAAGAACACTTCAACCTTATGGTGATCGCCAAAAAATGGCTTGTAAAACAGCATGCCAGAGAAGATCGCGCCCACAGCCAAGACTGCAAGTGGCACCAGCATCACAGTGGGGCTTTCAAGCGCATGATCATGCGTGTGCTTATCGCCACGTGAGCTGCCAAAGAAGGTCATGAACATCAGGCGCCAGCTATAAAAGCTGGTAAACAAAGCCGCAATCACAAGCATCCAGAAGGCATAACCGCCCTTGGTGCCCGCATAGGCGCTCTCAATCACCGCATCCTTGGACAAAAAGCCTGCAAAGCCGTAATGGGTCAAAGGAATGCCCACACCGGTGATCGCCAAAGTGCCGATCATCATCGCCCAGAATGTGTAAGGCATTTTCTTGCGCAGATCGCCGTAGTTCCGCATATCCTGCTCATGATGCATGCCATGGATCACAGAGCCCGCCCCCAAGAACAACATGGCTTTGAAAAAAGCGTGGGTCAGAAGATGAAACATCGCGACGGAATAGACACCCAAGCCCGCGGCCACAAACATATAGCCCAGCTGCGAACAGGTTGAATAAGCTATAACGCGTTTGATGTCGTTTTGAACCAGGCCCACGGTCGCTGCAAAAAATGCAGTTGACGCACCAAGAAACACAACAAAGCTCATCGTATCCGGTGCAAATTCCATAATAGGCGACATACGACAGACCAAGAAGACCCCGGCCGTTACCATTGTAGCCGCATGGATCAGCGCTGACACGGGCGTTGGGCCCTCCATCGCATCGGGCAACCAAGTGTGCAGGATCAACTGAGCAGATTTACCCATAGCTCCGACAAACAACAAAAACGCAATCAAATTGGCCGCATTCCAATCGCGCCAGAGAAAATGCAATTCCATCGCCGCCAGCTCAGGACCAATCAGGAAAATGTCATCAAACTTGATGCTATCGGCCACAAGATACAGCGCGAAGATCCCCAGCAAAAAACCAAAGTCCCCAACACGGTTGACCACAAAGGCCTTGATCGCCGCCGCACCCGCGCTTTGTTTGCGGATGTAAAAGCCAATCAATAGATAGGAGGCCACGCCAACCCCTTCCCAGCCAAAAAACAGCTGAAGCAGGTTGTCAGAGGTCACCAGCATCAGCATGGCGAAGGTAAAGAAGGAAAGATAAGCAAAGAAGCGTGGGCGGTAGCTTTCGCTCTCACGGAAATGCTCATCATGGGCCATATAGCCAATGGAATAGAGATGCACCAAGGCGGAAACCGTGGTGATCACGATCAACATGATAGTCGTCAAGCGGTCAATCCGAATGGCCCAATCCGTGGACAAAGTTCCGCTTTCAATCCAACGCAGGATTTGAATGCTTTCGGTGTGACCGTCAAAGGTTAAAAACAACACCCAAGACAAAAGAGCCGAGAGAAACAGCAAGCCGGTGGTCAACACCTGCGCTGCTTTATCACCAATCACACCATGGCCGAAGCCTGCAATCAAAGCCCCCACCAAAGGAGCAAATAGAAGAATCGTTTCCATAACGCCTACCCTTTCATTACGTTGACGTCTTCAACGTCAATCGAGCCTTTGTTACGGAAGAAACATACCAAAATCGCTAGGCCAATCGCAGCCTCTGCAGCCGCCACGGTCAGAACGAAGAGAGTGAAGATTTGGCCTACATAATCGTTCAGATAGGCTGAGAAGGCCACGAAGTTGATATTCACACTCAACAGCATCAATTCGATGCTCATCAGCAAAATGATGATGTTTTTGCGATTTAGAAACAGGCCAAAGATGCCAATCACAAACAGCGCCGCCGCAACGGCCAGATAATGTTCAAGTCCGATCATAGTCCCTGCCCCGGTTTAACGTCTTTGAGTTCCATCGCCTTCGCCGGATCACGCATCATCTGCGCCACCACGTCTTGGCGTTTGATGTCCACACGATGCCGCAGGGTCAGAACAATGGCCCCGATCATCGCCACCAGCAAAATCAAGCCAGACAGCTGAAAAATCAAAATATAGTCATCATAAATGATGGCGCCCAGCTCAGCTGTATTGGTGCCAGTGCCAATTTCTGCGGCGAGCCGGCCCTCATAACCTGTGGAATAATCCCACACACCAAAAGCGAACATCAACTGCATCAGCACGATCACACCGATCAGCAGGCCAAGTGGTAAATATTTAGCCATCTCAGCCTTGAGCTCGGCAAAATCTACATCCAGCATCATCACCACAAACAAGAACAAGACCGCGACCGCGCCCACATAGACGATGATCAACAGCATGGCGACAAATTCAGCGCCCAAAAGCACGAACAAACCCGCAGCTGATAAGAAGGCCAAAATCAGCCATAAGACCGAATGGACCGGGTTGCGTGACACGACCGTGAAAATGCCCCCGATCAACGTGGACATTGAAAATGCGTAAAACGCGAGTTCCGCGATACCCATTGTGTTTCCTTCCCCTATGCCGCTAGCGATATGGCGCGTCGAGTTCTAGATTGCGCGCAATCTCAGCTTCCCAACGGTCACCATTTTCTAGCAGTTTGGATTTGTCGTAAAAAAGTTCTTCGCGTGTCTCGGTCGAGAACTCGAAATTCGGACCTTCGACAATCGCATCTACCGGGCAGGCTTCTTGGCAGAAACCACAATAGATGCATTTGGTCATGTCGATGTCATAGCGGGTGGTGCGCCGGCTGCCATCATCGCGGGGTTCCGCATCGATGGTAATGGCCTGCGCGGGACAAATCGCCTCGCAAAGCTTACATGCAATGCACCGTTCTTCGCCGTTGGAATAACGCCGCAGCGCATGCTCACCGCGAAATCTTGGGCTCAAGGGCCCCTTTTCATGCGGGTAGTTGAGCGTGGCCTTGGGCGCGATGAAATATTTCATGCCCAGTTTGAACGCGACCCAGAAATCTTGAAGTAAGAAGTATTTAACGGCGCGTGTATAATCAATATTTGCCATTGGTTTAGCCTCCCACCGTCCATCGGGCAAACAGCCCCCAGAACCAACCAAATTTCGCTGCAAAGGCCACAAAGACCACCCAAACCAAGGAGAATGGCAAAAAGACTTTCCAGCCCAAACGCATCAATTGGTCATAGCGGTACCGCGGCACAAGCGCCTTCACCATCGCGATCAAGAAAAAGAAGATCGCCATTTTGCCAACCATCCAAACCGGACCATCGGCAAGGAAGGGCAAAGGAGATGTCCAACCGCCAAAAAACAGCAAGGTGATCAAAGCACACATCAAGAAAATAGCGATATATTCACCCGCCATGAACAACAAGAACGGCGTCGAGGAATATTCAACCTGATAGCCCGCCACTAGTTCTGATTCCGCTTCGGGAAGATCGAAAGGAGGGCGATTTGTTTCAGCTAAAGCACTAATAAAAAATAAGAACACCATTGGAAAATGCGGGATGAAATACCAGTTAAAGAACCCAAGATCGCCATTTTGAGCCGCCACAATATCTCCAAAATTCATAGACCCCGTGGAGATGATCACCCCAATAATGATCAAACCCATGGAAACTTCATAAGAAATCATTTGCGCCGCAGAACGCAGCGATCCCAAGAATGGATACTTCGAGTTGGACGCCCACCCCCCCATGATCACGCCGTAAACCTCGAGGGAGGACACCGCGAACACAAACAACAAAGCCACGTTAATATCTGCCAAAACCCAAGTGCTGTTGAACGGGATCACCGCCCAAGCCAGCATGGCCAGAACAAAAGAAACCAGAGGCGCAAGGATAAACACCGGACGATCGGCCCCAGCCGGAATCACGATCTCTTTGAAGATGTATTTCAGCGCATCGGCCACCGTTTGCAGCATGCCAAACAGGCCCACCACATTCGGACCCCGGCGCATCTGAACCGCAGCCCAGATTTTACGGTCGCCATAGACCAAAAACAGCAGGCTGATCATCACAAAACCCACAACCGCGAGGGTTTGGGCCAAAAGGATCACAGCGATCCCAAGGTTTGTTGAAAAGAATTCGTTCATACCTTCGGTATCCCTCGTTCCTTGTGGTCAGCCACAGTGACTTGCGCTTGAAAGGTTAACGGTCCAAATGACCCGCTTTTCGATTTGGTGTAAACCGGATCCTTGCGACAAATACTAGCCTCGCCGCTCAGGTTTATGCTCAAATTACATGCAATTTCTGCCACATCTGATAATGCGGCTTCATTCCTGCGTACATGGCCAAAAACAGGCCCCGATCTGCGCTCAGTTGTCATAGGTGAAAATCCCTGATCCATCGTCTTATTCAGCCACCATTGGAGCCGCAGCCCGCGCCTTGGCATTGGCCGACAGCTCTGCCATCAGTTCACTGGCCCGCGCAATTGGATTGCTAAGGTAGTAATCTAAAACCGCCGATCCAAAGTCACCCTTACCAAGCTTACCGCCCGTGACCGCAACCCAATCGTTGCTGGGTACTTGGTCGATTTGCGCAAAATGCGGCACCTCGATGAGCAAAGCCTGACGCAGTTGTGCCAATGAGTCGTAAGGTAAGGTAGCCCCCAACTCTGCGGATAAGGCGCGCAGGATTGCCCAGTTTTCTTTGGCCTCGCCCGGCGCAAAGCCCGCACGTTGTGCCAATTGTGGCCGGCCTTCGGTGTTCACAAACATACCATTTTCTTCAGTATAAGCAGCGCCCGGCAAGATCACATCCGCACGATGCGCACCACGATCACCATGGCTCCCTTGATAGATCACAAATGCACCCACAGCGATGTCCATTTCATCGGACCCAAGATTGTATACCACATCCGCCCCCGCAACAGCGGCATCAACTCCGCCTTCGGTGGTGCAGCCTAGATCCAGCGCGCCAACGCGTGAGGCCGCGGAATGAAGAACCAGCAGCTTGCTTTCGGTTTTGTTGCAAAGGTCCATAACAGCGGCCAAAACCGCCGCGCCATCTTCACCCTGTAGCGCCGCCTGCCCCACGACAACCAAGGAGGGCATCGTCAGAACTTCAGTAAACTTTTGCTTCACCAAGGCCTGCAAATCAGCGCGGCCATTGCCCATATGTGTATATTCGTAGGTCAGATCAACAGTCTTACCGATAAGGCCAATGTTGGCACCCCTGCTCCAAGCCTTGCGAATTCGCGCGTTCAAAACCGGCGCTTCCACTTTTGGGTTTGTGCCAATCAGATGGATCATTTGGGCAGATTCGATGTCTTCCACCGTGGCCGTACCAACGTAACCGCTGCGATTACCCGCAGGCAGCTTCGCGCCATCTGTGCGGCATTCTAACGTACCACCCAATCCGGTTACCAATTGCTTCAAGGCAAATGCGGCTTCAACTGAAACCAAGTCACCAATCAGGCCTGCAACCTTTTTGCCAGCCATAGCCGATGCCGCTTTTTCAAGCGCTTCGGGCCATGTGGCTGGACGCAGCTTCCCAGATTCGCGGATGTAAGGTCGGTCCAACCTTTGGCGACTCAGACCATCCCATACAAAACGGGATTTATCAGCCAGCCATTCTTCATTCACACCATCATGATTGCGCGGCAAAAACCGCATCACTTCACGACCTTTGGTGTCAACACGTATGTTGGATCCAAGCGCATCCATCACATCAATTGAATCTGTCTTGCTCAGCTCCCAAGGCCGCGCCGTAAAGGCATAAGGCTTGGACACCAATGCCCCAACAGGACACAGATCAATAATATTGCCTTGTAGATTGCTATCCAAAGTTTGCCCCAAATAGCTCGTAATTTCAGAGTCTTCGCCACGACCTGTCTGGCCCATTTGAGTGAGGCCAGCCACTTCCGAGGTGAACCTTACGCAGCGTGTGCAAGAGATGCACCGTGTCATATGGGTTTCGACCAATGGGCCAAGATCCAAATCTTCGGTGGCGCGTTTTGGTTCTCTGAACCGGCTGAAATCTACGCCGTAGGCCATGGCTTGATCTTGTAGGTCACATTCCCCACCCTGATCGCAGATTGGGCAATCTAACGGGTGGTTGATGAGCAGAAATTCCATCACACCCTCACGGGCTTTTTTGACCATTGGAGAATTGGTTTTCACAACCGGCAACTGTCCCTCAGGACCCGGGCGCAAATCGCGCACCTGCATGGCACAGGAGGCTGCCGGCTTGGGCGGGCCGCCAACCACTTCAACCAAACACATCCGGCAATTGCCCGCGATGGTCAGTCGTTCGTGATAACAAAACCGTGGCACCTCAATCCCAACCTGTTCACAGGCCTGGATCAGCGTCATTGCGCCGTCTACTTCGACCTCTTGATCGTCGATGATGATTTTACGCAGGTCAGACATATTTACTTCGCTTTCAGCAATTTTCCGATTGCGGAGCCTGTCTGAATTTCAGCAAGCCCCACGGTGCAATAGGTCGCAGGTTGGGAGGGCAAAGCCCCAATTGTGGTCAAACGAGCTTGAGCAAGGCTTAAAACCCGGTCTTTTTCGTCAGTGTCGTTGATAAACGCTTTAATTTCAGAGCCGTCATAGCCCAAAGCCCGTGCTTGGCTTTCGAGAGACTTCAAAAAGATGAAGGCCTCAATAAACCGAGCCAATATCTCAGGACAGGAAGTGCGGATAGTATCAGCCATGCTAATCGCAATCAGACCCTCGTTGATTTCAACTTCCTGATCTAAGCCCTCTTTAGCCATGCCCTGAGACGGCAGCAGACTGACGACAAAAAGCAAAGCTTTAATCGATGCCACTGCGCGGATACAATATGGGTTGGTCAAAATCATCTCTTACTCCGCCGCAAATCCGCGTTGCGGCTTGCACTTATGGGCAATCCGTTCTTCGATGTCACCTCTAAAATGCCGGATCAAACCTTGGATCGGCCAAGCTGCTGCATCGCCAAGGGCACAGATAGTGTGGCCTTCAACTTGTTTAGTCACATCAAGCAGCATGTCAATTTCTTCCGGATCCGCATCGCCTGTCACCAAACGTTCCATCACCCGCATCATCCAGCCAGTGCCTTCACGGCAAGGTGTACATTGACCACAGCTTTCGTGCTTGTAAAACTTCGCCAAGCGCCAAATGGCTTTGACTACATCGGTCGATTGATCCATCACAATCACAGCCGCAGTGCCGAGGCCCGAGCTTTGCGCGCGCAACCAGTCAAAATCCATAATCGCATCTTTGCGCATCACTGAACCGGGCAACATTGGAACCGATGACCCGCCCGGGATCACAGCTTTCAGATTGTCCCAGCCACCACGAATGCCGCCACAATGTTTGTCGATCAACTCATCAAAGGTGATCGACATTTCTTCTTCAACCACACAGGGGTGGTTCACATGGCCAGAAATCGCAAATAATTTGGTGCCTGTATTGTTTGGACGTCCAAACCCAGAAAACCAATCACCACCACGCCTTAGGATAGTGGGCACAACGGCGATTGATTCCACATTGTTCACAGTGGTGGGGCAGCCATACAAGCCAGCGCCCGCTGGAAACGGCGGTTTCATCCGCGGCATGCCTTTTTTGCCTTCAAGGCTTTCCAGCAAGGCTGTCTCTTCACCACAAATGTAGGCTCCTGCCCCGTGGTGCAGGTAAATGTTAAAATCCCAGCCAGATTTGGCGGCATTTTTACCAACCAAACCGGCATCATAGGCTTCATCAATCGCCGCCTGAAGCGCTTCACGTTCACGAATATACTCACCACGAATATAGATGTAGCAGGAATTTGCGTTCATCGCGAAGGAGGCAATCAAACAGCCTTCAATCAAAGTATGCGGATCATGGCGCATGATCTCACGGTCTTTGCAGGTGCCGGGCTCTGACTCATCGGCGTTGATCACAAGATATGACGGGCGACCGTCGCTTTCCTTTGGCATGAAAGACCATTTCAAACCGGTTGGAAAGCCAGCGCCGCCGCGCCCGCGCAGGCCGGATTTTTTCATCTCATCGATGATCCATTCCCGGCCCTTTTTGATAAGAGCAGCCGTGCCATCCCAATGGCCCCGCGCCTTTGCGCCTTTTAAGGTGCGTTCATGCATCCCATAAAGATTTGTAAAGATACGATCTTGATCTTTTAGCATGTCAGTTAGCCTTTGTCTGAATCGCGGCGCGTGCGCCAAATTTGAAAAGTCACCAACAGTGACCAAACCATTGCGGCCATCACGGCCAAATCCAACAACAACATATAACGGCTGGAAATATTCAACTCCACTGCCGCCCATTGCATGCCCAGCCAGACCAACATGGATCCCGCAATCACCAGACTCGCATTGCGGCCCTTCTTTGTTTGGATATGATCGTGTTGCGTGGGCATTCTGTGTTAGATCCTTTGTGTTTCATCGGCACCGCATCAGCGGCTGTGTTTTCTATGCGTCTTTTTTAACCAGTTTGGCTTTGGCTTTAGGTTTGCCCTTTGGTTTGGTCGCTTTGCCAAGCCAAGGAGTAAACAAAGGCACTTCGGTGCCGTCAATCCGCTTGACTGTATCGCCCAAGTCTACTGCCAATTGAACCGAAGCGTTATAGGTGGCTTTGCCAGCATCATAGTCTGTCAAGCTGGTCAAACCGCCCACTGGCTCAGCGGCATAGCGGCCGCTTTGTGATCCTGGCGTTGGCACTTTGCCTGCGGCCAGATCATCAATCAGCGCTGAGAATTTCTCGGCAGTGAGATCTTCATAGTAATCTTTGCCTATCTGCGCCATCGGCGCGTTGGCACAGGCACCAAGGCACTCAACCTCTTCCCAGCTGAACATCCCATTTTTAGAGATGGCATGCGGTTTGGCTGCAATTTTATCTTGGCAGACCGAAATCAAATCCTCCGCGCCGCAAATCATACAAGTGGTGGTGCCACAAATCTGGAAATGCGCCAGTTGACCCACCGGCTGAAGCTGAAACATGAAGTAGAAAGTCGCAACTTCCAAAACCCGAATATAAGCCATGCCGAGCATATCGGCGACCGCTTCCAAAGCCGGACGCGACAACCAGCCCTCTTGCTCCTGAGCACGCCACAACAGCGGGATCACAGCACTAGCCTGACGGCCTTCCGGGAATTTAGTCATTTGAGCTTCGGCCCAGGCCTGATTGGCGGGCGTGAAAGCGAAAGACGCGGGTTGGTCTGCATGTAAACGACGAAGCATATATGGCCCCTGTGATTTAAGCGTTCAAAGACGCAAAAAGGATTTCAGATTTACCAGCTGTGAAGGTCATCTGTCGATCTCTCCGAACACGACATCCATCGTGCCAATGATTGCGGCCACATCTGCGAGCTGGTGACCCTTGCAAAGGTGATCCATCGCCTGCAGGTGCAAAAATCCCGGTGCACGGATTTTCGTGCGGTAGGGTTTGTTGGAGCCATCTGCCACAAGGTAAACGCCAAATTCGCCTTTGGGCGCTTCAACGGACGCGTAAACCTCACCAGCCGGTACGTGAAAGCCCTCAGTATAGAGCTTAAAGTGATGAATCAGCGCTTCCATAGACTGCTTCATCTCACCACGTTTTGGTGGACTCAACTTGCCACGGGTCATAACTTCGCCCGGAGTTTCGCGCAGCTTGCCGATACATTGTTTGATAATGGACACAGATTGGCGCATTTCTTCCATCCGGCAAAGATAACGATCATAGCAATCACCGTTTTTACCCACAGGAATTTGAAACTCGAACTCATCATAGCATTCATAGGGCTGTGAACGGCGCAGATCCCAAGCAAAGCCCGAGCCCCGGACCATAACGCCGCTAAAGCCAAACTTCTGGATATCATCTTCGGTGACCACACCAATATCGGCGTTGCGCTGTTTGAAAATCCTATTTTCAGTCAGAATAGTGTCAATATCGTTCAAAACAACTGGGAAAGTATGCGCCCACTCTTCGATATCATCCACCAAACGGTCTGGCAGATCCTGATGGACCCCACCCGGACGAAAATAGGCCGCGTGCAGACGCGCGCCACAGGCCCGCTCATAAAAAATCATCAGCTTTTCGCGCTCTTCAAAGCCCCAAGTCAGCGGTGTCATAGCGCCCACATCCATGGCCTGAGTAGTCACGTTCAACAGGTGGTTCAATACCCGGCCAATCTCTGAGTACAATACCCGGATCAGGCTGGCGCGCCGTGGAACAGCAGTCCCTGTCAGCTTTTCAATTGCCAGACACCAAGCATGTTCTTGGTTCATTGGCGCCACATAATCCAGTCGATCAAAATATGGCAGGTTTTGCAGGTAGGTCCGGCTTTCCATCAGCTTCTCAGTGCCGCGGTGCAACAGACCAATATGCGGGTCACAACGTTCTACGATCTCTCCGTCCAACTCCAACACCAGCCTCAACACACCATGCGCTGCCGGGTGCTGTGGCCCAAAGTTGATATTGAAATTACGAATTTTTTGCTCACCTGTCAAAGCGTCGTCAAAATTGGAGCCGTCCATTATGCACCACCTTCTTGGCTATAATAATAGCCATTTATGTTTTGTTTGATCACGCTAAAATCTCCCAATTTTTTTTGTAAAGCCTCTGGCAAGCTTCCGAAATGTTCGGCAAAAAAGTCGTGTTGTGTTTTCAAAAATTGCAACCCGTAGCCACGCAGCGCCTCTAGAAAAGGCGCAGGCAGGTGCACATGTGCGGACTTCGCTTTCGCTGGACTAGTGGCAGTGACACCCAAAAATCGACACATCGCAGCTAATCGCGGCCCACAAGTTAAGTTCTCCGCGAACTCGCAGTAGAATTCAGTCCGGTTAAATACCGCATCAAAGCGCTTGATATTAGTCTTATAATCGCCACGCTTCACAGTATGCGCCTCAGCATTGTCAAAAAGAATAGGCTCAAGAATACCTTGGCAGAGGACCACAAAGTCTTGACCTTCGCTCAGGGTGCGTTTGACGTGCATTGTGACATGCGACCAAAGACGTTCCATAGGATCACGCATCAAAAGCAGAATTTTCAGAGGTATCTGCAGCTGTGCCAAACGCTCAATTTGAGTAGTAGCCAAAAAGCTGTAGGTCAGCGTCACATCCAGAAGCGCCGGCTCATCGGTGCGCCCTGCGTGCCTATAGTTAAAATATGCACTGTTCGCGATCCGGTACCCTGACAACACCGCCATAAGCGCCGTCATATCGTCAATCTTGCGGCCCAATGCCAACACTGCACTAACGTTACGAGCCGTTTCAGCCTCAACAAATTGGGCGTCACAGTCGATAATTGAGGCAGAAATAGCCGTCAATTTTAACTTTAGTTTATAAAAATAAATATTTGAAAAATAGTAATATTCTTTTAGAGAAAACACGTGGCATTCCTGATGATCCAGCAAATAGCGATACGGCCAAGACGTTCCCGCCTTGGTCGCCCCAACAAATATCAAAAGGTTGGTATCAGCCATATTTTAGCCCTTGGCCTCATCGGTTTTTTCATCACCAGGAAGCACGTATTTAGCCCCCTCCCATGGTGACATGAAATCAAACTGCCGGTATTCTTGGACCAGAGACACAGGTTCGTAAACCACCCGCTTTTCGGCCTCGTCATAGCGCAACTCAGTATAGCCAGTAGTCGGGAAATCCTTACGAAGCGGATGACCACGAAAGCCATAATCCGTCAATAAACGCCGCAAATCAGGGTGACCAGTGAACAAAATGCCGAACATGTCAAAAATTTCGCGCTCAAACCAATTGGCTGATGGGTGCACTTCAATGATTGACGCAACAAAGTCTTCCTCACGGACAGACATGCGCAGGCGCACACGGTGGTTTTCATACATGCTCAACAGATGATAGACCACTTCGAAGCGTTTTTCGCGTCCGGGGTAATCCACCGCCGTGATATCCACCAAACTTGAAAAACGGCAGCTTCGATCCGATTTCAAAAACTCAATCAACCCCACGATATTTGAAGGGACCACATTAATGTTCAACTCATCAAAGCTTACATCATAAGCCAAAACACAATCAGGCCGTTTAGCCGCAATCAGGGCGCCCAGTTCTTGCATTGCCTGCGTCATTTCAAAACTTTCCTAGCGCCAGAAGATAAGCCCGATTTGGACACATCTTGCGGCTGCAGCGCGATCAACGCGAACCATTCACGCTCGAGCGCTTGATCCACAAACAAAGAGCAGCGCGCATCGGAATGTTTGCCCAACTCTCCAACCGTCATTAACGGCCCACCACTCTCTAACGATACAACTGAACCAAGTTTATTAGTCATGGTTTACCTCACAATTGTTCCAGTTCTGCGAATTTTGCGCTGGAGTTGCAAAATACCGTAAAGGAGTGCTTCCGCTGTCGGCGGACACCCGGGCACATAGACATCAACCGGAACAATTCGGTCACATCCGCGGACCACAGAGTAGCTATAATGATAATAGCCGCCGCCATTGGCACAGGAGCCCATCGAGATCACGTAGCGCGGTTCTGGCATTTGGTCATAAACCTTGCGCAGTGCAGGAGCCATTTTATTGGTCAAAGTGCCCGCTACAATCATCAAATCCGATTGCCGGGGACTGGCCCGCGGCGCGGTGCCAAAACGTTCAAGGTCATAGCGCGGGGTTGATGCATGCATCATCTCCACAGCGCAACAGGCCAGACCAAAGGTCATCCAGTGCAAACTGCCAGTACGGGCCCAATTGATGATGTCTTCTGTCGACGTAACCAGAAAGCCTTTGTCCTGCAACTCACGGTTCAGGTCTTGGGTTGCCACGTCGCGGTCAACACCAGCGGTATTCGCCCCTGCCATTACTCCCATTCCAAGGCTCCCTTTTTCCATTCGTAAGCGAACCCAATGGTCAGCACCGCAAGAAAAACCATCATCGACCAAAAGCCCAGCATGCTTATATCTTTGAAGGCTACCGCCCAGGGGAACAAAAATGCGATCTCAAGATCAAAGATAATAAACAAGATTGCAACCAAATAGAAGCGCACATCAAACTTCATCCGCGCATCGTCAAAAGCGTTAAAGCCACATTCATAGGCCGACACTTTTTCCGGATCTGGATTTCGAACGGCGAGCACTGCAGCTGCCAGCAGCAACACAATGCCCAATCCAATAGCCACAGCTAGCAGCATCAAAATCGGTAGGTAATCCTGTGCAATATTTTCCACGTGGCCTCCTTGCTTGCGCCTTCTTTGGCACATCTAGGAGCATCTACTACGCCTCACACCCTAAAGGGTCAACGCCCCGATTACGCATTCGTAGTCCATGACTAGGAAATTTTATCCACTCTCTGGGATCAAATAGCCCAAGGGGGGGGGGCTTTGGCGAAAAAGGCTGCAATGCCCTGCCCTGCCTCGTCACCTTCCCATTGGGTCACAAGGGCAGAAATTGTCATTTCAATTGTCTGTGAGTCGATCTTGGGGCCCAAGGCGCGCACCAAAGATTTTGCCGCAGCAACCGCGCCCGGCGCACAGTTCAAATAGGGTTCAACTTCTGCCGCAACGGCCACATCAAGCCTGTCTTGCGGTACCACAAATGCCAAAAGACCAATCTTTTCAGCTTCTTGAGCTGAAAAATGGCGGGATGACATAAACACACGGCGCGCAGAGGCCTCTCCCATGCGTGCAATCACATAAGGGCCAATCGTGGCAGGAATCAAGCCAAGCTTGGTTTCCGTCAGCCCCATCAAAGCCCCTTCAACACCAACTGCCACATCGCAGATTGACGCCAATCCAACACCACCGCCAAAGGAATTTCCGTGAATGCGTCCGATCACCGGTTGTGGTAGGGTATTCCAAGCCTGCAGCATCATAGCCAAGGCCCGCGCTGCAGCCGCGCGGGTTGCCGCATCTGCTATTATTTGCGCCTGCATCCACTTCAGGTCACCACCCGCACAAAAGCTCTGGCCGCGGGCCGCCAGCACAACCACCCGCACATCGCTGTGACGCAGCTCCACGGCCATTGCAGTCAGCTCAGCAATCATCTGCTCAGACATGGCATTGTGCTTGTTAGGACGGTTCAACCAAACAGTACAGACGCCACGCCCATCGGTTTCACTGTGTACTGTGTCAAACTGCATGCCTTAACGCCCTACTATCTTACGCGCCAATTGCGCCACATCCGCCAACGCCGCGCGGTCTGGCACGCCCAAAATATCATAGCCCTGCGCGATCAGATGATCATAGACCTTTTCAGTGTCAACATTGCCCTTGGCCCCCGGCGCATAGGGACAGCCCCCCAACCCGGCAATCGAGGCATCAAAGATCCGTAAACCATACTCAAGCGACACATCAATATTTTCCAAGGCTCGGCCAGCCGTATCGTGATAATGACCCGCCAACAGGTCTGCAGGCACCACCTGCACCACCGCCTCAAGCATTTTGGACACCTGTTCCGGATGCGCAGTACCAATCGTATCGCCCAAAGAGACTTCATCGCAACCAGCCCGATGGAGCATTTCTGCCAAACGCGCAACTTCGGAGGGATTAACCGCCCCATCATAGGGGCATTCTGTCACGCAAGATATATACCCGCGTAATTTGATAGCGCCCGATGTGTTGTTTTTAAACTCGGTGATCAAGGCCTGCACCCGCTCCACCGCTCCAGCCAAAGATATATTCGTATTGGCCCGACTAAAGCCCTCTGTTGCGGCAATAAATACGCAGATGCCTTGAACTGGGGTTTGCAGAGCGTCCTGCAAACCCTGCGTATTGGGAGCCAGAGCATAGAGCTCTGCCAAATCCGGCGTTATGCCAGTGACAACCGCCGCACAATCGACCATTTGGGGCACCCATTTTGGGCTAACGAAACTGGCGCACTCAATTCTTGGAAGGCCCGTGCGCGCCAAAGCCTCAGTCAAAGCAATCTTATCAGCCAAGGCAATAAACACCGGCTCATTTTGTAAGCCGTCACGGGGCCCAACTTCAAAAATTTCAACTATTTTGGACATCATTCACACTGATCAGACGGTATAATCACAGCCATCACCTGCCCCGCATCCACTTGTGTATTTTCTTGGACTTTCAACTGCTGTACTTGGCCCGCCTTCGCGGAACGCAAAGTATGCTGCATCTTCATCGCCTCCAGCACTACAATAGGATCCCCCTGCACAACCTCTTGGCCATTGCTGACAAAAACCTGTTTCACCAAGCCCGGCATCGGCGCAACGAGTGCCCCATCGTTTTCAACCAAAGCAGTGCGATCCAGCGGGTCGAGACACTCAAACACAAATGTTTGCGCCGAGAATACATAGGCTTTGCGCGCGGCAAAAATCGCTGTGGTCTGTGGCGACCCTACAACGCACCATCCTTTGGCGCCCCGCAGTAAAGACACAGTTTCCGCCTCAACCACGACTGAAGCATGCAGGCCATCTAGGCTTACTTGAAGACGTTTTGTCTCGTCTTGGCATGTCAAGATCATCTGCTGGCGCAGCGGTATGAACAGAGTGAACCCCTGCAAAGCCGACTCAGGACCGGGCGCAGGCAGGTCCATCGCGGCAAGGGCTGCTAAGGCCCAGTCCTCGGGGCTTGGGGTCAGCACGTCAGTCAAGCTCGACAAATCGCGGCCAATAAGGCCAGTGTCAAAATGACCCGCCACGAATTCAGGATGCTGCAACAGGGCTATCAAGAAATCGCGGTTGGTTTTGACACCGGCGATTTGCGTCAATCTCAACCCGCGCAGCAAGCGCTGCAAAGCGGTGGCGCGATCTGGCCCGGTGGCGATCAGCTTGGCGATCATCGGATCATAAAATGGGCTAACCACACCGCCGGTTTTAACACCAGTATCCACCCGCAGCCCCGGCCCAAAGGCCAATTGATGTAGCGTCCCGATTGAGGGCAGAAATTCCACCTGTGGATCTTCCGCGTAGAGGCGTACCTCAATGGAATGCCCCCGCGTAAAAATCTCAGATTGCTGTTTTGGCAATAGCTCACCGGCGGCCACGCGCAGCTGCCAAGCCACCAAGTCCAGTCCCAGAATTTCTTCTGTGACTGGATGTTCGACCTGCAACCTTGTGTTCATTTCCATGAAAAAAAAACTTTCGGCGGTCAAAGGTCCGCTGCCGTCGACAATGAATTCTACCGTGCCAGCACTGCTATACCCAATCGCCTCTGCCGCCCGAACCGCAGCACGGCCCATCGCGTCACGCACCGCATCCGGCATATGGGGCGCAGGCGCCTCTTCCACAACTTTTTGATGGCGGCGCTGCAAGGAGCAATCGCGCTCGTAAAGATGCACCGAGGTTTCGCCATCGCCAAAAACTTGTATTTCAATGTGGCGGGGGTTTGATATGAACTTCTCCACCAACACGTGGTCATTGCCAAAGGCGTTGCGGGCTTCAGATTGCGCTGAGGCCAAATGCGCCGCAAAGTCATGGGCCTGCTCAACCAAGCGCATACCCTTACCACCGCCGCCAGCCACCGCTTTGATCAACACGGGGTAGCCAATGTCCTGCGCTGCCTGCTGCAACACATCCAGAGACTGATCCGCCTCATGATAGCCCGGTACAACCGGCACATTTGCCGCCTGCATCAAAACCTTGGCCGAATCCTTTAAACCCATTGCCCGAATGGCGGAGGGCGGAGGCCCGACCCAGATCAAGCCCGCATCGATCACCGCCTGCGCAAACTCAGGGTCTTCGGACAAAAAACCATAGCCCGGGTGAATGGCATCCGCACCGCGTGCCCGGCCCGCGGCAATAATATCCTCGCCACGGAGGTAGCTCTCCTCTGGCGTATTGCCACCCAAATACACCACATCATCACAGGCCAAAACATGCATGGCCTGCACATCTGCGTCAGAGGTAATCGCAAGGGTTTCAATGCCCATCTCTGCAGCTGAGCGCGCAATACGGCAAGCAATTTCGCCGCGGTTGGCAATCAGCAGTTTACGGATCATTTCAGCTCACTTTCAGCACGGTAACTGCGGTAGCGACGGCGAAATATGAAATTGGGGCGATCCCCCTCAAACATATAAAAGCACAGACCCACAGTCACCAAAGCGTTTATCAGATCATAATATTGCGCCGGGCTGATGGTAACGATCCCATAACCAGTTGCCTGACTGAAAAACCGAATGAGAAAGATCATCGGCACAAAAAGAGCCGCCAAATAAGCCAGACGGTTGCGGACAATCAAACCTGCCCCAGTGACAAACAAGGCCAAACCATAGGCCAAACGTGGTAAGGATGTGCTGCTGCCCAGCACAATTTCCAGCCCACCGACACACACAAACCAAAGGCATATGAGCCAAATCACAAAGCCAAAATGGCCCTTCGCATGGCCGCGCACCTGCGCCTCGCTCACATAGACCCAATGACGGCCAAAGCTGTCCGGTTGGGTAAGAGTTGTATCAGATTCATTGTTCATCATTACATCCTAAAGACGCCAAATTTTGTTTCTTCAATTGGGGAGTTCAACGCCGCACGTAGCGACAAAGCTAAAACTTTTCTGCTGTCACGCGGATCAATCACCCCATCATCCCAAAGCCGCGCACTGGCGTAAAGCGGATCAGATTGGATTTCGAACATATCCAATGTCGGCTGCTTAAACGCCGCCTCTTGCGAAGCACTCCAGCTGTCTCCGGCGCGTTCAATGGTGTCACGTTTGACCGTGGCCAAAACCCCCGCAGCCTGTGGCCCGCCCATCACTGCTGTGCGCGATGTCGGCCATGTCCACAGAAAACGCGGCTGAAAGGCACGGCCCGCCATGCCGTAGTTGCCCGCCCCATAGCTGCCTCCCACAATCATTGTGATTTTGGGCACAGAGGTACAGGCCACAGCCATCACCATCTTGGCGCCGTGGCGTGCAATACCTTCATTTTCGTATTTCTGGCCAACCATAAAGCCAGTGATGTTTTGCAAGAAAATCAACGGCGTTTTGCGTTGACTGCACAGCTCTATAAAATGTGCACCCTTTTGGGCAGCCTCAGAGAACAACACCCCGTTGTTAGCCACGATGCCCACAGCCATGCCCTCAATATGGGCAAAGCCTGTGACCAATGTGGTGCCAAACAGGGCTTTAAATTCATCAAACTTGCCGCCGTCCACCACCCGCGAGATCACCTCACGAATATCATAGGGGGTGGTGAGGTCAGCCGGGATCACGTCAAACAGATCCTCCATGTCTGAGGCCGCTACAGAAGCTCCTCGAGTTGGTTGAGCCACAGCCGGCTGCAAATGCCGCACCGCTTCGCGCGCTAAAGCCAACGCATGCGAGTCGTCCTCGGCCAAATAATCCGCAACGCCAGACAATCGCGTGTGCACATCAGCGCCGCCCAAATCTTCAGCAGTGACAATCTCGCCGGTGGCCGCTTTGACCAAAGGCGGGCCAGCGAGAAAGATCGTGCCTTGTTTTTTGACGATGATCGAGACATCCGCCATGGCCGGCACATAGGCCCCACCCGCGGTGCAAGACCCCATGACCACAGCAATTTGCGCGATACCTTTGGCGGACATCTGTGCTTGATTGTAAAAAATACGTCCAAAGTGGTCCCGGTCGGGAAAGACTTCGTCTTGATTGGGTAGATTGGCCCCGCCACTGTCGACAAGCGACACCACTGGCAAATTGCAATCTTGCGCAATTTCTTGAGCGCGCAGGTGTTTTTTAACGGTCAAAGGGTAATAGGTCCCGCCCTTCACAGTGGCATCATTGCAGATGACCATAACATCGCGGCCATGCACCTGACCGATGCCCGCAATTAGTCCGGCGCAGGGCGCAGCACCGTCATACATGCCATGCGCTGCTGTGGCACCGATTTCGAGAAAGGAGCTGCCCGGATCAAAGAGGTTGGCCACACGGTCTCGCGGCAACATCTTGCCTCGCCCCTCATGACGTGCTCGTGATTTCTCACCGCCCCCCTGTGCCGCCGCAAAAGCCGCCTGTTGCACACGCTTTAGTGCTGCAAGATGGGCTGCGCGTGGCGGAGCGGTATTATTATGGGAGAATTTCGGATCATGCATCGTAGCCGCCCCCTAGTCTTTCAATACGCAGTAGTCAGCCGTGGAACGACCTTCCAAACAGGCAGCATACTCACCGCTAAGTCCTGCAAGTTCAGTAATTTGGCAGCCCAATTGCTTGGCCGCCAAGGCAGAATTATCAACTGCGTCTTCAACGGTTTGGCATTTTTGCGAAACATAATTGATCCAACCACTTAAAATTTCTGTTAAATCTTCAGCGGATTTCAAGGTGATCGCGTCGGTCACATCAGTTTGCAACAGCTGCATGCTGGCAGTCCAATCCTCTCGCTGCACCTGCAAACAGGCCACATGGGTCTCAGACCCAACCTCATCCGTCACGCAGGGTGCAAAAATCAAACCCAAACATTGGTTCCAACTTGTGCTGGTTCCCATGTTCTCAAGACAGGCCATAGCGTTGATATGCTCTTGTGGGAGGCTACTTTGCGCCTGTGCCATCCCGCCAAACGTGCAAAGCGCCGCGGCAATCATCAATTTTTTCATAACATTTTCCCCATCAATTCACGGCCGACCAGCATACGTCGTATCTCGCTGGTACCAGCCCCAATTTCCATAAGTTTTGCATCCCGAAATAATCTCGCCACAGGGGCATCATTCAAAAAGCCAGCTCCGCCCAAAGCTTGAACGGCCTGATGCGCCTGCTTCATGGCCTCTTCACTCGCGTAAAGGCAACAGGCCGCAGCGTCTTGGCGGGTTACTTCTCCGCGATCACAGGCTTTGGCCACCTCATAAACATAGGCGCGCGCCGAATTCATCGCTGTGTACATGTCGGCGATCTTGCCCTGCATCAGCTGGAAGTTTCCAATGGGTTGTCCAAATTGCTTGCGCTCAGCCACATAGGGCATCACCTCATCCAAACAGGCCGCCATAATGCCCAGACCAATTCCAGCCAGCACCACACGTTCATAATCCAAGCCAGACATCAAAACCTTGGCGCCCGCCCCCTCTTGCAGCAATACGTTCTCAAACGGCACTTCTACATTATCAAAAATCAGCTCAGCCGTATTCGAGCCGCGCATCCCAAGCTTGTTAAAATGTGCGCTGGTGGAAAATCCAACCATGTCGCGCTCAATCAAAAAGGCGGTCAATCCACGAGATCCAGCTTCAGGGTCAGTCTTGGCATAAACCACCAAAACATCCGCATCAGGACCATTGGTGATCCAAAACTTATTTCCATTCAAACGGTAATAGCCATTGCGCTTTTCCGCGCGCAAACTCATCGAGATCACATCTGAGCCAGCCCCGGCCTCACTCATGGCCAGCGCGCCCACATGATCACCCGAGACCAATTTAGGCAAATATTTCTGTTTTTGCTCCGGGGTGCCGTTCAATCGAACCTGATTGACGCAGAGATTGGAATGCGCGCCGTAGGACAGGCTCACACTGGCCGAAGCCCGTGCAATCTCTTCGATCACAACTGTATGAGCCAAATACCCTAGGCCAACGCCGCCAAACTCTTCCTCAACGGTTACCCCCAAAACCCCAATATCGCCCATAGATTTCCACAAATGGTCCGGGAATTTATTGCTGCGATCCACCTCAGCGGCCAGAGGCTTGATCTGATCCTGCGCAAAGCGGTGCACATGCTCTTGCAGGGTGTGAATATCTTCACCGAGGTCAAAACGCATTGAGGCTGTGAACATGGTGACTCCAATTATTGAACGCTTGTTCAATTTATGCAAATTTGCGGGAACTTGTCTAGTCTTTGCGTGCGTTGAGCGCTGCTTTGCTAGATTTTACCCAGAAGCCGCAAACGCCAAGGTCACTTCCTCGCCTATAATTCCGGCCACCATCACGCAGTCTTCCAGCGAGAACGTCAGCGGTAAACGCATGTCGATAATACTATGCAACACTCGATCACTGGAAGGCATCGGGCTGCTGGGCGCATAGGTCCAACTGTCGTATCGGCTGGTAAAGCCAACGGGTTCAACCGCGCCAAACCATTTCAGCTCAACACCGCGCGCCAAACACCGCGCCACCATATCCCGGATAGCGTCGCCTGACCAGTCGAGCAGCAAAAATTGATAGGAGGAGGCCACAAATTTCTCTTGTTGCGGCCGCTTCACCCGGGTCAAACCCGCCACCTGCCCCAAGGCGCTATCCACCGCGTGATAGCGATCATTCCAAGCTTGGCATTGGCTGTCCAACCGGCGCAGTTGTGGGCGCAAAATTGCAGCGCGCAGATTATCCATGCGCCCAGAGATATTAGGTGTCACCAACCGGACCGCTTCAAAAGTCCCAGGTGGTGGGCCCGCACGGTGTTTGGCATAGATCATATAACCGCCCGACCAAGTATCCCCCATTTCGCCCCCATGGTATAGGCACAATCCTCAATGACCAATAGGTTGTGGGCCTGGGCCAATTGCATCAAGGCATTCATATCCACAATATGGCCGCGCATGTGCGACAGCATCTACACATTCGCTTGACCAGCTTTGGCGGCCAAATCCTCTAGGTCAATCACCAAACCGTCAGTCACCCCCACAAAGACCGGCACCGCACCGACAGAGGCAATCGCCCCCGGTACGGGCGCCAGTGTAAAGGCATTGATCAGAACTTTATCACCGGGCTTCACCCCAACTGCGCGCAGGGCCGTGGCCAAAGCATGGCCGACAGAGGCCATTGCAAGGCAATATCTCGCGCCCATTTGCGCGGAAAATTCCAGCTCCAGCATAACGGTTTCAGCCATTTCACCCTCGGCCTCATTATAGTGGTGCGACCGCCCATGTTTCAGCACGGCCAGAGCGGCGGCAATCGCCTCGTCAGGTATGGGTTCTTGCTGGGTGAAACTGCCATCGAATATATCAGTGATAAAAACGAGGTTTGGTCTTCGCTCTGGCAAAGTCAATGGCCTTAGAACTGGAATGTCGCAAACAGATAAGAATTTGCCCACAACTGGCGCAATTTGACGACACCAGGAGGACAGCAGATGCCCAAAGGTCTAGATATTTTAGAAACCATCGCTCAACTAAGCTGGGAGGACCTTCCAAATGAGGTGCGCCAGCAAAGCAAACTCTGCCTGCTAGATCTGATTGGTGTGGCCGCAGGCGGGACCACCACGCGACTGTCAAAGATTGCGCGCGACTATGCGGTGCTGGACATGAGCGGGCCTTTACCATTGATTTTTGACGGGCGCGGCGGGTCTGTTGCAGGTGTGGCAATGGCGGGCGGCATGACCATTGACGCGCTCGATGCGCATGATGGGTTCAACCCGGCCAAAGGCCATGCAGGCTGTGGGATCTTACCTGCAATTTACGCTGTGGCGCAGGAGGTGGGCAGCCTCTCTGGCCGGGACTTATTGCTCGCCCTGACATTGGGCTATGAGCTAGCCTGTCGTACCGCTTTGGCACAGCACACCACCAGCCCTGATTACCATACTTCGGGTGCTTGGGTGGCGGTGGCGGTGGCCGGGGTGGCCGCACGTATAATGGGGTTGAACCGCACTCAAACGGCCCATGCGATGGGCATTGCCGAATACCATGGGCCGCGCAGTCAAATGATGCGCTGCATCGACCATCCCACCATGGTCAAAGATGGCTCAGGCTGGGGTGCTATGTGTGGGGTCTCGGCCGCGCGAATGGCCAAGGCGGGTTTTACTGGCGCCCCTGCCCTCACACTGCAAACAGAGCATTGGCAAGATCTTGGCGTTGACTGGCTCATCTTGCAGCAATATTTCAAACCTTACCCCGTCTGCCGTTGGGCGCAGGGGCCGATTGCGGCAGTTCTCGACTTGAAAGCCCGTCACAAATTTTCAAGTCAAAACGTCGCAGGCCTGCATATTGTCTCTTTCCATGAGGCGGTGCGGCTCGGTCAGAAAAACGCTATAACCACTGAAGAGGCGCAATATTCCACCTCATTCCCCTGCGCTTTAGCCTTAGTACACGGTACGGTAATGCCGCAGCATGTGGCCGATGAGGCTTTGGGGGATCCCGAGGTGCAGAGACTTTCAGCGGTGCTGAGCATGGACGAGGATAATTACGCCAACCGCCTATTTCCGCTTCAACGCATGGCGCGCGCCGAGATCACGCTCCACGCAGGTGACATTCTAAAATCAGGCTGGTTTGAGCCAAAATGGGATGCAGCAGCCCCCCCCACACAGGGCGAATTGGAAGAAAAATTCCACGCCTATGCAGGGCCTGTCTTGGGTCAGGCGCGCAGCGATGCCCTGCACCTGGCAGTCATGTCGTTGGACAAAACCGAGGCGCAGCCGCTGTTTGACCTATTGTCTCAGCCGATCAGCTGAGCCACCAACTTAGGCAGATCCGCAAAGTCATGAAGCAGCGCCGCCGGATCCAAAGCGGCCATATCACCGCCGCCCGGGCCAAAGGTCACAAGCACCGAAGGCACATCGGCATTCGCAGCGGTGGTGCGGTCTGTTAGGGTGTCACCAATCAAGCAAACCCGGCCGCGATCCCCACCCGCACGGTCGACCGCCTCCCAAAGAGGCGCCGGATCAGGTTTGCGCACCGGCAAGGTATCAGCCCCCACCAAAGCATCAAAGGCCTCCGTCGCCCCAAGCGCCGCCATCAGCTGCACCGCCAGGCCTTCTGGCTTATTGGTGCAAATTGAGACCACATATCCGGCCTGTCTTAGGTTGGCGACCGCAGCCAAAGCGCCAGGATAAAACTCCGTCAACGTGGCGATGTCGGTGGCATAGGCCTGTAACAAGACCGGGTATTGTCGGTCCACCTCGGCCATATCCTGCCAACCGACCCGCTCAAATCCAGTCGCCAGCATGGCACGGCCACCTCGCAGCGCAATGCCGCTGTCAGCTGGCGCATGCAGCAAATCATCCAAGCCCAAACCCCGGAAACAAGCATTGGCAGCTTTCAGCAAATCACCGCTGGTGTCGGCAAGCGTGCCATCGAGATCAAAAACCACACAGGGTTTGAGCATATTATCGCCTCTTTTGTTACGCACCGATGTAATTCGCCAAACTGTGCAAAACCGCTTGTCGAATTCCCCTATACCCTTAAAAGGACTTAATCGTTTAATAAAGGACTTAGATCCCTCTTATGAGTATTGCTCTTGTCATCTTAGCTGCAGGAAAAGGCACGCGGATGCAGTCTGATTTGCCCAAAGTCCTGCATGAAATCGCCGGGGCCCCTATGTTGGTTCACACCATGGTTGCAGGCCAATCTTTGGATCCAGAACGCTGCATAATCATAGCAGGCCATGGCGCAGATTCGGTGCGAGACGTGGTTCAAAATCACAACTTGGACGCAGAATTCATCCTCCAGACAGAACAATTGGGCACCGGCCATGCTGTTGATCAGGCCCGTGACACTTTGGCGGGGTTCATAGGAAATGTCATCGTTCTGTACGGAGATTCTCCCCTCATTCAGGCCGAGACTTTGAAAACATTAAACGCCAGTCTCTCCCACTCGGCGGTCACAGTGCTTGGATTTGAGGCCAAAGATCCCGGTCGTTACGGTCGCTTAATCACGAATGATGACAATTTAAAGCGTATTGTTGAATTTAAAGACGCCTCTGATGCGGAAAAATCCATGAACCTGTGCAACAGTGGCGTGATGGCCGTCGCCGCACCACTTTTGTTTGAATTACTTAGTGAAATCGATAATGAAAATGCGTCTGGCGAGTATTACCTCACCGATATTGTGGCCAAAGCCGTGGCACACGGTGCGGTTTGCAAAGTTGTGCGATGTACAGAATCAGAAACCCTTGGCGTCAATAGCCGGGTGGATCTGGCGCAAGCTGAATATGAGTTTCAATCCCAACGCCGGGCTGAGGCTTTGAAAAATGGCGTCACCATGCCTGCTCCTGAAACTGTGTACTTCTCCTTTGATACCTATATTGGCCGCGATGCAATTGTGGAGCAAAATGTAGTGTTTGGCCCTGGTGTCACCGTAGAATCAGGCGCGCGCATTCGCGCTTTTTCACATCTGGAAGGGGCGCATGTCTCCCGTGGCTGCGTCGTGGGTCCCTATGCCCGCCTGCGCCCCGGTGCAGAATTGGCAGAAGATGTGAAGATTGGGAATTTTGTTGAGATTAAGGCGAGCCTTCTGGCCGAAGGGGCTAAAGTGAACCACCTATCCTATATTGGCGATGCCACCATCGGCGCGCGTGCCAATATCGGCGCGGGCACAGTGACCTGCAACTATGACGGGGTGATGAAACATCACACAAGCATCGGGGAAGATGCCTTTATTGGCTCAAATACCATGCTGGTGGCTCCCGTCTCTGTGGGACAAGAAGCCATGACCGCGAGCGGATCAGTGATTGTGCGAGATGTGCCCGCTGGCGATCTGGCTATTGGACGGGCCAAGCAAGAAAACAAAACTTGGTTGGCCGTAAAATTGATGAAAAAATTACGTGCCATCAAGGACGCGAAGAAGGGATAGCAGCATGTGTGGAATAGTCGGCGTCTTAGGACAACACCAAGCAGCTCCCATTTTGGTTGAGGCGCTGAAGCGTCTGGAGTATCGTGGCTATGACAGTGCAGGCATTGCCACAATCAACAATGGTAAACTTGAGAGCCGACGCGCGGTTGGGAAATTGGTGAACCTGTCAGATCTTTTGGTTCATGAGCCGCTTGCTGGCAAGTCTGGCATCGGCCACACCCGCTGGGCCACCCATGGCGTGCCCTCCACCAAAAACGCCCATCCACATCAAGCCGGGTCCGTAGCCGTCGTTCACAATGGTATTGTTGAAAACTTCAAAGAGCTGCGCGAAGAATTGGCGCAATTGGGTATTCCTTATAAGACCGATACCGACACTGAAACAGTAGCACTTTTGGCGCAATATCATTTGTCGCAGGGCGATAGCCCAAGGGTTGCAGCACAAAAAACAGTCGTCCGCTTAGAAGGCGCCTTTGCTCTGGCCTTTCTCTTTCACGGTGAAGAAGACCTGATGATCGCCGCCCGCAAAGGCTCACCTCTGGCCATTGGCCACGGGGATGGCGAAATGTATGTGGGTTCAGACGCCATCGCCTTGGCGCCTCTGACAGATCGTATCACCTATCTGGATGAGGGTGATTTTGCCGTTCTCACGCGGAAATCAGTGGAAATCACCGATAAAAACGGCGCACTGGCCAATCGGGAAACCCGCACAATCGCCATAGATTCCGCACGTGTTGATAAAGCTGGCTATAAGCACTTCATGGCCAAAGAAATTGCCGAACAACCTTCAGTGCTCAAGAACACGCTGCAAAACTACATAATCGCGGATGGCACCAATATTGAATTGCCCGCCAATGATATTGATCTGGCATCCATCGAACGGCTGACCATGGTAGCCTGTGGAACTGCATTTTACGCGGCTTTAACAGCGAAATATTGGTTTGAGAAGATCGCCCGCGTACCGGTGGAAGTGGATGTCGCCTCAGAATTTCGCTACCGCGAGCCTCCCGTTGCCCCCGGCACCAGCGCCCTGTTTGTCAGCCAATCTGGCGAAACCGCAGATACTTTGGCCGCCCTGCGCTATATGACCTCGCAAAATGCCACAATTATATCGGTGGTCAATGTGCCCGAAAGCTCCATCGCGCGGGAAAGTGACTTGGTTTTGCCACTGCATGCCGGTGTTGAGATTGGCGTTGCCTCCACCAAAGCCTTCACAGCACAGCTCACCGTTCTAGCCCTGCTCGCCATAAAAGTTGCCTATGCCAAGGGCGTAATCTCCGAGGCGCAGTATAGAGAGTATATCTCCGATATAAACCGCATCCCGGGACTGGTGAGCCAAGCTTTAGGCATAGACACAGCCGTGCAAAAAGTGGCCCGCAAATTGGCCACCGCACAGGACGTGATTTTCCTTGGTCGCGGCGCAATGTATCCCATCGCCATGGAAGGCGCACTTAAACTGAAAGAAATTAGCTATATACATGCTGAAGGGTACCCTTCTGGAGAGCTAAAACATGGCCCAATTGCCTTGATCGATAAAAAAATCCCTGTGGTGGTTTTGGCGCCAATGGATTCATTGTTCGAAAAATCCGTCTCCAATATGCAGGAGGTTATGGCGCGGTCAGGCAAGGTTTTGCTACTGTCGTGCCAAAATGGGCTTAATGCAGCATCCGATGGCACATGGTCCACATTGACCATGCCTGCCACACCTGAACTGATTGCACCAATCCTATACGCGATCCCGGCACAGCTCTTAGCCTACCACACTGCCGTGGCAAAAGGCACAGATGCGGATCAGCCGCGCAATTTGGCAAAATCAGTCACAGTGGAATAAAACACGCCTGAGCAAACTATAGCTACGTAATAGGGTGGACGTTTGAGCCCGTTTGATACATTCATGGCCATCGGCAAGACCGCAGGGGGTGGATAAATCCCCTCTGATCCAGGCCGCGCCAAATCAACTCTATAAGGCTGAAAAATATGCTGATCGAAGATGCAATCGTTGCGCTGCAAATCCACGAAGTACCGGGTAAAGCCGTTGAGATGCGCGCCTACCACAAGGTTGACCGCTCTTATTGGGGCTTAACTAACCCTGTTTTAGACGATCAAGCCCGCCTGTGGCGCCAAGAGCTGCCGCTCGATGAGCGCCTGCAATTGGCTTCAGAACTGTGGGACAGTAACGCCCATGAAGCACGGATCTGTGCGACCAAGCTTTTGATGCAAGCCCGCATTCGCCCAGATGATCACGCAGCTTGGACGCTGATCAAAACGTGGTTGGATGAAGTGGATTGTCCTGCAATTTCAGATCATTTTTGCTTAGCCGGTCATCGCCGGTTGACCTCTAATCCGTCACGGATCTACGAGGTTGAAGCTTGGACACAAAGCCAACATCTGTGGACCCGGCGTGCCGCGTTGACGATCACGTTGCCTTGGACCAAACACCGTAATCCTAAACCTGAAAATTTGGCCATTCGCGAACAGGTTCTCGGTTGGGCGGCAAGCCTTGCGGAAGATCAAAACACATCCATTCAAAAGGCTGTGGCCACTTGGGTTTTTGAACTGTCGCGCAAAGACCCTGAGCGTGCAGCGGCATTTTTGACGGAACACGGCCCTAAAATGCGCAATTTTGCCCGCAAAGACGCAGGCCGTTTGCTACCACAAAATATTACTCCCGCGGCGTAAGCTGTAGCCAAATAACATTTTGGAGCGCACAGTAAGATGTGCCACCGGTTGCGGGATATTTTCCGCAACCGGATTAAACTCATAAGCCGCGCAGAGCCTTGCGAGCAACAAAGCCTCTTCCACCATCGCAAAACCGGCAATTGTACAGACACGCTGCCCCACTGAGAAGGGAATATAGGGCTCACGTTGTCAGGTTTTCCATTCTCGCTCTGCCACGCGCCACAAGGCGCCCGCGAAAACTCTCCTGCTGCACCGTCTCACGCAGCATCATTGGCACCGTCGGGTAAAGCATCAGGGTTTCTATAAACACGTCTCGGGTCACACGCAATTTGCGTACATCCTAAAACTATTCAGCCGCCAGCGCCACCTACTCTTACGCCACTTGGACCTAATACTCCGGATGCATGGCCATCAAATACGGGGCCCACGACAGGGCTAATGCGCTGGTTTCATGGCCAGCCAAAAAGAATATAGCCACTTTATTCACCATCTCTGCGGGCTAAAACATCTCAACGGTCAACTGGTCATGGGTGGTCATAATCTTCGAAGCGAGATCAGGCGGCGCGGTATTGGCCAAAATCTAATCTGCCCGCTTTTGAGTCAAAGTGGAGATCGACACGCGAATGCCGGCGACACTGGCCCTTGTTTTGAGCAAAACGGCCGCGGCATCGGTGCGGGAAGGCGGATAAAAGCCACCAAATTCACCACAGGTGGGCTGCGCTGATCGGTTTTGAGCTCTTCAAAGACCTGCCGGGCCATCTGATCTTCAACGAGAATGAAAACAGGGTCCTAAAAAACACATCGGCTGCAACAAAGCTGGTGTGCTGTTTCAGCTCCAAAGACTCAGTATTTGGATATGGGTGTCAAAAATACAGCTGGCCATCCAGCGTCTTACGATGTCAGACCAGACCATCACCTCCATATCCACATGAACCTCTGCACCATCGATCGCAGCGTCGACATGCCAGCCATAAGGTTCATGTGGTTTTGGACTAAGTGCTATCGAATAGCCGATGATGAGTGCTTGCTCTGCCCCTTCGGGGCTAAAGCCCGAGGTAACGCCGGGGATTAATTGGATCATACCCGAGAATATAAAAGACTTTAATTTAATTACTTGCTCAATCGTGAGACCTCTAAAATACAAGAAATTTCTAACGCATTATTTGGCAGATATAAATCTAAATTTTACTTCACCCCAATGTGGCTAAAGCTGGGAATTGCTCCAAAATCCACCAACTAAAGCGGGTGAATTGTCCGGTGACCATCATCAAGCCCGTCGTCCAAAGTAACAAGCCCATGGTACGTTCAATGTGCTGCATATGCCGCTTCATCCAGCCCATAAGACCCTTGAGCGAGGGGAAAAAAACGGCCGCCAAAACGAAAGGAATGCCCAGGCCTGCCGCATAGGTAGCTAGTAAAATAACACCTTTGGCCGGGTTTGCCGTATCGGCAGCCAAAGCGAGTATGGCCCCCAAAATTGGCCCCAAACAGGGCGTCCAACCAAAAGCAAAGGCCAACCCCAACACATAGGCCCCAAAGGCTGATCCACCCCGGTCCCCACCATCCATCCGAGCTTCACTATCCAAAATGCCGATGCGGA
>Ga0302131_1000159_pt1 | contig 40191 bp, 29 predicted proteins | sample CB9_20m_MG_FD_203105 | JGI IMG/M metagenome (GOLD analysis project Ga0302131, IMG submission 203105) | Marine microbial communities from Western Arctic Ocean, Canada - CB9_20m | ecosystem: Environmental > Aquatic > Marine > Oceanic | place: Canada: Western Arctic Ocean | collected 2017-09-19
TATTTGTCGTTCTATATCTCATATTAGCGCTCACCGGCACGATATTTTTTTACGAATCAGGCGAAGCTATAGGCACAATTTCTGGCTGGTGCGAACGAGTCAGTGGCGGTGTCTTTCGAGAACCTGCAAATACCTTAAGTAATATAGGATTCATGATCTCTGGCCTCTTTATGTTGTGGATTCTGACGGCTGAAAATAAATCAAACACCGACCAGAGCAATGCGTTTACTGGCCTCAATAAAATTAGTATTTTATATGCGGTCGCAGTTATCTATTTGGGGCCCGGTTCATGGTTAATGCATGGCACGCACACTGCGTGGGGAGGATGGGCTGACAATTTAAGTATGATCATGTACATCGTCTTTCCTTGGCTGTATAACCTTAAGCAGATGGGGCGCTGGAGTGTGAGTCGTTTTCTTTGGACTTATTTTCTCATCGTACTTACCTATTCTTTAGCCAGATGGTTCTTCGGGGGGGACTTAGGTATTGGGCTTGATCTGTTTGGGCTGTCGATAGGTTTGTGGATTATTTCAGAAGCTTTGTTTAAATTCTGGTCGCCAACCTTTCGCTGGGCGTCTGGATTTGTGGGTTTTATAGTCGCGTTAGTTTTTGGTATTTCACCGCAAGAAATTTTTCTAAACATTGGTGAATACTGGTGGATTATCTTGTTTTGGGTTCCTGCTGTTTTCTCAACGAGTCGCCCAGTTTTAACAAGGACTTACACTCCGTGGTTTTTTCTAGGTATGCTTTTGTTTTTAACCGCATTTGTGATTTGGCTTCAAGGTTATCCTGATACGCCGTTTTGCCAACCTGACTCGTGGATTCAGCCGCACGCTATATGGCACTTAATGACCGCGTTATCAACGTGGTGTTTCTTTAAATTCTATCGAACAGAGCGAGAGGCATAACTTGCACGTTGAGGTGGCTGTCATCAACAACACTGCGCTTTTCTATTCGACACTTAGCGTATAGAGACAACATGCCTGTAACGATATGAAATATGTTTGGTAGCTTAATGTTATGGTGCGTTTCGTATGCTTTCATTTTTTTGCTATACATTCCCCTCATCCTCCTCCGCATCTTCGGGTGCTACATCCCCAGCCAATTCAGGAAAAAAGGCTGCCTGCTTCAAGCTATTTGGGGAGGCTGCGAACTGCGTAACGACCGGATCCTCAGACTCTTGGTATGGAATTCCGGCCGCTCGATATTGCTATTCGCGATGGCGTCGAAAATTTCTTGTCTGCGGGGAAAGTAGGGTCAAAACTCAAGCTAGATTTTTGAGTGGCAACCGTAAAAATGGTCATGGCAATAGAAAGAAAGTGAGAATAAATAGGGTAGGGAATAAATAGGCTAGATTGAACTGGCAGGGGTTTCCAGCCTTAATCCCTGCCGGTTGTCTTTCGATTGCCTTGCCGGGTCCTGAAATTACTCTTTGCAATTTGGCAGAAACCCCTTCTGTTTTTCTGCACTTCTTCGGTTTATAGCGCCAGGAAAACCCGACAGTTGCGGATCACTTCCTTCGGCATCACCAGCTGTTAATTCTGGAGTTTGTGCTGATCTGAGCCTGTAATAGAAAAATCGCCTCAAGTAATTCTGGCTCAACATCAACAACACTGGCTAGTCGCGCAACAGTGCTGCGCCACAACTCTTCAATAAGCTCGTTTTAATGGTAGCTAGCAACAACCCCTTGAGCGCGATCATAAATAGCTCTGGATCTTTTGCCCAAGTCTTCGCTAAATCATCTCTGTGTTTGCTAAGTCCAATTTTTATAAGTATTTGATGCGATTCTTGTTGAGTATCACGGAGCGCTTCACCGTCAAGTGGGTCTAGGTGACTCTTTATCCTTTAGAGCTGCCCGCTCCAGAGTTGCCAAAAGCGGGCAGCTCTAAGGCATGGGCTTTTCTAAGCAGCTCATTTTAGTTCGAAGAATTGAGTGCTAGTTGGTCACCAACTCTTACGATTCCCGGTTGCGCCACCACCGCATACACACCTGCGCAGGGGAACTGTCCCAGCTCGCCAACCTGAAGTTTATTGTGCTGCACCAGGGTGCGAATAACATTGTTGTCCCTAGGCAAGTCACCTTGGGCTAGGGTTGTCATCACGCAGCGGGCATCTGGCATTGCCACACTAAGATGTAGGGAGTCACCGATAACCACTTTATGGCCAACCCAATCGTTTTCTATGAACCCGATTTTTTTAGTTTTAACGTTCACATTCATTCTGAATCGTCGTTCATCGAATTGGCTGGTTGGCTGAAGTTCGCCCAACCGCGCGAGTGTTGCCGAGGTGAGAAGCGATATCGGGAATGCATCTAGGAAAGAGCCAACAGGGATGGGAGATTGCTGTCCAATCGCACTGAATAGCGCCGCCCCTAGCGGTTGATCGATAACATTGTCCCTGATACCTCTAGGGTCTGCTCCCTCTACGTCAGGGTGATATTGATCTACCGTGTAATCATTCGGCGCGACCTGTGCCAGCGTGAGATTTCTTTTGAAGTAAGCCGACAGCACGCTATCGACATTATCAGAATCGCTCCGTACGGATGTTCCGTCAGCTAAAGTAATTTGCACCGCAGGCATGGTGCCACCCGGGTGGGGAGTGTCAACGAACGCCGCGCTGCACTCGAAAAGATTAGGAAAGAGCTTCACACTCTTCGCGCTCACCACCTTGCCGGTGTCCATATCGATCAGCGCATAGGCACGGTCGCCCAGCACACCTCGCTCTGTCACCTCGACCTCCGTGAGTTGTTCGCCCCCCATGGATTTCACCGGAAACCGCCACAAGCTTGATATAGAGCCGAGTATTTTACTGGTAGGCATTTTGTTCTCCTGTTATAGCTGCTTGATGGTAGCCTGTTGGGTTGGTTAGCACCAATCTTTGGAATAAAGACACCGACCTTGATTGGCACCTCTCTCGAATTATGAAAAGGAAGTAGAATTTTTGGGAATTTAGAAGCTACTGGACTTAAAGCCTTTGTGAGTATGAATAGTTGGTTTATCAGCAATTTGCTCACAACCAGATATTCTACTTCGCAAAACCCTTCGACGTTCCTTTCGTTAGACGCTCCTTTCGTTAATAGTAACTGCATAGAATCGAAGTACCGTTTGCGTTGATTCTAATCTATGCTATTGAAATTCAGAACCATTAACCGTAAGAGTTAAAGACAGCGCGCTGACTTTACAGTTATAAGAAAATCATAGGCTAAGTTAGAAATATTCTCGAATGAATAAAGATGCGGTCTATTTTTTTTTAAATCATCTATTCATAGCTTTTTTAGTGAGAGGATATAGCTTTATATTTTCGTCGATAGTTTTCTCAAATTGCACCAAATCTACTTCGCCGACCACATTGCGTACCAATGATTTTCAAAAGCAGATTTGATGCAGTAATCTTAGTCTACGACAACTTCCCTTACGTCAGCTTTTATTGTTCCAGCAACGAAATCAATCTCACCAATAGCCATGTTCAGCTTTCGATCACTGGTTATATCCCATGAATATAGTTTAAAAATACTGCCCTGCTTGAAATATGCGCCCTGAATACTTCCTGTAACTACAGTTTCTCCATTTTGAGTCCAAGCAAAACCTGTGAATTCACCTCCGTCATCTAAATCAAGATTGTCAGTGAAAATATAAGACAAATACACTTTTCCATATTCGCCCGCTTCACCTGACGCAGAGACTTCAAATGTCTTGCCTCCATCTCTTGTAAAAGTTGAATCAATAGTGAAATTAGCCTCGAATGCAGCTGCCGCGAAGTCAACTTCTTGCGCCACAGCACCTTGTATAAAGGTAAGCATTAAAATCGCCAATCCAAACAGAGTTTTCATTCTAATTACTGCTTTCATATTATTATTCCTTTAGCGTAAAGATAAATTTAAAGTATTAATTACTTCTCAATTTGCTGCAACCTAGACTGATAGTTATAGCAAATTTATTGTAAGCTATAATTTTATAAAATAGTTATTCAAATTTGAGTAGAGTTAATATTTTCCAAAGTTAGTTTGTCCTAAAACTCCTGTAGCCCAATGTACTTCCTTTGGCACGCTAGGCTTAGACTGTTTTATGCAGGTTGTCTCTCCCCAATACCCTTGGATTTTCTGGTACAAGTTAATCTGCTAGTGGCTCAACTATTTGTTTAACTAAACGGCTCAATTCTTACTCATGCGCAATTGAATTTGAAAGTTCTAATTGTTCGCTATTTGCGTAACTCATAATGCGCACTGGCTTCATTTGGGTTTAAAGCATCATTATTTATGTGTCTATTATTTCACTCAAAATCACCTTGGAGCCTGTCAGTCACCAGGGTGCTTTAGTCGCCAGCAACATTTTTTGAGTCTTGTAAGTACATTGCTTTCTAACAACTACACATGAAATTTCACACGTAATGTGAAATGTGAATGCTGTCAGTTATTGGAAGCTTTGGTTGATGGCAATACAAAGTAAATCTAGTGTAATTTTTGAATAAAGATTGTTAGCGTTAACTAAAGAATCGTCTATTTTATATTCAATATACTACTTTCGGTAACTACGAGATTCTTACGGCTTCTAAAGTAAAAGCCCACCATACTTTTATTGGTGGTTTTCTCTGAAACTTATTACTGATCACATGGGACGGCGTACTAATCTTTCTGCAAATCGCTTAAAGGCGAATAGCAAAATCCAACAAGTGTTCAAAGACTTTGGTGTTGGAATATATGAAAGAGACAAAAATGTAGCTTTTGCTACGTGGTGGAGGAAAAAGGTAAGCGAGACAGAGACGCGCGGTGACTAGTTGTTTGCCGAACCACTAGTTACAAATAAGATGGATAGTATTGATATTTAGTTCCAAACAGGGTATCACTCACAACAAATTACAATAGGATAAGAAGTAATGCCTGAATTCATTTTTTCACCAACCATTGTGGTCATTCCACTGCTCATATGCTTCGTCGTCATTGAGCTAGGCATTAGTCGCCTGCTAGGGCGGTCTGTTTATAAGTTCCAAGACAGTATTACTTCGATCAACATAGGCATAATGAGCCAGTTCGTTAATGCCACTGGGGCGATTATTAGCGCTTTTATGTACGCAATCATACAAGCTAAGTACGGAACGTTTACATGGGATCTGACGAGCCCTTTTACATGGGTTTTCTCGCTATTGCTTTACGATTTTATGTATTACTGGGTGCATCGCACAGGTCATGAGGTCAATATGTTCTGGGCCTCCCACATCACACACCATAGCAGTGAGCAATTTAACCTTTCGACTGCATTGAGGCAGGCCTCCACTGGCTTCTACTTTAAATGGGTATTTTATATGCCTCTTGCCATTCTAGGTATCCCTGTTCAGGTCTTTGTGATTATCGGGCTCATCGACCTGCTCTATCAAGTTTGGGTGCATACGCAATTGGTAGGGCGGCTTGGTTGGTTAGAACTGTTTCTCGTTACGCCTTCTAATCATCGCGTACACCACGGTAAAAACGATTATTGTATTGATAAAAATTACGGCGGCGTCTTTAGTGTTTGGGATAGGCTTTTTGGAACCTACGCCGATGAGCGATCAGAAGAGCCGGTAAGGTTTGGTATCAAGACACCGCTTAATAGCTGGAACCCAGTGTGGAGCAACTTACATTATTGGGTGGGGATGTTTCGAAAAGCAGGTGCTCAGTCGAACTGGCGTGACAAGCTCATGTGCTTCTTTGGTGAACCAGCTTGGGTGCCCGGGAGTAATCCTGCAGAAGTTACCGCAAAGAGCCCATTGACGGAGCAGAGCCCATTGACGGAGCAGCAAATAGACGCTGACTCACCTGCCCTGATTCGGTTGTCTGGCTTGCTAATGACGATAGTTTCGGCAGGTCTTTTAGTTTTGTATTTGGGATCCAAGCAGCAGTTGCCGCCACTCGTTCAAATTCTCGTTGTTATTTTTGCTGTGCTCGTTTTTGCAAGTGCTGGCCTTCTCTGGAGCAAGGAATCCAAAGGTGGGGCGGCCCATGAATAGTCTCGCTCTTTCAGATGGAGTGCTGCTGATTGCAGCACTCGTGATAATCATGAAACCCAGTGCTTCGACCGGCCTGCGCTTAAGCGCTGCCGTATTCGGGGCGGCAGCACTGTTAGGCGTTTTGCGCTTCTCGACTCTGCTGCCTTTACCGGGTATGCACAGTTTTTTCTCGGGATTAGGTGCCTCTGCTGCTTATCCATTATTGGCAGCAGCATTTTTATGGCCAGATTCGGCTGTTGCCCAAAGCTGGCGGTTTGCGAGTATCTTCTTAATCATCTCCGGCGCCTTTGGTTTAATAGCCTCGGCTCTTGAATTCAGCTTGTGGGGGAATATTCTAGCGATGCTCTCAGTCATCGCGCTGCTGCTCAGATCAATGAAGGATAGGGACGTAATGGCGGTAATAGGCAGTGGCTCGTTGCTGGCAGCACTATTGTTGTTCTCTAGTCAGTTCTCGCTACCTCCGGCTTTGCAGCCTGGCGATTTCTTGCATCTGTTTATGGCGCTAGGACTCACACTTATGGCAACCCGGTCGTTGCGTTTCCCGCAGCAAACTACATCCGCCGCTCTGACTGGTGTTAATTTGGCTCCCATGGATTAGCTGGCGCAGGCTGCGCAAAGCATGTAACAGCTCCATACCCTACTCCTTAAAGCCGCTTGATTGAGGAAAGGCTCATTGCTGCTCCCATTGCTTAGCTCCTGATGAGCTTAGAAAAGCTGGTGCTGAGCCTTATCAGATGCAAATTTTATTTTGGCTTTAATTCAAAGGGATCTATTTTTACTCTCGCTAAAATTTTTACGCTTGCTGATCTTTTAAGCTGGCTATACCGTTCGAACCCCTGATTGATAATGTCTCGATGTTCACTTTTTACGATTTTCGTTTTGGCTCTTAGCTCAATTACACGACACACAAATGTTACTGGTGCCCGAGCTTCCCCAATCGAACTCTTTATAACCAGTTATAAACCCGATCCTCTAAATTAAAAAATGATAGCTTCATTTTTGAAAATAGAGGGACTATGTAGTAAATTTTGACTTCACAAGTAAAGAGCCTTCATGCCTGAAGGTGGCCCAGCTAATGAGCGAATCAGTTCCCCCTGTAGTTATTATTAGATCCGCATAAGCAATTTCATTTAACTATTTTCATAAATTAATTCCATCGACCTCTCTCATTACACTAAGTGGCAAAAACTTAATTTCCGCTCTGGTCTAGGTACTTCCAGTCTGCTGCACCAAAGAACATCTCATCCATGCTTTGAAGGCCCCAAGGAACTGAACGGAAGGGATCGGGATTGGTTTTGTTTTGCTGTGAGTTATCGAACGCTCCGGTTGCCGTGATTATCGTGCCCGCAGGAACTAACTTCGGTTCTTCATAGGTGTAGGCAAGCTGCCAGTTGTAATTGTAGTTCGCTATATTAATTAGTTCTTCAGTGCTGCCATCTGGATATTCTGCGGAGAAGCGCATGCGTTTGCCGCGAAAATGCATATGCGGTGTGAAGGCAAACAGCTTTGCGTCTTTTTCAATCGTGAACGACTGCGTCATCTCATAGTCTGGATCTAGCGGCGGAATATTTACCCAGGTCGGGGTAAAGTGGCAGGCGCATTGCCCAGTCATTCTCTCCTCTGGTACGAATCCTTCGGGGTAGAACCAGAGTCCTATTCGACTAGCATCGACAGATTCTTTACCCGTAGTTGTGTAGTGCATCTGCATCGCGATTTTTGTGCCTGCCTTTAACAGGCCTCCGGTGTTTGGCGGCTCCATACGGGGGGCTTGCCCCGGGATATACGGTGCTATGTCAGGGCGATCAGGTTCGCCGCCTAATAGCGAACCACCACTGGTAGCGCCCGGTGCGATCAAGCTGTGCAGAGTATGGTGCAGCACGGTGCGATCACCAGGAATGTACTGACTAGCCCTCACCCAACGATCTTGTTCAACGTTCAGCTCCACCATCACATTGTAGTAGTCCAATACGCCAGTGGCGGGGATGCTCTGTTCTGGAATCTCAATGATGTAATCTGGCTCACCAAAAGCCCACTCGGTTTCGGGCCAAACTAATTCAGTTAGTGGATCGCTGTCGCCATCCTTCGGAGAGCCCGCTTCGATCCAATGGACTATTTTCTGCGCATCATCATCAGTAAGAACCATATCATTAACGAAATCGCCAATATGGGGGTCAATTTGGCCAGGAGGCATACGTTTAGTCATCAGCACTTCCCGTATCATCTGTGACCAACCCATAACCATTGTGTGACTATCGAGAGCAAAAGGCGCTATGCCGCCGGCTCGATGACATGTAGCGCAGTTTTCTGCAATGATTGGTCCGATTTCCTTTTCATAGGAGGGTGCCTGGATTTGGTGAGCTGACTTTATTGGATAGTAAACAGCGGTGCCTGTGCTAGCTATCTGGCTAGTTTTTAGGTCTTTGCCAGCAATTATGTTGCTGAGTGCGATGTCTAAAGCGGCTCCTACGGGCCCACGAAATACAATTTTAAATGACTTTGGATCGTAGATGATAACTGCGCCAGTTTTATCGATACCTAATGCCTCCGATATCAGCCTAGCGTCATCCATAAGTACGGGTATATCGACATTCATCGCTGCTAGATCTGCCTTCACTGCATCGCGATTTTTTAGGCCTAGTGGGTTGATCATGAAGAATTCAACCCCCTGCGTATCGTACCTGGACTTGAGTGAGCTGAAATCAGCCAGCGCAGCCTGAACAGCGGGATCACCGACGGCCTGCACCAGCAAAACAATTGCCTTATTGTCGTCATACCAGCTCATTTGGTGGAAAGTACCGTTATGATCCAGCAGTGAAAAATCCCCCACTCGATCCGCTGCTAAGGCCAAAGCAGGCAGCAGGGTCAACGTTAGCAGCGATTGTTGCAGAAGGGTTTTTAAATTCACTAGGTTTTCTCCGTTAGATAGGGCAGTTTTTATTCTTAACAGCATTATTCACATTATTCACATTATTTAGTAATTGTATACAAGGATTCGGAATTCTAAGTCGTTATTTTAAATGCTAAAGAAGATGAAAAGAGTCGGGTGAGGGATGTAAGAATTCTGCCCTGAGACCAGGAAAATAGTAAAGGCCTGCATAATAAAGTCGCCAGGGGTTGATAGCGGGTTTTTGTACGGATCATCTAATCTGTCAAATGTATCAACGCATTTTCTGCAATTGGGATTCTCTGTGGCATGTTGGCCAGAGGGTTTTAGTGATAGTTGACTGTAGGGAACAAAAGTCCTGTGAATTCTGTAATTGTAAGCCATTAATCTTCAAAGTAGACGTGATTTAAAAAGAGTCACTGGGCTTTGCAAGGAATTCTATAGTCTTTTTGCTATTGGCGACAAAGCAAGATACTTTTCTGATGTGATTGTTCCGCAGTGAATTGGTTAATTCACAATCTATCGTGCAAACGAAGGGTAGTAAAACGAATATCACAATACTCGTGGTGAAATTTTAGGTCGATGCCACAAATAGATGCCACAAATAGATGCTAGAAGAGCATCTTGTACCAGATAGATTCTTGAATATGCGGTTGTTATGAGCGAAGCGGTTGTTAAATTTATTTTTTAGGAAAAATTAATGGCACAGCGATATGTAATATTGCTATATTTCGTGGAGTCTTAAAACTAAATTTCAAAAACGCGAGACTTGATTTTCAATCTCTTAATATTATCTATGCAATTCAAATTAAGGAAAAAAATAGTTATGATTAATAAAGTGTCAGCTATCTTAAGCCTACTAGTGTTCTCAGCGCCGGGGTTTGCTCAAGAAGTTAATGATTTTGAGTTCTTCAAGAACATGGTTGGAAAATGGGAAGGACAGTTAAGCCGCAGCACCGGCGAGGTGGTTACTACTCGCTCTGAGTTTAGGCTTGTATCGGATGGTAATACGATTGTGGAAACGTTAGTCGAAGACGGAGTGGAAATGCTGACAACGTATTCCGAGAAAGATGGGGAGCTCATCGTTAAGCACTATTGCTCTTTAGGAACTGAACCAATATTTAGCTCATCGAAGTCATCACTTTCCAGTGTGGCATTAACGCTGGACCCAGCGACAGGTTATAAGGCCGGGCAGCATGATTTTGTCAGCTCTATGAATTACCAAGCAGATGCAGCTGACAAAGACACGGTAATACAGACCTCTACTGCGTCGGTTGAAGGAATGGAACAGTCCAACAGGGCGGTTCTCCGAAGAATCAAGTAGCCCTCTGCAATACCCTGGCGCGAGCTTTATAAGTTGGTTCCCTTAAAGGAAATAAAGCCCATAGTGGAGAAATCTCTACTCTGGGCTTTTTATATTTGATCTGGGTATAGCAATCGCTTTGTAGAGAAGTTTTATGAGGCGAAGTCTGCGCAATTTGTGCGCTCTCGTTGGGTCGGGGCAACCGACAAAATTCTTAAACTATGAATGCCGGCTCAGTGGCTGGGCTTGAGTAGTAAGAATGGTGAAGCCCTTTTTTGCTGGAAGTATAGTCGTTTGTCCGCGTGCTGTTTTGCGTTTTTGTAGAACTAAGCCAACCTACGATAAAATAGTAGTCAGTAATTATCTGGCTTTTTCGAATGGTGCGCTTTAGAGATTTTGAAGTATTTAAAGCCGGTGAGTAGCAGGCTTCTTTGGCGGTGTTCTCAAATTAACCTTCGCATCCCTCGTTCCACCCGCCCGCGACCACCTGAATTGATTTTACATCGTTATAGCGGTTATCCCCTTCGAACGCCTTCGCAGTATTTATGGTTAAGCGGACATGTTTTCGAGACTTCTAAAAGTTCAAAAGAATAATGTTTGGAGTTACCAATATTGTGGTTTTTTATTACATTCACTTTTCTATCAGTATGGACATAAAAGAGAATCTTGAGAGTAATGCTTAAGTGGGAAATTAGTTTCCCGTAGCGTGAGAAAAAGGTATTGTTGTGTAGGAGTAATTTACCAACACTTTATTATTTCGAATCACGAAAGCACCATAATGCTAATTTCAAGTTTAAAATAAAAGGAAATTAAAATGCAAAAAGTCATTCTATTATTCTCGATGCTTATGTTTTCAAGCCTCTCTTTCGCTGATCACCACGCGCTATCGCTAGAAGCACGCCAGCCAACAGCAGAATTAGAGCTTACGTCAATCACGGTTGGTGACGATTTTTCAATAATAAACGCAGAAGCGCAAACAGGTATATATGGCCGCGTTTACATGACCTTTACATTGGCTTACAACGCAGCTGGAGATGGTGGTACATACACGTTTGAAGGCAGAGCTTATGTTGATGAAGAGACAACCTTTTCAGGTACGGGTGTTGGTGTGTGGAATCGAGACGGGGTGAACCTTGCCATGGATCAGCTTATAAATATTTCGGACGGGACTATAAACTTTGATAGGATTATTCTTGACCCGCTAAACAGAACAGGCAGCCTAAATGTTTACGCTCTGAAGTAAGAGCTAACTAGTCAGATGTTGTATTTATAGGAAGTCCGATACTTGTAAACTCAGGTTTGGACTTTTTATACTCACTATTTATGACCCTGAAAAAAGGTTAAAAAATACGCCGTTAACAGCAAATACTTGTTTTACTGAGCTTTTGTAGAAACCAAATAAAAAGTGTCTGCCGCGTCAGGGTAACGCCACACTATATTCAAAAGGTGGGGAAGGATATTCTGAAGATAGGGAAGGCAAATATGATTACGTCTTTGCCAATGAGCACAAGCTCTATAAACAATATAATGAAGGAAATAATTTTATGAATGACAGAAAGACCAATTCAATTTTTATATGGATAAGCTTAGGTGTCGCTTTGTTACTTTCAGGGCAAATATTGGCAGATCATCACGGCACGGACATGTCTGCTAGTCAGATTGATGCGAAGGCGCTGGTTGTCGAACACATTGCGAGCCTTGTCGGAGCGGTCAACCGCGACGATAAAGTCGAAATGGCTGCTTTATACACCGAGGATGCGATCTGGTCGTTACAAGGTTTAGCTGATCCGATATACGGTCGTGCAGCCATACTGGCTGGTAGAGAGGCCAACGTTAACGGAATTACGACGGACGATATGTTGAGTGCTGAAGTTCTCACAGCGCATGATTTGGGGAATGGATATATAGCCGCGAACGGACGCTGGGAAATGCGTGACAAAGAAGGTGGCAGAGTTAGGGGTGGGCTATGGGGAAATGTTTTTCGTGTGGTCGATGGCAAAGCGCTTTTGTTCTTGGAATCGACTGGTCTGAACTAATCTAAACTTGTTGATCGCTGATAGGGATGAAATATACGTATTTCGACCGGGTCAAGAATTAAGGGGCTCATAGGGGGAAAGGGGCTCAGAGTGCTTTGACCTTGGAAGTTAGGCCGCTTAATCACGTTCCCCACTTCCTTCCACGGCAAAGCGTCTTTAACCAGGCCTGCGCCCAAGCTTCGCCTGAAATTAGAGGGGCTACCCGATCCTTATACATGCTATCCGGGGTATACGATTTTAGCTCTGAAAAACTGCCATTTCATACTCTTTCCGATTACTGCTAATATCTTTCGGGTATTGAAAGCAAATGCGCTTTTAGGAAAGCTAATTTGCGATTTCCGAAATCAGCTGGTCCGCTGCGTCAGCTTCTTAAGGGTTTGATAATTGCACGCAAAAATAAGTACCGAGCCCTTCTAAATTAGTTACCAACAGAGCGAGATGATAAATGAGTAAACAAACAGGTGGCTGTCTTTGCGGCCAGGTCAAATATTCACTAGACACGGATTTTGCTCTCGGGGGTGTTCACTGCCATTGCTTGGATTGTCAGAAATCCACTGGGTCTGGCAAAGCCACAATCGTCCCTATCCCTGAGAAGGATTTGCAGTTAGAGGGAACTCTAAAATATTACTCTGTTGTGGGAACGTCAGGGGCATCTGTGGAGCGCGGATTCTGCGAGAACTGTGGGTCGCCGGTAATTAGTGCGGTTGTCGGTCCAGCTGAATGGAAAGGTATCAAGTTCATTAAGGCCGGCAGTCTCGATGATTCATCTTGGATAGATGTGGGAGTTAGTATTTGGAGGTCAACCGCAAGGCATTGGTCTTCGTCTGAGGCTGGCTTGACGACATTTGAGCATAATCTAGAGGCCTAAGTGCCCCGGATGAGTAAGGCTCTATAGCGTCAAAATCCGGAGAATTAGCAAGGGTTCAATGGAGAGTTGGTGATTTAAAAACACAAAAAAGTGCTGATTTATAGCGCTTTTACGTTTCTCTTGGATTTCTCTAGAGTTCCTTTGGGTGGTATTTTTCGAATGTTAGAGATCTGGTATGAAAACCTTAAATTCTGATATTTAATAAATAAGCGACTGATAAAACTCACCGATGTAACAAAAGATCTTACTAATCCTTTCTGCTCAAAAACTAAGCACCTGTCCCGCTAGGTTTTATCAAAGTGCCGAGGAACTAGCCTTTCAAATAGATTGGCTTTGGATATATTAAAATACTTGGAACATTGTTGCAGGTTGAATTGTTGCAGGTTGAATTGTTGGAGTTCTTTTTTCGATGTTTAAGACTGCTTGAAATACCTAAGTTGCGCGCAGTTATCGATGTGTATAGACCACAAAGACATCATCGCCTTCCTTGATTGCATGTATTCATCTTGGTTATCTAGCATTCTCACGTCATTCTTATCTGTATTTGCTAGGGCGGCTTTGATCAGGTCGGGTTCGAATCCTTGTTCACTGAGAATTGTGCTAGCTAACGCCCTCATGCCATGAGCTGCCAATATTCCGCTAAACCCCATTCGCTTAAGAGCCATGTTCACTGTTTGCTGGTGGGTATGCCTTCGGGGGTTTCCGTCAGCAGGGAAAACATGCACGCGGTTGTGGCTGATGGACGTCATAATTTTCAGTAGAGAAATGGCTTGATGGGAAAGAGGTATCGAGTGAGATCTGTTTTTTGTCATCCTTTCAGCTGGAAGGGTCCACAGTTTTTTGTCTAAGTCTATTTCTTCCCATTTAGTGCCTGCGGCTTCAGATGACCTAGTCATGGTATGAAGCTGCCATTCCAGTAAGCATTTTGTGGTTTTCTTAATAGGCGCGTTGGCTATTGCTGCCATTAGCTCGGGTAACTGTTCTGGCTTTAATGTCAGCATAGGCTTTTTTACAGGAGATTCGAATGCTTTGCTTATTCCTGAGAGTGGATTCGCATAGAGGAGTCCTGTATTGGTAGCGTAGACCATAACCTCATTTAGTCGTTGGCAAAGTCGCTTTAGTGTTTCAAGTGACCCTTTCGCCGCAATCGGCTTGAGGATCTCGATAGCGTCAAGCGCTCGAATTTTATGAATTGGCATTTCCCCAATCTTGGGGAAGATGTGAAGCTCAAGAGATCGGTATATATCATCTGCATAGTCGCGGGTCACTTTGGTTTTCTTGACCTGAAACCAGTCGTTAGTAACTTTTTTTAGCGTATTACCGGGCGCTTCTGTATTGAGACGCTGTTGCTCAGCTTTGTGTGAGCGTGGGTCAATATTATCTGAAAGGAGCGCTAGATTTTGCTGTTGAGCTGCTCGTGCTTTGGCGAGAGATATAGTGGGGTATTGACCAACGCTTATATTCGCACGGATTCTGGTAAATGGTCTTAAGTAGTTAAATATCCAAAGCTTGGTGCCGTTGGGCTTTACCCTAAGATACAAGCCATTGCCGTCACCAAGGCTGTATTCCTTGGCTTTTGGCTTTGCATCCTTAACTTCAATGCTTGTTAGCGGATTTGTGGTCCGGGCCAATGTAACACTCCAAGTGCAAAAATAAAGTTAGTGTTATTCTTAATGTTACATTGATACTTGGGTGTTGCAATGTCTTTTTTGGGTGCCAATAGCCTTCAGTTAACGCTATGAATAAGCTATTGGAAGGCTTATAAGCTCGCTAATGAACGTTAATAGAAGTCGCCGGAGGCCTGTGTGGTGGAAAGGAAGGGAATTGAACTGGCTTTTCAATCCATTGTTATAAAAAATTTCTGTTTAATAAGTTAAACTACACAGTCAATTAATTTTGTTGTTTGACTTTTTTGCTAGAGATTGACTTTCGCCCGCTTTATCCAGAAAGCACACCAGATCAGACTTCGGGGGCACCGTCTATTTTGTCCAATTAGGTTCCATCACCCCTAACCATGTTCAAACGCTCAAACGCTCAAACGCTCAAACGCTCAAACGCTCAAACGCTCAAACGCTCAAACGATTAACTAATTATTAGAAAAGGGCAGAGTGCCATGGGTGTAACTGGTGTCAGTAGCGGCCTATTGTTATTTTCTATTGAGCGCTTTGGTTAAAAAGGGGGAGATGGGAAGAGTGGGTGGCCGCAGATTTAGCTGGTAGAAATACCTGATTTTTCTGTAATTTATTCACAAATATGCGGCCGACTTTGCAAATCTTGATCAGCCCTATTGGTATTCAGATCGCACAGATTCATGGCTGTTGGCTTTCTATATACACCTCGATGCTTGTCAAGCGAAGCCCTAAAGGGCAATCTTTTTTGTCGTAATTGTATAAACCGAATTCTGTAATCTAACTGGTGTCGAGTTCGGGGCTATCGTGAGAACGTTGAATGAAAGAAAGTCGTCCTTACGTTTGATAAGGATTCTCATTAATTGCCATTTTAATAGCGAGAAAAATTAATATTTCGTTGCCTAATGAGTTAACTTGCATAGCTAGAGCGACCAAGGACAGAGGCTGACTTAAGGGGCCGGCCCTAAGCCCTGAAAGTATATTGTTTGAAATTCGACTAGCGTATATGTTCAATCTGTGAATAAGGTAGAACCCAAATATCTTTATCACCATATCCGCCGCTTCTTTCCGAATCAAAATAGAACAAACTAAAATCTGGCGAAAAAGCCGGGCAGCGATCATTTTGATCAGAATTAACACTCTCTCCTAAGTTTACTAGCTCGGTCCAATTACCATTTATATCCCGGCTGCTCACAAAAATATCTTCACCCCCAAAACCTCCATCTCGTATGGAAGTAATATACAGCGATTTTCCGTCTTGGGACGGCAGAGAATGATGTTCACTTGCTGCAGAGTTCACACCAGGACCAAGGTTTTTTGCTTCTTGCCAGACTCCATTCACCTGTTCGGAAGACCAAATATCATTACCTCCAAACCCTCCAGGCCTAGTAGATGTCCAATACGCAAATTCCCAATTCTCTCCAGCAAAGTAAATGCAATGATCAGCATAAGCGGTATTGAATGGGCCTTTCAAATTCTTCGGCTCAGTCCATTTATCATTGACTAAGTCACTCACCCAAAAGTCCATACCACCTCTGCCGCCTGGACGAGTGCTCATGATATAAAGCTGCTGGCCATCTGGCGATAACAATGGCTCAACCTCCAGATACCCGTCCGTGCTGACAGCGGTCACGATCTTAGGTTCGTTCCAATTGCCGTTTTCCAGAGATGAAACGCAAATATCGCTTCCGGTTCTCCCTTCGCGATCGAAGCAATTAAAATACATGGTATTTCCATCGGCTGTAAATGTAGGCTCTGCGTCCCTTGCATCGGTATTGATTACATTCCCAAGATTTGAAGGCATTGATGTGCTTTGTGCAAATGTCGGTGTTGCGACTAAAATTCCCATCAAGCTTATTATTTTTAAAGGGAGTATCAAAGTTTGAAAGACCTTTTGGAGGTTCAGAGATTGAATTTGCATAGTATTTCCAAGCTTTTTGAATAAAAAATATTAATTACAATATAGGACCAAACGGTCTTAATAGCAATTTTCCGGCAAAAAAACACTTTCGTTTTCTCAATTAGTAAATTGCTTCTGGGTTCCAAAGGAACAAGATTGCGATGAAAAATAACAATCCCGTGATTAATATCTAGCTCATCCGGCTGCTTGTTATTCTGTTTTTTTAGAATCCATTAACACATAGTTATCAACAAATAGAAGTGACCGTAACTTGATTGGAGTTGTATTTTCGTAAACTTGATAACATCAAAGCCGCTTGTCTAAAACAGTATTTATAGATGCATGGGCTTTTATCAGAGAAAAAGAGAGTAGGTTTAAATGTGGGTATTATTGGAGGCGTTTTTGATTCAAAATTTTAAGGTGGCTCGTTAAGTATGATGGCCGTATTTACTGAACCAAAAATCGTTGCATATGCCGACCTTCGTGTTTCACCGCATAGACAGTGCTCTGGCTGTCCACCACAATGCCATGGGGAAGTTTAAGTTGACCGCGATATCCCTAGGTCCTCCACTGAGATGACTGAGCACCTCCTCCTAGATCTCTCAAGGACTTCTTCCGTGACGGATTTTTATTTAGTACATGCAGAGATTCTTGCTGCTGATCGGGGGAGAAAGCAGGCAGTGTTACTAGCTTAGTAAGAGATGTATGTAGAGATAGAAACTATGAGTATAAAAGACGACAGAATTAGCAATCGCAATGACCCGATAGCCGTTATTCAAGTTCTGGATTATTGTCATCAGCTTTAATAATTAATGAGGCTGAGAAAGTGTCACGCCAATTCATAGCTTCTATAATTAAGATAGTAACCGTATCTGCAAAATTTTCGAACTATTATTTTCTGCCCGAAGTAGCCTAACTACTTGGCGATGTTGGGAAATAAAATAAACAAAAAATTAAAAGTAGATGGAGAATATTAATAGTGGTGTAGCAGGGTAAAAATAAAGGGGAAAGATATATTTTCAAGAAACAGGACAGCCTGTATCGTAGTTCAAATAAATCTACTCCCCTTTTTTTCTTCAAATAGTTATAAGGGATTGTCTAGTTAACTGTTATTGGCTGTTAGACACGAGCATCAGAAAAGGTTTATTTCTTCATCAGAATATCTCAATTCCCCTAGTGTGGTTTTCTTTGCTGGCAACCACATCAACAGCACCTATCCTAAAAACTTGCTGTCTGATTAGCCGGTAAGTTCGTATGCGTAACGTTTAAAATCGTGGCTAAACTGATGCCAAAATGCGGGCATTAATTGAGTCATGCAAATGCCACTGGTACCCGACGGTGACGTCCACACGTGGGTGCCCGCCAAACCGCCCCAGTGACATTCTCCCAAAGCCCCGACCGGTTCGTCCGCGCTAATCTCAGCCTTAAGTGCAAAGCCCAGTCCGAACACTGTTCCGGGCATGCTCCAAGTTGGAAATTTTACCGTAATGCCCTCATTCAATTGATTGCTACGCATCAGATCAAGCGTTTCTTTTTGCAGTATTCTTGCACCTTGCCACTCACCGTCATTGATTACCATACGAATAAAACTAAGATAGTCGGCAACGGTAGAATACAATCCGCCACCACCTGACAGAAAGGATGGAGCTGTTGTTGGTCCTTTACCAGACTTGCCTAATTGGGTAATGCCGCTGCTCATAGGTTTGAATGGATCGTTCGGTATCGCCAGTGTCACCAAGCGTTCGAGATTGCCACTTTTAACATAAAAATCGGTGTCCAGCATACCCAGAGGTTTCAAAATGACGGATTTAATATATTCATCAAATTGTTGTCCCGACAAAACCTCCACGAGTCTTGCTGCCACGTCCGTGGCCAGACTATAGCGCCAGCTTGACCCTGGCTGGAAAACCAGCGGGAACTCAGCAAGCTTGTTCACCAAGGTTTCGAGATCATCGTCAAACGCGCCCAAAATATTTAGGCCACCTGCAATATAGGCCTTGTCAATCATTGACTCAGGTTCGACAAAACCATAGGAAAACCCGGCACTGTGACTCAATACCTGGCGGACAGTAATCGGAGACTGGGCTTGTTCTGTTTGATCCATCGCGGTGGCGCCGGATATTAGTACCTTAGGATTGACGAATGCAGGAATGTAGTCGGCTAGTGCATCGTCCAGGGTGAATTTGCCTTGTTCATAAAGCGTCATCAAAGCGACGCTTGTTATCAGCTTCGTACTCGAGTGCATTCTAAAGATGGCGTCTTCTCGTAGTGGCGTTTTACTGTCCAGATCCATATAGCCAAAGCATTTGTAATCAAGTACGTCTAAGCCGCGCATGACCAAGGTGTTCGCACAAGGTAATATTTCTTGATCGACATACCATTGCATGCGTTCATGCAAACTGCAAAAATCTAACTCATGACTGACCGTTTCTATTGTGATGATGACTCTCCTTAAAGCTATGATTTCTCTTACAGCAATCTATAAAAGAGACGGATTATTGCCCGCCGATTTTGTTAATCTATATTATGACTCTTGTTCTTCTGCCTATTATTTGCAGGTTTCCCCCAACGTGTGCGCCAATTGTTCTAACAAAGACGCCGGCGTTCAAATACTTTCATTGTACATATCGCGATACTAACAGATTAAATCGAAGACTTTATGCAACCGACTGTATCTGCGCAATGCTTGAGACCGCCGCGGAAAACCAGAAAGGCATAACCGCAGGCAAATACCGCCACACTATCGCTCGGACGCTAAGCAATCTGATTGCTGAGAATGTTAGCATTTTCATTAGCCAGAGCAAAAATCAATTTATCTGAAATCTCAGCGCCGCTAACGGGTCGACGTGTTATTTGATGTTTGTCTGCTAATTCTTCAACAATTTGCATGCGCGATATATTTCAAATTTTTGTAAAAACTGTTGATAGACATCAGTTCAGATCCTAAATTGCCTTATCATTATCATTATCATTATCATTATCATCATCATCATCATCATTATTAATTAAATCTCTATCAATGTATTTAATAAATGTCTCAATGTCAGCAAATCCCGGTAAGGTTGGCACGATCATTTTGATAATGTTTTCTCTGCTCTGTATTAGGTGCTTCGGCAGGTAAGTCAATTTATATGTCGCATTTATCTGCTCTAAATCTATGCCATATAGTGCGATATCAACCAATTCAATTAGCCCTAGCAACGTCTTAAAGCCCTGCCCATCTTGGACAACCCTAGCCATATTTATCGCGGAAATAGTTTCATAGTTGCTATCAAGAGGCGTAGATTTAGCTATGAGTACATTCGCATATGCAACGCAGCTGTATACCGTTCAAGATGGCATTGTGGGAAAGCGATTTAACAGACCTACGCTTAGCTTATTGGGTGAACTCTCCACGCTGCAGTAGCACTGAGCCTTAGTTGCTGCTGATGCGGACCCCGAAGTCAGAGTGATTATATTGTGTGTAAATGATGAGGGGCCGTCTGCTGCGCTTGATTTGAAGATTTTGAAACCTTTTTAAAAAAAGGACTGCCAGATTTTTTTGCGGTTTTTTCATGTTGATACTGCAAGTATTGTTAGAGGCTTCACTAAGCTAATAATAACAATTATTTATGGCTGCGCCCTGGTCATTGCCTCGAACGATGTAAACTTTTTCGACCTCGTTGTTCCAAACTCGACAGGGCCTCTGGGCATGGGTGTCTAGTCTCGAGTGCAGTACTTAACAATTATAAACGAGTCGGTTATAGTGTTTTCTTAGCTTAAAAAAGAGTGTAACTGATGCCAATGCAGCCTAATCAAATACAAGTATTTTATGAACTGCCCATATTGCCTGGAAAGGCGAGGGAGCTAAAAGAAATCGCTAGAAAAATGGTGGCGATGAACGACGCCGAAGAGCCCGGTACTCTTGTATATAACGTATATATCAATCCGGAAGAAACCCTATTTACGTATCTAGAAACCTATCTTGATTCGGAGACGGGCTTATTCCATGCCAAAAGATTCGCCGAAGGTGTCTACGTTGGTCAAATCATAGAACTTACCGATGGAGGGCGGCTTTGTTTTTATGGCAATGTTTCGCCTGAGTTTAAGCGACGGGCTGCAGACGCCGGTTTTGAGCCCGAATATTTTGAACTAATAGATGGCTACGTCCGCTAAGAAATAAATCCCTCGAATCGATGCACTGTTTGAGCTGGCGGCGCGTAATAAAAGAGACAGCCGGTTAGCTTGGGATGCTAATGAGCCATACCCTAATGGTGTCCATCATGCCAATACTTGGCGGGGCTCATTTTCTTTTGAACAAAAATCAGAAGACGGTCATGCAGGTCTGGCTGGTTGCTTGTTCTGAGTCAAACGATTACGGTATTTTTGATCTCATTGGAAATTTTTGGGGGTGGACTTCTTATTGGTAATATTCGGAACACGACGCTAATGAATCTCTGAATCTAGCAGGTCCTGCACTGTAGGAAAGCGTTAGTAGCAATCACAGTAATTCTGTAGCTTGAGTTATTAGGGGAGGCTCTTACTTGTTAGCCGGAAATAATGTCTACGCTTCAGACCGCGGCAAGAGAAGCCAAAGATAGATGGCTTGGCACCGGTCATATTTGGGTTAGGACGGTATTAGATCTAAAATAGAAGTTGTTGGGACTAGTGCTTATTGATTTAACAAGAAGTGACATTGAAGCGAATAATAAATCTTGCAAGACATACAAAGGGCATCGATAACTTAGAGTTCACGCTTGATGCGCCTCCCATTTATTTTTTTCAACGTCTTAAGATTTATCGAACCAGATTTTTTTTGTATGATAAAGCTCGGCTTATTATGACTAACAGAAAGAGTGGAGTTTCCATAAATACCCTTTCGCTCCTCCCCAACTTCATTCTAAACACCTGTCAGTCGTAATCAGAACCGGTCGATGGGTACTACAGATAGGTTAAATCCGCTGAAATTGGGAATTAATTGCTCGCTATAGGCCTTTCGTTGGCTCATCAGTCCTTTCCAGTCATTGAGTTACCCTATCAGCTTAATCCTTGAGCAGCACCTTTGTTCAGTCCGTGGGATTCTTGGTCAAATAGTCTGGCTAAGGGCGGCGTTCTTGACTCGGGTAGTTGATTAGCGCACTTCAATGTTGCTGATCGGGCATTCAGGTGGTCGCACGGCGTTAATTTATTACTTTATCGGTGTTACCGTTATCCCCCAGATTATTATTCCTAGCTCAGGCTTTTTTCACTGAAAATTTTTTTTCTAGCTCATCGCTGCTGGATGTGTTGTGATGTCGTGAAGAGGTGGATTTTCAGGGTGAATCACTGTGGTTTAGGTAATTCAAACCAAGTTCTATCTGAAATTAGAAGTATGCTTAGTGCCTAAAACCGGTTAGAAATATGTCTATTACATCTCAGGTTCCGAACACGAAAACGCAGGTTGACTGGTTCATCTTCGGCGCAGGTTTGTTCATTCTTGTATCGATTTCTCTTACCATCGTGCTAGCTCCGCAGTGGAGTGCCGCAGCCATTGCTACCGCAAATAAATTTGTAACCGACGAGTTAGGCATAGTGTATATAATTGCCGCTATTGCAGTGCTTATATTTTTATTAGGGATTGCATTAAGCAAACACGGAGACATTATTTTAGGTAATCAGAATGTTCCAGAACATTCTATGTTTAGCTGGGCATCTATGTTGTTTTGCGCGGGCATGGGTGCGTCACTTATTTACTGGGCGGCTGCGGAATGGGCATTTTATTATGTCGCCCCACCATTTGGGGCCAACGCCAGCTCTACCGAAGCAATAAAATGGGCTAGTAGCTATGGCATCTTTCATTGGGGTCCCGTTGGTTGGGCATTTTATTGTTTGCCGGCCGTCGCCATGAGCTGCTCCTACCATATTAAAGGTATTCCTTCTTTACGGCTAAGCTCTGCCTGTATTCCAGTGCTAGGAAAATGGGCCGATCTTTGGCCCGGAAGGTTGGTAGATTTAACATTTATAGTAGGACTATTGGGTACAGCTGCCACTGGGCTAGGCCTTGGCACTACAGTGGTAGCCTCAGCAATTACTAAGATAACTCCGCTTGAAGACGGGCTCACCATGCAAATTGTCATCATAATGATTGCCACGGCTATGATTTGTGCCAGTGTTTATCGAGGTCTGGACAAGGGCATCAAACTTCTAAGTGTTATTAATGCACGTATGGCACTGCTGCTGCTGCTGTTTGTTTTTGTTGCAGGGCCTACAGCTTTCATTCTAGAGGTGGGAGTCACTGCAGTGGGAACAGTGATACAGAATTTTATACTAATGATTACATGGACTGATGCCACGCAAACCGGTTCTTTTATAGAAGATTGGACCATTTTCTACTGGGCCTGGTGGATTGCTCTTGGCCCATTCGTGGGCATGTTTGTTTGTAGAATTTCCAGCGGGCGAAGTTTGCGTCAGCTCATATTAGGTATGCTAGGTTTTGGTAGTCTTGGATGTTCTCTCTTTTTCATAGTACTTGGTAATTACGCATTATTCCTCGAATTGAATGGCACTTATCCAGTGGTTTCAGAGGCGATAGACGTGGGCCCCTCTGCAGCCATCGCTAGCATTCTCAGTCTGCTGCCTTACGGTTCTTTTTGGGTAGCCTTTGTGGCGGTAATTGGTTTGGTGTTTATCGCTACAACCTATGATTCTGCCTCTTATTCTCTGGCTGCGGGCGCCACTCGCGCCATGACGGACCAGCAACACCCTGCTCGCTGGCACAGGTTATTCTGGGCCTGCGCTTTGGGAGTGCTGCCGATTGCACTTTTATTTTTGGGAGGTCTACAAGAGCTTCAGGCTGCTTCGACACTGGCATCGGTTCCACTTTTATTTGTATACATTTTACTCGCGGTTGCTATCGTGCGAACGTTGAATGAAATGAAGTCGCAGCTATGACTGAACGGAATAAGTATTTTCACTAATTTTTCGAAAGATTTTTCAATCTATAACAGCTGGTAATCGGGCAATATTTATTAGTTTTTTTAACACAAAATATAGTTGTCTCATCGCCATACAATGACCACGGAATAATTTTTCTATCTATTTAACCGAAGAGCTAAATTTCCCCAGTGTTTAAGTAAATAAGACTAGCATACAAATTTATGTTGAGGTGGCGCTCAGATGGAAATTGCTATAGCTACTAGTCGTTTCTAGAAATTAAGTCATTTGTTGTAAATCTTAATCAGGCGCTGAGTTTGGAAGGCAGTATGTGCTGCGTTATTAAAAGGTTTAGAAACAGAGGTCAGTCAGTATGAACCCATCAGAAATTACAGTATTAGATGCAGGAATGGGCAAAGCGTTAATGATGCGCGGCGTAGAAATACCTAAGACTATCTGGTCGGCCAATGCTCTGATCGTTGCCCCTGACGAAGTAAAGCGAGTGCATTTGGAAAATATCGATGCCGGTGCCAGACTCATTACTACCAATAGTTATGGCATAGTGAAAACTGACTTGGCCAAAGTGAACATTGAGTCACAGTATTCGCAGCTAAACGAATTGGCAGGCCAGTTAGCGCAGTTGGCAGTTGCCGAGAGAGAAGTCGCCGTTGAAATAGCCGGCAGTCTTCCGCCTTTAACGGGCAGCTATAGGCCTGACCGAGTATTGCAAAGGCATCTGCTTGATAACCTCTATCTTGAGCAAGCTATTCTGTTAGCACCCTATGTCGATTTGTTGTTGTGTGAGACCCTGTCCAGCATCGCGGAAGGTCTAGCGGCTGCCAGCGCAGCGCAGAAGTGCGGGAAACCCTTGCTGGTATCTTTTACATTACACGACACACACAAGAATAAACTTCGTAGTGGCGAATCTTTGCAAGATGCCATACACCAGCTAAAAGACATGAATGTTCTAGGCGTATTGGTGAATTGTTGTTTGCCAGAGCGCATAAGCGACGCTATGCCGCTGCTTGCCAAATCTGGTCTACCCTTTCGAGGTGGCTACGCCAACTCATTTACTCGTGTTCCTGAAGATTGGTTACTGGATGGCAATAAAGAGACCGACGGCTTACTGACAATGCGAGATGACCTCTCCCCGCATAATTATTGTCGCTTCGTTTCGCAATGGATAGATGAAGGGGCAAATATTGTCGGCGGCTGCTGCGGCACCACAGCAGAACATACCAAGGCTATAGCCGAGCTCGTGGCAAAGACCCCTGAGTAGGTGCCTTATTTTCTTTTGTTGGCACGGGTTAATAGGGGGACGATTACCACTTCTCATAGAGTTACACCTTAACGCTATTTGCTGTCTAGCAAAGGCTGGGAAGTACACAGGCAATAGATTTATTTCATAAGTTCATCGCGGCATTTACCAGCTCAGATCTTAACAGCATAGTTAATCATTTCAGAGGATGCGATCTTTGGGGGTGTTTGCTCAAGGATGTTAGTTGAGAATACAGATGGGATTCGTCTGGATTTTTTTGGCTTAAACGATTGCTAGGCCAAAGGATCGCAATTGCGCAAGACATTTTAATTATCGAGCTATCTGACGACAGTGTTTTTGTTTCTGGTGTATGGCAAGTTGTGCCAAAAGCTCAAAATAGCAGCACCTCACTTCGGTTAAGTATGCCGCTTTTACCTCGCTGACGTACCTGAGCAAGTCGAGCATGGCTATTTTTTTTGACTATTATCAACCATAGATTCTCTAATTCGCTTGCAAAGAATTGCGTTTACTTTGACCAAGACCTTACTTATCCAGCAATAGAGCGCCAGTTATTCACTAAATATTCGGCCGTTCTCCAGGAGAGCGCCTGCACCGTGAGAGTCGGGTTGCGCGAGCCGCTGCTACCCATTACTGACGCACCTAAAATACCAAGGTTAGGCACCTCATGTGTGAAGCCCCACTCGTTCACCGCATTAGTTTCGCTACTCAATCCCATCCGGGTTCCGCCATAGGCGTGCGTGGTCGCACCCATACTATTACCCAATCCTTGCTTCACGATCTTGATGGCGCCTGCTTCTAGATACCACTGCTCCATCTTCTCTTGAGAAAAGGCGGCTATGCGCTTTTCGTTATCGCGATAGCGAGCAGTAATGCGAGTTACAGGGAAGCCCAGCGGATCCTTCACGACTGGATCGAGATCCAAGTAATTGCCTTCGTAGGGAAGTGTCGTCTTCTGTATATAAGAAGAGTTCGTCCTGTCGGCATTCTTCATGATAAATGCCTTCCAGTCAGAACCCCAATTTCTTGTCTCGCCGAAGGTAGACATTTTTGCCGCGCTCATCGGTTTTCTATCGGTGTGGACCCACAGGTTCGCACCGCCAATGAAATCTAAATCGCTGTGGTCAAAATTGTCATCTGCCCATTCATCGATTGCAACGCCCTGAGCCGGAAGGCCATACCAATTGTGCAGGTCTCTATCGAAGAGTGCCGTAACAGGTGCGCCCTGATGATGAGTCATATAGTGTTTTCCTACCTGCCCTGCATTGTTGGCAAGACCGTTTGGAAACGCTCGAGACGGAGAGAGCTGCAACAGCCGCACATTTTCGTAGGCATAGCTGGCGAGCAACACTACATCCGCTGGCTGAAAGAATGTCTCGCTTCCTTTGATGTAGTCGACCCCGGTTACACGGCCACTGTCATCTGTAACAATCCGCGTAACGCGGGCGAAGGTCACAACCTCGAGATTGCCCGTTTCCACTGCCTTCGGAATCACAGTGAACGCGGTGGAACTCTTTGCCTTCACATGGCAGCCACCTTTGTTACAGAAACCGTGATACTGGCAAGGCGGGCGACCATCGAAGAGTTCTGTGGTGATTGCCGCCGGACCCTGAAATGGATTCCATCCCAAACTTTCAGCAGCGTTACCCATTAGATCTGTAAAAGGCGAACTGCGCAGCGGCTTCATTGGATATTCGCGCTTACGCTCTCCCTCAAAAATGTTTCCGGCGGTGTTTTTCTTGCCCTGCACATTCCCTGCTTGCCCGGAAATGCCGACTGTGTATTCGATTTTATCGTAGTAAGGCTCTAGCTCTTCATAGCCGAAGGGCCAGTCTTCGACGGTAGAGTCTTCAGGTATTCGGTTTTCCCCGTAGCGTTTCTTAGTCTCGCTGACTACCTTGAAGTCCCAAGGGTTTAAGCGCCAACTTTGCGCCCAGTAGTGCATGGTTGTGCCGCCTACTGCATTCATCATCGGATGGCTGCCTTGAATGGCAGTGTCGCTAGCGGTAGCACGAACCGTCGGTGCTTCACTTGCCGCTTTCTGCACAGACTGCGGCCAGTTGCGCGACCCATTGCGCAGTTCATCCGGCGCGAAGTCACGCGGGCTTAACCAGCCTCCCGCCTCGAGGCCGATCACTTTTAGCCCAGCATTCGTCAGGGGTAGAGCAGCGACGCCGCCGGCAGCTCCCATGCCTACGATTACAACATCTGTTTTAGCTAGTCGCTTAGGCATAACCGTCTCCTCCTTTGGTGTCCGTCAGGGAATTGTCGGCTAATTTGGTGTAGGTGCTGTGGTCATAGGCTGATTGATGATTAGGGGGCAGGCTTGCTCCTGCAGATACATCTGCCTCACTCGCTCCAAGGCGAATACCTGGATAACGCAACATATCCCAGCCGACGAAATTCTGATTGCCTCCATAATAAGGGTCACAGAAAGTACCGTCGATCGTATCGCTACGAAGCATATTGAAGAAGCCGCTGCCGTTGGGAATAAACCCTGAAATCTTGTTGGCCTGCACAGCGAGCAGAATCGAATTCTGTTGATCGAGTAGTAACTCAGTAAATTTTTTGCCACGTGTCTTGCGTGCGAATTCATTGATGGCATTTAGGCCAACACTATAAGTGTGTCGCGCTCCGCTGTTATGACTGGCGAGAGATTTATCGATGTAGTGAACCGCTCGCGCTTCTTTTGCGCCCGGGCCATGTTTGTCAGAGGGAATTAAGCAGTCGCAGATCGCAGCAAGTGTTTCCGCCTCTTCAGCGGTCAACGCTTCGAGCGCTTCGCGCGGGGCAATGGCAATTGAATTGCTGTTCGTGTTTGTCACATCGGCAGCGATTACCTGAGAAGTTGCGATTGTACTCACCGCAGCCGCGCCGACGAGACCCGCACCCTTTAATAGATTGCGCCGAGAAGAATTGATGAGGCTTTCCTCTTGCAGATCGCTCTTAGTATTGCATCCACTACCGTCTCGATTATCTTTCTTATTCATTGTTTCTCCGCTCAATCATGCTGAACAGCAAGCAGGGCTGAATACTTGCTCTATCTGAGCGTAGCAAATATCCAATTTAGTGTATACGGCCCTTACCAGGGCTTTGCTTAAAGTCCAGTTAAGCGGTCATCAATCTCTCGTGAGCAGAGCGCCGGCGCTTCATAACCTACTAATGTGTTTTGCTTAGTAACTAGCTACTAATGACTATGCTCCGCATAACATCATTCCGAGGAAATCAGAATTACTTAATAAGATTTCTTTGGTACGGGAGCTATCAAACCCGACCACAGATTTAAGTAATATCTGATTGAATTGGTTTTAAAATCGGTTTATTCGAATATTTAACAAACTATCCATCATTCGCGACGGCCTATTAAAAAGCTCTTCCTCTCATCATTCCTTCTATTGGTCCTGAATATGTGTGGCCTGATAGCCAATTTTTTTATTTTTTATTCGGCCTTTCGCGTGCTCATGTGGCCTTTCCAGCCTCCAAGTTACCGTGCCAGCTTCATTCTTAGCCAGGATCTTTTTGGGTTTGAATACTTTTGGAATGGATAAAACTGATAAACAGGCGTAACCCCGTCCTAATAAAAAGCTTGCCCGCAGGCAATCGCGACCCTCTTGAGACCTCAACAGATGGCCGGCAGCTCGCGATTACGGAACGTTCAAGGGCTGACGGGGATATTAAGGTCGATGATTTAGCCGCCAGCCAGTACCGAAAGCGCACTATAGATGGAAGCAGAGGGGGGCTCTGGGGTGGATTCCTGATGGACAGAGCCTTGTTCGCCATAAGTTTGGTGGTGGTGCTTCTCTCAGTTTTAAATGATGGCAAAGCAGGCCTGCGGGCCATGCTCGAGGGTACAGCTATCCACGAAATCTACTCCGTCTCATCGGACGGGAGCTATGTCGGGATAGGAAGCTATATAGATGTTTCGATTGTTGACCTCAAGAGAAAAGAGAAAGTAGATTTACCGGCAATAGAGAAGGCAGTTGGGGCGCGGCTATCGCTACCAATGGCGGTGCGGTTGTCTATGCATTGCCAGAAAGCAGCCAGTATTAGGATTATCTGCAGTTTTTCCTACCCGCCGGCAGGTGCTAGCAAATTTGCCGCAGCGGCGGCGCGGAAGAACAACGCTGCAGTGCAGATGGCCGCAAAGTTTTCTACCGTAGCGGCAAGCGCATCATGGCGGTCGCCGTAGCTGCAGCGCCGGAGATTGTCATCGGCGAACCGGAGGTATTTTTCGTACGTGAGTCTGTCACTTTAGGAGGAAGATCGTATGACGTCGATGCTAATAGTCAGTGAGCACTAGGGATAGGTGGCTTGGGAAATACTGCTTCGCTTTACGTGGCATAGCCAATTGGTTCACCACAATGGAACCATTGATCTCTGCAAACGCAGGCAGTGCATCTCGCTAACAAAGACAGGCGGACATTCTATATTTTTGGCGACGCATCGGAGTTTTGGAAATAGTTAAGAAAGGATGCGGATAATAAGATGATTTAGATGCTGAGCGTCAAACCGATTTGATCGCTCAAATAACAGAAAAACTCGCCACATTAGCTGATTTTGGTTATTGCTAGCTCAGAAAATGGTATAGAAACTAGCTGGATTAAGCCCTTATTTTTCGCTGAATCCATTTGAAATTCTCATTTTACAACAACGTAAAATTAATTATTTTCGAAGGACCCCCTTTTTTCTAAACTCAATTTTCCTTTTAAGCTCATGATATAAGCAGCCCCTGACAACAGCAAAATAGACCCAGATTCGCCTAATAGCACAATTGGTTCCATATCCTTTCCATGCATAACTATCAAGCGACATAAAGCTGTTATCGCAATAATGATAGGTAACGTCACCGGTATTCTAGAAGAACTAGAATATGCTCCCACCATGCCAATTATTTCTGCGTAAATAAAAAGTGTAAACAATTGCTCTAATTGAATGTTATAACTAATTACGGCATTAAATATATCGACTAGTGCGGTAATGAATGCACCGATGCCAATTACACATAGAATTGATTTTTCTCCTACTTCGGAAATTTTTTTTGTGGATAACATTTCAGAACCCCATATTTGATATTTCATCGCGAAAAATCAATTTTTATTACAAAAGATAGTGTAAGTATATGCTTGATTACAAAAGGTGGCGTAAGTATATGCCGCATGTGATTCAAGTGAGTAGTTGAATATTCCTGTCCTCAGGATTTTTTGTGCGCGTGATCAGAATAATATGTATTGGAATGAGATGAAACCATTTTGATATAAGGGTAGAAAAATTACATGATGCTATTTAAGGCGGAAGAGCCAGAGGACAGGTTGCGGGCTATAATTAAGAATTGAAAAGTCAGAGTAGATCTATTGATTATCGATCGGTTTCTTTGAACTGGCCAAATTCAGAATAAAAAAGTAGTATGGAAGTCCAATGTTGATACAGATACGTATTAACACTGAACTAGAGGTCTTGCGACTAATAGTTAATCCTAGCTTGTCGAATATGTTGCCTAAAAATAAGTAATTCGACACAAACAATAAAGATTTGAAAATTGGGGGGTTACAATATGTACAATAACTTATCGTCCGGAGATGCCGTCGGCATGTCTTTCTGGTTAATTTCAATGGCACTAGTCGCGTCTACAGCATTTTTCTTTGTAGAACGTGATCGTGTTGCTGGAAAATGGAAGACGTCGTTAACAGTTTCAGGGTTAGTCACGCTGATTGCTGCAGTTCACTACTTTTACATGCGAGATGTATGGGTACAAACTGGGACATCTCCAACTGAGTTCCGCTACATTGACTGGTTGCTGACTGTGCCATTGCTGATGATAGAGTTCTACTTAATACTTTCTGCTGTTACTAAGGTACCAGCGGGTGTTTTTTGGCGCTTATTGATCGGTTCAGTTGCCATGCTTGGCTTTGGTTTCCTTGGTGAGACTGGAGTGATGGACGCGAGTGTGGCGTTTATTCCGGCAATGTTGGGATGGGGATTCATAGTTTGGGAAATCTTTAAAGGTGAAGCTAGTCAGATCAATGCTGGTCTTTCAAACGTTCACGTTCAGAAAGCGTATAAGTGGATGCTTTTATGCGTAACTGCTGGTTGGTCTATTTATCCGATCGGCTATTTTATTGGATACATGGCCGGCGGTGCCGACCCTGTGACTTTAAATGTCGTTTATAACTTAGCCGATTTTGTAAATAAAATCGGGTTTGGTGTAATTATCTGGGCTGCTGCAGTAGCAGATTCAGAGTCAGAGTCAGCGTAATCTAGTCTGTTAGAAGTGCTGAAAGGGCTAGTTTTACTAGCCCTTTCCTTCTGTCAGCCTACAACTAGCTCAATAGGACACAGCCAGTGAAAAATAGCTGTGATTTCTGAGGGTACGAATTAATGTTCCCAACAATAACAATAAACGAGTCAAGTGAACTAGCGGAGCTTCTTGCACTGTATAGGCGCGAAATGCCAAATCCAAACAGTAGTTTGGCTACAGCGGCAAATTACCACTTTAAGAAACCTGGGAAATCCTTTAGAGCGCAGCTTGCGTTATCTACCGGTCATTCACTAGGCCTAAGCAGATTAGACAATTTGCACTGGGCAGCCGCTTGCGAGCTACTGCACAACGCCTCCCTCATCCATGACGATATCAGCGATTCGAGCACACATAGACGTGGCCAAGAGAGCATTCATAACCATTTTGGCTCCGATATGGCTCTCTGTCTAGGCGACTGGATGATTGCAAAAGCCTTTGAACTTGGCGCACGAAACAGCAGAAATGGTGGCGCTCTAGTAGCCTTGTTAGCTCAGGCGATGCAGGACACATGCAACGGACAGATTTCTGATATCACTCAACGCGAATGTCCTGATTTGGCCGAGTGGCAGCGAATTGCCACGGGTAAAACCGCGCCATTATTGGTTGCCCCTATTAGAGGTGCTGCTATTGCCGCTAGCTTAAGCAAAAATGTGGAAACCATTAAACGACTTGAAGGCCTTGAACATATTATTAGCCTTTGCGGGCTGGCCTACCAAGGACGAAATGATATCGAAGACATTATCCCCTCTAGCCACCACTCCAGCGACCTTGAGGGGCGCAAACCAAATTTAGTGGTAAGTCTATTTGCACATGAGGGTCAGGGATGTATAGAGTTTGTCCGTTGGTACGCCTCAGAGAATATGCGTCAGGTACCTTATTGGCAGCGCCGAATTGCCTCAAGCGATGCTATTTTGCACGCTAATCAGTCGGTTGATGGCTGGCTCCTGCAGGCGGAAAGGCGAGTAACCTCATTGCCCATAGAATTGCAGTCAGTGACGCAAAGTTTAGTTTCTGCAGTCAAACAGGAAGCTACAATGGCAGACATAGAGGGCATGCACATCCTCGAGAAATCCGTCTAGAAAGGTATCATGCACTAGAATCGGCAGCGGATGTGGCTTCAGTTCGATAAGCTTAATGACGATGACTGTACAGACGTTTGCTGGCAAGAAATGTAGGCGATTACTCAATATTAGACGTCGTGCCAGAGGGTGCTCTTGGTTCATCTGATGGCATTTTTTCTGAGAGAGACTCATCTAGCGTTCGAATGGTTTTTAGTCAAAATTTCGGGGCTAATGAATATTAATAAAGCTCTTACACAATTGAAACAGATCTAGCTGTGTTCTAGTCACTTCATCTGTTGTGTGACTTTTAAGTCACTCTTTTTTACGCTGGAAGAGCGCTAAATGAGGTAGGTGATTCTTCCGCCAAATTCTAATTCATCCAGCCCAGCGCGGCCCCATATCTTCAGAAATACACGAAAAAATAAGGTGATTATCGTTTTATTACGTCCCCCGTATTTTTCTTGAAAACGTCTGGATATTACTTGGAGACCAATTCTTTTTTCCAGACCAACAAAAAGTTAGAGGTTAGTCTGGCTGGGATAATAGCGTATCTAAAGCGACGCCTATGCGCTCACCAATAATCATTTGTGATGGCGGGTCATAATGAAAGAAGCGACTCAAGTCGTCTGTGCGCACCAAGGCTACTGAGTTATCCCCATCTGCAACATTCTGCTGTGCAGTTGCTACGACGCTTCCAAATTCCATAGATTGAGCCCAATATCCAGTACCTACTATGACTACTGGAAGATTCGGAGCGCCTGTTTCGACTCTTATGTCAGCGATAAAAGTACGTAAGTTTTCTTCGTAAGAGTTAGCATTTTCAAAGTCAAACGAGTCATTCTCTCCTTGAAACCATATAAACGCTGACCACTCACAGGTCGCTTGGACACAACCCAGGTTAACGCTATCTGGTGCGCTTTGAAGTGAGTTAATTCGTGCTTTTAGTGCTTCATATTGAGGTCCCACTGCACGCCCTACATTAGCTGCAGCAGTTGGGCTTAACCAATCTGTGTAAAGAGTCGTGCCCCCAACAGCAACTTTAATCAAAGAAGTAGGAGTTCTATTATTTTTTGCCAAATAATGACCCAGCGTAAGCTCTGGACCGAACGGCTTGCCGCAGTTCTGTTCTAGAAAAAATAAGGTTCCATCATTGAACGAGCAAACCACTGTTTCATTGGGTCGAGATAATTTATCACCTACTATTTCGTCTTCTTTGAGACGAAGGAGCTCCGTCGCAAGGAAAGAAATATTTTCTTCGGAATAGGCATACATGGCGTAGCCATCGTTATTAGTTCGATACCAATTGTCTAGTGAGTTCTCTAGGCGTGCAGCTAAAGTTGTGATTTCTGTTTTTCCTAGCTCATTAATAATTTCATTAGCTAATCCAGTATCTATATTTCCCTGCATATTAGACTGCCCTGCTAAAAGAAATAGCCGAGGCTTTGGAGCTTCTTTTTCCTTAATAGATATTAATTCAAAGTTGAGATTCTTGTGATCAATCAGACTAAATTCTGCTTCGAAAATGCGAGAATTAAACTGCAAGGTGTCAGTAAACCGAGATGTGGTAGCCTCAAATATACCGCTACAGTCTGGTTCCCGATTATTAATCGCTAGTACGCCTATTTCATTAAAATTTCGAAATCTTGCAAGCTTCAGCATACCGCTTGATGAATCTACAACCTCAAAAGTAATGTCAAAAATCTCTGGGTTACCGTCCGTTTCCATAGGTATTCCGCTAGCATTAATCCTAACGCAGGTTTCATACGATATGCTTCCCAACGCGGACGCTTTAATATTCCCTATGTTATTAATCGCTAGGCCAAAACCAGCGTCCGGCAAGATGCCATTGAAAGGGGTTGGCCACGTGGTAGACGGTGTATATGCGATCGTAATTGTGGATGTAGAGGTCGTAGTGGCTCCGTCATCGTCTGTAACCTTGAAACTAACATTTGTTTCGCCATACGGAAGAGTTAAGACTGTTGCTAGGTTAGTACCTACCACCGTGCCATCAATTATCCATTCTTGGGACGCTATGCTGCCGTCGATATCAGTCGCTGTTCCGGTAAAACTAACAGCCTCTCCTCGTTTATTGTCAGAATCTAGAATCGTTCTATCGCCGCCAATAATTAATGCTGTCGGGGCAATATTTAACTCAGGACCAAATCTCACTTCAAATCCACTGCCATCACCTTCTACTATGTCGATTTTGGATACACTCACAAATTTTGATGCAGTAGCAGGTGCAGCAAGTAAACTCTCTAACCTCCCCAATTGATCGATATTCAACTCTGCTTCATATCTAAGACCATTTATTTGCAAGCGGCTAATCTTGATTCTTCCTGACTCGTTAACAACTGCCGAAGACTCCGAAGATAAGTCTGCAGCCCTTATAGAATTAACAGTAAAATTTTCACGAGACCCCGAGACTTGTTCTAACTCTAAATAGTAGTTTTTATCTCCATCTTTTAAATTAGGAATGACTAGTAGTTTATTTACGAAAAAAGCCCTATCGTCTGGATAGTGAAATCCAAAATCAATGGTCATATTACCCATTGAATCATTCTCAGAATAGATGCTTAAAGCGTCTCCATCATTTATTGGTTCTTCTGAATCGCTTAGATAGATTACTCCTGAAGAGATGTCGCCACCGCCAGATGTATTGCAAGATAATAGTGTTATTGGAACAGCAGCTCCCGCATGACAGGCGTTATTATCGTTATCTATATCATTGTTAGGATCGCGAACCTTGTTGATGCTAGGAATCATTCCTGCCAATGGACCCTTAATACCGACGCCGTAGTTATTTACTTGCCATACAAAAGCATTGTAGGTACCCGGTTCTAACCTAGAGTATCTATACTTTCCTTCAGAATCAGTTAACTGAACTGGACCATTGATCCCAGAATCAGGAACGCCGTCTGCATTGCTATCCACCCATAAATACATACTTACACCGGGAATGCCCGGTTCGCCTAAGTCATAAGTCCCGTTCCTATTTAAGTCATACCAAACTTTGTCCCCGATGCCTGGCGCATTCAATGTATTAGTTATTGCCTCAGCTGCATCTGCTTGAGCGCTCTCCGCCTCCTCTGACCACTGCGCCATGAATACGGCATCTCCCATGAGCTCTAGGTGTGAGGTCTCACTAAGCCCTTCTATATCAATAGGTAGATGATATAGCTCGATTTTCTCGATCTCATTACCTCGTGGGACGACTAACGAAAAATTATCTAAATCGTATCTCCATCGGCCGTACGATGGATCCTCTAAAGTTGCATATTCTAATGGTCGAGCGGGGGAGGACCATGGGTTTATGGCATGAATTACGGACGCATCTTTATAAGTTATTTTTAAAGTAATATCTTTCCGATACAATTGGTTGCGAATTTTATTATTCGCTCTAATATCAGAAATCGTCGAGGAAGTAGTAGGGTCGTGTATAGCTGGGATTGTTCCATTAAAACTAATAGGTCTATATACAACATTCCCCTGTGGTTGTGTTGGGTGTATTGTTCCGTAAATTAAATATGCATCCTGGTTATGAAGCTCGCTTCCAGGCACGAAGTTTTCCTCAATTGAGTCAGAAGAAGGAAATTTATTCCCGACTTGAGAGGGATCGCGACTGTATGTTCGAATGCCATTTTGGAGTGTTACAATTGGATATCCAGATTGACTTCTCAATTGAAAATCTTTGTCTTCCCCTCGATAATTTACGATTCCTGTTGTACCTTGAGTACCCACTAAAAAATTATGTATCGCTAGTGCTGAAAAATCACCAAACCCGTCCCAAGGACCTTGAGAGTTGCTTCTTTTTCCCAAGCAATGGTTGTTTCTTTGCATCGCATCGCTTGTTTCAATGCCGCGATCTCCTCGTTCTTGATACTGACAAATTGGATCTCTGAACTCATATATATCCTGAATAAAATTCCAAGCTTCGCCCCTTCCTCCGCCATTATTATCGGGGCTGTAAGGATAGAGGTAATCATACCTCGGGTCTAAACCAGAAGTTTTTAGTGACGTTTCACCCCAGTGCGGCAGGCTAAACGCGTGCCCCAATTCATGAATATATACATCGTCAAAATCCATGCTAACAAAACTTTTCCCACCGCCCCAACCGCCGGGTGCAAGATTAAGAGTGTTGCCAAAATAGAATGTTGATAAATAATCACCCGTAGCTTTATGTAAATTTCCGATCATTAGAGTCATTACTGAATTAATCCATCCATCATCCATGGATTCTGTCATGTCGGCCTTTTTATTAAGACGAACAACTTCGGGCTGTCCATCGGCTGCTACCAATTGAGGAAATACTAATTTTTCAGGGAAAGTCCCATAGCGAACCACACTTGCCGGCAAAGCCGATGCTGTTTCTTGAAGGAAGTTTTCAATGATGGGCCAGTTATGTGGCGATGAATTGTAGTCAAGAACATCTAGTTCGACCATCACTAAGTTTAGTTCGGTGTAAGGACCAACCTTAAGATCTTCTTGTGATATTAGCCGAGCCGTTGACGTTCCAACGTAAAGCTCGAGACTAAGATCTTGCCGTATCCAAGATTTTGGTATTGTGACAGAGAAATAGTCAGTAAAATTGGGCGTGTCTAGATCGATAGAATTTGGCAACGACTCTGGACCGTAAAGGCAAAGTTCGCCAAGAAGAGTATCACCGAAAAAGCCTTTGATTTTTACGTCAGGGGATAGCCCGCTTCCTGTAAGAGCCACCTGAAATAGCGCGGGACGATGTCCTATTGTGAAATAAAACGGATGATCCAAGCTGTGTCTGTGAGTTTGTGAAATAAAAATATCTGAGAGAATAGCGTTATCGTTGATCTTGCCAGTGCAGGTGCCCTCGTCCATGGGTTCTGGGAAAACATATTCTTTAAAACTGTAGGAGCTTGGCAAGGCTAAATTTGTGTTATCTATGATGGTTCCCTGCGAGATCTGAGCAGAGATTTGCCCAGCAAAAATAGACAGAGCTGTTGTGATGATAAGCTTGATGGATATTGCAGAAGTGCGCAGTATGCTCATTTTTATGACCATTGATATTACTTTTATAGTGGGTAGAGACGTCGAGCCAACATCCGTAAACTTTTATCTTACTCTATGCTTTACAAATGAGCATACAAGAACAGCATGAGGTTTTTGCGCGGCAGGTCACATAATTTCAAATAAAATGAGCATGCGCAGACCTTTTTGGTTGCACATTAGCTGTTGATAACATATTCAATGGCGCAGGGCATTTGGTGCCAGTTGGAATCTATGTATTTCCGGCTGTGTGCCGTTGTGCATTGGGAGACTCCAGTGTTAGCCAAAAGTGGAATAATATTTTTTTCGACCTGAGTGATTACCTTGTCAGCACCCTAACGAAAAGTAGTATACAGCAGTAAACTTGATATGCGATAAACCCAGCACCTTGCCAGACACTATTATAAGTTCCTGCTTTTGGGGCTTTTGGGGCTTTTGTGCGGGAGGTGGGTTCGATAGATTTGCGAGGTTTTCTCTTGAGCTTGATGTCTGTAGCTGGCTTGTTCGAGGCTGAAATTTGGATAGACGCCGCTGGCGAGTGTTTTCTGTTTGCTATTAAAGGGCTAGTTAAACCGCCGAGTCCTAGTTTCATTAGGCTTCACCAAGAGATATAAATTGCTCCGGTCGCTCCGGTCGTTCAGGTTGTAGGCTTTGGTTTGAGATTTGGCTTGATTGACTACTGTGGCCGTTAGCTTTTGCATACTAATCACCCGCAAATGGGAATAAAGGGGAAGAATAAAGGCGGCAGATTTATTTTTTGCAATCTTGGCTACATTTGTCCTTTAGAATGAATCTGCCCCTTTTTACCTTTTGATAGATTAACTTTTTCATTGCCGTAGAGGCAGACTACTTTCTGATGCTGTATGGTTGCTGAACGGCCATTTACTATTTATCGAAAGGATTTTTGCCATGAATAAACCACCTCTGCCAAGTCTATTAGCGTTCATAATGAGTGCGCTGTTATCAAGCGTCGCGAGCCCTGCCGACGAAATCGTCATCGTGGGTGGCGAAGGGGTGGATTGCATCGAAGATCCGGGTTGTGTCAATCGTCTTCATCCTGACATTCCCATGGCAGCACGAGCCAAACCGGGGCAAACCATTTTGTTTAGGGCCAGAGATGCCCGTGACGTGCTCGGTGCTGCCGCGGCTCAGACCACAGAGCCGGATACTCTCACAAATGAATTTGGCCGAGTTCATCCCATTACTGGGCCAGTCTATATCGAGGGTGCGGTGGCCGGTGATGTATTAAAGGTCACATTGAATAATATCGATCCGGGTTCATATGCTTATACCTCCGGTGGAACTTCTGGGTTTATTCCCGATCTCGTTGGTGGTCAAAGTTTAGTGATCTGGCGGTTGAATCGCGATTATGCCGAGAGCGATGACCTGCCGGGTATTCGCATTCCCAATGGTAGCTTTCCGGGGGTGGTCACTACCTTGCCTGGGCCGAATCAACTCAGGGTGATGTTGGCAAGAGAACAGAAGTTAGCCGATGCCGGCGGGCGGGTTTCACTGCCCTCAAGCGACTTTGCAGACCCCGCTGCGTTGTGTGGTCGGGGTGGCAGCGCAAGCCGTGAATGCCTGCGTACAATTCCGCCACGGGAACATGGTGGCAACATGGACATCCGCTACCTCAAAGCCGGAGTATCCATTTACCTGCCTTGCTTTATCGATGGCTGTGGTTTGGCAATTGGTGATTTGCATTATGCCCAAGGGGATGGGGAGGTGTCCGGCACGGCAATTGAGATGTCCGCTGATGTATGGGCAACCACGGAGGTTTTAAAAGATGGCCCTGACTTGTCCCGCGGCCCTCATTACGAAGGTTCAGCCCAGTTACTTGACATACCTTCTCGCCGCTTCTATGCGGTAACTGGTATTCCCGTAAAAGCCGCCGGAGACGTGCCGCCGGATATGCGTTATTTAAATTCCGATGTGGTTGCCGGGTTGGAAAACTTGCCAAACGATATCAACCTGGCCGCTCGCAATGCAGTGGAAGGAATAGTTGACTATATTGTCAGCACCTATGGTTACAATAGACAGCAGGCCTATGTTATTGCCAGTGTTGCAGTGGATATTCGTATCAGCCAGCTAGTGGATGCGCCCAACGTTGGGGTAACGGCCTTGTTGCCGCTGGATATTTTTATTGGCGAATAAAATAAAGGGGCAGATCTAGAAAGAAAAGGGTCAGATCTATTCTAAAGAAAGAAGACAGCCTGTGCTGTCATTTAGATAAATCTGTCCTCTTTATTTCGGTTCCGTTTATTTATTTCTATTGTCCCTTCTTTATTTTTTGGATCATGGTACTCATCGAAGGCGAGAAGATGTGTACCATGAAGTCCGAAATCGAACGAACCGAAGTTATCTAAGCCGATACTGGGAAGCTAAAACCATAGTCAAAGCAGAAGTCCACACCCGCCACTGCAATCTCTGTAACCAATTCCCGTTTTTTGATCTTTAACTCTCCAAATGCAGATTTTTATGGTCTATAGAGGAATTAGAGCCCCAAGAGTAGACCTGACTTCTTCAAACATTTGATATAATTTTTCGAGCTCAGGTACTGACAATCTAGCTCCCAATCTGTCAGAGTCCGACGCATAGTTCAATCAAAAATGTACAATTACCATGGACTTCCGCTCTTTATCTTTATCTAGTTAATTGATTTGAACGTTTCGGTAGTTGCTTAGTTATTTGCGGCTTCTATCGCCCGCTTCTCCTCGGCACGCTTACCGTGCAGAATATTAGTCATACTGTAATTGCCTTCATGACAGGCATATTCATAGAGTTGCCCTGAAACCTTCGTCATCGTTACGATTGCAGTGATCCTATCGGTAAAGGTAGAGGGGTCGTCAATCGTGAAAGAATATTCAACGGTATCGTAAGCTGTCCGGGTAAGTCGTTCTGTCAGCACTACATTTAAATTACTACCGGTGGAGTTAAACGTCTGACGCAGGCCGTTAAAGTTTCTTGTTTCAACCACTAATGTATCGTCATCCCACCAGCCGCGTGAATCCCCTGACCAAAGGCGGATATCGTAGTCGAGGGGGGGGG
>Ga0302131_1000166_pt1 | contig 39825 bp, 35 predicted proteins | sample CB9_20m_MG_FD_203105 | JGI IMG/M metagenome (GOLD analysis project Ga0302131, IMG submission 203105) | Marine microbial communities from Western Arctic Ocean, Canada - CB9_20m | ecosystem: Environmental > Aquatic > Marine > Oceanic | place: Canada: Western Arctic Ocean | collected 2017-09-19
GCATGTTAGACGTTCCCTTCACAATTGCTGATGCCACGACGTTGACAGAAGCGGGTTATGTGGGTGAAGACGTTGAAAATATTATTCAGAAGCTACTGCAGAAGTGCGATTACGATGTCGAGAAAGCCCAGCGCGGCATTGTTTATATAGATGAAATCGATAAGATTTCGCGCAAATCTGACAATCCCTCAATCACACGCGATGTTTCCGGTGAAGGCGTACAGCAAGCATTGCTCAAGCTGATCGAGGGCACTGTTGCCTCAGTACCACCTCAGGGTGGCCGCAAGCATCCGCAGCAGGAATTCCTGCAAGTTGATACTTCCAATATTCTGTTTATCTGCGGCGGTGCATTTGCAGGACTTGAGAAGGTCATCCGCGATCGCTCTGAGAAAGGCGGTATAGGTTTCAGTGCCGAGGTCAGCAGCAAAGACAGTCAGAAGTCGATCGGTGAAACACTGCTCGATGTCCAGCCGAGTGATTTGATTGGCTATGGATTGATTCCAGAGTTTATCGGTCGTTTGCCTGTAGTGGCAACGCTGCAAGAGCTAGATCGGGATGCACTGGTTAATATTCTAGTGGAACCAAAGAATGCGCTGTTCAAGCAATATCAAGCGCTGTTCTCTATGGAAGGCGTGGAACTTGATTTGCGTCGCGATGCACTTGATGCCATTGCTGAAAAAGCTATTGAACGAAAGACTGGTGCCCGAGGTCTGCGTTCAATTCTAGAGACAGTGTTGCTCGATACGATGTACCGAATCCCCTCAGAGCCCAGTGTGGTCAAAGTTGTTGTGGATGCTGCAGTGATCAATGGTGATAATGAACCGCTGTTGGTTTATGAGCAAAATGATCAAAAACAGGCAAGCGATGAAGCTTAGGCTTGGTTCGAACACCAGGTAATATGAGACTGTAGATCTAAAAAAGGCGACGTTAGTCGCCTTTTTTATGCCCTGAAGATTAGCCTTCAATTCGCACTTGAGTGAAAAAATAAGTTTTCGTCAATTAAGCGTGCGGCTGAGGTTGTTTTTCCGTCGCGAGTCCCAATATAAAAGACTAGTCTGATTATAAAACTGAACACTGGGGTGCAAAGTCGCGCTCCCGACAAGCCGAGGTAACCATGGCCGTTATACCTACTGAAACTACAGATATGATCTATCCGCTTTTGCCATTGCGTGATGTGGTTGTCTACCCGCATATGGTTGTGCCGTTGTTTGTCGGTCGCGAGAAGTCGATTACGGCCCTAGAAGACGCTATGGAAAATGACAAACAAGTCGTTTTACTGGCTCAGCGCAACCCTGCAGATGATAACCCTGAACTCAAGGATCTCTACTCGGTGGGTACTCTCGCCACTATTTTGCAAATGCTCAAACTACCAGATGGCACATTAAAAGTCTTGGTCGAGGGCGCTTCAAGGGTCAACCTGATTGATGCTGTAGAAAGCGGCGCGTTTATGCAGACCAAGATTGAAGAACTACCTGACGGCGACCTGGATGAGCGCGAAGCTGAGGTGCTAACGCGCTCAGCGATGTCGCTATTTGAACAGTATGTCAATTTGAGCAAGAAAATTCCGGCCGAAGTAATCGCCACAGTTAGCGGTATCGAAGACGCCAATCGTCTTGCCGATACCATTGCGTCCCATATGACTCTGAGTATTGAGCAGAAGCAGGATGTATTGGAAGTTGCCGATCTCACCGAGCGCTTCGAGCATCTTATGGGCTTGATGGAATCTGAAATTGATCTTTTTCAGATTGAGCAGCGCATCCGCGGCCGTGTTAAAAAACAAATGGAAAAGAGTCAGCGCGAGTATTACCTCAACGAGCAGATGAAAGCTATCCAGAAAGAGCTGGGTGATATAGATGACGCTGGTTCCGAGATCGATCAGCTCGAGGCAAAAGTTGAAGAAGTGGGTATGCCAAAAGCTGCCCTCGAGAAGACCAAGTCCGAACTGAGCAAACTCAAGATGATGTCGCCCATGTCAGCCGAGGCCTCAGTTCTACGCAACTATATCGATTGGATGATCGGTGTGCCCTGGAAAAAGCGCTCCCGGGTAAAACACAATCTGGTTGAAGCCCAGCAGACACTGGACCAAGATCATCACGGTTTGGAAGAAGTCAAAGAACGCATTCTCGAGTTTTTGGCGGTTCAACAGCGAGTTAAAAAGCTTAAGGGCCCGGTACTCTGTTTGGTTGGGCCTCCAGGTGTGGGTAAAACCTCCCTAGGTGAATCTATAGCCCGGGCCACAGGTAGACAGTTTGTTCGTATGAGCCTCGGCGGCGTGCGCGACGAAGCGGAAATTCGCGGCCATCGCCGAACCTATATTGGTTCGTTGCCCGGCAAGGTGATTCAGAAGCTCTCAAAGGTAAAGGTCAAGAACCCCCTGTTCCTGCTCGATGAAATCGACAAGATGGGCATGGACCAGCGCGGCGATCCGGCATCGGCACTTTTAGAGGTGCTTGACCCAGAGCAGAATCATACTTTTAACGACCATTATCTAGAGGTGGATTACGACCTCTCTGATGTGATGTTTATCTGTACTGCCAACTCAATGAATATTCCCGGCCCGCTGCTGGACCGTATGGAAGTGATTCGTATCCCAGGGTATACCGAAGGGGAAAAGGTCGCTATTGCTGAAAAGTATCTAGTGCCCAAGCAGCGTAAAGCCAATGGCTTGAAAGAGTCCGAACTGGAAATTACCGAAGGGGCGCTGCAAGACGCCATCAGGTACTACACCCGCGAAGCCGGAGTACGTGGACTGGATCGAGATATAGCTAAGATCTGTCGCAAAATTGTTACCGAGCATGTTCGCGACGGCGCCGCCTCAACCGACAGTGTTGGCTCTGAGCAACTCGAGTCTCTGCTCGGTGTTCGACGCTTTGACTATGGCCGTGCCGAAGCCGAAAACCAGATAGGGCAGGTGACTGGCCTAGCTTGGACATCTGTTGGCGGTGAGCTGCTGACTATTGAGTCTGCAGCAATCCCCGGTAAAGGCCGTGTGATCAAAACCGGCTCTCTGGGTGATGTAATGCAGGAATCCATTCAAGCGGCGCTTACAGTAGTTAGAAGCCGCGCTAAGGCCCTGGGGATTCGCAAGGACTTCTATCAGGAAAACGATTTACACATCCATGTGCCTGAGGGCGCAACACCAAAAGACGGTCCTTCCGCCGGTGTTGGCATGTGCACTGCCTTAGTATCGGTTTTAACCGGTATTCCGGTTAAGGCTAACGTCGCAATGACCGGTGAGATAACCCTGCGCGGTCAGGTGTTGAAGATTGGTGGACTCAAGGAAAAGCTTCTTGCAGCCCATCGCGGCGGCATTACCACGGTGATCATTCCCGATGATAATGGCAGTGATTTGAAGGAGATACCGGACAATATTAAAGCTGATCTTACTATCTGCCAGGTGAAGTGGATCGATGAGGTCTTGGCCATTGCCTTAGAACATAATCCGGAATCCTTGAGCGACGAAGAATTTAACCGTAGTAGTGGGCCGAAGGATCAGGGGCAACAGTCCTCTAGGCCAAGCACCCACTAGATTTAAAGAAATCGGCTATTTCGGGGAAAGGAGCTTGACCATCGAAATAGCTATTGGTATAACGTACCCACGATTGAGCTTGAGACCAGATGTGTGGTGAGTTTGGACCCAAAAAGCCTTTCTATTTGACTACGAAATTACTAATTCCAAAAAAAAGGGGAATACCGTGAATAAATCTGAACTTATCGACGCAATCGCTGCTGGCGCAGACATCTCTAAAGCATCTGCTGGCCGTGCATTGGACTCAGCACTTGAAGCAGTAACTGGATCACTGAAGAACGGCGATCAGGTTTCATTGGTTGGCTTCGGTACCTTTGCTGTTAAGCATCGTGCAGCTCGTGCTGGTCGCAACCCGCAGACTGGTCAAGAAATCCAGATTAAAGCAGCTAACGTTCCTAGCTTTAAAGCTGGTAAAGCGTTAAAAGACGCTGTTAACTAAGATAAATCCAAAGGTTGTATATTTGGTAAAAAGGCGCATCGGTGATGCGCCTTTTTTAATCCAGAGCCAATTAAAAGCTTTATAGAAAAAAATGATATTGAATTAACCGTATTATCAGCATTAAGGGACAGGAAAATGTTAGACAGTTTTAGACACAATATGAAAGGCATCGCCTTCGGCATCGTTATTTTGATTGCCATTGTTTTCGCTTTTTCTGGTATTGGTTCTCTGTCCATGTCCGGTAGTGGGGCTGATACAGCGGTCACCGTCAACGGTGAAAAGGTTACAGAGTTAAGCGTGCTGCGTGCGATCACCGGCGAGAAGCGACGCATTCTCAGTGAAAATGAAGGCCTAGATGCCTCATTGCTCGAAGACGAGCTAATCCGTCCACAGGTGATGGAACAAATAATTGGCCGCAGACTGCTTTCCCAAGCGGCAAAATCTGCTGGTATGGGTGTGTCATCAAGCACAACCAGCAAATTACTTATCGGTACGCCGTCCTTTTTGTCAGATGACGGCCGCTTTGACCAAGATCTTTACCTCTACACCATCCGTGCTCAGGGCTTTACCAGCGGCACTTTTTTGGAAATGCTGAAAGACGATCTCTTGATCGAACAGTATGTTCGTGGTTTTGTTGCCTCCGGCTTTGTCACTGCCAGCGAATTAGATCTGATCGCCAATATTACCGAACAGCAGCGCAACTACTATTACCTAACCTTGCCATTGCAGCCGGCAGTAGATGCCGTGCAATTGAGCGATGAGCAGATTACAGCTTATTACGAAGCCAATAAGCAGCGCTATCAAGCTCCCGAGCAGGTTGTTATTGACTATATCGAACTTAGTCCTGAGCTGTTTAGCGCTTCCCAGAGTGTCGCAGAAGAGCAGGTCCGAGCACGCTACGAAGAGCAGCGTGAAAGCCTTGAATCAACCACTTCTCGTCAAGCTGCACACATTCTTTTGGCGCAGCCAAGTGACGCGGTTCTAGCTGAGATAAACGAAAAATTAGCCGCTGGTGAAAGCTTTGAGGCCCTGGCCAAAGAGTACTCCGAAGACGTCGGCTCTGCAGACTTTGGTGGCGACCTGGGTTACACCTCAGGCGAGACCTTCCCCGAGTCCTTTGAAGCGGCACTAGAGTCGCTGCAGGTAGGCGAAGTCTCTGCACCTGTGGCAACTGACAGCGGCACGCATCTAATCAAGCTGCTGGACATGCAGGAGCAGATCGTAGACTTTGACAGTGAGCGCGCTCGAATCGAACAGGAGCTAGTCAGTGAACTCACCGATGTCTGGTTAGTTGAGAAGCTGGCCAACTTGAAAGAGCTTAGCTACAACGCCGAGAACCTTGCTGAGATTGCCGCTGACCTAGAGCTGACGGCTCAGGTGTCAGAGCCCTTTACTCGTGCCGGCGCTGCAGGTATCAGTTCCAATCCAGCGGTGCTCAAGGCGGCCTTTAGTAGCGAAGTACTAGAAGATAGCTATGCCAGCGAAGTACTGGAGTTGGGCGGTGACCGTTACGTGGTTGTGAAACTTAATAAGTCTATTCCTGCGCGTCAAAAAGACATAGCTGAAGTGCAGGGCGCAGTGGTGGCCTCATTGACCGATCAATTGGCTCGTGCCAGCCTTGCGACCCGTGGTGACGAATTATTGGCCAGAGTTGATTCTGGTGAGACCATTGAAGCAGTGGCTAAAGCCGAAGACTTAGATTGGCAGGTTGTTCTCGATGCCAAGCGCAGTACTGGCGGCATTAACAACGAAATCAAACGCTTTGCTTTTCAGCTGCCGGCCACGGCCACTGAAGACCTGATCGAAAGCTTCTATACTCGCAGCGGCGACTTTGTTGTGGTGGCATTAACGGCTGTTGAAGCGGGTGACAGCAGCAAGCTCAGCAAAGAGCAAAAGGCCAGCCTCAGTTACGCCGGTGTTTCATCTACTGGTGGTCGTGAACTGCAAGCTGTGCAGAAATCTCTTCGCGAAAGTGCTGACATAGAGCGTTAGGATAAAGGGTGATGTAAGTCTTGCGGGTGCTTCTCTCGGCACCCGCAGTATTCAAGCAGTCCAATTGAATCGTCTAATCAAACCGTCTATTCAAACCGTCTATTCAAACAGTCCCAGCAAAGCTTCACAGATTGGCTTTGCTGGCGATTCAGATTTTCAGTGCGTTGATAAACAGAGTCAGGCGCTGACCCGGCTGCAGTAGCGCGCTGCGGCTAATCTTATTCCAACCTGTAATATCAGAAATCGCAACATCAAAGCGGCTCGCGATCAGCGACAGAGAATCGCCGTGTCTGACTCGGTAAGAGAGCTTGCGAACATGCTCCGACTTCACTTCAGCAGCCTTGCTGCCAATCACTAAGCGATCATTTAGCTGCAGCGTATTACTGGATAACTTATTGGCCTCTCGCAGGCGTTTAATACTGGTATTAAATTTCTTCGCAATAGACCAGAGTGAATCGCCGCTGCGGACACGGTAATAATCGGGCTCCAAAGCGCCGGTTTTTACACTGGTTAAATAATTGCCAGAGCTGCCACTGTGAGGGATCAATAACAGCTGCTTAATTTGCAGGCGATCAGTCTTGAGACTGTTGCGCTCGCGCAACCATGCGGTTGGTATATCAAAGCGCGCGGCAATCTCAGACAGGGTGTCGCCGTTGGCTACAGCGTACTCGGTATGGGGCACCCAGGTTTTAGGGTCGGTCGTTGCCAGCATGTCGCGCAATGGCTGTGCCGTGCCCATAGGTAGCAACAGATTGTGACTGCTCTGCGGTGACGTCAGTGAGCGGCGGAAAGCGGGATTAAGCCTTGTGAAGTCGGCCAGTTCAATACCGCTCAGCTCAACCACGCTGCCCAAATCGATCTGCGAGTTAATCTCGACTATTTCAAAGTAGGGCTGGTTGGCAATTACAGGCAGTTCGATGCCATATTTTTCGGGATCGCGAATCAATGTCGCCAGAGCCAATAACTGGGGCACATAGTTGCGAGTTTCCCTGGGGAGCTTGATAGACCAAAAATCCGTGCCTTTTTGCGCTTTGCGATTGCGTCTGATCGATTTGCTCACATAACCCTGACCTGAATTATAAGCCGCCAGTGCCAGCAGCCAATCATTGTCAAAACGTCTGTTTAGCTGGGTTAAATAGGTAATCGCCGCGTCTGTCGAATCTATAACATCGCGGCGGCCGTCATACCAGCGATCGCGACGCAGCCCGAGAGACTCTCCGGTTGAGGGAATAAACTGCCAGAGCCCAACTGCATGGCTGTGGGAATAAGCCAGGGGATCATAGGTGCTCTCTACGATTGGCAGCAGTGCCAGTTCCAAGGGCAAGCCAGCCTCAGCGAGCTGCTCGGTGACATAAAAAATAAATGGCTCGGCACGGCCAAACACAGTGGTTAGATAGCTCGGATTACGCAGATACCAATCACGCTGTTTGGTAACGCTTGCCGGCATACTCTCTGGTGTCAAGGCAAAGCCTTCGCGAAGCCGCTGCCATAGGTCAATTGGGAGAGTATTAGCTGGATCAGCAGCCTCGACTAGATTCGAAGCCTCGACTAGATTCGAAGCCTCGGCTAAGTTAGGAGTCTCAGCTAAGTCAGGAGCCTCGGCTAGTTCAGGAGCCTCAGCTAAGTTAGGAGCCTCAGCTAAGTCAGCAGCCTCAACTATCAATGATGCATTAGCGGGTTCTTCCACGATCGCAGCAGCAGAATCTTGCTTAGACAGCTGTGCGCAGCTGGCCGCAGCTAATGCTATGCACAGGGGCAATAACAGACGTTTGGAGAGGGCTTTTGGAACTAGAGGCAGCAAGTTACATACTCTTAATATTAATATTGGGCGGGATTGTAACGATCAGTCGAAGACGAAACAATCATCGGCTTCGCAGAGGCCTAAATGACAGTTTAAATAGATAGTCGCAAGTTGACCTCAGAGCAGGAAATCATCCGCTGGCCTTTAGGCAATTCAGAGAACATAATATCGACCATGACAACGATCCCCTTTTTACTGTGTTTTTGAAGCGCCTCCGCCGCGTCGGTGAGAGTTTGCTTAATCGCTTCAAAGTGAATGACTTGGCCACGGCGTCTGAGGGTATTCGGCGCTGGTTGGGCAGTGATTTTGGCCGCTATTTGCTCAGTCGTGAACGTCGTATCCTGCGGCAGAAATGCTCTAAGTTGCCAGGTTATCGTATGTTGAGCCTGGGACTTAGCGAAGATCCGGAGACTCTCCACTGCTTTGATCATATTCATCGCTTCAGCATGCACCCTTCAGAGCTTAAAGCCGGTCATGCAGCCATTACAGATTATATGGAGCTGCCCCTGATGTCGGAGACTATAGATGTCATGCTACTGCATCACGCTCTGGAATTTTCCACCTCGCCCAAGGCTGTATTGGCTGAAGCGGGCAGGGTGGTTATGCCCGGTGGTCATATGATTCTCTGTATGTTCAACCCCTACGGCCCCATGGGTCTGCTTAAATTCCCTCTGCAACTGTTCTCGAAACAACCCCAGTACAGCTTTCACAACCTGCGTATGGGGCGCGTTATTGACTGGCTATCATTGCTTAATTTCCATGTCGTGCAAATCGAGCACGGCGGCTATAATCTACCGCTTAATTCTCTCGCCTGTAGCGAAGGTGATAGTCGCTGGGAGCGAGCCTGCCAAAAGATTCGTTTTCCATTGGGAAATGTCTATATGATCCACGCGGTTAAGCGGGTTCCAAGGGGTACCAAGACAGCCTCCCCCCTGTGGAAGCGGGCGACCAACAATGGCTACCGCGCCTCAAGTGGTATTAAGCAGGCGCCCTATACCAGCCAAAGCCACCAAACATCTATTATTGACCTAAGGGCCGAGCATGAAAGCAGTTGAATTATTTACCGATGGCGCCTGTCGCGGCAACCCGGGCCCCGGTGGCTGGGGCGTGCTGATGCGCTACGGCGACAAAGAGAAAAGCCTCTGCGGAGGTGAAGCGGATACCACCAATAATCGTATGGAGCTGACCGCGGTGATTGAAGGCATCGCCGCCCTCAGCCAGCCCTGTAAAATATCTGTTACCTCGGACTCCACCTATGTACTCAAAGGTATTCAGGAATGGATGCCTGCATGGAAAAAGCGCAACTGGAAAACCGCGAGCAAGAAGCCTGTGAAGAACGTTGATCTTTGGCAGAAATTGGATGCCGTGATTACCCAACATGATATTGATTGGCACTGGGTAAAAGGGCACAGTGGACACGCTGAAAATGAAATAGCCGATCAGCTGGCCAATCGCGGTATCGACGAACTATAACGATCCAATCAACACAACATTATAAGCAGCAGAAACCATGAGACAGATTGTCCTCGACACCGAGACCACCGGCCTAGAAACCTCACAGGATCACCGTATTATTGAAATCGGCTGTGTCGAACTGGTAGGGCGCAAGCTCACTGGTAGGCACTACCATCAATACGTCAATCCCCAGCGCAAGGTGGATGCCGGCGCCATGGAAGTGCACGGTATCAGTGATCAATTTCTCGAGGACAAACCACTGTTTGCAACCGTCGCCCGGGAGTTCTTAGAGTTCGTCGACGGCGCCGACCTCATTATTCACAACGCCCCCTTTGATGTTGGCTTTATCAATCATGAGATCGCTAAGCTCAGCGGTGCCTATCAGGTCATCGAGAGTGGTTGCCGCATCATTGATACATTGGCCCTGGCGCGACAAAAGCATCCGGGACAGAAAAACAACCTCGATGCCCTGTGTAAACGCTATGGCGTCGATAACTCCCAGCGCGACCTCCACGGCGCACTCTTGGATGCTGAGATTCTCGCCGATGTTTATCTGCTGATGACTGGCGGTCAGGTGAATCTCAATATCAGCGGCCAACAGTCCTCTGATGGTGGCCAAGACAGTAGTCGCGGTGGTATCCGTCGCCTAACGCAAGACCGCCAACCCCTGCGCGTTATAACAGCCAGTCAGGAAGAGGTAGAACTCCACCAGCAGAAGCTCGAAGCGATCAACAAAAGCAGCGGCAACTGTGTCTGGATGAATGGCCGCGACTGATACCTATTGATGACAAACCAGCCAGCACCTGATCTACCCAGCGGTCAGCAAGACTTTCAGCGACTGCAACTGTTAGTCGACCAAACAGCCAGCACTCGAGATAGCTTCAGACTTAGCCGTCAGCTGAGAGAGCTTGCTCAGCAGTATAAGCGTGGCCGTGATATCAGCTCTGGCTGGCAGCAGTGGCATACGGCGTTATTAAAAACCCAGGCATTGACCGACAGCCGTCGTCAGACTATTCCCGCTTTTACCTACCCTGAACTTCCGGTTAGTGCCCGCGCCGATGAAATTGCCGAGCTGCTGAGCAAACATCAGGTGATTGTGATCGCCGGCGAAACCGGTTCAGGTAAAACCACTCAGATACCAAAGATTTGTCTGCAAGCTGGGCGCGGAGTTAGAGGTCTAATTGGCCACACACAGCCGCGACGCATAGCCGCACGGACAGTGGCCACCCGCATCGCTGAAGAGTTAAAGGTCAAAATGGGCGAAGCGGTGGGCTATCAGGTGCGCTTCTCTGACCAGAGTTCACCCAACAGCCTGATCAAACTGATGACTGACGGCATATTGCTGGCAGAGATTCAGCGGGATCGCTTTCTTAGCGCCTACGACACCTTAATTATTGACGAGGCCCACGAACGCAGCCTGAATATTGATTTTTTGCTCGGCTATCTGAAAAACTTGCTGCCTCAGCGCCCCGACCTAAAAATTATCATTACTTCAGCGACCATCGATGTCGCCAAGTTTTCCAAACATTTTAACGACGCGCCGGTGGTTGAAGTCTCGGGGCGCAGCTTTCCGGTAGAGGTTATCTACAATCATCCGGACGATGTAGAGAGCGATCGCGATAAGATGATCGTCGACTGTCTGCAGGATATTCACAGCAATCAAAAAGCTGGCGATGTCTTGATTTTCCTTAGCGGCGAGCGGGAAATTCGCGAAGTGAATCTGGCGATTAAGCGTGCTCAATTGCCCCACACCGAAGTCGTGCCCCTCTATGCTAGGTTGAGTCTGGCGGAGCAGAGCAAAATCTTTTCGCCACACCGCGGTCGGCGCATTGTACTCAGTACCAATGTTGCGGAAACCTCTCTTACAGTGCCCGGGATTCGCTACGTGATCGACACCGGCAGGGCAAGAGTGTCGCGCTATAGTTTCCGTACCAAAGTTCAGCGACTGCCTATTGAAGCGATCTCACAGGCCAGTGCCAATCAGCGTGCGGGACGCTGCGGTCGAGTTGCCGATGGCGTCTGTTATCGACTCTATTCCGAGGAAGACTTTGAGGGCCGTCCGGCCTTTACCGACCCAGAAATCATTCGCACCAATCTAGCCGCCGTTATTTTGCAGATGCTGCATCTGAGAATTGGCGACATCCGCAATTTCCCCTTTGTCGATCCGCCGGATCAACGCATGATCAGCGATGGTTTTAAGCTGCTGGAAGAATTACAGGCTGTCACCGCAGACGACAAGTTGAGCAGTCTCGGCAAGCGCCTAGTGAATATTCCATTGGACCCGCGTTTTGCCCGCATGCTTCTAGAGAGCGCCAACAATGGCTGCCTTGCCGAAGTGATGATTATTACCACCGGTCTCAGTATTCAGGATCCGCGAGAGCGACCCGCGGATAAGCAGCAGGCCGCTGATCAGAGCCATAAAAAATGGCAGGAACCCAACTCCGACTTTGTCTCGCTGTTAAACCTGTGGCGTCACTTTGAAGAGCAGCGTCAGCAGCTCTCGGGCAATCAATACAGCCGTTACTGCAAGAGCAATCACGTCTCTTATCTGCGTATGCGCGAATGGCGCGATCTGCACCATCAGGTTCACACCGCCTGTCGCGGGCTCAAGCTGATTTCCAATAGCGAGCCAGCGGAGCAGGATGCTATCCATCGCTCGATTCTTTCGGGACTGTTGGGACAGGTGGGTATTCTCCAGGACAAATGGGAATATCTAGGTACCCGCAATCGTAAATTCTTTATCTTTCCCGGTTCGGGTTTAAGTAAAAAGCCGCCAAAGTGGTTGATGGCTGGCTCGCTGATGGAAACCACCAAGCAGTTCGCCCTTACCGTCGCCAAAATTGACTCCGACTGGCTCGAACCGCTTGCTGCGCACCTGGTGAAAAAGAGCTATAGCGAACCCTTTTACAATAAAAAATCCGGTCAGGTCATGGCCAAAGAGCGTCAGACATTGTTTGGCCTGAGTATTGTTGAAAACAAAAATCGCGTCTATGGTCAGGTCGCACCTCAGGAAGCGCGTAAAGTCTTTGTTCAACAGGCACTGGTGGAAGAGGGCTATCGTGGCAAAGGCGAGTTCTATAGCCATAACCACAAACTGGTGGAAGAGCTCCAGGCTCTAGAAGATCGCTTTCGACGCCGGGATCTATTGGTTGAGCAACAGGCCATATTCGACTTCTATGATCAGCGGGTTCCCGAGGGCATTTACAACCTTGCGGCCTTTGAAAAATGGCGCAAGCAAGCCGAGACCAAAACACCCAAATTATTGCTAATCGATAAAGAGTATCTGTTGCTTCGCGGGCTGTCCCAGGACGAGCAGGCACAGTTTCCGGAAACCATTAGCTGTGATGGCATTCCCTTCCAGTTGCGCTATCACTTTCAGCCCGGCCATGTAGAAGACGGCGTCAGTGCTGTGGTGCCATTGGCACTGTTGCATCAACTGCCAAGATACTTCTTTGAATGGTTGGTTCCCGGCATGCTGCGTGACAAATGTATAGCGCTGGTTAAAAGCCTACCGAAACAGACACGCCGACACTTTGTGCCGGTGCCCGACCATGTGGATGTCTTTCTCCGCAAAGCCAAGCCCCAGGACCGACCTCTTACTGAGGTACTTGCAGAGCATTTGCGCAGCGTTAGCGGGTTGGTTATTGAGCCCGAGCAGTGGCGTCAAGATAGCCTCGACAGCTGGTATCAGATGAACTTTGTCCTAGAGGATGAGCACGGTGCTGCCATTGCCATGGCCCGCAGTCTCGAGCAATTACAGCGGGACTTTAAGCAGCAAATTAGCCAAGGTCTAGAGAAGGCCGCAGACCAGAGTGCCTCGCGACAGGGCATCACTGAATGGGACTTTGATGAGTTGCCAGAAGAGGTAGCACTGCAACATGGCAAGATAAGTATTAAAGCTTGGCCAGCGCTTCGAGACTGCGGCGACTCCGTATCCCTCGAAGTGATGGACAATCCCTTGCAAGCCGAAAAAATCAGTCGCCAAGGGCAGCTGCGACTGGCTCTACTGCGGGGCCGTGAACAGGTTAAATACCTAGAGAAAAATCTCTTGCGTGGCAAAGACCTGGCTCTCAAGGCGGCAAACGTCGGTGCACGACAGCGTTTGATCGACGCGTTGATCAGCGCCAGTTTTCAACAGGCTGTTTTCTTAGGTCAGAAAGTAGTCAGAGATCAACAGCAGTTTGATCAGGCTTATGAACAGGGCATTGGGCAGGTCGTGGGACTGGCTCAGGACTATACTGCGTCCATTGAGTCACTGCTGCCAGGATTGCACGATCTGCAAAAGCAACTTCGTGGCTTGGGTTTGCCTGCTATTTATGCCGCCGAGGATATCCGCAATCAGCTCGACTGGCTGTTTGCCACAGAGACATTGTGCACTGTCACCGATGAGATTATGAGTCAGTACCCGCGCTATATTAAAGCGATTCAGGTGCGGGTAGAAAAGCTCACTACACAGCAGAGTAAAGATCGTCAGCATATAGCCGAGATCGGTGATTTATTGACAGGATGCCGGGAAGCCTTGGTGGAAGACCAGCCTCTTTCAAGCGATCTTGAAGCGGCGTTACTCGATTATTGCTGGCTGGTTGAAGAGTACCGAGTGTCCCTGTTTGCCCAGCAATTAAAAACCAAAGTTCCAGTCTCACTGAAGCGTTTGAACAAGCGCTGGGCTGAGATTGATGAGCAGCTGCGGCGCTTCCGGGTTCAGGCCGGCTAGAGGGTGCTATTTAAACTAGAGAGGCTATTTAAACTAGAGAGGCTACCTAAACTAGAGAGGCTATTTAAATAATTGTTCTGCAGTGAAACTTCTTTGCTACTGTTAGGTCAGAATAGCATCTCAATTCGGTCGTGAACTGGGATACAAGGAAAAACAATATGGCAACATTGCCATCATAAGGAGAAAGTCGAATGAATAAACACAGAACTAATCCACTTGTCACTGCTATTGGCTCAGCTTTTGTTGCCGCTACAGCGCTCTCAGCTGTCGCACTGTCCTCAACAGCTTTTGCTGCGGAAAACCCTTTCCAGGCAGATCAACTGCGATCTGGCTACAATCTTGCTGAAGGCCATGCTGAAGGAAAATGTGGCGAAGGCAAATGCGGAGAAGGCAAGGCCAAGGCCCATTCTGAAGGCAAATGTGGTGAAGGCAAGGCAAAAGCCGCAACCGAAGGCAAGTGCGGTGAAGGTAAATGTGGTGGCGAAAAAGCCGACAGTGAAGGTAGCTGCGGTGGTGATAAAGCCGACAGTGAAGGTAGCTGCGGTGGTGATAAAGCCGACAGTGAAGGCAGCTGTGGCGGAGCCGCTTAATGCCCTTGTCTCCCGCGTGGTTGGTCTGTTCGAACGATACTATTGATACCAATACCAATACCAATACCAATATCAATACCAATACCAATACCAATCCTATCGTTAGGACTGTTTAACTGATGACGTATCAGTACCCTGTTCAGGGGGCAGGCCTTGGGTTGCGGCGCTCGCTTTGCGAGCCTCTCTCCTCAGTGTCTCTTGAGCAGGTTCAGTTTATGGAAGTGGCTCCAGAAAACTGGATTAATGTCGGTGGTCGCTATGGCGCAGCTCTGCGCAGTTACACCGAAAAATTCCCCTTTGTTATGCACGGACTCTCGCTCTCCATAGGGTCACCCTCTGGGCTCGACTGGGATCTTTTGCGCTCTATTAAAGCCTTTATCTCCGAGCACTCAATACGCTGTTACAGTGAGCATCTCAGCTACTGTAGCGACAGCGGTCATCTCTATGACCTGATGCCGATCCCCTTTACCGAAGAAGCCGTTGACTATGTGGCCGAGCGGATTATCCAGGTTCAGGATTTTCTCGGCGAGCGCATCGCCATGGAAAATGTCTCTTATTACGCTGCCCCGCAACAGGAAATGTCCGAGATTGAATTTCTCAATGCAGTCTTAAACAAGGCCGACTGCAATTTGCTACTCGATGTGAATAATATTTTCGTCAACAGCATTAACCACAGTTATGACCCCTATGAATTCTTAAAGGCATTGCCCGGTGAGCGCATTGCCTACGGCCATATTGCCGGCCACTACGAAGAGGCCGAAGACCTCCGTGTCGACACCCATGGCGCCGATGTTATAGACCCCGTGTGGCAATTATTGGATGCTGCCTACAAACGGTTTGGTGTGTTTCCAACTCTGCTAGAGCGCGACTTTAATATTCCTCCAGTTGATGAGCTGCTTTTGGAAGTCGATCAGATAAGAGGCTATCAGCGTAAGTACGAAAAACCAGAGCAGGGCGATCCAAAGCCAGTCAGCAGTGCTGTCCAGCTGGAAAAGGTATGAGGAAAGAACACCAGATTAAGTCTCAGCCTGCCTTTCAGCGGGCGCAATTTGAGCTCGCCGCGCATATCAGAAATCCTCAGTCGAATCCCGCTCCTGAAGGCATTGAAGATCGTCGTCTAGAAATTTACAGAAGCCTGTTTTTTAATAATATCGAAGCCTTTATTGCCAATGGCTTTCCAATCTTAAAATCCATCACCGACCCCGAGCGATGGACCATAATGATCCGCGACTTCGTGCATCGCCACCAGAGCCGCAGCCCCTACTTTTTGGATATAGGCGCTGAGTTCTTGCACTATCTCGAAAGCGAGCGCATCTCTCAGCCACAGGATCCAGTGTTTATGTTGCAACTGGCACATTACGAATGGGTGGAGTTAGCCCTGGATGTGTCAGCCATAGATTTTCCGGAAGTTCGAGAAGAGGGGGATTTTCTTGAGGACCAACCAGTGGTATCGCCATTGGTTTGGGTTATGAGCTATAACTATCCGGTGCATTTAATTGGACCTGATTATCAGCCAGAGGAAGAGTCGGCGGATACAACCCATATTGCCATCTACCGTGATCGCCAGATGCAAGTAGGCTTTATGGAGATTAATCTGGCCACTAAGCGATTGCTGGAGATTCTAGATCAACATAGGCTCACCGGCAGGGCTGCCTTGCATCAATTAGCCGCTGAACTTGAGTATTCCAATGCTGATGCCATACTTAAATTTGGGGCTGATCTCCTTTCGCAACTCCGCAGCAAAGATATAATCTGCGGATTATATTAATTATTGTTGTTGAGAGTGATTCGGCCTTGTACGGCAAGCACTTAGGGCAGTAAGATACCCGTATTTGAAGACGGATAATTTACGACACTCATGAAGCTTTTTACTCTCTCCAATACCTCACAGTTGGCCATGAAATTACTGGCGAAAATCACCTTGGCACTGACATTGTTCAGTTCATCGCTCTATGCAGAAGAAGTGGATACCTTCGAAGGTATCAATCGCAATATGTTTTATCTCAATGAGCGCCTTGATCAGTATGCATTGAGGCCTGTTGCTATTGTCTATACCAATGTTATGCCCAACCCATTAGAGCGCGGCATTGGTAACTTCTTTAGTAATCTCGATGAGATCACTAATGTAGTCAATGATCTTCTCCAAGGGAAATTTAAACAAGCGGGCCATGATGGCGGTCGTTTTCTGATTAACTCAACAATTGGTGTAGCTGGTCTCTTCGATGTGGCCGAGCGCGCCGGGATTAGCAAAAGCGATGGCGAAGATTTTGGCCAGACCTTGGCTGTCTGGGGAGTCGGCGAAGGGCCCTACCTAATGCTACCGCTAGTGGGTCCGTCTACGCTTAGAGACGCGCCGAGCAAGTTTATCGATAGTTTGACCAATCCGCTTTCCTACAGCGATGATGTCAGTGCGCGTAATTCTGCGCGAGCATTGGATCTTTTAACCAAGAGAGTCAGCCTGCTAGCTATAGATCAGATTGCCACCGGAGATCTATATCTGTTTGTCAGAGATGTTTATTTGCAACGCAACCGCTATATGGTTAATGATGGCGCCATCGAAGACGATTTTGGCGACTTTGATGATTTTGACGAGTACTAAATAGACAGACAGTTGGCTTACTCTTAATCTTTAACGTTGAGCCTTAAACTACCACCTGCGAAAGCTGTATTAGCAATGAAAACACCGTCAGATCTGATCTTTTTTCTTGGCGAAAAGGAGCCTAGTGTTCAGGGCTCAAATCCCAGTCTTCAATTACTGATTGACCAGTCGACTGCGGTGCAAAATGTCGGTGCAATCCGCACCAGGTGTCAGGATCCGCTACTGCAACCGCTTCTCGTTGGCTCAGATCATATTGCTATTGAGAGCGACGGTCAGCGCGAATATCTCAAGGCTCTAGCCGCTGAATTTTTGGTTATAGTTCTACTCAGCCCCGATCAAAGCCATCGCGTAGCCGACTACTTTCGCCTTGGCGTGGCCGATGTAGCCTTTCCCCAGAGCAGCGACGAGGAACTCGCGGCAATTCTTGAACGAGTCGATAGTCTCGCTCAATCCCGTGATCAGAAACGCCGCTATCGCAGAGAGTTGGAAAAGACCAACCAAAATTTGCAGGAGAGTCTGCGGCTATTAAAGCAAGACCAGCTGGCCGGCCTCGAAGTGCAAAAAAGTCTGATGCCAGAGAGCCCGCTCAAATTTGGCGACTACGAAATTTCCCACTCCATAACACCTTCACTCTATCTAAGCGGCGACTTTGTGGGTTACAACTTTGTCCTCGGCCGCTACCTACTGTTTTATTTTGCCGATGTCTCTGGCCATGGCTCCTCATCAGCTTTTGTTACGGTTCTACTGCGCTTTATGATCGGCCGAGTGATCCGCAAGCACCAGGTGCAAAAAGACTATGCTGCGCTGGCTCAGGCCCCTGAGGGTTTAGTTGAATCGATTAACAGTCAACTGCTGGCCACCGGCCTTGGCAAGCACCTGACCATTGTTGCCGGCTCTTTGGATACCGAGACCAGAAAGCTGCGCTATGTGATTGGCGCCCAGCAACCGGCACCGATTTTAATCAGTGATGGTCAGGCGCGATTCCTGCCCGGCAAAGGTAAGCCAGCGGGCATTTTTGAAGATGCGACCTGGGCTGTTGAAGAGATGGCATTGCCTGAGTCTTTCGCTCTGGTGCTGTTATCCGACGGTGTTTTTGATCTGCTCTCAGACAAAGAGATTGTCGATAAAGAAGAAACCTTATTGAGGTACCTCACGACTAACTCAGAGAGCCTAGATAGACTTAAAGACGCATTGTTTATAGATGATATTGAAGACCCCCAAGACGATATATCCGTTCTACTGTTGACCCGAGGAATGTAGCGTGAGCGCAGGGAAAATTTTCGTTTCTGATGAAGAGGGCAACTATCTCATCAAGTTTATTGGCGACGTCAGAGTCACTCTTTGCGGCTCGCTAAATCGCTATATGGAAACTATTTTTGGTAGCCGCGACGTTAAGAACGTAGTGGTCGATATGCTCGAAGCGGAAGGGTTAGACAGCACAACATTGGGTTTGCTGGCCAAGCTTGGGCTGCACAGCCGCAAACAATATGGCATAAATGTGCAGGTTTTTTGTCAGAACCCCAGTATCTTGCGTACTTTAGACTGCATGGGCTTTGACGAGTTGTTTGATATTATTCAGGAAGTTCCGGATATCAGCGCCAAGCTCCAGAGCATTACCTCGGTGAACCCAGAAGTAGACGAGATTCGCAAGCAGGTCTTGGAAGCGCACAAATTATTGGTGCAGCTCAATCCGAAAAACAGCTCAGAATTCACCGATCTAATACGCGCCTTAGAGTCAGATAATTAGGCGCGTACGTTAGTCAGCTTTAAGTTTTCTTAGCTATCTCTAGCGGATATTTTGCACTGAATAAACTCACTGTGACGCAGATGCAACAGGTCAGCCACGCGGCGAATAATACCTTCCTCATGCTTATCTAAATGACCATCAGCAAAAGCCACACGCCACATTGCAGTCATCAGCTTGAGTTTCTTCTCATGGCTGAAGTGAGCATTAATCTCCTTGGTAAACTGATACAGCGACGTCGCCTCAGAAACCTCATCCCGAGAGAGTAGCACCAGCTCATCAACTTGGTCAGAACTCAGCTCTAACATCTGGGCAAGCGTCGCGCTAATAGACTGCAGTTCATCTTCGGCCAGATTACCGTCTATAACCATCACTTCAATCAGCAGCGCCGCTGTCGCCAGCTGCTCACCGCTGATTGAGCTGTCTTCCATATCAACTATATTTTTGGCAAAAAATGCCTTAATTTTATTAATCATTAGTTTAGGTCTTTTAACCAAGTTTCAAGTTTAATCTGATCCGCAACAAATCCGCGGATACCCTCAGCCAGCTTCTCGGTGGCCATAGCATCTTGATTGAGCTCAAAGCGAAAGCCGCTCTCGCCACCCAGTTGATAGTGGATCTTGGAACCTGTGTCCGCTGGATCCAGCCTGCGCTCCAGAGTGCCATAGTCATCATCAAGGGCTTGTAACAGCTGTGGACTAATTGTCAGACGGTCACAGCCGGCCAACTCAGTAATCTCATCGGTATTTCTAAAGCTCGCGCCCATAACGACAGTGTTGTAGCCAGTCTGCTTGTAATAGTTGTAAATGCGGGTCACCGACTGCACGCCAGGATCGTCCGCAGGTTCATATTCAGTGAGGCCAGTTGAGATCTTGTACCAATCGAGAATACGGCCGACAAAAGGCGAGATCAAAAAGGCGCCAGCATCAGCGGCAGCCACTGCCTGAGTAAAGTTAAACAGCAGCGTCAGATTACAATTAATGCCTTCCTTTTCTAGGATTTCCGCAGCGCGAATACCTTCCCAAGTGGAGGCCATCTTAATCAATACACGCTCGCGACCAATACCTGCCTGCTCATAGAGATTAATCAGGTGGCGCGCTTTGGCAATAGAGGCATCAGTATTAAAGGACAGACGGGCATCCACTTCGGTAGATACACGGCCGGGAATCTGCTCGAGAATTTTTTCACCAAAGCCCACTGCTAGTCGGTCCATACAGTCTGCCAGCTGCTCACTACTAGACTGGCGGCCATTCATGGTTGTAGCCACTATAGAGTCCACCAGGTTGCGATAGGCGGGCATCTGTGCCGCTTTTAGCAGCAGCGATGGGTTGGTTGTCGCATCTTCAGGAGAGTACTGAGCAATGGCATCAAAATCGCCAGTGTCAGCAACCACAGTGGTCATCTCTTTAAGTTGGGCCAGCTTGCTCTTGGTGTCGCTCATTAATCTTGTGCTCCAGATGTCTTTTGTAGTGCGGTGGTTAAAACCTCAATGGTCGCCGAGGGTTTATGGGCGTTCTCGCTAATATGGCGTCGATATTGTCGGGCGCCCGGCATACCGTGAAACAGACCCAATATATGTCGGGTCATAGCGTTTAATTTCGTGCCTTTGCTGAGCTCATTATCCGCGTATTGTAGAAACTCTTCTGCTATTTGTCGCCGAGTTTTTATGGCATGAGTTGCGCCATAGATATCTTGATCTACGCTAGCCAGCAAGTATGGATTGGTATATGCCTCGCGCCCAACCATCACGCCATCCAGATGCTGCAAGTGCTCCTGAGACTGCTCAAGGGTGGTGACACCACCATTAATAATAATCTCTAAATGGGGAAAATCTTTTTTCAACTGATAGACCCGATCATAGTTTAGTTCAGGGATCTCTCGATTTTGTTTTGGGCTCAGGCCCTTAAGCCAAGCCTTGCGCGCATGGACCAAAAACACGTCGCAACCGCTCTCGGCAACCCGGCCGACAAAATCGCGTAAAAAATCATAGGAATCATAGTCATCCACGCCAATCCGATGCTTGACCGTGATCGGTAAATCCACCGCTTCGCGCATTGCAGCGATACAGTTAGCCGTGATTTCCGCATCCTTCATCATCACCGCACCAAACATACCGTTTTGCACACGGTCGCTGGGGCAGCCACAGTTTAGATTGATCTCCGCATAGTCATACTGGGCGGCCATTTTACAGGCCGTCGCCAAATCTGCGGGATTGCTGCCACCTAGTTGCAGCGCAACCGGATGTTCGAAAGCATCCATCTGCAGGTGGTAGTCACTGTCGCCATGGATGATCGCGCCGGTGGTGAGCATCTCGGTATAGAGCATTGTGTGTTGGCTGATCAGGCGCAAAAAATAGCGACAGTGGCGATCAGTCCAGTCGAGCATCGGGGCAACACAGAATTTACGGTCAATCATTGAGAGTCTAGCTATTGTTTTGAGGGCGCTAATTTTACACACTTTTACTCTTTGTTGTCTGTTCAAGGTGAGCCATAAACGCGGTGGTCAGAAATGGCAGGCGGCTGAAATACATCAATTTCAGCTCAATGGAGGCTGGCCAGAAGAGGTGTTGCCAGTAATAGCGGCGGGAGCGCCCCAGTTCAACAGCTTCTGGGTCTGCCGAGAAATTGTGAGCGCGTGTTACAATACGCGGCAAACCTTTATCCCAGAGTAGCTAACATAGACTATGAAAAAACCGACTAAATCCCTTTTAGCGCCTACCGAAGACGGGCGCGTCTTACGCACCCAAAGAAGTCGTGAAGCGATTATTAATTCCGCTTATCAGTTTATGGAGGTCGAGGGAGTGATCCCCACGGCGCAAGTGGTTGCTGATAATGCGGGGGTCACTATTCGTACGCTGTTTCGGCATTTCCCTGAGATGGATTTATTATACCGAGAGCTGCATAAGCGCACCTTCGATCACTATGCCAAGGAATTCGATAAAGGCGACCGAACCGGCCCCTTAGAGGATCGAGTGCTCAGTGCGGTGAAAACCTTCACTGCGGCCTACAGTAATCAGCGCAATGTGTTTTTGGTGACTAAATCGATGATGCGTAACTCGGTTTTTTTGCGTGAAAATTACTCTCGTGTACAGAAGAGTTTGAGTAAGAGGTTGCTGGAATGGATTCCAGAATTGAGTGACTTACCCGATGAGATACATGACGGTGTTGATGGCGTATTGTCCTTTGAGTTTTGGCACCGCCTACAGGTTATACAGGGTGTCAGTAAGAAACGCTCGATCAGTATCATCAATCGTCTGGTGCTGGGATTTTTGGCCGAAAAAATCTAATTTCTTAGAGCTTATCCTCGGCGGTTATTTTGCCGCCATTGTGTTCCTATGAGTCGATCTCGCTGTATTGACATACTTAATGACATCACTCTATTATCCATGGCTGCGATAATCATTCCTTTTGTATCGGGAATCTAGGAGTCTAAAGATGCTTACTTGGTTGTTTCGAATTCTCACCTCAGTGTTGGTTATAGTGCTGTGGCTTTTTTGGCTGCTGTTTTTTTCCGAGCGCCCAGCTCTGGAAACTGATCCGGCTGTCTTGGCAGGGGATGGCAGCACTGTTGATTATTGCGATCTACCGGTTCTCGATGGCAGTGGCAAAATGGCGATAGATATCCCCAAGGGCAACACCCCAGGCTGTGGTTGGAATCACTTTCCACTGCCGATTCTAGCGCAATGCACCGAGCCACTTGCTGAAGGCGCAGTGGATATCCGCGGCTTATGGATTGGTGTCAGCGGTAAAGTAGGGTACGTGGAGAGCGTCGAGCAATGTGGTGCTCGCACAGTCGTTGTCAGCTCCGGAATTATCCATGACCTTGGGCCCAACAGTACTGGCGGCACAACCTCCAATGACACCGAAGGCTCGGTTATATTTACTATAGGGAATAAGGAATACTGCAATCGTACTAGCGCTGGTGTGGTGTGGAATGAGGGGGTTCTCAATTTTCATGCTCTTGGCTGGGGGCCGGTGGTGGTGAAGCGCTATAGGGAGGGTGAGCAGCTGGTGTGGGAGTATTTGGATGGCACTACAACCCGTATGGATAGGCTCTGCACCTTGCCAGAGGATAAGACTATTCCCAGAGAGCGCGGCCCGAGATACAAGCTGTTTTAGAAAGCCCCAAGCGGTTTTCACAGCTAGTGTTGTTTCCGCTTGGGGTCTTGCCAGTTGGTCGCTAGATTGAATGTACTAGATTGCAAGCACTAGATTGTACGTCGCACTGAAATACACCATAGGATGCAATCTGTTACCCGCGCGCCATAGCCAGCTATCTATAACTCATTATCTATTGCCTGCTATCTATTACCTGCTATCTATTGCCAAGAATGGCCATCATGGAATGGGAGGTTTCCAGCCCAGAGTTTTGGTTTTGGCCGGTTACAAATCGCTGTTCATCGTCAACAGTGACATGGGTGGCAAAAAAATCGATTAGCGCTGTAGAGCTCTCGTAGATCACCCCTGCTTTACGCAACTCAGCTTCTGGATGAAGAGGGGTGATAGTAATGTCCAGCTGCTTAATTTGCCTGTCTGTGACGCCAGTCATTTTGCGGCCGGCAATTAACAGGTTTCCAGTTTGGTCTTGGGCCTGAATTAAGCCCAGCACACCATGACAAACGCCACCGATAACAGGCACACGTTCACTGTAATAAGCCTGGCTGATTTTTTCGCCAAGTACCTCTGACTGACCCAGGTCATAAGCCGCACCCCAGCCCCCGGAGAGAAAAACAATATCATATTGGCTGATATCGACGTCGTCGATTTTGATCGAGTTTTTTACCTGGTCCTGAAAAGCAGAATCAGCCAGATAGCGATCATCTTCCGGGCTGCGAATTAGGCGTAAAAATGACTGTGGATCTACGGGGATTTCGCCACCCTGAATGCTGGCTATATCAACCTTCATGCCGCCGTCGACAAAGGTGTAATAGGGATGGGTCATCTCGGAAGCAAGCACGCCGGTGGCATTTCCAGTGGTCTCACCCGGGGCATTGAGTACAGCGTGACTGGTGGTAATGATCAGAGCGCGCTTGCCCGGCAGGTCGGTGGTTGCTCCAGAATACTCTGGGTGTATGCCTGCTTGGTGGAGAATTGTTGGAAGCGCGATAGTAATTATGGCGACAAGGCCAATGGCTAGGGTGGCTATTTTTAGGGTCTTTGACATGTTGTAATCCTGTTTGCTTTAAATGCTATGTGTTAGCTAAATATCCAGTAGAAAAACCATCAGCCCACGGCGTGTGGAGACTTTATTATCAAGCGGCTTCAAGCTTTCAGGGCCATCAATCAACTCAATATTAGTTTTTGTGATCAACCCAGGTTCGGTGCACCACAGCACTGGTGATTGCCTTATTCTTGGCCTCAATATTTTGACATGATATATGGCATTATATTTTAAGGCAATGCTACTGTCTCGCCTGATTAGAGTTCAGCTGGTACGGGAGGATTGCTGATTTCTGGGCATGTTAACGGCTGATACTGTAGTCGCTAGCCTGATTTATTAGAAGTCTTTAATGATCGTTTTATGGCATAAAACGCATAAAAAATATCAGTAACGATATTATATTGTGTAAATTTGTATTTTTTTGCTATAGTTTAGTTAAAACCCTAGTTTAGCGATCAGATGTAATCGCTAACTAGCTATTTAGTGGCAAAAATATCACGGCTGATATTATGAAAATTGATTATTTAACCCCAGAGGGTGCAACTCTCACTGAAATGGGTCGCAGGCTGGCGCGGGTGCGAAAACAGCAGGGCTTCTCGCAAACCCGCCTGGCTGAAGAGGCGGGTATTGGCGTCGCAACTCTTCGCCGCATCGAATCCGGTCAAGACGGTCAAATGGTTTCATGGCTCAAGCTACTAAAGGCACTGCGCATGACTGCCTCTGTTGATACCTTGCTGCCGGAAACCTTTGCCTCACCCATGGCTGAGGTGCTCTCAAAGTCCAAGTCAAAGTCAACGTTAAGTAAAAAGACCAAGCAAAGCCAAAAAGGCCGCGTGGCCGAGCCGGGTATTCGCTGGGGTGATCAAAGCGAATGACCACCGCGACGGTAAAACTTTGGGGCACGACTATTGGCTACGTAGCGATGGACAGCGACGAGCGCTTCGCCCGTTTTGAATACGATCCCGGGTTTGAACGCTTTGGCATTGAGCCAGCGCCACTGATGATGCCTGTGCAGGGCGGGCGCATCTATCAGTTTCCCGATCTGCATCCGCGATCCTTTCACGGTATGCCAGGGTTGATTGCGGATAGCTTGCCAGACAAATATGGCCAGCGGCTGATCGACGTCTGGCTGGCGCAAACTGGCCGCCAGCCAGCCGATTTTAATGCAGTGGATCGTCTCTGTTACACAGGCACCCGTGGAATGGGCGCGCTGGAGTTTGAACCCTCCGCGGCAGCGGATAAAAGCGCAGGTAAATTGTTGTCAATAGAAAATCTAACTGAACTGGCCTCAATGGCCTTTGCCAGCAAAGAAGCACTGGATGCGAAGTTCACCGAAGCGGATGGCAAACAGGCCCTGCTGGATATATTAAAGGTCGGCACTTCGGCCGGTGGCGCGCGTGCTAAGGCAGTTATCGCCTTTAACCCCCAAACCAAACAGGTGCGTTCCGGGCAACTGAAGTTACCGAATGGCTTTGAACACTGGCTGATCAAATTCGACGGTGTAAAATTTAGCGGCGATTGGGGCGTGGCAGACCCATCAGGCTACGGCCTGCTCGAATATAGCTATCACCTAATGGCCAAAGGCTGTGGCATCGATATGATGGAAAGTCGCGTCTTCTCCGAAAATGGCCGCAATCACTTTATGACGCGACGCTTTGACCGCGGTGCCGATGGTGACAAGAAATTTATCCAGACCTTCGGTGCATTGACCCATTACGATTATTATGAAAGTGGTTATCACTCCTACGAACAGCTATTTATGGCCATGAAACGTTTGGATATTCCCAAGCGCGCCTTTGAAGAACAGTTCCGTCGTGTGGTATTTAATATTGTCGGCTGCAACCAAGATGATCACGTTAAAAACTTTGCCTTTATGATGGATCGTAACGGCAAATGGGATCTGTCTCCCGCCTACGACCTCTGTCATTCCGAAGGCAGTGAATTTACCCGCAATCATCAGCTTAGTATCAATGGTAAAACAAACGACTTTGATCGCAGTGATTTAAAACATCTGGCGCAATATGCGGGCCTGCCTCGGGGTAGTGAAAAGCAGATTATTCAGCGCACAGTGAAGGCATTTACGCAGTGGAAAGCGGTGGCGGTTGATCTCGGTATTCCAGCCAAGTTGCAGGAGCATGTTCTACGTACGTTGCGATTAAAAATATAATCTCAAAACTTAATGCTGATTGCTAGAAAGACAGGATTGCTTTAGGTTAGACCCATTAACGAACGAGCCAGATCTTAAAAAGAGCTCGATGCAAAAGCATAAGAAACCTTTATAGGGTGATCAAGTGCGTCCACATTTCCAAAAGGTTCTTGAATGAAACTTATTACAGGCCAGAAAATTCTCAGCAAACTGAGCAACCTAGGCCCTGGGCTGAGCCGTTCGCCACTGGGTTCTTTTCGATTCATCTACGACAGCTTTGATCAGTTATTTGGCAGCGGTTCTCGATCTGATGTCACGACAGAGGATCGATCAATCGATGTGGGTGAGCGTGAGCTAGGCATTAGAATTTATCGACCCAGCAAAACTGAGCCAAAGCTGACCATGGTCTACTTTCATGGTGGAGGCTATGTGATTGGTGGGTTTAAAAGTCATCATGGTTTTTGCAGCTTACTGGCGGGTCAGGCCAATATAAATCTGATTTCGGTGGATTATCGGCTAGCTCCTGAGAGCCCATTCCCTGGACCATTACAGGATGGTTTGGACGCCTGGAACTGGGTAACAGATCATGCCGCTGAGCTGGGTATTGAGCAGACCAAAATCGGTATGGGTGGTGATAGTGCTGGAGGTAATCTAGCGGCGGTATTATCCATGCAAACTTTCGGAGATCTTTTGGATGGCGATCTAAAGTCGCTGCCAGCCTTTCAGTTTTTGCTCTACCCCTGGGTCGATCTGAGTGGCGAATCTGATTCGATCCAGCGTTTTGGTAAGGGTTTGATACTGACCGAGGAAACCATGACCTTTTTCCGCGATACCTACCTGCCCAAAGAACTGGAAGCGCTGGCGGCCAAGTCTAGCCCAATACTCTGTGAAGATATGAGTTCAACGCCAGACACATTGATTGTGACCGCCGAATACGATGTGTTGAGAGACGAGGGACTGGCCTTTGTCGACAAGTTACAGCAAGCACAGGTAGCTGTATCACATCTTCATTTGCCTGATTGCACACACGGATTTATTTCAACGGGAAAATTTAGCCCAGCAACGCGCAAGCGCTTAAATGAAGTCGCGGCTATGTTGGATAGGTATGCTGCCAGTATCTAATTGTTAAGACATTGGGACTAAGTGTTCCCCAATCTTGGCGAACGATGAGCCATGGTTTGATTGAGGATAATCGTCGACTCTATATCTTCCACCTGGTCTACAGTGGCCAGTTTGTCCTTTAAAAAGGATTCAAAAGTCTGCAGGTTTTTGGTCACTATACGCAGTGCATAATCATGCACGCCGGCCAGAACACAGCACTCCAACACCTCACTAAATTCACCGATCGCTGCTTCAAACGAAGCTGCATTGCTGGAAGTGTTTTTATTCAGTTTAATAAATACAAAAGCCGAGACGCCAATGCCGAGCATGCCGTGATTGAGTCGTGCAGTGTACTGCTCGATCAGGCCACTCTGTTCCAGTTTACGCAGTCGTCTCAGGCAGGGTGTTTGTGAAAGATTAACCAAGGCTGAGAGCTCGGCATTACTGATCCGTGCATTGGCCTGCAGGGCATTGAGGATCTTGATATCGGTGTTGTCTAGGTTGATGTGATCTGTGTGCTGCTTCTTTAGGGGCATAATCAACTCAATAATGAATTATAAAGAGTCTGATTATACATATATTATCTATTTATGAGCGTTATTTGACCGAAAGCGTTAGAGGTCTTTTGTTACTATTTGCCCTTATTACAACGTCCGAATAAACAGGCAAAACAAAACATGACCGAAAAAGCCAAGGCACTTGATGCATGGATCCGTAGCGATTTCAGAGAGATCAATACCGCTCTTGAAGAGTTCTATTTTAGCCAGCCCGATCGACTGCCTGTGCCTGCCATGGGTGAGGCTTTAAAACAGCGCTTAGTGGAAGAGGGCACCGCCCTGATAAGCGACCTGCTCGCCGAAGGCAATACCGACGAAGGCTTTGATAGCGGCTTCGACTTGCTCGGCAATGTGGGGTTTTATATGGCCGCCTGCCGCCGCCATGAAATCACCGAGCCCTCCCGAGAAACTCGCTCGCCATTACAGGAAGCCTCGGCATTGGCGATGCAATTGGGCGCCTCTCTGGGCGTGATCCCACGCTTTGCCTCCAGTCATTTAGAAACTCATAATCGCGCCATCAACGGTGTCTATAAAACCTTTACCGACCTGGACGACGAAAAGTTATTTCTTGATTACAACACGCGCAGTGTCTTTGCCTTTATTCGCGCCTCAGAAGCATTGCGCCAGATACTGCCCCTGGGTGTTTCCCATCCGGTGACCTACGATCTTTTACTCAGTGCCAAACAGTCACTGGAAGAGGTTTACGCTTACAACCAAGAGCTATTTGAAAAGCTCGATGTGGATCGTTTCTTTTACTGCGTCCGACCCTATTACCGCCCTCATCGCGTGGGTCTACACGAATACCGCGGCGCCAATGCGGGGGATTTTTCCGGGATTAATGTGATCGATCTATTGCTCGGTTTGTGTCGCGCCGATGATCCCTATTATTCCCAGCTGTTGGTGGATAAATTTTTGTTTATGCGCCCGGATGATCAGTTGGTGTTGCGGGACTGTATGCGCCGTACCAGCTTGCTGGACAGTTTTTTAGCCACGGCAGATGCTGACAAAGACCAGCCCTGGGTGCAGAAAAACCTTGAGCTGTTTTTACAGGTTTGCCATGCCCACGGTCAGACCGCACTGCAGCATCATGAGCAGCTGGTGAAAAAATTTATTGAACGGCCAGCGGATGAGGGGGCACTGACTGAGACTAAAGGCATTACCGCCAGCGGGCCACCGTTGCCAGTGCTATTAAAAAGCCTGCGTAAACTCTGTGATATGCGCTGTGCGGCAGATGTTGGCGGCGAGTTTCAAACCCGCCATCTGGATATAAAACACCTTGAAGGCATGTTGTTATGAATCAGTTTATTGCCCATAAAGGAATCTATATGCTCAGCCATTCTGTGGGCCTGCCATTGGTGGGCGCAGAGCAAGCGGCGGCCAGTGCCTTTTGGCAGCCATGGCAACGTGGCGATGGAGATATCTGGAATCACTGGTTGGCTGAGATTGCCGCCTTTCGGGAACAGTTGGCTGTGCTGATGAATACGCAGATGGCCAATATTTGCCCCCAGAGCAGTCTCTCCAGTGCGGTATCAAAGATTGTTTATTCATTGCCGCCACGCCGAGAGCGGCCTGTTATTTTATTGAGCGAAGAGGACTTCCCGTCGATTGCCTTTGCGCTGCAAAAAACTGCCAGTTTGGGCTATCAGCTAAAGTTTATTCCCGCCGATACAGATACCTCGGATCTAGCGCACTGGGAGCAGCAGATGACAGCCGATGTGGGGATGGTTCTGGTGACCCATGTGCAGTCCAATAATGGACGTCAGTTGCCGGTGCTGCAGATCACTGAACTGGCACGCCAGAAAGGTATTTTATCTCTGGTGGATGTGGCCCAATCGGCGGGCATTATCCCCATTGATTTGCAGCAGTGGCAGGCAGATTTTGTGGTGGGCTCTTCAGTTAAGTGGATTGGCGGTGGTCCGGGTGCCGCGTTCCTCTGGGTTGATCCAGAGAAAATTGATCAGTGCCAGCCGGGCAATGTGGGCTGGTTCTCCCATGAAAATCCTTTTGAGTTTGATATCCACCACTTTCGCTATGCCTCGGATGCCCTGCGATTTTGGGGTGGCACGCCCTCGGTCTACCCCTATGCTGTGGCGGCCAATAGTCTCGCCCAAATTAATGCCATGGGCGTGGATAAGATTCGAGTAAATAACATTGCCCTTAGCGATCAAATTATTCAGGCTATTCCGGCTTCGGCATTGATTTCACCTCAGGCAGAGGCCCAGCGTGGAGGTACTTTAATTTTGGATTTTGGGCAGCATCAGCAGCAGGTTGTCAATCGCTTAAATGATTCTCAAGTGCACTTTGATACCAGAGCTAAGGGTATTCGACTGTCGCCTCACAGCTGTAATACTGCGGCACAAATCGAGCGCTTAATAAGCTGTTTTTAATTCACATTTTGTAGCCCGGATCGGGCGATAATAGGGTAGTCTAGACCCATAAACTCTCATATATAAGAAGAGCAGATCCCATGAATCAGAACCCTTCTAAACGGGCACCATTAAACCGCCGTCAACTGCTCAAAGGCATGAGTGCCAGCCTAGGGCTCTTGGCCCTCCGCGGCTTTGAAGTGCAGGCCGCAGCGCCATCCCACTTTACTCACGGCGTTGCCAGTGGAGACCCCTTATCTGATCGCGTGATTCTGTGGACGCGCCTGATTCCCGGCAGCGGCGAGCACAGCACTATCGACTGCCAGTGGCAGGTGGCCAAAGATCGCGCCTTTAAGCAGATTGTTAGTACCGGCATGGCCTCAACTAATTCTGAGCGAGACTATACAGTCAAGATTGACGCCGCTGGCCTCAGCCCCAACAGCCCCTATTTTTACCGCTTTTTAGCCGATGACCAGCTGGCCAGCCCCACTGGCAGAACCCGCACATTACCTGTGGGCGACATAGAGCAGATCCGCCTCGGTGTTACCTCCTGCTCTAACTATCCTCAGGGCTATTTTAATGTCTACCGCCATATGGCTGAGACCGATATAGATCTGGTGCTGCACTTGGGTGACTATATCTATGAATATGCTGAAGGTGTCTATTCCAATAAAATAGCCACGGACAAGCTCGGCCGCAAGGTTGAGCCCACTAATGAAATTTTGAGTCTCGAAGACTATCGCATGCGCTATGGTCTCTACCGCACCGACGAAGACTTACAGCTGGTTCATGCCCGTCATCCCTTTATTTGTGTTTGGGATGATCACGAACTGGCCAATGATTCCTGGAAAGATGGCGCTGAAAACCACAGTGCCGATGAAGGGGATTTCCAAGCGCGTATGCGCAGTGCCCGTCAGGCTTACCATGAATGGATGCCGATTCGCACCAGTGCCGTGGGCGATCAGAGCGCTATTTTCCGCAGCTTTAAGCTGGGCAATCTAGCTGATTTAATTATGCTGGATACACGCCTTCACGGTCGCGATCGACCCTTGGATTACGCCAAAGATCTGCCCATGCACTCAGCTTTATTTCAACTGTCAGCCTCAGGGCAGGGCAGCTTGATCAGTGAGGAGGTTTTTGCTCAGCTAAGTGAAAGCCTGCCAGCGGATCAGCTTGTGCGCATCACCATGCCCTTTGATTTCACCTCGGGAACGCCAACCCCCGTGAATGACTATGCAACTATTAAAGACCTCACTACCGAGACCTTGCCGCAGGGTTGGTATTACCTGCCGGACAGTCGGCGCTTTAAACAGCAGGCCCTGGTTGAGCCCAGCAGGACGATTCTCGGAGCCGATCAAGAGCAGTGGCTCGACAGCGAATTAAAGGCCAGCAAGCAGCGCGGCGCCACCTGGCAGGTTATTGGCCAACAGGTCTTAATGGGTAAGTTACAACTCCCAGTGTTAACTGATGAGCAGCTTAAAATTGATCAGGCCGAACCTTATGTTCGTGAAATAATGGAGATGATGAAGGTGCTGGCGCCGGCTGAAATGCCGTTTAATCTCGATGCCTGGGATGGTTACGCCGTTTGCCGAGATCGCGTGTTTAGCAGTTTTGCCGAGCATGGCACCAACCCAGTGGTATTGGCGGGTGATACGCACAACGCCTGGGCCTTCAATCTTGCGGACAGCAGTGGCCAGGCCATGGGCGTTGAAGTTGGTACCCCTGGAGTCAGCAGTCCTGGGCTAGAGACCTATCTGCCCACAGACCCAGCTGAACTGGGCAAGGCAATACAGGATGCCAGTGTTGAGCTATTTGCCGTAGACACAGCCCGGCGCGGCTGGTCAGAGATGACATTGACCCCAGAAGCCATGACCAATCAATGGCATTTTGTCAGCACAGTGTTGGATCGGGATTTCAGTGTCGAGCGCGGGGAGATGCAGTACTGTAAAGCCGGTAATAAGCGCTTTTCATAAGCGCATTTCATAAGTGCTTCTTATAAGCGCCTTTAGCTCCCTTTTACGGGAAAAACCGCTACAATCCCGACATGGCATTTGACCCCCCAACATTTCTCAAATCATTGACCCAGCGGCCGGGCATCTATCAGATGTTCAATGCCGAGGGGGAAATACTCTATGTGGGTAAAGCCAAGAACCTCAAGAACCGAGTTAGCAGTTATTTCCGCAAGACCGGCCTAAGCCCAAAAACCGCGGCTCTGGTCAAGCGCATCGAACAGATCGATGTGACAGTTACCGAGACTGAAACCGAAGCTCTGATCCTCGAGCACAATCTGATTAAGCAGCGTCGTCCGCCGTTTAATATTTTGATGCGCGACGACAAAAGTTACCCCTATATTCTGCTCACCGACAAAGATAAATGGCCACGTTTAGCCTTTCATCGCGGCGCAAAAAAAGCCAAGGGCACTTACTTTGGCCCGTTTCCCAGCGTCTATGCAGTCCGCGAAACCATGAGTTTCCTGCAGAAGACCTTTAAGGTGCGCCAGTGCGAAGACAGTTTCTTTAGCAACCGCTCGCGCCCCTGCCTGCAATATCAAATTAAACGCTGCACCGCACCCTGTGTGGAATTTGTGAGTCCTGAAGACTATGCCGCAGATGTGAATGTCACGCGCCTCTACCTGGACGGCAAGGGCGATAAAATCCTCAAGCAGCTAGAGGTAGATATGGTCAAAGCCGCCGAGGCTTTAGCTTTTGAAAAGGCCGCCGAGACTCGCGACCAGATTGCTGCACTGCGACAGATCCAAACTCAACAGGTAATCGAAAAGGGTAAGGGCACCATTGATGTAGTGGCCGGCGCCATCAGTAACGGCCAAGCCTGTGTGCATATGCTCTATATTCGTCAAGGGCGTATTCTTGGCAGCCGTAGTTATTACCCGAAAGCGCCACTGGCCCAGACCGTCGGCGAACTCTTAGATGATTTTCTGCCGCTGCTCTATTTGGCTGGCGGTGGACGTCCAGATCTGCCCAAAGAAATTTTGCTTAACGCTGAAATCGATAGCGCCGAGACCCTTACCGATGCCCTAGTGCAGCAAGTCCAGCGTAAGCTTGAAATTCGTCACTCAGTACGGGGCTTTCGCGCCAAGTGGATCGAGTTGGCCGAGCGCACCGCCGAACAAAATCTCGCAGGCAAGCTGGCCTCAAAACAAAGCCAAGAAAAACGCATGGAATCATTGCGCGAAACTCTTGAACTGGAGAGCCTGCCCGAGCGCATTGAATGTTTTGATATCAGCCACAGCAGCGGTGAGGCAGTGGTTGCCTCCTGCGTGGTCTTCGACGGCAGTGGCGCAGTGAAAAGCGACTATCGCCGCTTTAATATTGAAGGTATTACCGGTGGCGATGACTATGCCGCTATGGAACAGGCTATTAGAAGACGCTACACCCGATTGATGAAAGGCGAGGGCAAGTTACCCGAGATCCTGCTGATTGACGGCGGTAAAGGTCAGATTGGTATAGCCAAAGAAGTACTCGCCGATCTGGGCGTAGTGGGTGTAATGATTTTAGGGGTAGCCAAAGGCACCACGCGCAAAGCCGGCTTTGAAACCCTGATCCTGGCAGACCAGAACAACCGTGTAATCGCCCGGCCTCAGCAGGCCGCGCTGCATCTGATTCAGCAGATCCGCGATGAAGCCCACCGCTTTGCCATCACCGGACACAAGGCGCGTCGCGATAAAAAACGTCGTACTTCACCACTTGAGGGCATTCCTGGAGTGGGTCCAACTCGGCGCCGGGATATCCTCAAACACTTCGGTGGTATCCGCGAAGTACAAAAAGCCAGCGTCGCTGATTTGATGAAAGTACCCAATATCAGCAAAAAGGTTGCTGATGAGATTTACAGCGCACTGTACAATGACTGACTTTTAGATTCGCCGTACGATCAAGACGATCGAGACGATCAATACGCGAACCCATTATCGCCAACAGAAGACAATTACATGTGGAATCTGCCTAACATACTGACCCTGCTGCGCATTGGCTTAATACCAGTGTTCATCGCTATCTACTATACCTCATGGGAGTGGCACAACCTGATCGCCGCCGCCGTGTTTGGTGTGGCAGCAGCGACCGACTGGGTAGATGGGTATATGGCACGCAAATACGATCAGGTCACGCCCTTTGGTGCTTTCCTTGATCCGGTTGCCGACAAGCTGATTGTGGTAGCCGCCATGGTGATGCTGCTTGAAGTACACTCAAGTCCTTGGTTTTCGGTGGCCTCGATAATTATTATCGGCCGAGAAATCGTAATCTCCGCACTGCGCGAGTGGATGGCCGAGATGGGTTATAGCGGCACCGTAGCCGTAGCCATGATCGGCAAAGTGAAGACCTGGGTACAGATGGTCGCCATTGCCGTGCTGCTGGCCGCCAAGCCAGAAAATGAACTGCTTACCAATCTCGGATTTATCGCCATTTATATCGCCGCAGCGCTAACCCTCTGGTCAATGATCCACTATCTGCGCGCCGCTTGGCCGCAATTGAGTGGCACAACGACAAGTAAGTGAGATCAGGGCGATAATCAGTTGATTTATTGCTGGTAATGCCTAGAATAGCGGCCTCTTAAAGGGTACTGAGTTCAGCACTGTTTAAGTTTGAAGTTGAAATGTTTTTATAGGCGCCGTAGCAAAGTGGTAATGCAGTGGACTGCAACTCCGCGATCGTCGGTTCGATTCCGACCGGCGCCTCCATTTCTCCACTTGATATCAATTAGCCTAGCTAATGCCAATAGTTCCCCCAAACCCCCAGTACTTCTGCTAAAATCTCGCTCAAATCCATAATTACAATAATAAGCAGAGAATATCCCCATGGCAGAAATCACATTAGTCGGCTGGTTCCACACAATACTGGGCATCCTGTCCATCGGTTCAGTCATCTACACCATCGCAAAACACAAAATCATTAAATCGACTACCAAATCCGGCCAGGTCTACTTGATAGCGACCTTAATAACCGCCATCTCCGCACTAACCATCTTCCAAAATGGCGGCTTTAATATTGCTCATTTGCTGGCGGTCGCCACATTACTAGCCGTAGTTGTAGGCTGGCTCGCTGAGAAAAAACGAATTGTCGGCGGACTATCCCCATATCTTCAGGCAGCTAGCTACTCAGCCACCTTCCTATTCCATATGATCCCAGCGATCACCGATGGTTTGAGACGCTTGCCGGTCAACGATCCAGTGGTAACTGATGTTGCAGACCCCTTGCTGCTAGGCTTTTATATGGCATTTGCGGCCACCTACGTGGTAGGAGTAATTGTTCAAGCAATCTGGCTGCGCAGGTCCAACGCCAGCGCTTAAAAGTTGGGGCGTAAAAAAGCCCCAAAAAGCGCATGATTGTTTCCCATTTGAGATTTTGATCAGGTATAATTTCGGCCGCTCAAGCAGCGGCGGTCGATTGTTTGGTTTGAGTAGAAAGCCCACCTAGTTACACTCCCGGGTGGCGAAATTGGTAGACGATGAGCAGGATGCTCGAGTGTCGCGTTAGGCAGGACGCCGGTAGCGACCGCAAGACCAGTCTGAAAGACTGGCAGAATTATCAGCCAGCAAAGATGTTTGAAAGCCCACCTAGTTACATGCCCGGGTGGCGAAATTGGTAGACGATGAGCAGGATGCTCGAGTGTCGCGTTAGGCAGGACGCCGGTAGCGACCGCAAGACCAGTCTGAAAGACTGGCAGAATTATCAGCCAGCAAAGATGTTTGAAAGCCCACCTAGTTACATGCCCGGGTGGCGAAATTGGTAGACGCAAGGGACTTAAAATCCCTCGGTGGCAACACCGTGTCGGTTCAAGTCCGACCCCGGGCACCATTATAAATCAATGACTTAGCATAAATCCGTTGACTCTATATCCAGTCAGCCCTACTGTTGGGCTACTTATGGACTACCTTCGGTGCAAAAATGTTTATTTCAGATAGTCAGCTCAAGGGTTTATATCAGCGCGAACGAGTCACTGGCAACAAATGGGTTGTTAAGGCAAAGCAGCGCGGCATTAATAAACCAGTCACCGTTACTCTCGGGCGTGTAGATGTAATCTCAGTCAGAGAAGCCCGAAGGTTGGCCAGAGACAAGCTAGCATTACTTGCCGAAGGTGTTAATCCAAATACTCAATCAAAGTTATTCAGAGATACTGACGCGCAGCTTGGAGTGACACTTAGTGACGCCATAGATGCTTATCTGGCTCTTCGTGAATTAAAACCCTCCACGATAAAATCCTACCGCCAAGTCTTGGGTAGGTCTTTTAAAGATTGGTTTAGTCTTCAGTTAAGGCAAATATCTAGACAGGATATCGTCAATCGATATGTGGACATCCAGAGTGGAATTGCGAAGAGGCAGCTCCAGCCTGAAAAGGCTAATCCAAGAGGGTTAGCTGATGCACAGAAAGCCATGCGATATCTGTCAGCAATTATGAACAGCTACTCTAACGATACGGTCAACGGTAAGCGGCTGCTACCTGATGGTAACCCTGTACTCGTTCTTAAAGATAAGCGTGCGAGAGTGCGACTCAAAGCGCGTGACCGATTTCTTAACGAAGAAGAGAGAAGACTGATCTTTGACGAGCTTACTACAGCCTCGCATTATGATTACAAAGGCAAATTGAGCGCGGATGAAGCTGACTTCGTATATTTTCTCATAGTGACTGGGTTGCGCTTAGAAGAGGTAAAAACCCTTCGATGGAGCAATGTTACAGCCACTACATATACGGTAACCGACACTAAGAATGGGGTTGACCATACGCTGCCGATCACTGAAAGTATTGCAAGATTACTGGCCCGTAATAGGTCTGATTCTGAGTGGGTCTTTCCCGGAAAAGGGGGCAGCTATTCTTCAATGTCCTCTGTGGTTAAGAGGTTAGTAGCATCGACTGGCATCAATTTCACGGCGCATGACTTAAGGAGAACTGCAGCAACCATAGCCTCGGAGCATGGGTTTAGTCGGGATCAGATAGGGCTGCTCTTAAATCACGCTGTTAGCAATGTAACAGATGGATACATACAAAAAACGACAAAAGCAATCCTGCCTATCCTTGAGGCTCTTGAGTCAAGTATTTTGGGTCGGTGACAAACCACTAAAATAGGAAGAGTGAGAGTCCAAACAGGTACGATATACACCCTATTTAACCACTCCTCAGTCTACACCGCCAACCCTACTCCATAGCACCCGGTAGCACGCACCATATCGCCTTGAGAAGCTCGTTATTACTGGGTTTATAGAGCTGATAGGAAGGCTGAGAAGAGCCCTAGAACGGCCTATATTGCGCTCTGGGCGGGTCTGTATTTGGCCTTTCTTTACTGACTTTTATCTGCCAAATTATTATATTCGCCGCGTGGGCTCTTGGTAACTTGTGTGCTTCAATAGCACCATGAATACAGAAGACAAGAAAGCCCACTACATCAAATATCACCACGTTTCAGACGATCCTGCTCTGATTGAAAAGGCTCAGTCGCTGACTGATTCCGAAGCCAATGACTGAAATTAACCCACACCACTCCAGACCACTAGACGTTCATCGCTGGTCTAGCCATCCAGAAGCGGCAAAGCTGCGTGACACAGTTTGGAATCAATATTTTGTAGAAGCCTTTCCAGAAGGTGGCAAAGGCAACAAAGCCAAGTCAGAACCCAAGAAGCAATTTAAAGTACTGCTGCTAGACCTTTACGTAGCGTGGTTAGACGACCCAGAGTTGTCTGTTGGGTTAGGGATGACCAAATCTGCCTATAGAGAAAACCCTAGATATAACGCCTTATTCATCTCAGCCAAAATGATTGATGTTGTTAATCAGGCTTATGAAGCAGGTCTATTAGATAAGAAAACAGGTACAGAGAGTTCAGGCCAAACAACCCGTATAAGAGCCTCAGCCAAACTAGCAGCAATCTTTAACGAAACTGATCTAACGCTATTTGATCTGACGGAAGAACAGCCTAACCAAGAAGTGATCGTCCTTAGCAACTATGACTACATCAACGACAAGAAGAAGCGTATTCAGGTTGATTACCAAGACACAGACTTTGAACCTATAGAGTCAATGAGACAGCAGCTTCAAGAATACAACACTTTGTTATGGCGAACCTTTATCGATATTCCAACGAGAGAAGAGCCAGTTTTAGAACAACCCTACTGGGACAAGAAAGCTGGTGAAATCAAGGTTAGGAGAGTCAAACTCTCTCAAGATAACAAGTTCGTGAGAAGGATCTTCTACAGGGCTGATTGGAATCTAGGCGGTAGGTTCCATGGAGGTTGGTGGCAAAGTATCAAGGAAGACTGGCGGAAGCCAATACACATCAATGACGAAGCTACTATTGAACAAGACTACTCAGGGCTTCACATCAATCTTCTCTATGGTCTTCAAGGGTTAGAGCCACAAAGAGATCCGTACACATTGGACAATCTATTAGACTTCACAGACGCAGAACAAAGGAAGATTGTTAAAGGCTTAGCACTCATGGGCATAAATGCTAAAAGTCCTAAAGCAGCCTTTTCAGCCTTCAGACAAGACCAACAGACAGGCAGTGTTGAGAAGTCGCTAAAGGACAAACAACTAGAACTACTACTCGAAGCTTTTAAAGAGAAGCACCCGGCAATAGCAGACTCTATATGCACAGACAAAGGCGTAGAGTTAATGAAAGTGGATGGCAGAATCACTGCTAGAGTTATCAACCATTTCACCAAGAAGAACATACCAGTATTAACAGTTCATGATTCTTATATCACTCAAGAGCACCACTCTGGTGAGTTGAGAAGAGTAATGAACGACGCTGTAGCGGAAGAGCTAAATAGCTTCAAGATTAATGTGGATCAAGAAGGTGTAGGAAGTGATCAAATACAAGCCTTTAAGAACATGGATAGAGCTAATACTTTGGACTACAGCTATGAGGCTATTCCAAGCTATAAAAGAACAGAAGGTTATAACAAGAGACTTAAGCGACACAACGAATGGCTTCTAACAAAGAACAACTACTAGGAGCTCATCAATTAGAGGCTATACAGGAAGACTAAGAACAAAGGTCAGTATAGTTACCCTGCGGGGCTAGACCCTAAAAGACTAGCAGTAGGTGTACGCTATAGCAGCCTCAAGTGTGAAGGTTGAACTAGCACCTCTTACATTACCAGTACCTAATTAGAATCAACAGAGGAACAACCAACATGAAGACAGTCTTGGTAATTGCAGTCACAGTCCTTTGCCTTTCATCTTGTAGTGACGGACAATGGTCTTGCCAAACAAGTGGAAAAGCTATGTACTCAGTTAGTTCATCTGGTGCGTTAGGAAGCACTGATAAAGGCTGTTCATGTTCAGAAATCAGAGCATTTGAGCTTCGCACCTTTGGGGAAGTTGATGAAGCTGCACTCAAGAGCGACTTTGGGTGTTACTGAGTTACCTGAAATTTATAGGAAATGGGCAGGCGAGGAAAGGTCTATTGAATACGGTTAAAAGTGTTCGCAGTTTGCTGATATGGAAGTGATGCCTAAAAATCAGTATCACTAGCGTTTTTGACGCTATGAATCGCTGTTCTCAGGGGCCCGAAGTGGGACCTGCTTTAATGGAGTAGTTATTTTTTCTTATAGGGCGGCAGCGTGAATGGCACCATCTACAGGCAGTATCGTTGCGTTAACAAATGAGCCCGCTTCACTGGCCA
>Ga0302131_1000174_pt1 | contig 38758 bp, 38 predicted proteins | sample CB9_20m_MG_FD_203105 | JGI IMG/M metagenome (GOLD analysis project Ga0302131, IMG submission 203105) | Marine microbial communities from Western Arctic Ocean, Canada - CB9_20m | ecosystem: Environmental > Aquatic > Marine > Oceanic | place: Canada: Western Arctic Ocean | collected 2017-09-19
CTCATGTTTCTGAGTTGGATGCTTCTGTAAACATATTAGAAACCATTATCACAGACATTAGTCATTCTTCCGGAACTACCACTATTCTAAACGACTTGGATGTGAGTGGCGATGTAACAGTTGACGGATCATTGAACATTGGCGGTATAGGAGACGTGGAAAGTAAATTTGGTCTTCTGGATACATCTGTGAATCTGCTGGAAACTCATGTTTCTGAGTTGGATGCTTCTGTAAACATATTAGAAACCATTATCACAGACATTAGTCATTCTTCCGGAACTACCACTATTCTAAACGACTTGGATGTGAGTGGCGGTTTAGATGTGAGTGGCGATGTAACAGTTGACGGTTCATTGAACATTGGCGGTATAGGAGACGTGGAAAGTAAATTTGGTCTTCTGGATGCTTCTGTGAATCTGTTGGAAACTCATGTTTCTGAGTTGGATGCTTCTGTAAACATATTAGAAACCATTATCACAGACATTAGTCATTCTTCCGGAACTACCACTATTCTAAACGACTTGGATGTGAGTGGCGATGTAACAGTTGACGGTTCATTGAACATTGGCGGTATAGGAGACGTGGAAAGTAAATTTGGTCTTCTGGATACATCTGTTAACAGTTTGGAAACCATTACCACCGACATCAGATTTAACTCTAATTACAATTTAACTCTAATGAGAAATTGCGATACTTCATCTGAGTTCCAATCTTTGTTCGGCGTTAGTTTTTCTGATTATGCTGGTACTTTCTTGGAAATAACGGAAACTGCTGGCACCGCGGACTCAAGCGGCGCTAGCACGAATTTCACGTTGACTACATACACAGACGACGATGGCACCGGCGGCGGCGCAGGTACATTTATTATAAAATACAAAATTGAAGACTATCCGAATGATTCGTCATCGGCTATCCTATATGAAATCGGTGGGTCGGTGGTAGGACTTGTAATTGGATTTTCAAATAAACATACACTAGTTATTTACGGAGGCCAAGGTTCAGGCGGCGACGATGAAACCAGTAAACTTTTTGAATACGACATTACAGGATACGAAGATCAAACCAATATAATTGGTTTTGATGTATCATTCGTTAGTTCTGAGGTAGCAGATTTTAAACTATATTTTAATAATGCGCTAGTTGATCAAAAAACATCCCATGATCTGGAACACACTTTTTTATTTGGGACCGACGTGGCGGGTTTTGGGAAGTACCAGGGCACCTATAATATGTTGTTTGAAGACGACGAAGCAAATATCGTCGATATATCATTAGCAGTAGGTAGTTTTGTAGGACTTATTACAAACGGAGAATATATAGATCATGATTTTTATGGTGGCATCACAATTTTAAACGGCTTGGATGTGAGTGGCTATGTAACAGTTGACGGTTCGTTGAACATTGGCGGTATAGGAGACGTGGAAAGTAAATTTGGTCTTTTGGATGCTTCTGTGAATCTGTTGGAAACTCATGTTTCTGAGTTGGATGCTTCTGTAAACATATTAGAAACCATTATCACAGACATTAGTCATTCTTCCGGAACTACCACTATTCTAAACGACTTGGATGTGAGTGGCGATTTCACGGTGGATGGGAACATTTACTTCACAGGGTCTCTTTATAAAGGTGATACAGAATATCCTAGTGAAAGTGATGTAATCGCAAGCAATGCTCTTTCTGATACATACTTGGAACTTTCTACTGACGACCAAGATATGAATGACGCTTTGTACAATTATACTTGGGGTGGTGGTGGTGATGGGAATTATTTAGAAGACGGAACCACTACACAAGATTTTGTATGTATTAGAGCAGGCTATTACAATTTGAGTGTTATTCTACATTGTACGGATGGTAGCGCGAATGACCGTTCAATGTGTTATGGATATGTATCAGTTTTAAAAAGCGATAGCGACAATGAAGAGTTAAAACGTTCCTATTTGGGTTCTAGTTATTATCGCGACGATGCGTTCACCACCCCCGTAGATGATATGATTATTGCTGGAGGCGCGCTGATATATTTAAATTCTGGTAATATATTTACTATAGTAACAGAAAGAGTGTACAGTCAAGATGAGGGAGATTCTATTTTGGCAGATAAATCAGAAAGTAGGCTATACTGTGAATATGTAGGATCAATTCTCGCAATGGCGGACATTTCTTTAAATGGGGACGCCTACATAGGTTCAAATTTGAATGTGGGGGGGGTAGTCAGTATTAGTGGCGATGTAACAGTTGACGGTTCGTTGAACATTGGTATGCAAACAGATGTGGCAAGTAAATTTGGTCTTTTGGATGCTTCGTTGAGTCTGTTGGAAACCAACATGACAAACGTGACAAGCACCAACACCACCGACATCAGTTATTCTTCCGGAACCACCACCATTCTAAATAACTTGGATGTGAGTGGTGGTTTAGATGTGAGTGGCGATGTAACAGTTGACGGCTCGTTGAACATTGGCGGTATAGGAGACGTAGAAACTTCCATATATGAACTGGATAATTCAATGAATAGCGTTGAGGACAAGATAACCAATATATCATATTCTTCGGATTTAAAGACTGTATTCGATAATGATATTTCTGTGAACGGTGCCGCCAATATTAGTTCGGATTTGACTGTGGGGGGGAGTGCTGATATTACAGGAAATTTGATGGTTGAGGGTCAATTTAGTATAAATGCTAGTAATAAAGATGACAACTTTACAGATAAATTGTATATTGTGAATTATCATGACCTGATAAAAAATGATGGGGACGAATCCACCGAAGGTAAAAACTGGCCAAGTTGGGTAATTGCCCCTGGTTATGTGGATTTAAGTTACGCAGTGGATAACCCAAATTCGTTTGATACCTCAGTAAACGCGCACAATAATTCAAGACTTTTTATAGGTGGATGGGACGATGGCAATGATGATCATGATATTCAAACGGGTTTACTTGGATTTGTTGCTAAAACACATACGTTCAGGAGCAATAAAAAAACCGTATTTGAAGTAAAAGATAGTAAAGCCTTCGTTGATGTTAGTTTCGGTATCGGTACATCAAGTCCAACATGCGCATTAGACGTAGATGGCGCCGCCTACATTAGTTCAGATTTGACGGTGGGGGGCGAGTTGACGGTGGTGGACCAGACCACCATCGGGGCCGCCACCAATGTGAGAGTGCTGGCGGGCGCCGGTGGATTAGATGGAACGGGCGGGGCACAGGGTACCGTGGAGTCTAGTGGGACCTTGGCGTCGGACAGCGGTGAGTTTCTTGAATACTACGCGTTTAACGGCCGTCTACCAAGTGCGACCGAATGTTGGTATTCGGGCTCGGTTAGTGATTTTAGCAATCAAGATATATATCTAATGTTCACATTTCCATACGATGTGTATGTTACTAGTTACAAAATATGGCCGCGCGTAAGTACGAACACACCCAATCCAGCAGAATGGACGTTGATGGGTTCAACCGCCGCAGACAAGGATAATTTTAAAGATATGGCATCGGAAAATGGGGTTGCAGGTGCGTATGGTTATACTGCAGATGATGTAAATGATGTAGAGACTGAAGAATATTATGTGACAGCCGAACCAACCGCTTATAGAAGTATTAAGCTTCATATTACAGGTTCAAACCTAGATAATTATGTAGGCATAGGCGAACTCGGCTTGTACGGGTACACCGCCACACTAGATGTCATTGGAGACGCCCACGTTTCTACGGATTTGGCGGTGGGAGGCAGCGCCTATATTGCGTCGGGTTTGACGGTGGTGGACCAGACCACCATCGGGGCCGCCACCAATGTGAGAGTGCTGGCGGGCGCTGGTGGATTAAACGGAACCGGCGGGGCACAGGGAACGGCCGCCGCCTCTTCGGAATTACACTCTATGTATAATGCGTTTAACAACACTCTAGTTGATGGCGACGATTGTTGGCACTCTGATAGCGGCGACGCCGTCACATACATATCGTTTGAGTTTCCATACAATGTAACTGTCACGAAATATAGAATATGGCCACGTAATGACTCTACTTCAATCAACCCATCAGCATGGTTATTTCAATATTCAACCGTTGATAACCCAGACGAATCTGAATGGACGACATTAGAAACAGTATCTGGTGCAACCGGTATGAATAGTTCAGATAGCGAATGGGACGCAGATAATATTGATGACGCAAGTGCCATGAACTACTGTCAAGAATATGAAGTTTCAACAACCAATTACGCTACTAGACACATTAGGTTGAATATTACAGGATCGCATTATTCTGGGGGTCATGTAGCAATCGGCGAACTCGGCTTGTACGGGTACACCGCCACGCTAGATGTGATTGGAGACGCCCACGTCACTACGGATTTGGCGGTGGGAGGCAGCGCCTATATTGCGTCGGGTTTGACGGTGGTGGACCAGACCACCATCGGGGCCGCCACCAATGTGAGAGTGCTGGCGGGCGCCGGTGGATTAAACGGAACCGGCGGGGCACAGGGAACGGCCGCCGCCTCTTCGGAATTCCACTCTATGTATAATGCGTTTAACAACACTCTAGTTGATGGCGACGATTGTTGGCACTCTGATAGCGGCGACGCCGTCACATACATATCGTTCGAGTTTCCATACAATGTAACTGTCACGAAATATAGAATATGGCCACGTAATCACTCTACTTCAATCAACCCATCAGCATGGTTATTTCAATATTCAACCGTTGATAACCCAGACGAATCTGACGAATCTGATTGGACGACATTAGAAACAGTATCTGGTGCCACCGGTATGAATAGTTCAGATAGCGAATGGGACGCAGATAATATTGATGACGCAAGTGCCATGAACTACTGTCAAGAATATGAAGTTTCAACAACCAATTACGCTACTAGACACATTAGGTTGAATATTACAGGATCGCATTATTCTGGGGGTCATGTAGCAATCGGCGAGCTCGGTCTGTACGGGTACGCCGCCACGCTAGATGTGATTGGAGACGCCCACGTCACTACGGATTTGGCGGTGGGAGGCAGCGCCTATATTGCGTCGGGTTTGACGGTGGGGGGGACACTAGACGTAAGTGGCGACGCCAATATTAGTTCAGATTTGAGTGTGGGGGGTGAGTGGACCGAGGGTGTGGACGGGACGGGAGCTAGACTTATACTAGATCAAGCATATAACTCGGATGGCCCAAACAAGATTGTGCTCGCCTCCTTTGCGGGGGGGTCCGATGATGCTTATGGATTTGGTGTACTATCCGGTAACACTTTATCATATAATTCAGCCTCCAATCACATTTTCTATTCAGGGAGCAAGGAACGATCCACTGGCACACAAACATTTAAAATAGATGGAAACGGTAATTGTACTACTACAGGCAATTTGACGGTGGGGGGGTCTTTACAAATGAATGGGAATATATATAGAACTAGCGATTACTTAATAGGACGAAGCAGTACGTCGACTGTCACTACCACGAAATGTGAATCTTATATTAATTTTGACTCGAATCTTTCTCTTGCTGGAGGTAGTGTCGATATTAAGTACAGTAGCGGCTCGTCGGCTGTGGGCACCACCGGCCTCACAGTGTCTAGTAGCGGGACTGATATTACAGACAATTTGACGGTGGGTGGGTCGATAATTGTCGGGGATGGTAATGTAGGCATCGGTATAACTGGACCGACATACCCGCTTCATATAAATAGTACAGTAGATAACTCTGTTGATTTGTATATGATAGGTAATACCGCCGATGATGACGGTGATTACGATGGCAGTTTGAATAAGGGACAAGACAGAGAAGACAGCAGCATATACAGCGGCAGCAGCAGAGCGGGGGAGAGTGTGGTTTTCTGGTATAAAGATAATACGATCCAAGACTTAGATGAGGGCAATGACGGTGGAATGATATGGCGATGGAATGATAGCACCACCATTCCTATAAGCGTCTACGCTACTGGCGCATTCGTTTCGGGACAAACATTTGCTACCACTTCAGACAGACGCATCAAAACAAACATTGTAGACATAAGTGACGACGAAGCATTAGTTCAGTTTAGAAAACTCCAGCCAAAAAAATATAACTATATTGACTTCAAGAAAAAAACAACCCAACAAGTTTATGGTTTCATTGCACAAGAAATTGCGCAAGAAATACCAAACTCTACAACTCAAACAAGCGATTTCATACCAGACTTGTATTGCTATGGTGAAGTAGATGTGTGCAATAATACAATCAAATTATTGCAAAAATCAATAATAATTGATTCAAGCAATCAAAACATAGTAATCCAAGACGCTTCATTAAACATTGACTTGAGTTTAAATGATACATTAAAATGTTGCGATGCTTATAATGACGAATTTGAAATAGAGATTAGTAATATTGAAATAGTTGAGAATATTGAAACACTTGATACCGAGTATATTCTAACAATAGACGCAAGTAATATTGAACTGAGTAAACATTCATATTATAATATTGGAGATCCTTCTGGAAATATTTTGCACAATAACTTGGTTTTCGTGTATGGTAAAAAAGTTGACGACCTCCATCACGTGAAAAAGGATTCAATATGGACAGTCGCCGCTGCCGCATTACAAGAGGTAGACAGGCAACAACAATCAGATAAAGTTCGTATATCAGAATTGGAAACCGAAGTTGTCACTCTTGAAACCGAAGTTACCACATTAAAAAATCAAGTTTCTACATTTGAATCTCAAATAACGGAATTACTAGCTCGTGTTTCGTCGTTGGAAACTAATAATTCTACAACTACCGATGGTTCATAAAATGTTGTAAAATAATATTTTTCAAAACCATATACACAATAATATTTGACACCGAGATCGGCAATGTTTTCAATCTGTCTTTTTCTTTTGATAAAGACAAGTTGAGTAATTCATAAAAGACAATATAGAAATAAGACGCAATATCATCGTTCGTCAAGTGGTAAAACTTCAAGTAATACAAAATGTCGTTAGAAATGTCGTCTTTTACGATAGAATATAAATTGTTCAAAATCAGGCTTTTGTCGCTTTTCACATCATTGTAATTATGTTTCACGAACAACTTAACCCTGACCCGAATATTTTTACAGATTTTGCCACGATGGTGGTGATTGTTTTCTATCGGAAATGATTCGCATACTTGTCCTGCCAGCCCGCCACCCAAATACAGGTACCCGCAAAACCACAACACAACCCATTTCTGGGTTTTATAACACGGAAGAATCTTCATAATAAAGGTAAGAAACCTTGTCTTTATTATGATGTTTTAATTGGGTTGTTCGTTTCAGTTTACTACAAAAGTTTATTTCAATTTTTTGTGTAATCTTAATCAATAATGGTTAAAGACTAATTCTTATATTACTACAGTATATCCATTATAAAACACGACGATGATGCCGCAACAAACACGACAACTAAAGCAACCAACGCAAAAAGGGCAACCACAGACGCAAACTCCATTTGTCTTGACCAACAAAAAGTGTATTGAATTTTACAGCAAGAATTCGCATATTGATTTCAATAACGTCAATGAAATGTTCATTGATTTGTTTCAAAAACTCACTTCGTCGGGTGGCAGCATTTTTCGCATTGACGAAATGAAAAATGCGCTCTCACAACTGGACAAGAAGCTCAGCGTTCTTGACAATAATATTACTCAGAACAATACCATGATCAAGATGACGCATGATAACTTGAACAACAACAAGGAGTTTTACATACAACAAATCAAATCCATTATTCAAGAAAAAGAGAATGACCCCACAATTTTAAAACTGATTCGCGAAGCAAACGAAACGTGGACGCAAAAATCAATCATGACCATCACCGAACTCATCCCCAAGGTGAACGGTTCATTTTCGCAGGACATTTCCAAAACAATTCAAGAGCAGCAACAAAAATTGCTGGACGAATCCAATACCAAATTTCAATCATTTTTGAATGATAGTCAACAATCTTCGCAACCCGAAATACTGGAAAAGTTGATCCAAGATAATTACGAAACCATTTCCAACAAGTTACTCAACACGTTTCAGCCATTTTTCAATCAAGAATCAAGTTTTCATCAAAACAATGTGGAATTGCGAACCTTTTTAGATAAGCAAAACAACTCAACCTTGAAAGGAAAGGTCAGCGAAGAGAAGCTGGAACATTGTCTGAACCAGGCGTTCCCCTGCGGCTCCATTGTGGACAAGAGTGGCGAGCCTAAGAGTTGCGACTATTTGCTGGAGCGCACTGAAAATGGTGCGATAATGTTTGAGAACAAAGATTATGCGAATAATGTGCCGAACGATGAAGTGAAGAAATTTATTCGCGATATTGAGTATCAGAAAAAGGACGGCATTATGCTGTCCCAGCACAGCGGAATTGCCAACAAAGAAAACTATCAGATAGATGTGCACGATGGGCAAATCATGGTATTTGTTCACTGTGTAAAATATGACGAAAGCAAGATTCGTGTGGCGGTGAATCTGGTTGACCACTTGCGCCAAGTTTTGGACAAGTATAAGAATGAAAAAGAGGAATTGGTTTTCTCGAAGGATGATATGAGCGCGATCAACAAAGAATATTTAGCATTTATTGACCAGCGGAATGGATTAATTGAGAACTACAAGAAGACTTACAAAGACCACTTGAAGCAATTGGAGAGCTTTGAAATGCCATCGCTGATTAAATTGTTGGATTCAATATTCACAAATGTGGAACAATTAACGTACACTTGTCAATATTGTAAAACCTATGTTGCTAAAAATAAGCGGGCATTAACAACACATCAAAATAAATGTAAGAAAAGTATTGTCAATTTAGATGCTCAAGAACTCTCAAATATCTAATTCCATCATGCCGCGAATAATGAGCATAAATACGAGAGCATGAAGGAGAAGACCTACTATGGTTGGACAACCAGCCGACGACGAGACGGCAACCACCGAGCCAAATAGGCTGTTCATGAGCATGTAAGTGTATGGACTTGAAATGAGAAGAAAGACGATTGCTGAATATAGCGAATATTTCCATTTGTCTTCAGAACCATAGTCTTCTTCATCGTCGTCATATTCGTCGTCGTCATATTCGTCGTCGTCATATTCACTTTCGTTTTTGTCTTTACAGCAATCATTTTCGCAATTTTCGTCGCAAACTTTCTCCTCCATTGATTGATTCATCGTCATTGGTTGGTTCATCGCTGGTTGATTCATCATCATATGCTGGTTCATTATTATTTTATATAATATACTTTTTTTTTATTTTAGCAAATTTATTCTGTTTTGTCTTTATTAGTATTTTCTTGGGGTACGTTTTCATTGCTTTTCTCTTTGATTGATTTCTGGTATTTTTCTAATTGTGGTAACGATAAATAACCCAAGGTAGTTGCCACAGATAAAAATAAAATTGTAAATTTGTTATATTTTAGTGAGTTAATTAAAAAAATATTGTATGATTTTAAAAAATCATTCATTCGTATAACTATTTACTACTATAATATATTAATTTTTAAATTATTTAGAAATGGTTATAATATATAAATAATATATATTACTTTCAATATGCCAACCCTAAAAGCGGAGTTTTCAGGTGGTGGTGATGGTGCTGATGGTGGTGTTGATGGTGACAATCAAGAACATACAGTTATTTTATTCAACATTTCTTATGAAGCAGAGAAACATGATAGCGACTTTCTCGCAAAATTAAAAAAGGGCATAATTGATAAACTTTTACCAGATATAAATAAGGTCGAAGAAGCAAAAGAAGTAGATTTTCAAAAATTTTTAGAAAATGAAATTGGATACGGTATATCTGTTGCATACGAACCACCAATTCCACCAACTGGTAGGACAAAATTGAAGTCATATAAAAAAAAAACCCAATATATAGGAATTACATTAAATTTAACTCAATTAATGTCTAAAACCCAAAAGGAAGCTAAAGAAATATTTGAAATATGTAGGAAATATTATGATTATGCCAATATACAAATAAATAAAAAAAAATAATATCCTATATTATTATATAGTAATATGCCTGGAGATTATTCTTTTTTGATTCAAGACAGTAGTTTTGCGGTTACTGACAGTAGTGACTTGAATATACCGGACGTATCAGGATACATTTTTGATCTCTTTCAAGCCGACGTTTCTTTAGCAGTAGATCCTTCGTTCGCAGCACAATTGCTCGGTGGTAGTGGATTTACTGATATTAATGCAGTCGCAAAGTTCGACTTGAGCGCTTCGTCTTTTAATAACTTGTTTTTCATCACAGTGGACTCTAGTGATATTGATGATACTAGCGCAAATGACGTTGTTTTCTCGATTGATAGTTCCTTTGTATACCCATTTGTGGATAGTGATGGAAGTGGTATGGCGTTTTCTAAATCTATAATACAACACGGTTCAATGAATAGTCAATATGCTGATCAATCATTAAAGAAAGATGTTGTAAGACACATTGCGCACTCGATTACTGGAGGTTATGCGGTCGCTGATATTTTCTCGAATGAGGCTGATTTACTTGCTGACGTTGAGGCACAAGACGTTAGCTTGCACGACATCCTTGGTACTGCAATTGACGATCTTAAGGATTTGGGGGGGAAAACAGTTGATCAAATCAACAACACTGATATTGGAGATCCTAATCATCTTCGCTTCTTCCAAGTCGCACAAGCACTTTTCAGTATCAATCTCAACGATTCTGGTACTGACGGAAGACAGGAAGAGTTTTTTGCTGATTTATCAGATAGTTCGGTTGATAGTAGTGGTGATGCATTGGCTAGTAGCGTAACGGTTCCTCTCAAATTCAGGGCGGGCGATGCTATTGCACTTCGCATTCAATATGACCCGAATAGCAGTCCGGTTGGCGGCGATACCAATGGCGATGGAGTTGGTTTAGGTGGCATGGGCAACAACACGATATCCAGTCGTTCTTACAAGATTCTGATTCCTCTAAGTTAAATGTAACAAAAACGTGAAAAAATTTGTAATCGTGTGTAAATAATATATAAATAACATAATTTGTTCTATTTATATATTAATGGTTGTTGGTAGATCAAACGGAAATGTTAGCGGCGTAACTCAAATAGGACACTTTAATGTCACTGGGAGCAAACGAGAAAGTCGCAACATCAAATATGATTTTTTTAGACTAAAAATCTTATATGAGCGCGTTTTGTTTCAATTGCGACCTCCCATGACTTTATATAACGAAGGTGAATTTGAGTTTTTTATGAGTTCAATGCCCAACGTCTTGACATTAACACGTGTACTTAATAACGAAAACACCTTTTTTATGAACGACCCCAAACCTCTCAATGATTATGAATATGAAGGCGGATTAGTCGATAAGTATCTTTTCATTACAAATCGTCTGGTTGATACTATCAAGCAGGCGATGACGGAGTATATTAAAATTCGCAATTTAGAAAGTGAAAATTCTGAACTGAAAAGTTATAAGGAAATCTTAGAAGACAAAGAGAAATTAGTCGCATATTTAGAACAACAACAAAATACTGGTCATCTTTTTTCGGCATCCGCAACTTTGCAAACTCAACCGCAATTGAAACTGTGGTATCAAGTTTATATGGAACGTTATGGACCGCCCGGTGATGGCGTATTCAATAGTGAATTGTTGTCAGAAATCATTGAGGAATTAGTTGCGTCCGGTGAAGTGACCGAAGATGAATTGATTTTTTAATTGGTTGGGTTATTCGGCTTTAATAAACGATTTAATAATTCATCTGAGTTTAAATAACTATACAACTGTGGGTAATTTAATTTTAGTTCTTTGTACTTTTTTTTAAAGTGGGACAGGCATTTTTGGGCATATTTTTGTCTTTCATTACCCTTTTTTTCTTCTCCTTCTTCTTCTTCTTCTTTTTCTTTCTTTGAATCTGTAAATATTTCTGCAACTTTTTGAGAAAGACTTTTAAGTAACTCCATGTCGCTTTTTTCTTTCATTTTAACCGCAGTTTTGAATACACCTGACAATAACTTTTGTTTTGCGTCTTCTTCCTTTTTTTGTTTTTCTTTTATTTTCTCTTGTTCCTTCTTCAAGACATTAACTGAATTTACGGCTATTTTCAACGAGTTTGACAACAACTCTTGTTTTTTTTGCACTTCTTCATTGAACTCATTAACTATTTTGTCTATTTTTTTAAATTGAAACATTTCTTCTATATTAGTAATTTTGGTTTGATGTCCAAATAGGTCATCAAATTGCTTATGAACCGCTTCAAACAATTGATAAACTATACTATGTTTTTTGTAGTTACCTATTTCATCCTGGTATTCTGCATTCTCCTCTTCAGCAGCAGCACCACCAACTAGAGAGTTATTATAATTATCTATAAAAAAATGTTTGTCCCTTTCCCAAAATCCTGTCAGTACTGTTCCTTGAATATTATGAAACGAAATATTTTTGTATTTACTTGAAATACATTTTGCTATATAATATGTACTTGCTTGTTCAAACATAATAAGTTTCATTAAAATGTCCCAACAATTTGTTCCTTCTATCTTATTAGCCTCCGTTATGAAGGAGGAAAAATTTAATATACTGTCTTGTAATATTTGTTTTACTTCACGTTCACGGTCTTTTTCATCGCGTCTACATTTAACCTTATCTTCTTCTTGAGAAAATTCCTCATTCGCTAATTCAGAAATACTGTTAACTATCATTGAAAGAAAAACTTCCAGATCATCACTATTTTTGTCATATTCAAACGGGAAAGGTGATATACGAAGAGTCTCAACGCAAAATCGTCTACTTTTATTATAAAATGTACCAAATTGTAGTTTTATTGTTGCAAGTTCAAAATCGTTAGTTTTCTTAGAAAAATCAGAAAAGCGTGTATGGTAGTCACGTAAGGAACCAAATAAAGGGTTGTTTATAAAATGTGCTCCTATTTCTTTTTTCTCTTGTAGGTTAAATTGTGATTTTGACACTATATATTCATCTTCGTCTGATAGAACTATACCTAATTGCAAGATTTCTTTTTTTAGATAACTCCTAAAAATTCTTTCAAACAAATCTTTGTATCGCAATTGTCTTTGCCACGGTTCCGCAAGATCCTTATTTATGTTTAACAATATCGTTGGGTCAAGTGAAGTTTGAATTTTATATCCTTTTTTATCCTTCTCTTGATCGCTTCTTATTTTTTTTGCTACTTTATATACGTCCTTAAGATTATCCGGAATGACCGCTGGAAAGTGGCGTTCACCATCGTTTGATTCGAAGGTCAATTTCCCAAAAAAATACTTTAAAATCATACTGTAATCACCATGGGCCTTCAAATTGTCATAACTTAGAACGTGTTCTAAAAATCTATAGGACTCATGTTTTTTTGACTCGTCGGCACCTTTCAAAAAATGTTCTATATAGGCTTCTTCGCGGACTTTGTTGCCGGAGTTGTCACTAAAGTCACTTGCAGCATGTCGGACTTTAAAACCCGGTCGACCGTCCGCTAAGGGAATAATAACGTCTACATCGGATGCAGATTCTTTGTCGTAGAGTCCGGGTGCGGCATTTTCTCCAATTATACCCAACACATGGTCAACCTTTTCTAATATAGTTTTAACTTTTTTGCTTCCTTTTGTTATTTCTACTCCTTGACCTGGCAGGATACGTTTACGCACCAGTCCTTTAAGGGTTGCTCCTTCCTCGTTGCATAATTCTTTAATATAACCGCGAAGTCGTTCAATATTTTTATAGTAAATAAATTGTGATTTGAATAATTCTAAAACTGCGGCGTTCAATGAGTTTTTGGCTTTCAATAATTGTTCGGCTTTCAATAATTGTTCGGCTTCGTAGTTTGGTTTTGTTACGGCTCCGATTGCGCCTCTTGGTGGTAGTGGTGGTGGTGCCGCTTTTATTGGTATTGGTGCTGCTGGTGCTGGTGCTGCTGGTGCTGGTGCTGCTGGTGCTGGTGCTGCTGGTGCTGCTGGTAGTGCTGGTGCTGCTGCTGGTAGTGGTGGTGGTGGTGGTGGTGGTGGTGGTGGTGGTGGTGGTGGTGGTGGTCTTTTTACTGGTTTTGATGCTGGTAGTGGTGGTGGTCTTCTTACTGGTGGTGGTGGTGGTGCGGTTAATTTTGTTCCGTTTGAGGATCTTGGTGGTAGTGATGATGGTGTTGTTACTGATAGTGCTGGTGCTGATGCTGGTGCTGCTGGTGCTGGTGCTGCTGGTGCTGCTGGTCTTGTTGGTATTTTTACTTGTTTTGATTCTAAAGCGTTTACCATACTCTTAACAATGCCTTTTGGTATAACATTTTCTGCATTGAGTACGAATTCTGATGATGGTGTTGATGTTGGGGATGGTGTTCTTGGTTCTGATTCTTTATTTCCCTTTCGCGGGGGGTTTTTGAGACGGATTTTTTGATCGCGCCTTAGTCTCGCTTTTCGTTTCTCCGTTTTTGAGGGAGGTTTAGGTCGTTGCCCCCCACCTTTTTGATACATAATATCATCAATATGTTCATCATCTAAATCAATAGAAAAAACGGCGCTTTCTAAACAAGCCATAATATTAATATATAGTATTATATTACTTATTCATAAATAAATTCATAATGGCGATTGAAAAACTTGACATTAATCTATATTTCTACGAATACTTACTTCAAAATAAGTTCACTTTTTTTTTGTGTTCCTTATTACTATTGACATATCCATTGCAAAAAGTGGTTCTCCCCAAATATTATGGTAAAGTAATATCCAACTTACAAGAAAGTTCAAACAAAAAGTTTGTGGAGAGCGCAAAAATGCTATTGATTATTTATGCGTCTATTCAATTTCTACATTCTATATATCAAAAGATACAAGGCGCGCTTGTTCCTAAATTTTCAGAGTTTTCTATGAAGAAAATCTTCTCAAGTTTGTTGAAAAATGACAACGAAGATTTTGAAAACATGAAAGTTGGAGAAATCTTGGCAAAAATATCTAAATTGCCAAATCTGATTTATCGTTATTTAGACATCTTGAAAAGTGTCGTATTTTCTCAGGCGATCGTTTTGGCGAGTTGTATATTTCATTATTATCATATATCGTCTAGAATCTTGTTAGCATTTATTTTAGTTGTATTTGGTGTATTGTTATTACAGTTTGTGACGTATAAGACTACAATGGGGGTTGAAATGCAGCGCGAACGGGAACAAGACAAGATATATCAACATCTCCAAGATGTTCTGAACAATTTGATTTCCGTTATTGTTTGTAAGAACGAAGAATATGAAAAAGACAAATTAAGCACAATATTTGTGTCATTCACAAAAACTTTCAACAAGGTCTTAAACATCAACTTCATTATGAGAGTTATTTTTTCCTTTTTTAATATTTTCGCGTTTTGTCTTTTGAACTACATTTTATACGAGGAATATTCTGATAAAAATATCACCAAGGAACATTTTATTTCATCATTCATCATAACCTATAGTGTGTTACAATTGTTCAACGACAGTGCGCATTCAGTTCGTATGTTAGTGGACATGACCAGTCAAATTACAGATATGGAACACTTTTTCAACAATCAAATCTTTCAGAAAAAACACAGTTCGCATGAAAAAGACCGATTTGTAAACGGAGACATTGTATTCAAAGATGTAACCCACAAATACTCAAAAGATGGCGGCGAACACGTCGCGTTAAAAAAGGTAAATATGGTAATCAAACAAAATGAAAATATTGCGCTTACAGGACATATTGGTAGCGGCAAGTCAACGCTGATTAAAACGCTCTTGAAATTAACGATTCCTACCTCTGGAACTGTAACGATTGGTGGAGTTGACATTAATAATATATCTAAAAAGGAGTTATATTCGCACGTCTTTTACATTCCACAAAAGCCCAAGTTGATGAATCGAACTTTGTACAAAAACATCATTTATGGTTTAGAAAAACCCGAAAACAAAAAGGATATTCTATTCAAAATAGAAAATATTATGACTTTCATGAAACTTGACGATATTACAAAACAAGCCTTTGTTGAAAAAATGGACGATTCTGTTGGACTTGAAGGTTCAAAATTATCAGGCGGACAACGTCAAATAGTATGGATTATTCGCGCACTTCTCCGTAATCCGTCAATCATTGTTATGGATGAACCAACGTCATCATTGGACAAATCCAATAAGCAAAAAATATATAACATTGTTGAAGAAATTGGTCTCCAAAAGACAATCATCGTCATAAGTCACGACGATATATCACTCGGATTTAAAAAAGTCTATATGAAAGACGGGCAAGTAAGTCAGTTGAGCATTTAATTTTCTTGATTTATTATATAAGAAAATAAATGGTATCTAACACAGAAGAATTGCTCAACTTTGTCAAAAACGACAATACAAACAAAACAAAATATGTTATTTTGTTCTTTGTATTTATGATTGCGTTGTCGCAAAACTTATTCAAAAATTTGTTTGGTTGTAATCTACAAAAAATAATAAAAAATAACTATACCAAACACGTAATCAGTTTGTTGTTCTTGTTTCTACTCGTCGATATAAATATAGACACGAATATAGAGTACAAATCAAATCCGTTGATAAGTTTGGTATTTTCGGTAATTATATACGTGCTCGTATTTTTACTTCTACATAGTAATAAAATATACATTACGTTCATATCCATCATTATCTTCGTGTTGATTATTTTGGACAAATTCAAAAGCTACTATCAATCCACAATAAACGACCAAGAAGATTTACAAAGCAGGTTAGATTTGATTTATAAAACAACAAATGTGTTTGTCATAATTGTTGTCCTTACAATTATTATTGGCACGCTAACATCTCTCAATATGAATAGTCTGAATAAAACCATTTACGGTAAAATCAAATCTTGTGCCTAAGAAAGAAAGTAATAATGAAGATAAATAATATATTTAAATATAGGATATTATTTATCTAGTAGTATATAATGTTTTTGTTTAATGATGTTAAAAAAAATGAAGACAGGCGTGTAAAATCGATTGAACTGTTAAAAATACTGAATAATATTATTTTCAACAGAACATCTTGCAGTAAAATTATGTGCTGTGGCGGATGGTCTCTTTTGGGCATCTATTCCACCACCCAACTGAAATACATTGTTCCATTTATTACTAATTTTGTATGTGGTAGTGCAATTGTCATCGGCGGCATTTCTATGTCTACTTGGATGATCTCTTACTTTGTCTACAAAAAGGAAAACGACGAATCTGACATTGTTGAAACAGAATATGAAAAATATTTGAATTTTATCAACAAGGATTACGAATTATTTATTGATATTTATAAGAATGAAAAAGAAGATTATTTTACAAATGAAAACAAAACATTTATTAATGAATTGAAAGACCGTAGCAACCATGAAACTTACGAACTTCCATATTCATACAATCCTAAGTTGATGTTTTATTACGACAACGATTCGGACACTTTTCACTATTATTGTCAAAGTGATGTTTCGTGTAAAGTTTTAAATTCGGCGTGTAGAACATACACGATTGCTAAAAAATGTATTCAACTATTTCAAGATGAAGAGGAGATTCAATACATGAAAGGAGAGGCGTCTTATGATGTGGATGTTTCCTTTTCAAATGTGCCTGAGGAAACAACTTCAACGAATTCTTTGGGTTCTACATTATCTGCGACCGAACCAGAAGAAGGCAAAGAAGATGAAGAAGAAGAAACAAATGGATTTGTTAATATATTTTACAACAAAAAAAGTAAGAAAGAAAATGCTAGAAAAATGACAAAAATACCACAATTAAAGACAAACAAATTTATTTACAAAGGGACGCTAGACGAATACAATAAAGATTTTTTAAAGAGGGCAATTGTTGAGAAACAGACAAGTTATGAAGAGTATTTAACACAGTGTTCAAAATAACACAACCTATTATTGAAGAATGGTGTAATTGTTTTTCTTCAAGAATTCAATAAATCCAATACTTTCCTCCATATCATAACTACTTTCAAGATTATTTTTTGCGATTTCATATGCGACTCTTTCGTAAACATTAAAATTTTCAATATAAAGGTTTAGCAATTCATCTAATGGTTTTTCACATTTGGTGTTGTTTTGGGGTTCCATTTTCCGGCAGCGAAAGGTTATGATTCTAACAACGTGTAAACATTTAAATCAATTTTAATACGAAACTAACTACCTAAATTGATGGATCATATGATAAAGTATGATTGTCGTATAAATAGACAACATATGGCTCGTTCATATTCTCAAGGGAGATTTGTTCTCCGTTCATAAGCGAGTCGCACCCATGTTCGCTACTACATTTGCGTCCGTTACTGTAGATAGGCAATTTAATATTGTCATAGATGGTATAATAGTACCATTTGTCTCTGCGTGCGTGAATTGGTTTCGCAAAGATCGGGAACATTTTGGTGGATTGATTCTCATTTTTTAAATATCCAATTTGGCGATAATTATGCGGTTGATTGTATTGTAGAGGTGGGCTGTAAGGATTCATTAGCGTATCGTTCGGCGTTTGGTTGTAAGACAGTTTAGGGTCCATAATCGGTCTTAGCAAGTCGTAACTACTTTGTGGTTTTTCGTAATGAAGATGTGGTGACAAATTGTTGTGGTGATGTAAAAAAGGAGATGAATGCGATGTGACTAATAGTGGAGAATGGCGATTCATTTGCGAAACATAACAGTGTTGATATATTAGATACAGTAAAATTCCGGACAATACAATAATAAACAACATTGTAAAACTTTCAATGCAAAATGTTCCTGGCGGACACTTAGATGTTAACTTTGATTGTTTTGCCATATAAACGCTATAATATAATGAAATATTATTATATGTAAATATTATAATGAACAAACTGACTGGTATGAAAAGCGCTGTTGCAATCATACTTTTATTATTTATTGTACACAGTTTAGGAAACATATACAAATCCTGTTTGAAAATAGAGAACTTTGACGCCGATGACGCAGACAAAAAATTGGATCAGTCGCTTAAAACCACCCTTGAAAAGTTTTCATTACTTAGCTCGACAAAACAAGAATCTATGAGTTGTAATACGACAAAATAATAAACTGCAATTTAATTATATAAATATATATATCAAAGTATTTATATAATGAATGGTGATAACCATTTACATCTTGAAGTGCGCGACATTTTACAACACATAAAAAATGCGATTGACAATGAAGCATTATGGATTAAACATTATAAAAATCTCAGAGAAATAGAGAAAGATTTGCCGGAAGATTCTCAAGAAGCTAAATCTTTGGATGAATTGTTAATATCTGACTTTTTGTATCTTGAATTGAAAATATATGGGATTTCCGATTATGGTAATAAGAACACTATGAAACTCGTGATAAGTAAAATAAAAGACATAGAAAAATTTATTCCTATGGTTTTCAACTTCAAAGAAAGATTAAAACTCGTTTTGTGTGCGGTTTCTCACATGGATAAAGGGCTAATTTCTCTCGAACAGACCAATTATCATTATGGTGTCATCGTTAATAAATTTAAAACGCTTGATGAAATCGATATGCTTGAGGATATTATAAACGTCCCCGAAGATCACTCGCAGCAGCCTAGTGATAATATAACCATGCTTAACGATTTATTAACAAGCAAACACGAAATTGTAGACGCACACGAAAAATTAGTTGAGTCCGTTAAGAATGGCGTCAATAAAAAATCGCGACAAGGAGAAGGGGATGGGATGGGGCTCAGATCACACAATGGCGGTAGCGGCGGGGCTCCCGAAGAAATATTACGAAATAACTCATCACACAATATAGATATAGATATAAATGAATTTTTTAGAGGTATTTCAACACTAAACACAAAAAATCCGTTAAAAGAATTAATTGACTCTTACAATTTAGAAGATAAGTCAGATGATGATAAAATATATATGTTTCAAAACTTTGTATGGATAAATTTTTCAAGGATGAATCAAATAGATCACATAAAACAGTTAGAAATGTTGAATAACGGATTTAAATCTTATATTGACAATACACCGTTGAGTGATGAAATAAAGAGCAGAGTTAAATCGTCAATGGATGAGTTCGACGGCTTCGCATTATTTAAAAAATTTTTACCCAGAAAAAGTTTTAATCAGAATTGGTTCGTCAAATATTTTGAACAACACGCTCCAATTCTTTCATTGATTCTCGGTAAGGTGGGCGAGGAGTATGATGGGGGGGTAGAGGAGGCGAAGGGGGAGGAGGCGGCGGCGGCGGCGGCAGAGGCGGCTAAGCTGCAAGAAGTATTTAATAAATACATTGAGAAAGTGTTCGAATATTTATACGCAAAACTTTTAATAGATAAAAACATAATAGGAGAAGAAATTAAACATCAGAAACAGGTAGAGGAACAAAACCACCGTTCTCGCGAAAATATAAGTTCCGACTTTAAAAGCGCAAAAGATCCATTACTCAGAATGTTTTTGTCTTTTGTTTCTGAGTGTGTTCATGACATGTCTTCAAAAATATCGAAACTTTCCGTAAAAGTAGCAAATAGTTTCTGGGATAATTTGGAGAACAATTTTCCCAATAAAATCAGTCTTCAAGATGAGATTGTTAATGGTACAAGTTTGTTCAATTATGTCAAATCTGAGTTAGAAAAAAAAAGCGGCGGAACCGACGAACAAAAAACGGTCATCGACGGGTTAGTCATTAAATCAAAACTAATATATTTACTACAAAATTATCATTACTTCTGATGTGTTCCGTTGTAGATAAATTAACTACTTTCGTAAACAATTTGATTTTTGACTCTTTCCAAATAATTAACGTATTTTTGATTTATATTTGCATAGTTGTTTCCGTACAAACAAAAATAGGTGTCACAGTTCTTGAATGTATAATAAACTTCGCAAAACAATACTAAAAATACGATCTTATTTTTCGCAAGAAACTTCTTATTAACCAAGAAGTTTTCTGTGTTCATATTACACTCGCTAAAAAAGTGCACATCGCGTCTCATATAAGGTAATATGGTATCTTGATTTAATCGGTAGTGTTTAAATAACAAGGTTTTTACAAACAAAACAGTAAAATCATAATAACTAAATTTCAGAATTTTAAATGATGTTTCTCGGGTATTACGATAATCATCGCACTTTTTTTCGTAAAATAATTTCATGATCTGGTCGCTTTTGGGGAACAAATAGCTAATTATTTCTTCAATAATATATTCGGGTAAGTTGTATTTTTCAAGAATTTTACCAAACAAAACATCAATATTTATTTCATTTATTTTATGATAATCAAATGAAATAAATGCCATAATACTATTTCTATTTTCCTTGAAACTTTTAAATCAAGTTCATGTTAATCTAAAAATTATTTAAGTCTTCTTAGCCGTTTTGCGCTTTGCCTTCTTGTTTTTCTTCGCAAGTTTCTTGCCAGTCTTACGCACCTTTTTAACAACAGCATTGGCAGAATTTTTAATTTTCTTGACCACCTTCATAGTCTTTGTCTTAATATAATCGCCAATTTGTACGCCCTGTCTCTTCATTTTTCCGGCCATCTTCAGAACATCGCCGAATTTCTTCTCAGGGTTTTCTGCCTTAACTTTCATTACAAACTTGTTCCAATCTGAAAGCTTTCTTTTCGTTTTACCTCCCATTCTCTATATATGTATCAAATATTAATTTTTCTTGGTATTTTGAACATCCTTCAACTCGTCGTACAATTGTTTTACGTATTGTTTGCCAAAAGCAAAATGAAACGCGACCAATCGCTGGGTCAAATCAGTTGCTCTGTAGAATAATCGCTCAATATATTCACAATATGTCATCAAACGAAATCTAATATAATATTTAATACATCTCCATTTAAATTATTTAATATATTAATATTTTTACGAAGAAAATATCTTTCTCTCAATCTCATGAACTGTATCCCAAACTTTTGCACGTCTTTGGAAATCTCCAATAGCGGGTCACTCAACTCGCGGTTACAAAGCTTATTATAGCAACAGGGACAAGAATGTTCGTGCAAGACAACGTCGTGTTTATATAAATAAAACTGACTGCAATCTCTGAAGAAGTCAAAATAGTTGATTGTGGATATTTCATTGTTATTGGGGAGAGAATAAAGACAAAATGTTGGGTCTTTGAACGGATAATCGTGTGGAAGTATAATTTTTATGTTAAAAAACAAACGATCATTTTTATACACATTGATAACATACGGTTCCAATTCATTTACAAACAAAGTGCGGACATCAACTTTGTCTTTGCCGTAATAGTTTTCCAATAGTTTCAATTCTTTATTTACCCGATTCATCATTTTAAGTTTAACCATGAGGTTTCAAAAGGGGTTGATTGCTATTTTATACTTCCATCTGTCTTTTTAATATTTTTCTACATATATTGTAATACTAACACGAGTATGAATTATTTAACGTATATCTCTTTTTTTATTACTTGCTCTTTTCTTGTCACTACAGGAACAATCACATTCATTGAAGCCCTTCGCACCGATATTGTTGCCATGCGACATATTTTGAATCTAGAAACATGTATTTCTATTGTCGCTGCTTATTTTTATGGTAAGTTCATTACCATGTTAGAACCATATAAAGAAGTGATTCTAAGCAAGAAACAAGACAAAACCGAGGAAGAGAAAAAAAAACTGGCATCAATTGAGAAAATGGTGAACGACACCCGATACGTGGATTGGATGATAACTACACCGATTATGTTACTTGTTCTCGTATTAGCATTTCAATACAACTCCGGACAAAAAGGTGTTAAGTTTTCTGATTATTTGTTGATTTTATTGATGAACTACGGGATGCTTGGCTCCGGATATTTAGGCGAAAAGGACAAGCTACATAAACTGACCGCCAACATTATCGGTTTTGTCTTTTTTGGACTATTATACGGATTCTTGTATTACAAATATTTATTGAAAACCAAGAATGGCAATAATGCGAACAATCAATTGTTATATGGCGCATTCTTCATTTTATGGGCGTTTTACGGTATCTTTTACTTGACTAAAGATTCAATCAAAAACACCGGATATAATGTACTTGACTTATTTTCCAAGTGTTTTGTTGGTATTTACTTTTGGTCTTATAGTTCGAATATATTTGTTTAATAATTCATTTCATATTTGCTTTTTCATAAAATGTCATAATAAAAATATTATTACATTTTATAATACAAATGGAGTTGTCCAAACTGTTATTGAAATTATTGTACTTAGCACTTTTATATGTGTGTTTTTACTTGCTCATCAAACCACAGGTTCAAATGAGTGGAGCAAATTTGAGTGTTAGCGTTCTCTCCATTAGCATCTTACTCGTGTATTTCACGTTTGACAAAGGTTACGATTACTTAACAAAAAACGAAATTGTAATTCAAAAAGAGGGAACTGACAAACGCGAGAAGGACAGCGACGATAAAGACAGTAAATATCGCAACAAGGTGGAAATTGTAGACAAGGTTCACAAAGAAACATCATCCAATTCTCTTTTTGACCACACACACAAATTTGTTCAAGACAAAGTATTTAATTAATAATAAGAACGCTCGCTACGGGTTCGCAATAATTTTTCTCGGTTTTGAATGTCGCTGCGAAACACATGTTTTCCAACGTGATTCAAGTTGTGCTTTATGTTTAACCATACTTCGCCCCCGATATCATTGACCCTTGCGCAAAATGAATAATCTTCTGACAAGTAAACTTTGTCTTTTATCATACAACAAAAGAGTCCACAAATAGTGTTGTCATTTTTATCAAGACCGTCGGTTTTGATTGTTAATTCAGTGTGCTTTTGACACAACTTATTAACAATTTCTCTTTTTATCAACATGAATCCTGTAGAAGCATGTTTCACTCGTATATAATCGTCATTATCACTCTTTACCAATTTATTGTCTTCGTCTAGAAACGCATTGTAGTTATAATCAAGTCCTCGGGATTCTAATGATTCTTTTGATTGTATCTCCGTTTGCATTGAGCGCATGAAACGATTCCAGTTAAAAGATTTTTTAGAATATGCGCAACAAGCAACATCCTTATCGACATTGATCAAGTCTATCACCGCTTTTGCTGGAAATTCAATGTCAGAATCTATGAAAAGTATGTGTGTGAAATCGGATTTAATAAATTTAGCCAACGAATTATTACGGGCGCGTGGGATCAAGCTCTCATTTCCTATAAAGTCAATAACATATTCAATCCCACATTTTGTTAAGAGGGTGTTCAGATTTAATATACTCATCGTATATTGCATCGTCATCATTGCGTCATAACAAGGCGTTGAAATAAAAAGTTTGACTTGAGATTTATCTTTATCAAGACTAGCCATACTTTATTCAGACATTACTTTCTATATTTATTTTTATTTTTTACAAATTTATTGACTAGTTTATTGTATTTTTTTCTTGAAATTCTGTTGCGCCGACAGTTTGGCAACATATTTGTCTTTTCCATCACTTTCTTCAATAACTTTCCACTACTGTCTAAACCTCTCAGATAGTTGAACGCATATTTTGAATGAGTTTCGCATGGAATACCGTTAGCAATAATAGTATCAGAAAAGTAATTGCTTGTAAATACATGGTAATATACAAAGTATGGATCATTTGTAACGTGTTGTTTGATATGTTTCATCAATGACACCGGCGCAAACATATCGTTGTTTGGTAAATAAATACAATGATTATATGTCAAGAATAAATCTTGGTCGCAAACAAACTCTTTGGACAATTGCGAACCGCAAGGGATTCTATGCGGATACTCTTTTCCGTCGTTCTGTTTGACATATTTCTTCACCTCTAAGCATTCAATTATATTGTTTTTGTGGTCTATTAACATGTCTTTTCCTGGAATCAAATTTTGAACCTTTTTGTATCCTTTTGTGGTAAGAATGTTAGTGTCTTTCAAAAAGCACGGAATAAAACCTGTCGTCGGATCAATAAACACTGGCTCATATTCCTCAACAACTTCTACTACTGTGGGTTTATGCCTAGATTTTTATATAATCTCATCTATCAGATTATATTGTAAACATTCCTGCGCATCTATCCACAACTCGTCTGAGAGTAATCTTCCCAATACTTCTTCTGATATATTAGAATTATGAAAATATATATCTTTGGCGTTGGACATGAAAAAATCTAAATTGGCGATTTCATCTTTCATTTCGTTCAAACGACCAGCTGATTGTGATTGTAACTGATGTATCAACATGAATGAATGTCGTGTCATATACCGCTTTGCACCAGAGACGGCTATCAACGACGCCGCCGAGGCAACATATCCATCAATATAAACATGTACCGGGGTATCAAGACTTCGTATCACATCACATACATAGAATGTGGGCATCAACATTCCACCGCCACTTTGGATATGCAACTTGATCGGAAATACCGTCCCATATTGTATTTGGAGTTGTTTCGATTTGACATCCAATTGTTTGAGATAACCTGTAAGAGCCATACACGACTCGGTTGTAACCGGACTGTAAAAGTTGATGGTAAGTGGGTATGACGCATCGGCGGTTTGTTCTGGAGTTCGAGATGATGGTTCTGGCTCTTTTTCTGGTTCGTTATCATTGTTCATCCAGTTGAATGTGTGTGTGGCACCTGAACCCAAAATAGAAGTGCCAGTGGTTTTAAGAAAACTCGCGCGCGATAAGTAAAAAGAATCCGCTCTTGTTGGATTTAAAAAGACAAATGTCAAGAGACAAGAACAAAATTTCATATAAAATACAAACATATTTTATATTTAATTGTCTTTTTCACTATCTAACATTCTAGTAAATCTTCGCAATGTTCTTCACTGTTTTTTATGATCATATTTCGCTTGTTATACAAAAACATAATAATCTCGTCTTTGATAATTTGTTTGGTACCATCATTCTCAATATTCGCGTCAAACTTTTCAAAGTTTTGCTTTAAAAATTTATACGACTCTTGGTCCATGTTTTCGTTAATATCGCGATCGCGTAAGTTCTCATCATACCACTCTTTCAATATATAATACTTGTCATCAATCAAATCGTCTACCTCCTTACTCCGCGACTTTATTTGCCATTCGTTTTCGTTGAAGATCAACAAATACTTGTCTTTCATATTCGGAATATAAATGTTCATATTTTCCGGCTTTTGTGGATTAAAATGAATCTTTTTCATGATTGTCGGAATCGCATCGTTGACTTGTTGAATTGCTCGCACATAATCATTCGCAGTTAGATGCGAAATATCCGTATCTTTATAGTTCAATATGTTTGTCACTATGACATTATTCGTATTGTAATTATTGATCTGTAACTTGTTCGTCAGTTTCTTGATCATTTGGTCTTTTTTCACGTTATCACTCTTGCTGTCATTCAGTTTGTTATTGATAGTGTTGAGTTGCTCATTCATCAACTTTACCAGTTCTTTCAAATCTTCGTCTTCATTTTTCTGACAAGAATACTTGACGTGTCTACTGAGTCCCGGCCGGTGTTTATATTCCTTACCACAATACTTACAAATATGTTTTACCGGTTTCACAGAATCGGCTTCACTCTCAGTTAGTTCATTCTTTTTTGTTTGCAATGGTAACTTTGGGTAACATTTTGGGTAACTTTGGGTAACTTTTTGATGCTTTTGTGTTTTCAAATGTCTGGTGTAATTAGATTTCAATTTAGTAGAGAAATTACAGCATTTACAATCATAAGAGGTCATTTACTGTAATAACAAAACAAAAAAATCTTATATTCTTTTTATTCTTTTTTATTCTTTTTTTCAAAAGACCGATAAGATGTTACCAATAATGATTTGAGTTATATATACTAGTCAACAAAATTTTGTTACCATATTCTTGAAAAAGAATAAAAATGGTAACAAAAAGGAATAAATTTAATCCAGAGAGAGAGGGGCAACTTTTATACAACTCTATAAATTTGAAAAAAATGTTTTCTGAAAAGTTGCATTTCGATTTCACGGATATTTTGCAGATCTGTGAATGGTAACTTTGGGTAACATAAAAACATTATGTAAAGATTTATTGGTTATAGTTTGTTTATTACTCACAATAGAATTACTCATATATTTTATTTATTACTTCTTATGCGGTAATAAATTTAATTCAAATACCAAACGATCATTTGTTCATGTTTTTTATTAAATGATATAAAAAGTTGTTTATAATTGTGTTAAGTATACATGACTGAATATGATGAGATGTGTTGTAAAGATATAATGGAATATCAAATACAAAAAATTAAAGATAATTACGACGTAAAATTTAAAGCAAATTCATTTATTAATAGTTGTATTTATCGAATTGAAGTAGGTGATAATTTTTATATTGGTTCAACAAAAGATTTTCACCATAGAACAAATAGTCATAATCAATATGTTATGAATGATAAAAAACAAACAAAATTATATAACGCTATACGTAATAATAATGGAAAATATACCATAATTAAAATGTGGTATTATCCGTGCAATAATCAAAGTGAATTACACCAAGAAGAACAACGAACAATTAATAATTATAATCCAACTTTAAATATGGCGAACTCATACGTGGACGATAAACGGAAAGCAGAAATTAAAAGCAATAAAAAAAAGTATTATGATAATCATTTGTGTATTAAAATCAAATGTAAATGTGGCGTGGAAATAATACAAAAAAGTATAAAACGACACGAGAGCGGAAAAACTCATATAACAAGAATGAATGAATTACAAAAACACGGCAAAATTTTAACAAGAGAAGAACGAAATATAATTTACAGAACTGAAAACCGAGATAAGATAAGAGAAAGAGATAAAATTAATTACCATAACAATAAGAATAATCGAAAAGAATACCGAAATAATTACAATAAAGAATATTACCAAAAGAATAGAGAAAAAATATTAAAACAAAAAAAAGAAACTTCAAACGCTTATTATCAAGCGAATAAAGAAAAATTATAACAAAAATCACGAGAAAATTACCAACAGAATAAAAATGGTAACAAAAAGGAATAAATTTAATCCAGAGAGAGAGGGGCAACTTTTATACAACTCTATAAATTTGAAAAAAATGTTTTCTGAAAAGTTGTATTTCGATTTCACGGATATTTTGCAGATCTGGGAATGGTAACTTTGGGTAACATTTTGGGTAACTTTGGGTAAACTATGGATAACATTTTATTGTGGTAAGGAATGAAAGTGGTGTGTATATACACTAAACCTTTTATGATAACAAACGTAAAATATAATGTTTTTCTGGATATTCTTTTTTCATTCTTTTTATTCTTTTTTTATTCTTTTTTTATTATTTTTTCGTGGATACTGCTACGATGCCACGATAGATGGTTACAAGTGGTCATTCTTTTTTGTTGATATTTGTTACCATATTCTTAAAAAAGAATAAAAATGGTAACAAAAAGGAATAAATTTAACCCAGAGAGAGAGGGGCAACTTTTGTACATCTATATGAAATTTCAAAAAATAGTTTCCTGGAAAGTTGCATTTTATTTTCACGGATATTTTGGTGGCGATTGTTTTTGGCGATAAAGCGCAGATCTAAAAATGGTAACTTTGGGTAACATTTTGGGTAATTATGGGTAACTTTGGGTAACAAAATGGTGTGGTAAGGTTTTGTTATAGTTACTCATATTAATCAAACTATTTGCGTAATAAATATGAAAAGTGATGATTCGTCGGATATTCTTTTTATTCCTTTTTTATTCTTTTTTTATTCTTTTTTTATTCTTTTTTTATTCTTTTTTCATAGACACCCTGATAATGACACGATATATGGTTACAGATGATTATTCCTTTTTATTGATATTTGTTAGCATATTCTTAAAAAAGAATAAAAATGGTAACAAAAAGGAATAAATTTAACCCAGAGAGAGAGGGGCAACTTTTATATAACTATATAGAATTTCAAAAAATAGTTTTCTGGAAAGATGTTTTCTTTTTTCATGCATTACCTACTAGCAATCTGATGATTCACATTTGTCACCGTTTCTCCGGTTTTCGTATTCGTTTGCTTTACAGTTTGTGTTTTTACTCCGTTTTTAATCTCGGTAGTTGTTTCTATTTTTGTGTCTCCGTGAATTTGCGTCGACACATTTTTCTGATATCCGCCCATCGAAGACGTTCGTATATTGAAAGTTGTGGTATTTCTCGCTTGCGGATGCTGCACGTGTTGTGGAGGTTGTTGGAAGAAATTGTTATTGAAAAAATGCTGGAAAATAATATTTGGATCAACAAAATGAGGCTGCTGACGGTGATGATGAAAATGGGCGCCGGTCGGCGGCATGTGCTGTGAAAAGGGATTGGGATTGTCGTATTCTTGTTTCTTTTCCGGATCTGATAACGTCTGATACGCTTCCGATATTTTTTTAAACATTTCTGCGGTTCCACCACGGTCTGGGTGATGTTTTAATGCCTTTTTTTTATATTGCTTTTTGATTACATCGGCTGACGCATCTTTAGGTACATCTAAAATGTCATAGTAATTCATCTTTGTAGTTTGCTATACCTATTTATATTATTTAACTTTTAATTTGATTTCTTTTTTCGCATTTTGAATCGCCGAAACCTGACACTTTTTATCCTTATCATTTTTTTGTTGTTTCCATTTCTCAACTATTATATCCCATTGCTTTTTTTGCTGGCACTCTGATACTTTTTTCATACAATGTTCTTGGATATATTATTTTTATATTTTTTTATAATATTATTTCACATTTTCACAAACCTTTTGCCGCGAAAATACAATTTAAAATTCAAACTTCGTTATGCGCTTCCAGCGCTGAATTTTAAATTATATTTAATAATGAGTGAGAAAAAAAATAGTGCTAAATAAACTAATTAATTGTCAACTATTTTAGCACCAATTATGGTGTCAATTTTCGGGCGGCGGAATGATGGGTTTTAGACGGGGAATTTTGGTCGCCGTTTTTTTCTGAGATTTGGTAATGATTTAACCGCCATTTAGTTTTTGTTTCTCAAAAATGATTTATTTGATATATATATACAATGGTCAGAAGCATTAAGAAACCCACCAAAATGAAAAAATACAAAAGTAAAAAGAAAGACCGGAAACGCAAAACTATGAAGAAGAAATTGTTTGCTCGTCGAACATTCAAGAAGAAAGTTAAAAAGCAACGAGGGGGGGCCACATCGGCACCAGCGCAAACGCCTAATTATAGACCTTTCGAAAGAGCTTTCCAAGAGTTCTTTAACAATGAAAAATGGGAAAAACCAAGTAGTGAAACAATCGCTCATTATGTCAAGGTAATGCTTGATATCGACCACGATTTCCGTAAATTTCTTCCGGATAATTACGCTGAACGCTGCATTAAGTTAATTGAAGAATTTCCAGACGCCACAGCTGGTGCAAATTTGAAATATTATGAGTTATTAAAAGAATGGGAAGATTCGCCAAAAACAACTAAAGAACGTTTTTTATTGCTTCACTGTTTATCCATATTAGACCCAACCTTATTAGAAAGCGCATTATCAATGTTCAAAATTAAAATTGGGGATGGTGAACCTGATGTCACGCGGTTAAAAGGACCAGGAGCTGACAAATTATTTTTGAAAGATTTATATTTTATCACAGATGCGTTTGGTTCGTCAAGTGTTTTTGAAGCTCTCATCAATTATATTGATCCAAATATCCAACCTCCCCAACCTCATCCCATTACAGGTGTAAATAAAAATTACAGCAATATATTTGATCCAGCATCACTAGCGCAAGGTGAAAAATTTTTGGAGAAAATCCTTGAGACGCATCGGCCGTATGGATTCCCCACCCCCCCCCTTTCTCCAGGCAATCTTTCACACGTTGATCCCAATGAGTTCAAACGGCATTTAAAAGATAGTACTCAATTGTTTTTTGACTCAGTGGTTCGGTTCGGTACAGGAATACATCATAAAATAGAAATAATAGAGATTGAACACCCCGCCATAGTTTTGACTATTGATGGCAAGTCTTATGTTCATATCCATGGAGATAATTCCAAAAGCGCCATGAAAAAAGGAAACCCCCCTCACCTCTCTGCTTACAAGCAAGCAGCCCTGAAAGAGATGGAAACCAGATACCACGGAGTTGAACGTTTGCATAATTTTTTTATGTCTAGTTTTACTGATTCTGTTAATCCAGACTTGAAATATTCGTACAAATCTTTTGGCGATTGGGTACAAACAATTTATACAAAGAAACTAGACACTTATTTAAACGATAATCACCGTTCAGGGCAAAATGGAATACGACCGAAACTTGGTGTGAAAACCCTTGACAAATACGTATTTTCAGACGTAATGTTAGGTTTATTGCCTTTAATTGCATCTTCAATCATCCTGGATCATTTGGTTGATGGTGCTGATGATGATGATGATGCTGGTGCTGGTGCTGGTGATGGTGCTACAGCTGGTGCTGGTGCTACAGCTGGTGCTACAGCTGGTGGTAGTGCTGGTGCTGGTGATGGTTCGGGTTCGGGCCCGAACCCGAGGCCGGCGCTCACCCAGGCCCTCGCGGCGGCGGCGGCGGCGGCGGCCTCGGGTTCGGGTGATGATGGTGATGGTGATGGTGATGGTGGTGGTGGAGAAACAGAAGGTTTTATCACCTTCTTTGGTTCGCAAATTCATAATTCTTCTCTGCTTACCTTTAGTGTCTTTAAATCTGTTATGGGGAGTTTTAATTTTACGGTACCTGATACATGGAAAGACGCCGACGACAACGTTTCTGTTCCGCATCCGCATGATTTAGAATCATACAATTGGCTTGACAAAATTAAGTTTCAAGATGCTACGAACAATTGGGTAACGATTTGGGTAACGATTAAAAATGGTGAAACCGATGAAACCGATGAAACCGATGAAAAATTTTTGAAAAAAATTAAGGATATATGCTCAGCCTATAATCAATTTGCAAAATTGAATGAAGAAGTGAACTTTTTAGGCAGACGAATGAATAGTATGATGGAGAGTGTTAATCAACAAATAGAGGAACTTCGAAAAAAATTGAAAAATAATTTTACAGTTGGCAATGTGGATCGTTTACTCGGCCTATTAGAGACATTGAAAGATCCAAAAGACGCCCTTACAGCGCTTAAAAAATTATTGATCAACCCCTGTATAGATACGCTCAATAATTATAATATTGGAAGGCCACCACCACATGAATTGAATAAATTAGTGACTACGATAGAGCAATCAGTAGCGGACTCTGATGTTCTTTTACAAAACGTTCAGTCGTATGAAGTCAAATCAGGGAGGCGCTGCAGCCGTTTGATAACCGCAGTTAAGATTTACGCCGGCCTGACTGAAAACAACGATGCATTAAAAGCGCGCGCGTCTAAAGCGGTGCAGGCCAATACACAAGTGATTACTGATATATACAATGAAGTTTTTGATGTGACAGGCATTTTTGATGTGACAGGCAGATTCGATGGCGGCGCCGCTGATTATAAGGAGGAATACATGGAATCTGGTGTGACAGGCAGATTCCGTGGCGCCCCTGCCGCTGAGGGCAAATCTATTCCAAGTATGAATGAGTTTTATCTTATTCAAGAGCCAAAACCCTTCACTTGTAACTCCACCGCCGAATACTTATTTTTAATTGAAATCTGTGCAGCACATAACGTAGGTTCTATGATAGCGTTTGAGACGTGTAATAATATATCAATAATAGACAACTATATAGACAATTATGTGCGTATGAAAACCGATAAGGTGGGTGTGGGCACGGCGGCCAAGGCCAACCCCAAGATCGTCGCCGCGGACCGCCTGGCGCGGCGGGAGGCGACGAAGGAGGCGCGGCGGGAGGCGACGAAGGAGACGCAGGCGTCGAAGCGGGCGGCCAAGCTGAGCGAGCGGCGGCAGAAGAAGACCGAGCTGGCGGCGGCGGAGGAGAAGGCGGTGGAGGCGGGGTTGGTGGAGGAGAAGGCGGAGGATATGGATGCGGAGACGGCGGAGGATATGGATGCGGAGACGGCGGAGACGGGTCGGAAGCCGGCGGCATCGACGACACCGCCGCTACCGTGGTCGGGGGTGGCGGAGGAGAAGACGGATGATATGAAGATTTTTTAAACGCCGATATCACATTAATTTTTGTATTTTTCCTACCCCTCAATCGCAATCATCTTCCGCTTATTGTATAACATCACAAGTATTTCTTCTTTGATGTTATTCAGCGCTTCATCTCCATCTCGGTTCTGTAAATACCTCTGAAACGATTTGATAATGCTCGGATATTTCTCTTTGTATTCATCGTACCATGCTTCTAATACATATTCATTGTTATCATACAGGTCATCTACTTGCGTCATCTTGTCTTGTATTTGCCACGTATTGTCTTTATAGATCATCAGGTATTTTCCTTTGATATTTGACAAATAAATATTCATGTTTTCCGGTTTATTGGCGTTGAAATGGACTTTCTCTATGAGTGTCTTGACACACTTGTTACAGTCTGTGATACAGTTAATATAATCTTTCGGTGTGAGATGGCTGTAATCAGTGTCTTGATGATTCAATAGTTGAATATTGATCACATTGTTGCCGTTTTGGACAATACCTTGATTAATGTTTTGTATTTGAAGTTTATTTGTCAACTTGTCGATTTGTTTCTGCATTCTTTTCATTTCGGTTTCCATTTTGGTTTCTTTCAATGCGAGTTGTTTTTCCATTTTCTGTTCTTTCAGCGCAAGTTGTTTCTCTTTCTCATTCAACAGGCGAGCAAGTTCTTGGAAGTCTTCGTCTTTGTTTTTCTTACAAGTATATTTGATGTGCTTATACATTGACTGTTTGAACTTGAAATTTTTATCACAATATTTACACTTGAAAAGGTGCGTATTATTCTTTTCTTCTAAAAGATTGACTTTTGGTTGACTAAATGTTGACTTTTGGTTGACTAAATGTTGACTTTCGGTTGACTTTTTGTGTTTGTTTGTTTTCAAATGTCTAGTGTAATCACCCTTCAAGTTTGTATGATAATCGCACGATAAGCAGTTGTATTTTTTCATATTTGCTATATAAAAATATAATATAATATTTCTTTAAACGAAAATCCATGTTTTTTTTATGTTTTTTCATGTTTTTATGTGGAAAAAAACATGAAGACAAAAGTGTCTTATGATACAAGATAAGAAGACTGTCATGTTTTTTTATGTTTTTTGTTAGCATGAAATGTTAAAAATGAATAAAAAGGGTTGACTCAAAAAAAGAATAATGAGGGGGGGGGAGAAGGGGAAAAACAATTCTGTAAATTTTAAAAAAAGTAAAAATAAAAAGTTCGAAATATTGATTATAGGATTATTTAATTTGTTGGATATTTATCTGCGTTTTCTTGAAGTTGGATAATATTGGTCAATGTTTTAATTTGCCACATCATCTTTTTCATTTCGGTTTCCATATTTGTCAGTCTTGTTTCTCGTAATATGTTTTCTATGTGCTGCTCTTTTACTTTAAGTTTCTTTTCGCGTTCGTCCAATATCTTGGCAAAAACGAGAAGTTCTGCTTCCTTCTGTTGGTGAAGTTTATTTTTTAAATTACTGTCATCATCACCCGAAATTAGTTTATTTAAAAAAAGATAGATATATATATCATGGACGCAAGTGTACTGGACGCAAATGTACTCGGTCTGTTGCTCCCAATCATCGCAACTGCCGCCATAGCACTTTACCGGACAGCTCACCCTCCTGTTCTCAATCCGACGAAAGCAGATAAAACGGAAGCAGGAGAAGGAGAAGAAAAAACACCAATGGAGAACCTTCAGAACAAAGAAAGCGGAGGGGAGCAGGCCGCGGCCGAAGCTGACCAAGCCGAAGCTGACCAAGCCGAAGCTGACCAAGCCGAAGCTCGCCGAGCCGAAGAGATCGCCAAGCTGGCACGCTCAGCGGGCACAGCGGAGGAAGCAAATTTGCCAGAAGTGCCAGCAAAAGATTTGGAAATAGGAAAAAACTATTATATTGAGATGGTAGGACGGTATAAAAACAAATTTAGACAATCAGGAAAAGCTTTAGGAATCGCATTTAAAAAAACAATTACTTTCAAAGATATTGAAGAACAACTCGGACCTGAAAAATTCTACAAGTTCGATTGCGGCATTGGTTTGGATTGTTTCGAGCCCAATGATATATTCGTTGAATTTGAAAGAGTAGACTCTGTTAATGATGAAGGAAGAGAATGTGGTATTTGTAGGTATGAATTTTACCCAGCAACACCCAACAAATGGAATACATATACTGATGAAGAAAAAACTGTTTCACGCGGTGGATATAAATTTTTTGAGGAAAAGAAAATACAAATTGTCAAAAAAGCATTGAGGATACAAGCATTGAGACAAGCATTGAGAAACGATGATACATACCAGCATCTGCCACCTGACATTATTCCAGAAATAACTAAGTATGCAGGTGGAAAGAAAAGAAAATCAAAAAGAAAAAAAAGTAAAAAAGTAAAAAGTAAAAAATTAAAAAGAAAGAAGAAAAACAAAACTGAGAAAAACAAAACAAAAAAAAAGTAAAATAGTAATATGCGGTTTCGTAAAATAAATCAATACTAACACTATGAGCCAATCCGCGAGCTGTATAATATTATGAATGAATACATAAGTCGCGGAGAGAGAGTGATAGTGAAGATTCCATTCCCAGAAATAAAAAAAAATATTGAAGGTATTTTGTCTGTAAATGTCAAAGAGGAAGTTTGGTTAAGATTGAATAATATTTAAATGGAATCACAACGTTTGACGTTTACCACCTAAGTTTGCGATCGTGGAGCTTCCTGGTCGGCTTGTTGTTGTAAGTCTTACTCATTTTTGACGATTTAGCAACAATCTTATTTGTTTTGTTCTTGAGAAATCCAGTTTCGTGTTTGTTGTGGACCTTGTGAGCCTTAAGAAGAGCATTGAATTCGTCGAAGTTGACACCGTTGTTGAGAATGTTAGCCATGATAAGATGATTCATGATTAGTAGTTGTTGTTTGATACAGGTAGATGGTGGGGAGAGTTTTAATTTTCAATTTTTTTTATTGGCGGCGTGGGGGTGCTAAAGTGCGAGTTTCCCATATAAGTGATAAACTACATTACAACAATTCAACCATATTATTGAAATAGTGGTTCATCATTTATCAAGAAACGCGCGCATCTTTCTATCATTGTAACATTTACCGCGTTTCCAAATTGACTGTAAGATATTTTATCTTCATCGTGAATGATGTAATTATCTGGAAATGACTGCAATCTGGCACATTCTCGTGGAGTTAATTGTCTTGATTCAGGGCCATACACAGGTATCATACTCGCCATTGCCACCAAAGTCGGAGAATAATCGATATTTTTGATTCTTACACCAGAACCACGAGGGCTCCACAGAACTTGTTTCATATTCATGTTATCTTTACCAGTTTGCCATTCCATTTTTCTCACCGCTCCCAACCATAGTTTTTTATTCTTCCTTGACTCTGCAAGCCACGGAGTTAATATATCTTTATTTGACTTGTAAAAGTCGCGATTATTGTCAATCCATTTTTGATATTTTTTATAGAAATCTTTCTGGGCCTTTTTAATTTTTTCTTTATTTTCCTCTTCAGTTAACTTTTTGTTATGTTTCGTTACAGTAGTATTATCACCATTACTGTCCCACCAATCAGTCCATATTGGAAAGCGAGGTATAGTTATATTGTGTTCATCACACAAATTTAAGAATTCGTTCCAAACCTCTTCGGTTTCTTTCATTTTCCCAGAAATTTTATACTTTGTGCTCGCATTTGATTCTAAAATATCCTTCAAAGATGTTTGTTTGATATTCTTTTTTGAAATAGGCGGTAGTATTGGCAGTTCTCCTAAATCCTTTCTTTTGCACATGATAACTACTCGCTCTCTAGATTGTGGTACTCCAAAATAGAGAGCGTTCAATATAACGGGTTTTTCGTATGTGTAATAATTCAATTCATCTATTTTTGTTTTAATTACTTTCCAAGTATTACCATTATCATGTGTCGCCAAATTTCTTACATTTTCAAGAAGTAAGTACTTTGGTTTATGGTGATCTATCATTTTGCAAATGTCGAAGAATATATTACCACGAGTGTCCTGAAACCCTTTTTGTTCACCTGCCTTTGAAAATGGTTGACAAGGAAATCCTGCACAAAGTATATCGAAATCAGGTATTGAATCAATTTCAATGTTGGTTAAATCGCCCAAAGGCTTTATTTTATGATTAAGTTCATAATTTTTCTGACATTCTTCATCTATATCGCTTGCCATTACACATTCGTGTCCCATATTCGATAGCGCGTAATGAAACCCACCAATTCCGCAACACAAATCAATAAAATTTAATTTAGACTCATTTGTTGTTGTCATTGATATGTTATTTTTGTTGTCGTTTGTTTTTGATATCAATTTTTTGTTAATCTTCTTAAAAGAAGATCGTTTTGCCATAATTATATTAAAAATAAATGTTTATATTGATAGCAAGAGAAATATTTAAATGTGGTTATTTTATTCAAGAATAAGCCAAGAAGTGTTTATTCGCAAGAATTGATGAATTCTAATTGCATTTTTCTTTTACTATCAATATAACTTCTGTCTTCTGGTATAGTTTCACAATTCTGCATATGAAATATGACAGTTGCTTTTTCGAAAGGGATCTCGCATCTACATGAATCTTCTCCAAAAATTAGATAAGGTTGCATTTCTTCATAAGATATAATTGCCGCCGCGTTTGCTTGTACAAACATATAGTAATCTGCTGGACGTTTTATTTCTTTTTTAATTTTTCCAAGTGAGTTTTTAATTTTTGCGTTGATAATATTTTTGTTTTTCGTTTTTGAGAACAAGCATTCAACACCGTACTTCATTTCAATAGAAATATTGTAATAATTGTCTTTAAAATCATAACCTTCGCCATTGATTCGTTCAATCCGATTATTTTCTGAATAACACGCAATTGCTTGTTCAAGTATTTCACCTTTATCCATTCGGTCCATCCGTTCATTACACTGTTTGCCCAATTTTTGAGTCAAACGGTAAAAACGAGAAAAATCAATAAGGTCCTTATATTCTTGTGCCAAGACCTCGATCACGGGGATTGTCGAACATGCTTTCATAGAATTCTCAGCAGCGGAAGTTAAGATTTGTGTTGTGGACATTGTCTCTGTTAGGATTAAACGCGGACAACGGACTGAGATCAATTTTTTTAAATCTGCGGCGACTCTTCGAAAAGTGCGAGTTTTCCATTTCCGAAGAATATGACAGAAATTATTCAGTTTAATCCGAATTGAAATGCTTTCGTAAAATCACACACCCACCAAACCCAGAATATCGAATACTAGTTCAGCCGTCAAAGTTCCCTAAAATCAAAACACAAGGTCAGAGGTTCAATTCCCAGGATTTCGGCGGACTCTTTCCTAATTATATTTGCGTTTAGAATAATGAACTGAAACCAACGATTCATAAATTTTATTAATAGACAAAATTATTCGATGTATTCAAAAACTTTCCAAAAATGATGAAATCATCATTCCCAATAGATATCGAAGTTTGGCTCACCCGTTAAAATTACGTCACAATCAATCACCAGGTCAAGAGTTCAAATCCTTCAAAACAATTTCGCACGAAAATATAGCCAAATTATTTAAAAATGAAAGACAAATATACGGGATTTTCGCGGGAGTCTTCTAATTACAAATGTAAATACAAATGTAAAATATGTAAGGTATGTAATTAGAAATGTAGTTAGAAATGTAATATATGTAATAAATATATAGGGAAAAAGTTATGGTGCGAATTCTTACTGATTTACAGATATTTCTGACACCATTCCCCGTCTAAAACCCATCATTC
>Ga0302131_1000177_pt1 | contig 38532 bp, 35 predicted proteins | sample CB9_20m_MG_FD_203105 | JGI IMG/M metagenome (GOLD analysis project Ga0302131, IMG submission 203105) | Marine microbial communities from Western Arctic Ocean, Canada - CB9_20m | ecosystem: Environmental > Aquatic > Marine > Oceanic | place: Canada: Western Arctic Ocean | collected 2017-09-19
CTCTGTAAATATAAGGATATCTTCGGAAAGCCTGGAAAGGGTGCGCACGCCTACCGTATTTTTAACATAGCAATAGTTGATGTTATATTTACATTATTAGGTGCCTATGCGGTGATAAAGTATTTTAATACTTCGCCCGGATGGACAATATTCGGGGCTTTTTTATTAGGAGTAATCGCGCACAAAATATTTTGTGTAAAAACTACACTGAACTCGTTGATTTTTAAATATATTAAATTATAATAATATTAAACATAATATTATTATGAATATTAATGGCGTTGAACATACTAGATGTAAATATACCACCTGTTGAAGATAATATTTGTATTATATGCCACGACCAGTTAGATACAGCTCAAACATATAAATTACCCGAATGCAACCATACATATCACACCCACTGTATTGTGACGTGGTTTAGACATAGAGGGTCTTACGATTACGATGCGTATGGACGTAAGGTTGAAGTAGATGGAAAGTGTCCCCATTGCGGAAATAACGGAATAAATAATGTCGGTAAGTCAGAACCAAAATCTTACGGTTGTGTTCGCCGCCGATGCTACTTAAGTCCAACGGAACACGCTAGGTTTAAAACAATAAAAAGGGAGGGGAAAAAACACGGGGAGTCACCCATTCTTAATAAGCTATTTGATAAGTTAGATGTAATGGAAAAAAAACTGAAAGATGCTACTTTATCCGACTCACTTTTTAAAAAAAAAATAACGACAGACGCCGTTAATTATAGTGAAACGAAGAAGATAATTAGACAAAATAGGAATAAATTGTGGGGTGCGAGGAGGAACGTGGGTCGTATAAGAAAAGAGATTTCGGCCTTTCCTATTGTTCCTTTAATTATACCAATTCCTATAGATATTAATTAATATTTACTCGATCGCGTACCCACCTAGTCGTGCTGCAATAGACGTCCCAATAACAATCCACATAGTGGTGATTGTATCTGCACCCCGGATAATACACCAACGGAGGGCGGTGCAGTGGGGACTTAGGACGAGCAAAGGTGTGGCGAGAAATCCCATAAATGTATATGGTGTGCAATACGCTGCGTATAGGTGGGCCGAGGTGTAATGAATAATCATCCAAATAATATAAATACCGATAATGTTCCACACCGCGCCAACATATGGCCTGCATTTCATAGCGCAATCACGAAAGTTCATAATATATTGCAATAATTATAGGGGATTAAAGTCTTTCAATTTTTTTATTAATCAGGAACAATGTGCTGCCGACAGATTAATCAGATAGGGAATCTGTAAAATTCTCTAATATATTATCCGAATGGGTAATAGGTCCAAATATGGGCGCAGGCGCAGCAGCAGGCGCAGCAGCAGGAGCAGCAGGCGCAGCAGCAGGAGCAGCAGGAGCAGCAGGAGCAGCAACAGGAGCGGGAGCGAGAGTGGCGGGAAGAAGAAGAGAAGCGGGAACACGAGCGCGAAGGGCAGCAGGAGCAGCAGGAGCAGCAGGAGCAGCAGGAGCAGCAGGAGCAGCAGGAGCAGCAGCAGGAGCAGGCACTTGTGCGCTTGTCCGAGTATTTATTAGTAAGTCTTGTCCAATATCGTTATTACCTTCTGGCGAATACCTATATTGAATCGAAATATTTTCGGACGCGTCTGTTTGGTTATTTTCAAAATAATTCGCAAATTCGGTATTTATAATATTAACCAGATTATTCATAGTAGTCTGATTCATAGATGCGTCTTGTGCGCTATTATGTGGTGCGCTATTCTGTGGTGCGCTATTCTGTGGTGCGCTATTATGTGGTGCGCTATTCTGTGGTGCGCTATTCTGTGAAATATCAGTTGTATTTGAACTGCAGTCTCTAATATCAAACCTACATACGGGGCAGCGAACACTTCTACTAAACCACTCGCGTAAGTTGCGAGGCGTAAAGATGTGGCCACAGTGATTAATTTGCATAACAACGTCACTTGGGTCAATCGCATCGTGGCTTATAGGACACGTATTATTTATAGGAGCGGCTATACTGGAGAACAAAATTTCTCTTGTCGCATTTGTTATTTGTTGCTCCGTAGGAATAATAGAAACGGGTGCATAAAAATCGAATTGAATGATATTATTATCTAGCGCGCCTCCAGGTTGCGCCAAATTTCTAAATATGTCCGTTATTCTATTCTCAAGTAGGTCTTGTGTGGCGGTTGGATTGGGTATGTGTGCGGCGCTGCGTGGTCTTGCTCGGCGGGGAGGGGGGATATTTCTTCCGGGAATTATGTTTCTCGGGACATCTGTAAAATTTACAGGAGGAGCCCTGCGATAATTTCTATATGTGTCGTCGACTTCCCCTCTCATAGTTGTCGCGTTCGAATTATTTATAGAGCGCCCGATGTGTGGGTTCCGAAGAAGTGTACTCATATTTCTTTCCTGAGAGGCCATTATGGAAAGCATATTGTCCATAATATTTCTTGACGAGTGGATATTATCTAAATAATTTGCGGAGGTATTGTTAAGAAAATGTTGACGCTGACGGAGACTATCTCGTAGTGATCGCGTTGTTCCGTTATCCATATTTATAATAATAAAAGATGTTTAAATAGAATGAAACAGTTTATACTATAAATATATGAGTTTGCGTGAGGAATCGTTGCACAAAAAATATAGCGGTAAAGGATTAACAGGATTAGCTAATGTAGGAAATTCGTGCTACTTAAATTCGTGTATGCAAATATTATCACACACATATGAGCTTAGCGATTTTTTAAACGAAGATACCTATAAAAAACGTATCAACAAAGTATCCGACTCGGTATTGCTAATAGAATGGGATAAGTTGCGAACGATGATGTGGTCGAATAATTGCACGATTGCTCCGTGGGGATTTGTTAAAAGCGTTCAAAAAATCGCCCGCATTAAAGATTTAGAATTATTCACGGGTAATTCGCAAAACGACATCCAGGAGTATTTATTGTTTATTTTAGATAGCTTTCATAACGCAATAAGGAGGGAAGTAAACATGGAAATAACCGGGAATGTAGTAAACACCACCGATAAGATTGCAATTTCTTGTTATAATATGATGAAGGAGATGTATAAGAATGACTATTCCGAAATACTAAATATATTTTACGGAATTCACGTGTCTGAGATAACATCTATAGATGGCAGAGAACAGCTCGGAATGAGTCCCGAACCCTTCTCGGTATTAAGTCTTTCCGTTCCGGACAAGGAGTGTCCCACGTTATTTGATTGCTTCGACGAATATTGTAAAAAGGAAAAACTATGCGGAGAGAATGCGTGGCATAATGATAAAACGAATAAATATGAAGATGTGATGCGCGGTATCACATTTTGGAACTTGCCAAACGTATTTATTATCGACATCAAAAGATGGTCGTCTTCTGGTCGCAAGATAAATAAAATGATCCATTCTCCTCTAACCGACATCGACTTATCTAAATATGTAAGCGGGTATGAAAAAGAAAAGTGTATATATGACTTATATGGTGTGTGTAATCATATTGGCGGAAGTGGCGGAGGTCATTATACCGCATATATTAAAAACGCAAACGACAATTGGTATGAATTTAACGATACTAGTGTGAAGATTATAAATCGGGCGAAGGTAGTTAGCGGGAACTCTTATTGTTTCTTCCTTCGTAAAAAAAAATAACTAAACATATATAATGGACGTTAACTTAAATTCTGCAACGGGAATACCCTATATAAAGTCACCATTTAAATTTGGAAGAAATGAAACGGCGTTGATCGTATTAGTTTTTGTAGTAGTAACATTTTACATAATGTTTTCATCTTTAGGAGGTTCTGGGGGAGGGGGGCAAGTATCTGGTCCACAAACATCTGAAAAAAATGCTTTGGAAATCCTATTATGGGTCGTGTTTATTGTATTGATATTGTTTAACGGATTTGCGTATTTCTTTAACATCGATATTACAACAAGTTTGCAGGATTTGTTTACAAAAACGCCGGAAATAGATATATTAGTAAACCAAGATAGTATAATTGGGGAGGGTAATTCGAGGGGTGCAGGTGGTGGCGACGGCACAGGTGGCGACGGCACGGGTGGCGACGGCACAGGTGGCGGCTCGTCGACACCGCCCCCCACAACAGCAGCACCAGCAACCGCCCCACCCGAGATTATGAAAGGAAAGCAAGTATTTCACATACCCGGCAATAAGTATACTTATCCCGACGCAACAGCAATATGCAAAGCATATGGAGGAAGATTAGCAAATTATAAAGAGATAGAGGCTTCGTATGAAAAGGGTGGAGACTGGTGCAGTTATGGTTGGTCGGATAATCAACTTGCATTATTTCCCACGCAATATGATAAGTGGCAAAAGATGCAGAAGATCGAAGGACATATTCACGATTGTGGGCGCCCCGGTATAAACGGGGGGTATATTTCAAATCCCAACGCTAAATTTGGAATAAATTGTTATGGGAATAAACCCAAAATCACTGATGAGGAGAGCACAATAATGAAAAATAGCTCACAATTTCCTCAATCAAACAATGAGGCTGCATTCGATAAAAACGTGGAAAAATGGCAACGTAAACTTCCCGAAATATTAGTTGCTCCATTTAATCATACGAATTGGAGCAGCATATAAATTATAATATTTTTTTAGACTAAAACTAAATAAATATTATTTAAACGATCGTAGCAACAATCCATCCAGAAATAACCAAAATAATAATTAAGAATATACACATTACTTGCGTGCAGTCTGTTTGTATTATATTATCTTCGTTATGTAATTCAAAATAGTCGTCGTCGGGTTCGTATATATTATAATCGTGAATAGCAAGACCCGGTCGAGCATAACGATACAACTCATATGGAGGGGGTGGCGACAATGCACGAACGTGTGGAATATTACCATTCGTTATCGGTATATGTATAGGTGGCGGAGGCACCATTATGAAAGAATCACACATTAAACACGTTGGGTTATTACATATCCATTGATATATGCACAACGGATGAACCAAATAGCTGCACGTGCATTCTTTAATAACTCCGTGTATACTATTCACCTCTAGTAAATCATTATCCGAGGGATTAGCATTATCCGAGGGATTAGCATTATCCGAGGGATTAGCATTATCCGAGGGATTAGCATTATCCGAGGGATTAGCATTATCCGAAGGATTAGCATTATCCGAGGGATTAGCATTATCCGAAGGATTAGAATTATCCGAAGGATTAGCATTATCCGAAGGATTAGAATTATCCGAAGGATTAGAATTATCCGAAGGATTAGAATTATCCGAAGGATTAGAATTATCCGAAGGATTAGAATTATCCGAAGGATTAGCATTAGCATCTGAAAAATGTTCGCTCATGCATATAATACATTCTACGGCGGGACGTCGATTATTCATTATAATTATATATTACTTCTAGTATTCTATACTATGTCCGACGAGTCTTATTATTTTTAGAAGAAGTTTTTTTACGTTTAGTATTGTTTTTCTTAGCCGATTTGTTTTTAGACGACTTTGTTTTGTTAGGCCTATTCTTTTTCGTTTTTGACGTTACGGTTTTTTCGGATGCCATCGAAACCAATCTGTTGTATAGACTGTCTTGCACAGGGTCGACGTCTTCGTTATTAGAAACCACGTTTTTTGTAGATATGTTTTGTTGAAGATACAGTAATCCGGCGGGAACAGCTAAACCACTGAGGATACTACTAACCGCGGGAAGCCCGCCACCAACTTGTGTTCCAGTATTTTGGTTCATCACACTAATCGCGCTCTCGCTATTCTGTAATAGATAAGAATCTATCTTGAAACCCGCTGCTGTAATATTGTTGTTATTATCCCTCGCATATACTAAATCGCTTGCGTTTAATGACATATATATACATAATATATATGTTTTTAATATAAATTATTGTGAATATGTCCTTTTAATTTCAGAAACGTATTTACTATCTCTCGTTTGTTTAATATAGTTCATAATTTCCTCAACTTTTTCAGTATCATCGATGAAACGACCTAAACACCCTCCGACGTGTTTTAACGATATCGGCGGGGATTGTTTTGTTTCTACAAAGCGGATTTTTCCATCCGATATCTTTACCGTGGCATTAGATAAGTTTTGGGTTTCCACGTAGTTCATTATTTGGGAACCTATATTATTTCGCTGATTGCGTAGCTCTCGTGCTCTATTGTTTACTAGTCGAAGTTGATTATCAAAGGAAACCCATCCTTTAATATGGTCCTCAAATGTCATTATAATATATGCTTATAAAATCTTATTGTCTGCCCGACAATTTCGCCAGAGAAAAATAAATATGCTTAAATGTAACAAAAAGCTAACGATAACAAATAGAAGAGAGAGATAAACATATGGGTAAATTTGAACAAGAACTTCATTAATCGTAGGGCTTAATATTTTTTTAATTTCATATTTTACGTCTTCTCGATGCAAGATTTTTAAACAGCTTTCTAGAAAAGTTTTAGACATTATATTGACAATTTATAATTTAATACATCGTTTAATTTATAAATGCGTGAAATCCTTATGTAAATAATATCTAAAATTTATAATGAACATATATGATTTTAAAAAGCCTTTTGTTTTCAATAACATAACTTTAGGTAATCCGCAACCAGTTCAAGGAGGTTCATATTTTACTAAACTTAAAAATGATGATAATCCTTTATATGTTCAACTTCCTAAATGTATTACTAAACAAGGTGTGAATATTACAAAAAAAAATAAATATTGCGACCTTATGTATGAGAGAAATGACGAGGATAAATTAATAGAATGGATAGAGAATTTAGAGAACAGATGCCAGGTTCTAATTGATGGGAAAAAAAATATGTGGTTTCATAACGAGTTATCGAGCGATGACATTGAGACGATGATGTCTCCAATATGTCGAGTATATAGGTCTGGTAAAAATTTATTAATTAGAGTATTAATTGAAAAAAACAAACAAACCGATGCGGATAACTGTATTGCATATAGTGAAAGCGAGACCTTGGTAAATTTAGACACTCTTGAATCACATCAACATATCATTCCGCTAATATGCGTTGACGGAATAAAATTTACATCAAGAAGCTTTGAAATATGTATTTCATTACATCAAATAATGATTTTGGATGAAACCGTCGTGAATAATAACAAATGTATGATTTCGAGAACGGCGAGATACCCCTCCATCGAATCTATCGAGACGAGTAGTTTAGGAAAAGACCCAGTGCTTATGCCCCACTACGATATGTCGAAACTAGAACTCAACCGAGAAAAACAAACGGAAGAAGAGAAACTTGTGGGAGAGCAATCTGAAGGAGAGGAGCAATCTGAAGGAGAGGAGCAATCTGAAGGAGAGGAGCAATCCGCGGGAGAAGAACAATCTGCTGGAGAGGAGCGGGCTGCTGGAGAGGAGCAGGCTGCTGGAGAGGATCAATACGCTGGAGAGGAGCAGGCTGCTGGAGAGGAGCAGGCTGCTGGAGAGGAGCAGGCTGCTGGAGAGGAACAATACGCTGTGAGGAAACCATTTTTAGGAGAGGGGATTAATGAAGATAAAGGATGTTTTCAGAATAAGACTAATAATTTAGGAAACACTGATATCGAAGAGGTTGAATTAAGCGTTGATAACGTTCGGGACACTATTGATCTTAGAAGGTCGGATGATGTTTACAACGATATTTATAAAGAGGCTCTTCGAAAAGCTAAAAAAATGCGAGTTTCCGCGGTAAACGCATTTCTTGAAGCAGAAAAAATTAAATTGAAGTTTAACCTTCGCAATATAGACGAATCGTCGGACTCTGACGAATCCGTTTTAGAGGATTCGGATTAAATGTAACATTTAGGGTAAAGATATACATTAATGTCTTCTTTAAAAAAATATTTTATAGTTCATTTTATATAATGGCAACGATGAATAAAATGATGTCTAGTATGAAAAAACACGGGTTCTTAACACTTTTAGGAGTTTTGATTTTGGCATACGCATTAAAAGAATTTTCACATCGCAAGGGTTCTTCGTTTGAGGGGGTTGAGGGTTCTATGTTTAAACAGTATGTGGATAAGGCCGAGTACGAAGTAGGTATTTCCAGCCCCCCCACACAAGCACCCGGCGCGAGTGCACCTAGACCGGCTGGCCCCGAAGGCACAAACGAGGTTCCATCAAATATTACAGGGATTAACTCTAGCACACACGGATTACCCCCATCTTGTTCAGCGAAGCAGGTTGTTGACCCCAGCGAGCTTTTGCCGAAGAATACGGAGTGGAGCAATTTAGCGCCTCAGAGCGGGGGTGGCGGAAATCTACAGAATGTAAATCTTTTAAAGGCTGGGCATCACGCGGGAATTAATACTGTGGGAAATAGTCTCCGCAATGCTAACCTGCAATTAAGGTCAGAGCCACCAAACCCACAATCTAGTGTAAGTCCGTGGCTCAATACAACAATCGAGCCGGACCTTATGCGTGTGCCGCTCGAGCTAGGATGCGGTGGTCAATAAAAATTAAAAGGCGATTATTTCGCATAAATAATATATACTGTTTACAATCTTAGTATATATTATATGGACAATAACGACACAATATCTTTTACGAAGAGCGTCGCATTACTTGGGGGAGTTGGGTGTCTTACGTTAATGCGGTCTAAATCGGTTATGAAATTTTTCAATAAAGACATAATGTTTTTGCTATTTCGGTATATTATACTTAATGTGGTTTTCATCATAATATATTATTATGTATGCAACGACGAGAGAGACTGGGGATATGAATCAGGAGACTATAGCGGAAACAAGCTATTTTATAGCGCATATCACACATTTATGGTCTCTACTACTATTGGAGATATACACCCAAGGTCGGTGAAGTCTAGGGCGGTTACGTTGCTCCAGTCAATGTGCGATTTTTATTTATTTGGAAATATTATTTACTACTTATCGTATAAGGAGGTAAACGGATTTTAATAAAATACTCTGAATCATTTTAAATATCACTTAATTATAAATAAGAATGACCACTGCCGAATATATGTTAATTATAATAGGCCTTATTGCTTGTGTATATATCTATCATACTTCGGAGTATAGTCAACTTAAATGCATCATATCCAACGTAGACGGAAATAAATACTGCGTTCGGGAAAGAGAGAAGTTGGAGTTGGCGGCGGATAGGTTGGCAACGGTGAACACGCGTATGAAGAAAGTTGTAGAACACTGCGGGTCGTCATATAAAAATCAAGATAATGTTAAGAGACTGGTAAAGGGTTATAATCCAAAAAAAATATATGAGACGCTGCCGACAAGTAAATACACCGCATATAGCGAAAATAAAGGAGAGAAACTGGCGTTTTGCTTAGATACAGAAAAAACGAAGGGGACATTAATTGATATGAATACTCTTACATTCGTCGCTTTGCACGAGTTGGCGCACGTAGCAACATTAAGCGTAGGACACACAGAGGAGTTTTGGAATAACTTTAAATTTTTATTGCAAGAAGCGAAGAAAATAGGAATATATAACCCAGTAAACTATAAAAAAGAACCGGCGAGGTATTGTGGAATGAATATAGACGACAATCCGTATTACGAGTTATAATAAATATATCTTCTATTTTTTAAGCTTTCTGCAATATTTTTTATGTAAATAACCATATTTATCATTCTTGTATTCTAGCTTATTACTGTCCATCATTTGGTGACATATAGTGCAATAATTAATATATTCCTTTATATGAAATTCACAAAATTCGTTTGGGTAATGTGTGTCTAGACTGTGGTCATATACAGACGATGTATTATAAATTTTAATTATTTTATCTGGAGCGACACCCCACCGCCCTAGAGGCGTTTTAATAGTTTTTGCAGTTAATGTAGCTAAATTTTTAAACATATAATTATTGATAACATATATTTTAAAATATGTTATCAATTCAATTTTTAAAAATATTCGAGAGTTATTCAATCTGTTAATCGAATATAAATATTTAGAATAAATATTCTAATATGATGTACCTAGGAAGCATTATATTAAGCCGTATATCTATTTTTTCTAAAACGCGATTCACCGCCTTGCGATAACACTTCCTATATCTCCACGCACGCCAAACATTTTTATTTCTATTATTAAGCCGATGTATAATGTAGCTAACCGCTTTGTCCATAGACATTCCCAGCGAATATCGCGGGATGGCGTTCGCAACCAAGAAATATGCGATATCGTTATGAAGATAATGTCTCGGAAAGATGGCGTCTATTTTTCCGTTCATTTCTATGCACACGTCCCAATTTATTTCATTCTTCTTATGACAACATTTCCTACACGTTGCACTTATTCGTAATTGGTCTATTTGTGTGAGCGAATAGCTTTTCGGATAATTATTATTATTCACGGTTTCACAAGCTGGACACAACCATTCCTCCATTGACATAATAATCTATAGTAATCATGAATCAATTATTTTAATATGTTTATTATTTATATATGCCTATAACTAATAGCGGAAAAGGCTCGTGTTGCACATACAGTAAAGGGTCTCATAGAACGGCCGGAAACGGTCGTATTTTTAGCAAGGTTCGCCCATCACCATTAGAAACACGCTTCGTTGTTGGATCGGGTGTGGGTGCAAGAAATGCGTCTGTTTCACGAGCGCTTAAACGAAGGGCGGGAGGCGTCGCGTGTTGCTCCGTAAATAAGACTGCTGTTGAATACAAGCCGCAGTCCATCTATGCAGCAAAAAAATAAAGTTAAATAACTGCCTCGTCAATATCCCTAGAATAAACATTTAATCGAACATCAAAATCTTGCGAGGTTTCCATTTCAGTGTCTGTGCGTTTCGTCCACGTTGGACCCATATCATCCATTGGAAAAAACGTATCACACTCAAAGTCTTTTTTAATATTGGTAATATAAATCTCTTTAGTATCCGGATCATTTATAAATTGTTTATAAATGCTCTCCCCTCCGATGATCCATATTTCTTCGTAATTTCTCTCCACACACCATACCTTTAACTCTTCAATAGTTTTAAATACCTTGCAACCCAACTTATATATACCTTCCTTGCTTTCACCACCCACCAAACCAGAATATAATGTTTTAGACAAAATCAAGTGGTCCCTTTTAGGTAAAGGTTTTTCACCAATACTAATCCAAGTATTTTTCCCCATAACTATAGCATTATTACCTGCTCCTTTTGTTTTCTTGGAAAAAAATCTGAGGTCTTCCTTGATATTCCAAGGAAGATTTTTGTTCATACCGATTCCGTTGTTGCTACATACGGCGGAAATGATTTTAAATTGCATTATAGTAATTTAAAATAAATTAGGTTTATATATATGTCGCAAATATATAAATTAGGGTATATTGTAAATAATGAAATACGGGGTATATATGTGTTTTCGGGATTGAGAAAGCGGCTGCACGACAGAGACATTAATATGAATGAATTATATGTAAGCGACAGGGATAATAAAATATTTGAAAATATATTCTCTCCAGAGGAACAGCGGGAGGTTGATGAGAAGAGTATACCCGTCTTATTTATAGACCAAACCGTTTATGCTGATGATACGATTGAGACTATAAAAAAAAAGATAATAATTGCGGTATCACAGGATAAGGCAGTATCATTTGATGAGATATATTTGTTTTGTGAAGAAATGAGGTTGCTAGAACCAGTTGCACTTTATCAGAATATAACACAGGATGGGAATATTGACTTGACGAAACAGCGATTTAAGCAATTATTACTGAATATAAATTATGCGGATATCGAAAAATTGCAGGAAAAGGATATATATACGATTACAGATGTTATCAATTTAAATTTGAATGTTAATAAGTCGAAAGTAAGGAGAGCGATTGGTCAACAGTTTACAACAAGGAATAATACATATCCATATACAATAAATCCATATGATGTTATTCAACTAGACCCGTTCTTGGAAATAAATGCAGACAATTTAATTACTACTTCAAATAAGGGCATTTTAATGAATACCGTGCACAATAATATTATATATATGTGCTGTGCATCGGACGTATTGGAATTTTCAAAAGAAAACGCGCTGGAGGAGGAAACAATGGTTAAAATATATTTCCCATATTTAAACGAAGATTCCATATTTAATTCAGACCTTTTGGATAAAAGTCGTGATGAATTAATGGAAAAGACGGCGCAAAGATTGGGCGAATCCTTTACTAGATATAACGAGTGTATAACAATATTTAATGAAATATATGAAAAAGACGAAACCGACCCATATAATAATATGGGTGTGTCGTTAATAGAAATAATACAGTCCCCGACGCAAGAATATATTTTACCATTAGACGTGTTGTTTAAATTAATACACGCAACAAAGGAATATCCATTAATAAAATATAATCCCGGCAAACGCAAAGAGAATATATATAGATTGTACGCGAACAAAATAGCAACAAACGGAAAGAAAATCCCATATTTAGACAAGGGATTTATATTTAAATGGATAAAGCAATTTGGAACGGAAAAGAGTGTGAGCGTTTTGATAAAGAATAAAAGTAAGAACATAATAATCATATGCGGGTTTAATGTGAAGGGCGAAGTTCATATAAAAACCGAAATGACGCAAGTAATTGAAATAACAGAGATAAATCAAATAATTAAAGACGCGGTAAACCCGATTATTGAAAACATTAATAATTTCTTGTCACAAAGCGGATACTCTATAAATTTATTTGAAAGTATATATTCCGAGAATTCAAATATTGTAAATATGGATATAAAATTTATAGCATTAATGGAAGATGAATTCAAGTTTAACTCGATATCAAAATGCATAACAAGTGTTTTTAACGTTTTAAATGATGATATGAAGAGCGGTATTGAGTTGAGATTTAAGAGAGTAGCAAATTATAGCGAGATGGATGCACAAGAGGCTTTTATTATTGAGTTTCTTAGCCAAAAAAAAACGGGAACAGAAATTGTTGTCGGGTTAAAGGATAACTTTGGCGTAACAGATAAAGTAGCTAAGGAGATGTTAGGTGCATTCATAACATCATATCAGGTAACTGAAAATGCGTTTAAAAATAAAAGACTTAAAACAAAGTTTAATCCTGGATTTTTAACAACAATACATCGCGAGGAGTTTAAACAAGACATAATTATAACGGTAAGCGGCATTAACGATTCTAAATATATTAAAACGATTCCGATATATATTCATTCGTTGTTGAAACTTGTTCTTGATGAAACAATTCCTGTAGAACAAATGAGGTTTTTATGTGAAAATAAAAAGCTGGAGGAAGAGGTTGTTGCCGACGAGATTGAGCCTATTGAAAGTGAAGAACAAGAAATAGTTGCCAATATTGGAAACAATACTAACATGCTGGACTTGCTTAATGCTTTCAGCGAAGACGAAGACGACGACGAAGACGACGAAGACGAAGAATTAGATGAGGATGAGGAGCTCGAGGATGAGAAAAAGGCTGAACAAGAAGAAGACGAAGAAGAAGGCGACGAAGACGAAGGCGAAGAAGAAGACGAGGAGTTTGATTTTAGTTTTATGGGAGGAGCAAAATCTGGAGTAGGAAAATCTAAGAGCAAGAGAAACGCAGACATAGATGGGATGAGCCTAAGTAATCCTAATCCTTTCTCGAAACGTATGGAGGAACGAGACCCCGATTTGTTTGTATATGAAGCCGATAAAAATTATAATGCATACTCGCGACTGTGTCCGTGGAATATGAGGAGACAGCCCGTTGCGTTAACGGACGCAGAGAAAAAGAAAATAGATGAGGACCATCCAGGTTCATACGATGGTGCTATCCAGTATGGAAGCACGGATGCGAAAAAGAGTTGGTATATTTGTCCTAGATACTGGAGCATAAAAGATAATGTTAGTTTAACCGAAGAACAGGTAAAAAGCGGGGATTACGGAGATATTATACCACAAAACGCAAAAACAGTTCCCAAGGGAGCCGCTATATTTGAGTTTAACAATAAAAAACAACACGCGGGAAAGGACGGAAAATATCACACGCATTATCCGGGATTTTTAAAATCGTCAAGTCCGGGAGGTAAATGTTTGCCGTGTTGTTTTAAAACGTGGGATGGTAAATCACAGGCTATTCGTAGACAAGAATGCTCCCTTGAAATGTCTCAGCATAAACAGGAGAGTGCGGCGAGGGATGAAACAGTTATGGACGAATACATTATTGCTGCGAATAAGTTCCCTCTTCCACCTGGTAGATTCGGATTCATCCCTCTTGCGGTCCAACGTTTTTTAGATACTGATAATAAGAAATGTTTGGCTGGCCCTAAGAGATTTAAGCAAAATTATCCTTGTTTGCTGCGGTATGGTGTTGAAATACACAAAACCCAGTCGTTTGTTGCTTGTGTTGCGTCTATATGGAACGACCAGATGAAAAGGGAAAATACTTCTGTGAAAGAAATGAAGAAAATAATTATAGACTCGATTGGATTGGACGTATTTATAACATTGCAAAACGGAAGTCTTGTTGAAACATTCGGGGAAGACGCGACTGATAAAGAGATTGAGATGGATATCCACCACCAGTCCAGTTTATATAAGACTGTCGATAAAAAGAATATGAACCACGTTGCAATATTAAAAAAAACAATTAACGCATATAATAATTATATTGATTTCATAAAAGACGACACGATTACAATTGACTATAAATATATATGGGATATTGTTTGTGTTGCTAACCCAAAATTATTTACCTACGGATTAAACCTTGTTATATTGGAAGAAAAGAATGACGACGAAACAAACAACATTAGCTTGATATGTCCATCAAATCATTTTAGTAAGAATTTTTTCTCAAATAAAAAACCAATAATAATTATAATAAAAAATGAAAATTATTACGAACCGATATTTCAATATACTAGAACTACAAAGCATCACGAATTAATTAAACGTTTTCATTTTAAGGATAAAGGAGTTACTCCTAGTCTTATTAAAATCTTAAAAACGATAAAAACATCTATGAATAAAAATTGTTATCCATTACCGAGCCTTATAGATAAAACTCATAAATTTAAACAAAGTATTATGTTGAATGATTTAATAAGCAAATTGACAAAGGCGGAGTTTGATATTAAAACTCAGGTAATGAATTATAATGGAAAAATTATAGGCGTCGTTGCAGAGAAAGGTGAATATATAGGGATGATACCGTGCTACCCTTCATCCCCCATATTAGATATACAGTTTATATGGATAGACGATGTTGAAATATACTCATACGAGGAAACTATTGGATTTTTAGAATATGTATTTAAGTATTTTAACTATGTCGTGCATTGTAATCCTAGATTAAAGGTTATAGAAGACGGTCTGATAGTTGGCATAATTACCGGAACAAATCAGTTTATTCGAGTAAATCCCGAACAAGATACATATGGCGACGATTATCCCATAGTTAATGAACAAAGCCGATTTGAAATAGATAAGACCTCCGCCACATCATATAAAGTTGATTCGGAGAGAATAAACCTTATGAAAAAAATTAGACTAGAGACAACATACTATAAAATTTTTAGAAATACAATTAGAGCCCTTCTAGGAGAGCATAAGAATATTGGCGTTCGGAAAAAAATAGAAGATATAATAGAATCGCCGATATTAATTTATTATGATAAATTGGACAAGATAATATCTCTGTTAAAACTAAATACTAGGCGCGTATTTACGTTTACGGTGTTTACCGAGGAAATAATAAATAGCTTAACAGATATAACAAGCTGCTACCATAAAACAGAGTGTGGACCAAAAGATGTTTGTTTAACAAAAAAGGGGGTATGTTCTATATTAATTCCCTCGCTTAACTTAATTAATAACAAGGACAACCGGGAACTATACTTTGGTAAAATATCAGACGAGCTAATACGATATCAACGTATAAAATCTTTCATATTCGACCCCAAAGTATTCCTAACATTTGAAAATATTAAATATAATTTACGCGAAGACGAGATTATTCTATTGCAGTCGTTGCTAACTCAAGAATATTTTGAAGACATTATCAAGGATAAATTTAATAAATATATAAAGACTGTTCCATATGACATAGCTGACCCACAGGTTTCATTCAACTATAGTAATAAAATAAAAGGAGCGGAGCACGCAGAAGCGGAGCACGCAGAAGCGGAGCACGCAGAAGCGGAGCACGCAGAAGCGGAGCACGCAGAAGCGGAGCACGCAGAAGCGGAGCACGCAGAAGCGGAGCACGCAGAAGCGGAGCACGTAGAAGCGGAGCACGCAGAAGCGGAGCACGTAGAAGCGGAGCCCGTAGAAGCGGAGCACGCAGAAGCGGAGCACGCAGAAGCGGAGCCCGTAGAAGCGGAGCCCGTAGAAGCGGAGCACGCAGAAGCGGAGCCCGTAGAAGCGGAGCCCGTAGAAGCGGAGCCCGTAGAAGCGCCGCCCGCGCCGTTTAAAATAATTAAAAAGAAAAAAAGAGTAGTTCTTTCAGGAAGATGCCCTGGAGAAACGAATTTACCTTTGCCGAACAAATGGAAAAAGGTTTTCTCTAAGGATACGCGCGCGACCGAATATGGCGGAGATGCAGGAGAGTGTACAATAAGTTTAGTACAGAGCATAATAAAATTAAGAAATAAGATTGACATAACAAAGGGAGAAATAATATCGGAATTAATTAACGAGTATGAAAAATATTCGGAGCGGTTCTTTTCAAATATAATTAGCATCTTTAAAAACCAAGGAAAGCTTAAAATAGCGAGGGAAATAGACTCTTTAACAGACTTTAAAAGGGTTCTTTCGTCCAAGGATTATTACCTAACAAACATAGATTTCTGGATTTTATCGAAAAAGTATAATTTGCCGATAATATTGGTGTCGCAGAAGCCTTTCTTGGAACACACGGTGTCTGGTGTGCTGAAAGATGGACGAAACCTATTATTATTGAACAAATCGGACGGCAATCAATATTTTTTTATTAAACCATCAGCTACGCGTAGCGGAGAAGCACCAACATATAGATTATTCTATAATGAGACCGGGCCATATATACTTATATCATCACTTGATAAAACGTGGGGCAAATATATAACTGAAAATATGGAAAAATTTACATTAGAAATGCTGTTAACTAATGGTTCCAGCCTTAAGAACAGATTTTTAAAACTAAAATAATTGGGTTGGTAATATATTATATTATATTATATTACTAATGGTAGAGGTCGCAAAGCTATTTGGATGGCCTAGCAAAAGAGCCTTTTTTATTAAAGCTAATTTGTTTTCTGTCTTATTTTTCGGAATGTTATATTTTGGTTCTTACAGATGGGAATTGGGACGAGATAAACGAGAAGGAGAGGTAGATAAAAGTGATGGGTTTTTTTATTGGATATGGTTCTCTTTAGTAACACAGACGACTGTTGGGTATAGTATATGGGAAGACCCTTCATATGGGAAAGTTAATACCCACGACGTCAATACATTTAAGATTATAAATATTGCACAATTAATAAGTATTTTTGTAATAGCCGGATATAGTTTATAATAAGTTAGTTTAATAAACTACATTATTAAAGATTATCTGGATGTGCTGGACCACGTCGTCTGTCGTCGGGATCGGAAGATATTGATGGTTCGTGAGAAGTGGTTAATAGTATCGTATTAGTAGTTTATTCGCTAGACGGTTCATTTTCTCCTTGCATACCCGTCCCATTTTCTCCTTGCATACCCGTCCCATTTTCTCCTTGCATACCCGTCCCATTTTCTCCTTGCATACCCGTCCCATTTTCATCGATAACAATATTGGCAATATGAATAGCTGTTTCTTGCGAAATACTATTATCTGGAGAATTTGTTGGAGAGATCGTCCCGCCGCTAACGAGAATGTTCGTCCGAGTTGTCGAGCGTCTAAGATTCTCGAGTGCTCTATCCATTGAAATTCTAAAAGTTTCGGGTATTGCGTTAGGCACAGGAGAATCAGGCACAGGAGAATCAGGCACAGGAGAATCAGGCACAGGAGAATCAGGCACAGGAGAATCAGGCACAGGAGAATCAGACACGGGTGAATCGGGTGATGAAGAATCAGACACAGGAGAATCGGGTGATGAAGAATCAGACACAGGAGAAATAGGTTCGTGTGGAAGAAGCGTATTAGAAAGGGGCGGGATAATCGTTTGGTTACCACTCAATCCCATTTGATGGAGGACTTCATTTGTTGGGACTCCGTCAATATCATCCCTAACAAAAACATTCTCAACAAACCTATGAGAAAAATTAGTATCTCCGTGTCCATTGTCGAATATTAGATTTCCCGAACTATTTCGGCGAACGGGATTCGACATACTCGCGTGTGAATATGTAACGATATTACGTTTATAATATATTTTTCTACCAAATGTTGGGTTTAATTTATTAAATATATAAAGGGCGTTCCTTAACTTTCTTTTACGCGAGGTCCGCATTACTGGGTTTAATGAATAATGAATAGTCAAAAAATCTTCCAAATATATTTGAAATGTTTCTATTATTTTATCCCTCGGAAACTCTGAATGGATGACGATGCTTTTCAAAATTTTTGCGTATTCTATAAGAAGGTCTTTAATATAATAATACTTGTCGTCTTGTGAAGAATTCCTATTAAAATATTTTATAGCATAGTCTCTAATGTAACATTCATTTTCTCGAGAGAAAGTTGTTATATCAAAATTTTTTAAAAAAAATTGCAGTAGCAACGTTGGCATAATATAATTGCTTTCTTTTATAGAAAAATATATATTATATAGTTGCGCATATGTGAAATCTATATTAGTATATGGGTTTTTCGGAAATAGAGATTCGGTGAAAAAATCGGGAGAGTTTGAGAGAGACGTGCAAATAATATTTATAATATCCGATGTTCTATACGTGTATTTGTTTTTTGTTACATCATCGTATATCTCCAGAAGCATCGACCCCTTAAAATTACATAGCGGTGTCATACATAAGTCGGTATTAACATCATATTTTTTTGCTTTTTTCAGTTTGAATAAATATGCTTGTCTAGAAAATGCAAAGTATATACGCTGTGCTTTATAAAAATTGTTCATAATTCGCGTCTTTGTATTATTATCAACAAACTTGTTATTAATAATTGACTGAAATAGGATTTTATATTTGCTTTGACGAAGTGTATATGACGGTTTTAATCTTAATGAATTTATAAATGCGTAGCTAACAAAGTCTGTATTATATGTATTTTTATTACCAACCGTTGATGAAAAAAAAGCTACTTCGCTAACATTAATATTTGGATACAATTTTGAAATAATATAAACAAATGAGCTCATAGTATTAAATAATATTAATTTTTATATATTATTAATTTTTATATATTATTAAAATCCTGGGTTATAATCGTCATCGCTGTCAATATTTGTTGCTACAATAGAGTCAATGTTATTGTTAATCTCGATGTTGGCTATAGCGCACTTCTCACCAGAAGTGGTCAGTCCATCGAACGTGTCATCAATGATCTGGGAGGAATCGTCGTGTTCCCATTCGTCAACGTCGAGAGTGGACATCATTTCTGTGTCGAGGATTGTTTGAAATGAACTCGTTCCAAAATATCCCTCTTGACCACACATTACATTTGCAGACACTCCGCGCATTTGGTCTAGTTCGGCGTGACGAGCCGCTTTCAGAAACATTTCGGGAGTTTCTTCGAACGACGCTTTTGCCAGAGGTCCGGTGTCGTCATTATTAAGACCGTGTCTGAAAATAGACACCATGCTGTCGTTGCACGTCATTCTATCACAAAGAACGCTTAGGTGATGATAGTTAATATACGTGCTATCAAACTCAATAACATCGGACAGCTCATTAAAGATAGACTGCCTTGCAGCCTCGATGCCGAGTGTTCTGTAAATTTCTTGAATGTCGTTGGTGAAACTTCTGTTTGCATCTATAAAGTCTAGTGCAAGAATATCCATTAGGTTTGTTCCTACGGTGTCAATCACCCACGCATCTTTCTTAACATAAATTCCCTCCTCTTCAACCAAATTATCGGTTATCTTGCGGGGAATAACACGATCTATTTTTTGAATTCCGCGCAGAACCAAATTGTTTAGTAGCTGATCCTGGAAATTCTTCAGCATATAAATTTCGTCGGATTGGTCGAGCGACTGTTGTTTAGAACTGGATTTTTTAGAGGTGTTTATCCGGATGCGGAAGATAAGATTATCGCTATTATAATCGCTATAAATACAACTCAAATCGTCCCCATAAATATTTTTAATAGCAAAGTTGATGTCGTCCATCGTAATATTGTGATCGATCATTTCTTGTGCGTTCATATTCATACGAATAATCCACTTTGATTTATTTACAGAATCTGCTCCGCTTTCCTCACCACCGGTGCATTCGGAGAACATTGTTTCAAATTCTTTGAATTGAGCCATTAATTTCTCGTCATCGGGAATTACTGTTTCGGCGTCGTTCGGGTCGAAACAAATCTTTACATTATCAACAAGATTATGCAACTTTACGTGTTCCAGTTTATGCATAATGCGCTGTGCATTATTTATATCTGATTCCTCGTCCTTGAATAGACGAACTGTGCAAGACGGGTTTTTAGGGTTCTCCGACAAGGAGAGGATCTCCTCAATTCTCGGAACACCGCGAGTGACGTTACTTTTGCTTGCTACTCCGGCGAAATGGAAAGTGTTAAGAGTCATTTGCGTTGTAGGCTCGCCAATACTTTGGGCTGCGATGATTCCCACCATCTCACCGGGCGCAATAATCGCGTTTTTATACGTCATAACAATTGTGTCGACAAGCACGATGAGTGCCTTTCTATTAAATCTCTTGATCATTAGTAGATCTTTAGGATTGAGATAATAATAATACAGGGTTTTGAATAGAGCGGTTGGCTTTACATATGTGATCATTTCAAGTTGCGCGAACCCGTTGTCAATAATCTCAAACGCTTCGAATGGAGTGATATTCACCATAGAATTAATATTTATATGTTGCTGGCCCTGAATATTATTAATAATGTGCGTGAATGCAACCGGTAGATGGACAACTACGTTGTCGTGGTTGTCGAATACATTCTCAATAATGTCTTTTCTGGACACAATCATGAGTTCGATAAGCTCTTTGCATCGGTCAGACAAGTCCTTCTTCTGCTTTGTAATTCTCTTAATCGTCGGTTTCGTATAAGAGGTTGTAAAGGCAGCGTCTTTCGTGTCATCAGACGGCATTTGGTAATGTGCGTAAATATCTTCGAGGGACATACGAACTAGAGGCAGAGCCTGGTTTTCCACCTTAACCGGATCAAATCCGTCCTCTCCGTAGGAGAACTGAATGACCTTATTTTTATTGTTTCTTACGGTCATATCATACTCTACCTTAAGATCCTCCAGACCTTTTACAAGGCGGCGCTGAATATAGCCTGTTTGGCTGGTTTTTACAGCCGTATCAATGATGCCAACCCGACCACCCATCGCGTGGAAGAACAACTCTTCTGGAGAGAGTCCCGAGATAAACGAACTCTCCACAAATCCGCGGGCGGCGGGGGAATCATCGAACTTTGTGAAATGCGGAAGTGTTCTGTCCTCGAACCCATATGGAATGCGCTTTCCATCAACGTTCTGCTGTCCTAGACAAGAGATCATTTGCGAGATGTTTAGATCGCTACCCTTTGATCCCGCCTCGACCATTGTGACAAACCGGTTTCCGGCGCTTAGACTTGTTCGCCCAATCTTACCAGCAGCCTGGGTTGCCTGGTTAAGAATGTTATTCACTTGTGTTTCAAACTCCTTCTCGTTTGATTTTCCGGTTTTATTCTCAAAAACACCCAGATGCATCTCATCAATAAGAGATTGAACCTCGCTCTTCTTTTTATTAATTGCCTTAGTGATCTCTTCGTTGGTAACTGCGTCGGCGATGAGGTCGCTAATACCTACACTATATGAAGTGGTTTTCATATACTCCGTAACAATATTTTGCAAGTTATCAATGAAGTCGGCGCTTTGCATATTGCCGAAATCGTTGCACACGCGATGAAGAAGTCCCTTTGACCCGTCTCCAAGAACGCCCTTCTCCATTTGCCCACGAATATATTTACCATTTACAATTTCAAGAACGTTGTTCGATGTGGCGTATGTATCAGAATCAGCAAAACGTTTTGTTTTATACTTTAGTGACATTGGTGGAAAGATTTGGCTAAGAACATCAAATGTGGTCACAGTTGGTGTAGTCGGTAGTTTCGATAAATCGATTTTTTTCAAAGACATAAGCAAGTTCATTGCAGCACGGGAGCTTATTGTAGTCCCTTCGCGAGTAATCTGGTAGCTTCCGAGCAAAGAATCCTGGAAAATGCCAACGATTGCTTTATTATTAGCCGGACTAATAATCTGCCACGGCACAGCGGCTAGGTTGCGCAGCTCAGCCTCGCTTTCTACATCTTGTGGCATATGCAGGTTCATCTCATCGCCATCGAAGTCTGCATTATATGGTTTTGTGTCTGCAACATTCATTCGGAATGTGTCGCCGACCGGCATAATCCGAGCCACATGACTCATCATGGACATCCGGTGAAGAGTGGGTTGGCGATTAAATAAAACGATATCTCCGTCCATCATATGTCTGTGAACAATATCCCCGATCTCAAGATTGATAGACATACGGTCAATATACCGGAGTGAAACATTGTCGCCATTTTTTCTTTCGAGAATTTTTGAGCCGGGATGAATGTCTGGTCCGTTTTGAACTAGTTTTAGCAAATATGACTTATTGCGATTGTTTACCTGAACTGGTTTAGTAAGATTCATCGCGATTTTAATTGGGACCCCGAGTTCTGCGATGGACAGATTGGGGTCAGGAGTAATAACAGATCTTGCCGAAAAGTCTACACGCTTTCCCATCAAGTTTCCGCGAACACGCCCCATTTTACCATTAAGTCGCTCTTTGATGGACTTGAGTGGCCTCCCCGAACGCTGAGCGACGGACGCAACGCCGGGAATTTTATTATCCACAAGAGTTGCGACATAATATTGAAGAACAGTTGTCCAGTCGTTAATTACATTTGAAGCGGCGTTTGCTGTAATTTTTTCCCGAAGAGTTTTGTTCGCTTTAATAATATTTACAATAATGTGACTAATGTCGTCCTCGCTCCTCTGCTGAGAGTCGTGCTTAACAGATGGGCGAACCGCTGGTGGTGGAATGGCAAGCACCTGACAAACCATCCAATCAGGACGAGACCATACTGGACTAAATCCCATAAAAGACACGTCGTCGTCCGTAATGCGTGTAAATAGTTTCAAAACTATTTCTGGTGTCATCGCGAGTGATAGTTTATCGGACCCCTCCGCCGCCACGCCTTCCATATCATCCCACTCCGCCATAATTGTGGCGAGGCCTTCTTTTTTGAGCTTGTTTGGCTGCTTGCATCCACAACCGTCTTCAGTCTCCTCTCCACATCTCTTTACTTTACTCGCTAAAGCAAAGACGAAATTCCATCGGGCGTCGTTACTTAGTTTGAGTGCGTGTTTATAATGTTCTTTGCTAATAAGCAATTTACTGCATTTTACACAGACACATTTTAGGATTTTAATAATAGTATTTAGATATTGAATATAGAATAACGGACGAACAAGTTCGATATGTCCAAAATAACCAGGGGATTGCATATAGTCGTGGCCATCGGTGGGGCAAATAAATCCTGGTTCAAGAACACCCATTCTTGGATCGAATAATCCGTTTATGACTGGTTTGCCGTTTACATATGTATCCTTGCTAGTAATCTCGGCAACAGACCCTTTACGAATTTCCTCGGGAGACAATATACTAAATTGAATTCCAATTACTTTCGCGGGAGTTTTTGTGTGAATAATTCCTTTAGTAAGTTGAGCCATACTTATATTAACATAATAATATTTAGATAGGTTTATTTCAATTTTATAAACATATATTATTCAGAAAATTGAAACAAATGATATAAATAATTAAAACTATACTTATACAATGCCTTCCAACAAAAAAGATAACAAGCGTATTTCTGATTCAATCGATGAACGCGACTGCACTTCTTCGTCGGATGAGAATGAGTGGGATAGTGAAAGTGAGGAAACATTTGATGCAGATGATTATCGCGACCTACTTGCAGAGCTATTTCCTTCTAAATATTCTAATAATCGCAGAACTTCCAAGACGCGCGGAAAGTCTGATACGCGCGGAAAGTCTGATACGCGCGTAAAGTCTGATAGGCGTGTAAAGTCTGATAGGCGTGTAAAGTCTGATAGGCGTGTAAAGTCTGATAGGCGTGTAAAGTCTGATACGCGCGGAAAGTCTGATAGGCGTGTAAAGTCTGATAGGCACGGAAAGTCTGATAGGCACGGAAAGTCTGATAGGCGTGTAAAGTCTGATAGGCGTGTAAAGTCTCGCGCCAAAGAAGATAACCGTAGAAGGCGTAAAAAGCTAGAATCTGATGAGGAAGAGTCTGAAGATTCGTCAGATTCGTGCGAAGATGATGATTTCGATGAGTCCACTAAATCTAATTTTAATATTATATTTACAATGGGTCGCGGCGACTATGACAGCGATAGTGATAGCGAGGATGAGGACTATTCCACCGAAGAGGATGATGCTGTGGAGAGCGAGGAATATGACGAGGAGTGCGAGGAAGAGGAGGAGGAGTGCGAAGAGGAGGAGGAGTGCGAAGAGGAGGAGGAGTGTGAGGAAGAGGAGGAGTGCGAAGAGGAGGAGGAGTGTGAGGAAGAGGAGGAGTGCGAAGAGGAGGAAGAGTGTGCTCCTAAAACTCTAATTATCGATAAGGCTGCGTCTAGCACCCAAAGTTCTATTGCTAAATTCAAACGTATGATTGATTCTCTTCCCAAAAAGGAGAGGAATAATCCATTTGTTATGCAGATGATTTCGGATTTTAGAAAGCGCGAGACTGCATTTTGCGAAAAGCAAAAGCATAAGTCAAAGAAGACGCGAAAGGAAAATTCTAAAAAATTTAAGAAGATGTTGCGCGAGAAGGATGTGATGAATGACTTTAAATATTTTAAAAACAAGATTTCGGTTGACGAACAAGAGCTTATTCTGAACCAGATCGAGGCTATTAAAAAACATTGCGAGATTGATAAGCCATATCGTCTTGCGTTGCTAGATTCGGATATTCCAATTGAATACAAGGCGTGTGCTTATCGAAAGATCAACACTCTTAAATATATGGACCCCGGCAGCGGGGAGTATTATAAAATAAAGAATTGGGTGGACGCGTTTATGCAAATTCCATTCGGAGTATACAAGACTCTTCCCCTCACAATAGATGATGGTGTGGATAAATGCCACGGATTTATGGAGAACGCGAAGGAGATTCTAGACACCGCTGTATTTGGTCTCGATGATGCAAAACTACAGATTATGCAGTTGGTGGGTCAGTGGATTGCAAACCCGAGTGCTATGGGAACGGCTATCGCAATTAAGGGTCCTATGGGGACGGGAAAAACAACTCTTGTAAAAGATGGCATTAGCAAAATTCTGGGACGAGATTTCGCATTTATCGCACTTGGAGGCGCGACGGATAGCAGCTTCCTCGAGGGCCACTCATTCACATACGAGGGGTCAACGTGGGGTAAAATCGTGGATGTTCTAATGCAAAAAAAGAATTCTAATCCAGTATTTTACTTTGACGAGTTGGATAAGCTAAGCGATACCCCGAAGGGCGAAGAAATCGCTGGGATTCTAACACATCTAACGGATACTTCGCAAAACAACAAATTCACCGACAAGTATTTCTCCGAGATTGATTTTGATCTTAGTCGTTGCTTGTTTATCTTCAGTTATAACGACGAGTCTAAAGTGAATCCGATTTTGCTAGACAGAATGTATCGTATCCAAACGAAGGGATACGATAAGAAGGAGAAGACCACAATCGCGATGGATTATCTTCTTCCCAAGATTCGCGAACAGGTTAAATTTACAGCGGAGGATATTACAGTTCCCGAGGAGACTATTCATCACATCATCGACTCTTATACCGACGAAGAGAAGGGTGTCAGAAACCTCAAACGTTGCTTGGAGGTTGTTTATACTAAACTAAACCTGTATCGGTTGATGAGGCCTGGTTCGAACCTGTTTGAAAAAGATATGACGCTAGAGATTACATTTCCGGTGGAAGTTACTGTGGATATTATTGCGAAACTTCTGAAGAAGGTCGACGTGGATAATAGTAAGTGGAATCATATGTATACATAGTTCATTTTAATGGTTCATTTTAATGGTTCATTTTAATGGTTCATTTTAATATTAGAATATATATCTATGGCGTAGTTTACAAGAATCGCAATATTTTCTTTTCATTTTTCCCGAAGAACATATAAATATGTTCTTACATAAACGACATTTTTTCTTAAGTGTTATATTTTCTGAAAAATTATCTCGTAGAACATCGTGGTTAACTAACGATTTTCTTTCCATTTATTAAATTGAAAGAAAGTATTTATATAACAATAGGTTTTATAGTATAGTATCGGTTCTCTCCACATCTATGAAACATAACTCATCTGCACAATCAATTTCCTCTGAAGGTGATGCCAACCACCAATCGATAGCACGTGCCGAATATAACTTGTTAATGTTATTAATCGTTGAGTTGGTTAATGCGAGGCGTAAATATGATCTTTTTTTATGTTGTTGTTTAATATTGAACATGCTCGCAATAAGCCCCTCGCTGCAACCGTCTTTTATAAGCTCATCAAAATCAATACATCCAAACATAAATACTATAAATAATTTTATATATTTATATTATTTAATTAATTAAAAGCTGTCCATTGTGTTACGGTTTCCTCCGCGACTGCTTAAGTATTTCATTTGTTGTTCGGTTTCGCACACGCATCCGCCAGACCCACTATATGAACTCGGACAGCATTCGGGCGACATTATGTTGTCGGCGAACATTGCTAATTCTCCGTTTCCCAATGGGGCGGTTCTTCCAACAGTATTTTTCGAAAGAGCACTGTGATGGTTTTCACAGCTAGTATTCTGATTATATACTTCTCCTTGAACGCGACCGGGAACACCGTTCGACATAGAACTTGATGGATAGATAGACATATTTTGGGTCGTGCGAAACCCTTCTTTTTTTACATTACAGAATAATGATAACGCAACCATTCCACCCGTAATTAAAGAGATGATGACAACATCGTATCGTATTTTACCCATATACATTTTATAAATATTAAATTTTTATAGAATTCTAGTATTATTTATGAATATTACAGAATAGCCGAGGCCCCGGTGTTCATAGGCGTGACGAGGTTTCTTTCAATCCACTCGAGTAGAATTACTAATACGGTGAATATCGAAAGTAGAACTAATGCGACAACAAGGAAGCCTAAACCCGACATTATTTGTACCGACCCAATAATAGCCATCACCAAGCCTGCAAAAAAAGTGAAAAACCCGGCCTCTAGGCCGACTCCTATCTCCAACTCAATAATCCCCGCCAAAATATTTCCAATACCTGCCGCGAGTGCTCCTTCAAGTAAGGCGTCCGAAGCAATCATAGTCGCTCCTATTGTCTCAGTAATACCTATTGTTTCAGCTCTACTAAACCCTGTTATATCGTGAATATTTTCTCCTTCCACCGCGGCTAATGGTATAACGGCGGCGGCACCTAGCGACATTTGAAAACAAAATAGAAGTGGAGTTAAAATAACTAATAGAATAAACTCAACAAGTATCGCAAAAATCCAGTTAGAAAAACCCGCCCCCGCAACAATAACCGCCTGAATAATGCCGCCCACCACCCCCTTTACCGCAAAAAGTTTATTTATGATATCCCTTATATCTCCTACTAGCTTCTCTATAGCTACGATAATATTTTCAATAATAACCATAAACATAGCCATAAGAGACTTTAAGAAATCCATTAAATCTTTTAGTAATTTTAACAATTCACTAAATATACCGGGCATATCACTAAATATCTTATTTAGTGCAGACAAAGCGAATAGTAGTGGAGCAATAAATGCGTTTGCAATAGAACCAATTATATTTTCTACACAATAATTAAAATTATCTTCGGTATATTCCATAGCAGATTTACCGGTTGTATTGTTTATAATACCGGCGAAGGGCATCACTCCTGGATTGCATCTATTCTCAGCCCAGTTTTTTTTCAAAGAGTTGGTCTTACCACCAGACATAAAATATCCTATAATTGTTATGAATACAGTTATTATTAATAATGAAAGCCACATATATCCTCCATATTTTTGAGTATATGTTTGCTTTGTATATATGTTTTTAAGTTGCGCATATAAATTCATTTATTATATATATATATTATTGGGAGAATAAAGCATATTATGAACCTTATTTAGACTGAATCCTTCACGTTGTCCCAACCACGCTTAATTGCGCTTCCTCCACTACTTACTCCGCTCATTTGAAGATGTGCGGCAGCCGAAGCCCTATGCATGATGTCTTTCATCGAGAAGAAAAACCTTTTAATTCCAATAATAACGCTTGATAATATACCCATTGTAAAATGTGTTGATTTCTTTGTTTTCTTCTTTGTGTGCTTATTAGAATCTGATGAAGTGCTGAAGGCCATGTTTGCAGACGACATATTTCCGTTATTTACGTCATTCGCAAAGTTTGGCCCCTGTAATGCGTTTCCTATAAACACCGATTGTATATTATGGATACAATATGTGAAATTCTCATATGCGTTATGTCCGAATGCATCTGCAAAAAGCATAACCGCTGGCTTACATCGATATGCCGACCAATTATTTTTTACGTTTTTCATTTCCATCGTTAATTTACTAAATGAATGTAGCATTGTAAACATCCATAGTATAAATATCGATAGTGTTATATCTGAAGTATTCATAATAAATTATAATGTTATTTTATTATGAAGATTAATTTATTTTATTAGAGACTTTATCTGGATGGCCCTCTTCACTTGTGTCTGCTACGCTTGTGTCTGCTACGCTTGTGTCTGCTACGCTTGTGTCTGCTACGCTTGTGTCTGCTACGCTTGTGTCTGCTACGCTTGTGTCTGCTACGCTTGTGTCTGCTACGCTTGTGTCTGCTACGCTTGTGCCCGCTTCGCTTGTGTCCCCCGCCACCCTTAGTAATAAACTGGTTCATAACGCTGTGGTTATGCAAAGCGGCGGTTGATCCCTTGTTTGTATGAGCAAACACTTTATAGTATCCATTTTTACACGTGGCGCCTTGTGTCATATATGGTTGTGGATCAGAAGACTTTCCGCCACCACTAAAAGCACCATTTAATTTGACCGCCTTCTGAGAAGTTCTTTTCAAGCTTTCTGTCGCGCCATCCATACTGCCGTTGAAGCTATCCTGCTTAGCCACGGCTGGAGTATTATGAATTGCGTGGTGTCCACACGTGTTCGTCATTATATACTATATATATAAAAATAGTTAGAGAAATAAATACTAAAATACTAATAATGAATCCACAAGAAAGATTGCAGTTAGATAAAATGATTAAGGAAAATAACGTAAAAGATTTCACAAATGATATAAGAAAAAAGAAACATAGCCGCCCACTCGAAGAAGATCTAAACACATTTCTCGAATTTAATAAGAGGAATATTAAATTAAATATAAATAATCCAGATGAATTTGAACGCATATTAATTTCAAAATGTCAATTTTTATTTATTAATTATACAGACATATTCAATCGGCTGAGAAAGGACGAGTTGGACGTGGACATTTTCAAACAATTTATTTCTATACTCCGGCGTATTGAAGATTCGGAGTTTGGACAACACGACGCATCGTTTGAGGTAGGTAAATTATTGAAAAAAATATATATTGACTCCGCGCTACGAAAGGCGGGGAAGCTGGATAATGGAGAAGAACCCACAAAAACAACCTCCCCTAAAAATATATCTTGGAGAGAATACAAAGAGAAAAACCTATAGTCGGATATAGTCGGATATAATCGTGTATATTATATTATATAATTGAAATCTTTTAATATAATAACCCACGATATTAAATATGGCGTATTCTCTTGTAATTGTAGAATCCCCTGCAAAATGCAAAAAAATAGAAGATTATTTAGGCCCTGGATATCGATGTATGGCCAGTTTTGGTCACCTGCGTGCATTAAAAAATCTTAAATCAATCGATATGGAAAATGAATTTAATCCGTCATTTCATTTGGTTGAAAACAAAAGTCAACAAATTTCTAAATTAAGAAAGGCAATACAAGGCGCAAGCGAGGTTATACTCGCAGCGGACGATGACCGTGAAGGCGAAGCAATCGCGTGGCACATTTGTCAAATATTTAACTTACCCGTTACAACAACCAAGAGAATTATATTTCACGAGGTTACCAAAACCGCTCTACAAAAAGCCATTACACAAACAACCATTCTAAATATGGATATTGTTCACGCACAACAAGCAAGGCAAATTTTAGATTTGATTGTGGGATTTACATTATCACCTATTTTATGGGACAAGATATCGTATAAAACAAAAACGGGGTTGTCTGCGGGAAGGTGTCAAACCCCTGCGTTGCGTCTAGTATATGACAATCAAAAGGAGATCGACGCTAGTCCGGGTAAAAAGGTTTATCAAACAACCGGATATTTCACCGCAAAAAATGTCCCATTTGCACTTCAATATAACCACGAGAGCGAGGATTCTGTTTCAGAGTTCCTAGAAAATAGTGTTGAGTTCGAACACGTATATTCGTGTGGAAAAATCCGGTCAACAACAAAACAGCCACCTTCTCCATTTACAACAAGCACGTTGCAGCAAATGGCCAGTAATGAGCTGCATTTCTCTCCAAAGGATACAATGAGATTATGTCAAACGTTATATGAAGGGGGTTATATCACTTATATGAGAACAGATAGTAAAACATACTCTAAGGACTTTGTAGCGACGGCATTAGATTACATTGGAAAAACGTATGGGGGAGATTATGGATGTGGTGATATAACTATACTTACGGAGAGAAATGCGAAAGACAAGAAGAGCAAAGGAAAGGCGAAAGAAAATGCGAAAGATAAGGAGGTGTCTGCGCAGGAGGCACACGAAGCAATCCGCCCGACGAATGTATGTAACAAGGTGGTTCCCGACGCTGTAGGAAAACGCGAGATGCGCCTGTATGCGTTAATCTGGCGAAACACCGTAGAAAGTTGTATGGCGCCCGCGAAATATAGTGGAGTAACCGCATCGATTACAGCGGCAAATAATAACGAATATCGATATTCTACAGAACAGGTTATATTCCCCGGATGGAAAGCAGTCGCTGGGTTCGAGGAAGTAAATGCCTTATTTAATTATTTCCAAACGCTAAAGAAGGGCGCAATTATTAATTATAAAAAGGTTACCGCGAAGGTTAGTATGAAAGAGCTAAAAACACACTATACAGAAGCGAAGCTTGTTCAGCTACTAGAACAGAAGGGAATAGGGAGACCATCTACATTTTCATCATTGATAGATAAGATTCAAGAGAGAAATTATGTTAAAAAAATGAATGTGGTAGGGAAAAATATTAAATGCGTTGATTTCGAATTAGAAGGCGATGAACTATCCGAAATAGAAACCGAGCGCGTATTTGGAAATGAAAAAAACAAACTAATCGTTCGGCCGCTAGGGACGATTGTAGTCGAGTTTCTCATTAAGCATTTTAATGAACTATTCCAATATGAATATACGAAACAAATGGAAGACGACCTAGATAATATCGCGAAGGGCAACAAGGTTTGGCATACCTTATGTGAGAAATGTAATGACGAGATTGTTGAGTTATCAAAAGATTTAGTGAAAGTAGATAAATTGAAAATTGTGTTGGACGATAAACACACGTATATGATCGGTAAGTTTGGTCCAATTATTAAATGCAGCGATGAAGATGGGAAATCCACATTTAAGCGTGTGTGTGAGGATATAGATATTGACAAGTTGCGAAGAGGGGAATACGCACTTGAAGAAATTATTGCCAAATCGACAAACAAGGATATCGTATTGGGCGAATATAAAAAGACGGAGATTGTTCTTAAAGAGGGAAAATACGGGAAATATATCCGTTATAAAACGCGAAACATATCGGCGGTGGCGGAAGGCGATGCAGAGATTACACTAGAGGATGCGATAAAACTTATTGAAGGCAATAAAACCGGTGGCGGTGCAAATAAATCATCTATTATTAGGACAATAGATGATCAGACATCAATCCGAAAAGGTAAATTCGGAGATTATGTATTTTATAAGAAACCGGAGTGGACGAAGCCCAAATTTATAAAATTATTTAGTTTTGTAAAAGAGAATGGAAAAGATAGCTATAAAACGTGTGATGTACGAAAGTTAAAGACGTGGTTGAAAAATAATGCATAGAATAAACTATGAATCCATAAACGACCCTTTAAAAATACCATTATTATATGGAAATACCTCTCTGTTAAATTCGATGCACGTTATTATAATAATATATATCCAAATAAACACCGTCATATAGTCGGGAATAACTTTTTCTATTTTCACATACATTGCTACATACCACCCTCCAAAGAATCCTATTATATCTGCAAAATGGTTAATGTTTGTTTCCAATATTTTTCCATTTGGGTCTTTGTTATGTTCCAATAATTCTAAAAATAAATGAAAAATGTTGGCGATAAGAAAGTTGTTTCGCAAACTTACATTCTTTTTTTTTAATAAATAATACCCGATCGCACCACTTGTTATATGTCCAACGGTGTATATGTCTGTGAGATATATACCCATATATATAATTCTAGAATAAATTAAGAAAATAAATTATTAAAATAAATTAAGAAAATAAATTGGGAACACCTACATTATATACCTTTTCAATGTCATTTCGAAGAGAGTTAAATTCAATTGAGAATGAGAAAGGCACATCTTGGAAATCAACAAGCATCCCATTATGATAACGGAATGTAAACTTTAGTTTTTGGATTCTTTCTATTGGCGGGTCATATACAGATAGGTTAAGCAATGTATCATTTCGCGAATCAAAGAAAGGGTTCGCTCCACAGGTAGTAGGTCTATTTAACATTGGTATTTTAGCAAATGCAGATTTAACCTTTCCTCCATACGAATTTAAATACATATTGCTTGTTTTAGACGGATGGGGGTAAATCTCGTCATACGAATTGTATTTATCGAGCTCCATATAAATAACGTGCTCGCCGTCGAGTTTGGGAAATTTAGGTGAAACGATTAATTTATTGTTGTCACCTATAGAATTATAAGGGGGTAGATCGCCACAACAAGTTGTGGCCGGGGATTCCATATTAGAATTAATCAAATTTTTTATACCTTCGGGGAGACAGGTAGAGGTGTCGACAGACTTATATTCCTTTTTGTCAAACCCCAAATAATAGCCCAATCCCCATTTAGTAGGCTGACACCATGCAGTTTTACTATTATCGCAATTATCCTTATAACAAATCTGGTGGTCAAATTTTAAGGATAGGATGTCGGGGGAGTAAAAGATAAATCGTTGAATAATGGGGTCATATTTTACGGTAATATTATCTGTATTCATAAGACCTGTCAATACACACGCCAACTGGTGTGGTGTATAAAATCCGTCTGGTAATTCGACTAATATATCATCGCCACCCACGTTATATACAAGAGCGTTATTCTGAAATTGCTTACTAATATTATAGAAATGGGACGGCATTGCTGTTTCTGCCAATCGCAAAGACTGGACATTTTGGATAGATTCAGGTAATTCTACTTCGAAATGGTTGGCGTTTGGCCACTTGCATACGTCTCGGTCTTCAGAATGTATAGTGACAAGCTTTCTATCTAGGGTATAATACTGTTGACGAGGAATAAGCGGTTGGTTGTTTTGCACATTGAAATGTATAGGCATAGCACTCATAATATAATTGTAATGAGATTTTATTTACAATAAAATAAATGTATAATTTATATGTCTAGCGAAAGTAGAAAAATCCCATTTACTCATAAAACAATTGGGACACCCGACGGAACAACTAACGCTGGGAACCACCCGACCCCTGCTGGTGGAAATTATACCTTAACCAACCTAATAGTGATATGTGTGATTGGATTAGTCGTTAAAATATGTTTTGCGGAAAGCATTTCGACAGATGGAGAGACTGGTCCGGCGTCGTCGACCATATGGGGATATGGCATTACTGCGATTTCCGTATTTTTTATAACATTTATAAATTATGCTCTATCCACTAAAGCCGGATATAGTAATGATGGTAAAGATAGTTCGATAAAGTTTGCCGGACATTTTATTCATAGCTCGCTGCCGTCAATCTTTACACTAATTTTATTAATATATTTAATATACCTTAACTTCACCTATTTTACTAAAATAAACTCTGGGAAGGTGGCCGATGAGTTTTACGATATGTCTAGAATGTCGACGATATTACTATACTTTCAAATATTTACACTGTTCAAATATTTATATACTGCTCATAAACCAGAGAAGGATGGTAAGGTGAACGATTCCTCGAATGATGGTGCAATCATTTATTTACTTAGCCTGATGAATATAGTTTTTATTATTATACTAAATATTATATTAGAGTATTTCTCCACCGATGGTTAATGGAGTTTTGTTAAAAACATAAATTTATAAGTAATTCCGTATTCTTTTTCGGTTTCCCATATACCCGAGATTTTTAATATTATATCATTTAATATTCGCGTATTGTTGTCGATAAATATTTTTATGAGGCCTGTTCGAAGCTGGTCCGAGATATTATTTATTCTTTTTTTATCAATATTTGCCTTTTTTAATATATTTTCTTCAATACATTTTATTTTATTAATTATATCACTATTCATTCCGGGACTGAAGCGGCATTTATATTTTATATAATTTTTTTCTGTGTTAATCCCATTTAATTTTATGTTTAATAGTATAGAATTTAGAGTATACATGGGTGTGGAGTATACCACACGTGTAAATCTTCCATTTGCGATCACCGTATTATTTATATTTTTTCCAAAGAAAAAGCTGTTGCTGTCAATATTATTTATGTTATGAACAATATACATGATTATAATGTATAATTAATGAGTGTTTAAGTTATGTTTAAGTTATAGGATGGACATAAAATACAATAAAGAGATATAATATTAAACTTAGTTAGGTCTGGGGTATTATGTAAATCGGCGGATGCTCGATTTAATTTATCAAGTAACAAGGGAGTTGGATTAGCAAATAACGCATATACCCATAATTTATATAAGTTTGGATGACTTTCTTTTATTAACCGCAGCGCTTCCATAATTAATAGTTATTATATAATAAAGATAATATTTAACTCACTATAATGAAATTAAATAATTCGAAATTTGAAGATTACCTTGCGAATTACTCTAACAATACCCTTCATCCAACATATAAAAGTGTATATAATGATTTCCCCGCCGACATTAAAGAGCTGAGAAACCATATATTTTACGGACCAGAAGGTGTAGGTAAATATACACAGCTTTTGGCAAGTATAAATAGATATAGTCCGTCGAAACTAACATATGAAAAAAAGATTTGTATTAGTTACAGCAAACAAACCTATTATATTAAGATTAGTGACATTCATTTTGAGGTGGATATGTCTCTTCTTGGGTGCAATACGAAGTTATTATGGAACGACTTGTTTAATCAAATAGTTGATATTATATTAACAAAACCGGATGAAACGGGGATAATTGTTTGTAAGAATTTCCAAAACATAAGCAACGAGTTGCTAGAGACATTTTATAGTTATATGCAAACAAATAACACGTCGAGTATTAATATAATATTTATGCTCTTAACAACTCAAATAAGCTTTATCCCTGACGCAATTAGAAACCGGTCTAATATAATTAATTTTGCAAGACCGAGTAGGGCACAATATACTAAGTGTTTGGGAGTTAAAATTAATAAGGGTTTAAAGTTAGAACATATTTCAAATATTAAAAATGTGAATACAAACATAACACAGCTAATGACTCCCCACCGCAATATATGCAACAAGGTTATTAATAATATTATTAATGTTAACGATAGTTCATTTATTGAGGTTAGGGAAGTTTTGTATGATATATTTATTTATGACTTGGATATGAACGAGTGTATATTTTATATACTGACGGAATTAATTAAAAAAAAACATATTAAGTCCAATCATATTGCAGAACTGTTTAATAAAACAGCGATGTTCTTACAATATTTTAATAATAATTACAGACCAATTTATCATTTAGAGAGTTATATCTTTTATTTAACAAAGACAGTTCATGATTATAGCTGATGCGTGTAAAATATTGAATTTAACCAGTCCTTTCTCTCTCAGAGAATTAAAAAAAGCATATTATAATGAAGCACTTAAGAATCATCCCGACAAAAATCCAGACAATCCCGATAGCACGGTGCGCTTTCAGAATATACTGGAAGCATATGAGTTTTTGTCAAGTTATGTAGACAACGCTGAGGATAACGCGACAAAACAAGACATTAGTTATGAGGGTATATTGAGAAACTTTATATATTATGCAGGGGGGGATAAGTCGGCTAAAATAGAATCAATATTACATATGATTACGCAAAAGTGTTCTGCGTTTTCGAAAAATATATTAAAATCGTTAGATAAGAAAACACTACTGACGATATATGATTATATGACAAAATACTCTGACGTAATTGATATAAATCCCGAGATACTAAAAACGTTAAAGGGTCTTGTCCACGATAAAATTAATAAAGACACCGTCTATATTTTGAATCCGACCATATATGATTTATTTGACAAAACTGTGTATAAACTCGAATCATCAAAAACGTATTACGTTCCTTTGTGGCACGAAGAAATAGAGTTTGATGCGAAAGAAGAAGAAAACGGTTCTATTATAGTAAAGTGTGTGCCCGAACTACCCGAGCATATTTACGTAGACCACCACAACAACATTAATATAAATATATCTGTTTGCTTATCCGGATTACTTCTACGCGATAGTATTTCGGTTGACGCGGGAGATAAAGTATTTCACATACCTGTTAAAAAATTATTTATTAGGCCTATACAAAGTTATGTATGTAGACAAGTTGGGATTCCTAGAATTAATAGCGGTGATATTTATAACTGTGAAGAGATAGGAGATGTTGTCATCCATATTGCGTTGACCTAGGTAAATGCATAAAATGTAATAAAAAATATAGAATATATATTTTTTATTATTACTACAATAATTTTTATTTATATTTATTTATTTTTATTTATTTACTCTGCAGAAGCAGTAGTAACCTTCTTTACACGACGAACAACCTTCTTCTTAGCGACTGCCTTTGCGGCGACAGGGGCAACAATAGTTGGTGGGGCGATTGGTGCAACAACTTCGGCTGCTGCACTTCCACCAGAATCATCATCCTCGTCACTATCCTCTGCTAGCTCTGCCTCATCATCGACATCATCGTCGTCATCATCCTTCTGCTGCTCCAGACGACTCTTTTCGCCAGATGACAGCTGGATGTGGCACTTGCCCTTTAGGGTCGCGCGAGGCTTCACAACTGCCTGGACGAGCCGCCAAGTCACGCCAAACTTACCGTTCGCAAACCATAGTCCACCACATCGGATTACTGTAGCAGCGTTCGATGCCTTTGAGATAAGATCGAGCGGCATTAGTCCATTCTCATTCGGGAATAGGCGATGGCTCTGCATATCGTAAATCTCGCAATCAAATGCCTGATCCCAATAAGTGAGCTTAACCCTGAGAGTGGGTGAGCGAGTCATATCAAACTCTCCCGTCTGTTGATCCTTGGGATAACGAAGCATCGGATGGAACAACGCATCTACAACATCGTCGGTTACCTTTGACTTATTTAGAAGCTTCTTACAGTTCTCCTTCACGTGGGTCTTAATATTCTGCTCAAATGCAATAAGATTAGCTAGGAATGCCGACGTCTCGTCGGTCTTATACTCGTCTTTAGGAAACTGTAGAGACATATCATACGACTTGCGTCCATTTGCGTCGTCTACAAACTCATTCACACCCCACGTGAGCATAAGAGGAGTTGTAATTACAAGAGCTGTCTTAGCCGCCTTATTCTGGATATTTACACTCTTGCCTCCAGACTTGTTAATCTTGGGATCGGAGTATGAGTAGCTAGTGTGCACAAGTGCGCAGCCATTTAGGATTTGGTTATCGCTGTCGGTCATCTTTCTTGTATATATATACGGTAATCCTCTAAATCAATTTTTTTATAAATTCATCGAAAAATGAAAAGACTCTGGAGATGCTACACCACACACAATCCTATTTTATTATAAGTATTTGATAATATTATTATAAATTTATAAAATAATATTTATTGAGATTATTTATTTATTTATTGAGATTATTTATTTATTTATTGAGATTATTTATTTATTTATTGAGATTATTTATTGAGATTATTTATTGAGATTATTTATTGAGATTATTTATTGAGATTATTTATTTATTGAGATGCAGAAGCAAGTGCGGCGGCAGCGGCGGCGGTGTCAGACGCCTTTGCGAAATGACGG
>Ga0302131_1000186_pt1 | contig 37509 bp, 23 predicted proteins | sample CB9_20m_MG_FD_203105 | JGI IMG/M metagenome (GOLD analysis project Ga0302131, IMG submission 203105) | Marine microbial communities from Western Arctic Ocean, Canada - CB9_20m | ecosystem: Environmental > Aquatic > Marine > Oceanic | place: Canada: Western Arctic Ocean | collected 2017-09-19
CGGATGGAACTTTTGGCGGCTTTACCGTTGAGCTAGGGGAAACTACTAAACGAATAGACTACGTGTTTGTAGGAGACGGCATTAAGGTGCTGCGCTATGGCGTGCTAAGTGATCAATGGAATGGCCTCTATCCATCTGATCATTTGCCGGTGCTGGCAGAAATTCAGCTGCAGGGTGTTAGAGCGCTGGGACAATGAATTGTAGAAGCCTTGCCTTCCGAATTTTAAATGTGAACCCTGACCTGGCCATACATCCTCTCCGTGCTGATCCATATTGGAGCCCTAAAGAAAGCAATCTGTAATTGCATTTTTACAGGAGGATATTACCCTCTGGCGTGGCCTGCCTTTTCGTCTAAGTTGGTTGGCAGGTTTAGGCTGTCAATCGCGCGGTCTTCGATACATTCCGATACAGCCAGTATGAATCATTAGTAACGGTCGTTAGATTAAAATATTTCAGGTTTACTTTTTTATTAGGAACGTTTGATTTTTAATTTCGAAGATAGTGGCGGTGTGTAGTTTCTTCGGCAGCGCCTAATTCGGATCTGGCTTAGACCGGTTGTGGATGCAAGTAATTTTTTTACATTAAAAATTTGTAAGAAATGGACTGCACATTCTTTTATTTCTGTCCCTGGCGGTATGGTTATGAAAGATCCTATCAAAGATAGGTCCAATAAGCGTCTTGGCAAAAAAAGCTCGACAAAAACTTCGTGGGAGTCTATTCTTTTGATGAATGAAAAATTCGTAGTTAATGCTCAGTGTTGTTTTTCTTAAATTAAGCATCCCAAAGAGGATCTATGAAAAAACACCCCCAGCTTAGTGATAAGCTAAAACTACTGTATAAACTTCGATTAAATCCTGACTATAGAACTCATGCCGATCTAGCGCGTGGCATTGGAATATCTAAACAGTCTATAAGTAAATGGATTCACGGTTCTTCGACTACTTTAGGTGATCGGATTCCACACTATCAGGTTGAGAGAATTTCAAAGATATTTTCTGTTGAACTAGTATGGTGGACTTATTCTCTTGAAGATTTTGAACAAAAGATTAAGAAAAAAATAAAGCGAGATGAAGAGAGTCGCTACACAAAGCCAGATGACGTATCCGTTTCTTTTCTTCCTATTACGAATGCTCAAGTTTTAGGTCGTGATAAAGAATTGGTTGTCCTTGATCAAGCATGGCAAAGCTCACAAGTTAATATTTTGCAATTATTAGCCTTTGGCGGTGTAGGAAAAAGCACTCTTGTTAATGCTTGGCTTACTCATCTTTCTAAAAGTAATTATCAAGGTGCCAGAAGGGTCTACGCATGGTCTTTCTATTGGCAGGGTTCTTCTCCAGATATAAAGTCTTCTGGTGATTTTTTCATAGAGAACGCATTAACTTGGTTTGGTGACTCTGATCCGCTCGAAGGAAGTCCATGGTCGAAAGCGAGCAGATTGGTCAAACTTATAAGGGCGAGCAGAACACTTTTGATACTCGACGGCCTAGAGCCTTTACAGTATCCGCCCGGAAAGAAAACAGGTCAAATAGATAATCCTGCTGTTGCCTTTTTGGTCAAAGAATTAGCTTTTGAAAACCCAGGTCTTTGCTTGATAACGTCCCGAATCGGGGTGGCTGACTTATCGAGCTTTGAGAATGGTAGAGTCAGGACTAAGTACGTTGATTGCCTTTCGAGCGAGTCTAGTATTTTAATGTTGCGAACAATGGGCATATTTGGCAGCGCTGAGGATTTCTGTACGGTTACTAAAAACCATTCTGGCCATGCTCTCAGCTTATCTCTCCTCGCTGGCTACCTGAAGGTTGTTCACCAGGGGAGTATTAGTAAATATCGTGAGTTAAACTCGCTTTTAGATGATCAGAACCAGGGAGACCATGCTCGTAGTTTGATGCAAGCTTATTTGGATTGGTTTACTGGTTCTACCGAATGTGAGCTATTGTATTTGATTGGGATGTTTGACCGGGGTGTGTCTTTACTTGATCTCAGGGCGTTATGTGTGTTGGTGGCCATAGACGGATTAACGACTGAGCTTTCCAGTTATACGGATGCTCAATGGCTATATGCTATTAAGCTACTTTGTGATTCGCGCATTATAACGCAAGAATTCCAGAACGGCAGTTTGGTGTTGGATTGTCATCCTTTGGTAAGGGATTTTATGGCAGAAAAACTTAGCAGGGATTTGCCAGAAATCTGGCAGCAAGGTAACCATACCATTTTCACTTTCTTGCAAAATATCGCCGTCGAAAATCCCAAAACAATGTCCGAGTTAGAGCCTCTCTTTAGAGCTGTTATCCATGGAACAAGAGCGGGTTGTTATGAAGAGGCATTCGATGTTTATTTTCGTAAAATTAAAAAAGGATATTCAATCCTTGCTGAGGGGTCACACTATGCTGATCAGGCGTGTATTCGCCTTTTTTTCGTTAAGGAGTGGTCCGTGGTTAATCGCGGATTGTCAGAGACCTCAAGATTTCACCTAATCGTGAGCGCAGCGATAAACCTTATGTTTCTTGGTCGTATTGATGATGCGATAGAGCCTAGCTACTTTAGCTTAAGTTGGTTTATTGAGAATCAAAAATATGAAGACGCAACTAATATAGCTGGTCCATTGTTTTCTATGTTGTTAGTGGCTGGGCGTTTAGATGAAGCTACAGAGCTGCTAGATAGCTTTTCAAAGATTGTGGCGGATCTGGATAATGCAGTTCTGTCGGCTACGAGTGAGAATTTCCGAGCCTACATTAGCTATTTACTTGGTTTCGAGTCCGTTGCTAAAAAACATTTCGAAGTGGCGGACGAAGCGATCACAAAATTGGACCCTGGTTGCCCAGTCTATTGTCCAACGGTTAGTTCGTATTATTGTAAATTCCTTTTGGATACTGGTAATACTGATGCAGCTTTAGAGCGCGCGCTTAAGACTGTCGAATGGCGAGAGCAAAGATCTTGGCAAGTTACGGTAGACTCTACGTCGCTTTTAGCGAGTGATTTGCTCGTACTAGGCTTAATCTTAATGCACCATGGTGACTATACCAACGCTAAGATAAATCTTGATAAACAAGTAGAGCTTTTTAAAAGTTCAAATGATTGGCTTCATCTTCCAAGTGGCCTCAATGCTCGAGCTACGTATTATACTAAGGTGGCAAATTATCCTCGCGCAGAGGCTGATTTAAGGGAAGCGCTGGAAATATCTCAACGAACCGGGGCGAAGTTTGGCCAGTGGGAAAGTTATCTAAATTTCTCTCAATTGTATTTGGCTAAATCTGATCGTCAGGGCGCTAGGTGTTTTCTTGCGAAGGCTATGTCTCTAAAAGGCATGAGCGACTATAAGTTTCGTGATCATGAAATTGGACAGCTACGTGATTCACTTTCTCAGATCTAAGGTTACGTTAGTACTTTTTCTTTAAACTTGGCAATGGACTGTTTAGTTACAATTTGTTGCAGCGTTTCAATGATTTAGCATCGTGCGCGGGCCAACCGCCATGGTTTCATTGGACTTTATCGCGCCATGCACCTACCATTCTCCTTCGCTAAAAATCTAAATTCGGGGACACCGAGCATGTTCGATCTGCCCAAAATTATCACTAAGCGCGCTGCTGGTTTTGCTGCGGTTGGCTTTGTCTGCGCCATGAGTACTGCTCACGCGGGCAATTTGGAAGATAAATACCCAGAACTCTCTCGGCTTTACAATGCCTTTGACGTTGCACAAGCTCAGCTTTTTGATCTGATGGTTGAGATTAATGCTGACGCAGCCACCGCAAGTGCGCAGGAGCGGCTGGCGGTTCAGTTAGACACAATGGCCAATATGACCATGGGCGAGATGATTGAGGCAGGTCTTAACTTTGGCGATGCTCAGATCGTTATGGATAGCCCCTATGCTGAGTTAGAAACTCAGGGAAGGATCAAGTTGGCTCGGCATGTAAGTCGTGTGCACAGCTTAGAGGTTGCCACCTCGGCCTTCGCTAGCTCTTCTGCATTAACGCCCACGGCGGCGGCGGTGATTAGTCGAGGAAGGGCGCTGGAGCGAGAGATTTACGATATTTATACCGACCAGACCAACCCTATTGATGCCAAGCGCTCTGAGGTCGACGCGGCAGTCGAACGTTATCTCAGCAACGATGAGCTTGCGGTGGCTAGCCAACCTAAAATGGTAGCGCTTTATTTGGGCGGTGATTATGCCAACGGTTTAAAGGCAGCCTATCCAAAATTCAGTGCACTTATGTGGTCCAATCAGTGGCTGCAGCTGGCGTCATTGGAGGCGATTGTGCTGGGTCAAGTAGACCCGCAGTTTGCCAATGAGATTGACACGACACTTGAGCGCTATAAAAATAAGTTGGGCTCAGAAACTGGTATGACGATGTTTCCTGCACCGACAGAAATGCCGTCTGTGCCCGCGATTGCACCATCGCTTTATAGCCAATCGCCAGATGCGGCGGTGATTATTGATAATTTGAATATGCTGGAAGTTGCTGTGGCGAATATTATCGCCTATCCAAACTTGCCCAATCGTGGGGACTTAGTGGATGAGGCTGTCCGCGCTTACACCGATAAAGAGTATGGTATTGCGGTAACCGAAGAGTATTTATTGTCAGCGCTGCGCGGTGGTATCTTTAATCAAGGCGGGCCCGCTATTGGGGCGCTTGATCAGTCCGAACGTAATCGCTCTCGCATTGGTATGGATATGCAAAAAGCCCTCAGGATGTCTAAACCGAATCACTGACCTTTAAAGTGCGCGTTAGAAAGTTATTGAATTAATTTTGACTTAAGAAAAGCAAAAAGAACACAAAAAAGGGTGGCCCTTAATCGGACCACCCTTTTTTGTGCGTTCTCTTTTTGCATTCTTTCTACGTTCTTTCTATTTTTTCGCTACCTGCTTTTTCCTGTCTCCATCGCGCCTGTGACTTAAAGTAAAGGCTTGAACTTACAAATCGCCAGAGGCCAACAAATCAGCTGCGTAATTTGCAGCGCGTGCGCTAAACGCCATATAAGATAGCGAAGGATTTTGGCAGGCGGCCGATGTCATGAAGGCACCATCTGTTACAAACAGATTAGGTATATCATGGGCCTGATTCCAGCCGTTTAAAACTGAGGTGGCTGGGTCGCGGCCCATCCTGGCACTGCCCATTTCATGAATGCGATTGCCTGGCGCAGTCAAGTCTACGTGGGCTGCGTTAACATTGGTGCAGCCAGCCGCTTCCAACATGGCAATGGCATCTTTGCGGGCCTCTTGCAGCATGGTGTGTTCGTTGTCGCTGAACTTAACATTGAACACTGCAATTGGGTTGCCCCACTTGTCGGTTTTGCTTGGATGCAATGTAACGCGGTTATTCGGATTAGGTAGCTGTTCGCCAAAGGCAGAAATACCAACCTGCCAAGGCCCTGGTGTGCCATGAGATTCTTTGAAATCTTTGCCGATACCAGCGATCTGGCCGCGACCGTTGCCGACCGGTACTGCCGTTCCCTGAAACCCAAAGCCTCTTAAATAGGGCTTGTCGTTTTCGGTGATGTTGGCGTAGCGAGGAATGTAAATGCCTCCCGGGCGACGACCAAAAATGGTCTTATTTTCGAAGCCGCTGATGAGTCCGCTGGCATTAGCGCCGCTGACATGATCCATCAGGTTTCTACCCACTTGGTCTGAGCTATTGGCTAAACCATTGGGAAAAGTTTCCGACTTCGACTGCATTAAAATCATTGCTGTGGCAATCGCCGAGGCATTTAAGAATATGATTTTGGAAGAATAAAAAAACGTCTCATTGGTTTTGGAATCCACTACATTGACGCCAGTGACACGTTTGGTTTCTGGATCATATTCAACTGACTTGACGATGGCATTGTGAATAACAGTGCAGTTGTCTGTGCGCATGGCCGCGGGCAGGGTCGCGTTATTAGATGAAAAATAAGCTTTAAAGGTACAGCCGTGCTGGCAGCGATTTCGTACTTGGCAGTTGGTTCGGCCTAATGACTTCTGCTCTTCAGTGGCCTTGGTGATGTGAGCTACACGGGCAGGGATGACATTTCTACCTGGAAATTGTGTCTCTACTCGGGCTTTGAATTCTTTTTCGGCACAGGTGAGATCGAAGGCTGGTTGAAACTGGCCGTCTGGCAGCTGACTTAAGCCGTCTCGGCTGCCTGAGATACCTGCGAAAGTCTCTACGTGATCGTACCATTTACTAATGTCTTCGTAGCGCACGGGCCAGTCAACGCCGTGGCCATCGAGCTTGTTGGCTTCAAAATCCTGTGGCCCAAGGCGGTAGGATTGGCGTGCCCACATAATAGAGCGGCCGCCGGTGTGATAACCCCTTAACCAGTCGTATCTCGTGCCTTCAGCTTCCTCGTAAGGGTGTTCGTCATCCTTTACCCACAGGTGCTTTGTCGTTTCTTTTACCGCATAGGAGACGCCCGGATACTGCTTGTAATAGTGTTTGGAGACTTCGTCTTGGGCAATACGGTCAAGGTTTGGCTGCTTCCATGGGGGGACCTGATCTGTGAAATCTCGCTCCGGCACAATTTCATTGCCTCGCTCTAGTACCAATACTTTTAGCCCACGTTCGGCGAGCTCTTTTGCGCTCCAGCCACCGCTCATTCCTGAACCTACTACTATCGCATCAAAATCTGTCAAAACATGTACTCCCACTTTCCAATTTTTAACCGCTTAGCTGAGCTTAGTAGCTGCTCAGAAGGTGAATTCTTTTTAGCTAATGTTTTTTATGTCAGTTCTAATTATGTTGTTTCCAAGTGCGAACTTTCTGCTTAAGTAATTTCGACGCAAGGGTCCCAGCGGCCGGGGGTCGCTACCCATTCTTGTTCTTGTAATGCGCCATCCTCGGAGGCGAAATAGGCCTGAGTTATCAAGCCTTTAAGGGCACGATAGCCACGGTGGTCGCCGCTGCCGGAATAAGCTGCTGTATCGAACTGCTCTAATAAGGGGATAGCAACGCCGTCGGGCAATGTGGCAAAGCTGGAACTCAAGTCTGAGGTTATCTGGTTCAGGTACTGATGATGGGTTCTTTGGGTGTCAGCATTTGCCCAATCAGCCATTAAGCTGTCTAAAAAGCCGGGAACGTTTACATCCAGAGCGCCGGGAGTGTCGGTGCGTGGGATGATTAGGTCGGCAAGGCGCGAGACTAAAGCGAGCTCATCTGCGCTATAAAAGCGGCTGCCTTGGGGCTGGTCGGAAGGGACAACGGAGGCAATTCCCCCGCAAGCGGTTAGCATTGATGCGCCGCCAATGGAGATAATCATGCCTTGTAAAACTTCGCGTCTGGTTTTCATTCAGTATTCCTAGCAAGATGCTTTGCGAGGCTTAAGAGTATTGAAAAACAAACGGTTTTAACAGCAACAGTTCAGGAAATTGCGAGTTTTCTTTCGCGACGAGGTGATTTTAAGATTATTCGGGGCATAAAAAAAGCCGGTTAGTGAACTAACCGGCTTTTTTAGGTCTATCGACTCTGGAGTTTAATCAGAACCAGCTAACGAACGCTGTTCGTTCTCTTTACGCTCAACAACGATCTTTTCAAACCCTTCGTCATCAAGGTGAGTCACAGCAATCCATGCGTGAGACATTTCATCGCCAGTTCTGCTTCCGCCCACAACCCACTGATCAGGATCAGGGTTGTTTGCGTTAGCCGCTGTGTTGTCGTACCACTGCTTGATGACCAACACTGCGCCCACAGGAAGCAAAGGAGCTATGTCGGGGTTGTAGATATGGCTGTGGTGCCAAGTGGCGCTCCACTTAGAGATTTGGCTAATTTGCTCAGTACGACCCGTCTCTGGGTAGAACACTTCCAAAGAAGCAGCGTTCATCCGAAGGTGACCGTGTGGCTGAAAACTATCAATTCGGACAGGGTGATCGAAAGAATGGAAGCCCTGGGTCATTGTGTAGCCATTTGGCGGCACAATTAGGTGGCCATTCTCGTAGCCAGATTTAAGTTGGTATAGCTTAAGATCTTGCTTGTATGGCTCTGTTTTCGCCATGAAGTCTGCGTCGTGGAACCAGAGACCGATTTCTACTACGTTGTCCTTGATAAGAGTCCCTGGTGCCATTGCGCCAAGACCGCCTGGGAACATATGGATGTCCCAAGAAACACGTGAGTTAGTAGGCATTGTGCGGCAGACGCCCTCAGGCATTAGCTCGCCCCATTTGCCCATGGCGTATTCAGTTAATTGACCAAATGACTCGTACTCGCCGTCTTCGTTCATTATTTGAACTTCAGAGTTAGCGTGGTGAACAACCGCTTTGGCGTCACCGCGTGGTCTAACCTGAACAGCTTTAATGCAACGCTCTTCATTTACGCCGGTCGGAACCATGTGCTTGCTCCAAAGGTCATTTCCGTTTGCAGGAATGTCCATAGGAATCGAGCCGATGATCAGATCAGGTGTGCCGTAGTCGGCTTCAAACGTCCACTGATCCGGATCTGGAAGATCAGCAGCAGGAGGAACGATGTCAGTATCGCCAATAGGTGAACCTGAATTAACCCATGCAACGACAGTTGAGATTTCTTCTTCTGTCAAGCGCCAGTCACCTTTAAGGTCTTGGATGCCAATACCATGGTCGTAGGCATATGGAGGCATTTCGCGCTCGGCTACTTTATAGGAAATTAGCGGAGCCCAAGGACGCACTTGATCATAATTGGTCAGTTGCATTGGGCCGACACCGCCTTCACGGTGACAAACCACACAATTTTCATTGAGGATTTTAGCCACATGAGTGTTGTAGGTGATTTTGTCGTCTTGGGCCTGCGCACCAGCACTCAGCGCTAATGCAGTGATTGCGCCGCCTAAAAGACCAAGCGTTTGAAGGTTCTTCATGTTTTTCTCCTCAAGTGAGATTTCTGATCGTTATTACCAAAATAATAGGTTTTCGCTTACTAAATGTCCAATCTTATCGCTATCGAATCTGCGCTATAGTGCAACGATTTGAAACAGTGAGTGCACTATTTTAGGTCAAAAATTACTGCATATAATAAGTAATTCGGGCATTTCAAGTTTTCAAGAGGTTTTTTGCCCTAGCATTTGAGTACTGGAAGCCAGGGCAAGGTCACAATGTGGCATATTTGGGTGTCACGTTATGGAGTGACGGTGACTTTTTGGATGATGTTAGTCCAGCAGCACTGATCGCCTTGCTGGCTGTCAGGTGCGCGGAAGTTATCAACCATAGTTCGAATCATATACTCACCGGGTTCGGTAAAAGTAGCGACGACTCTTGCAACTCCACTGGTGTCGTCAATTGTCATCGCATTATCACCTGGTGCTGACCAAAATCGAAAACGTCGATTGGTTTCTTTATAAGGGTTAGTCGGTGCCATGGTTGACTCATGACGAGCAAAGATTACGTCGCCGGGGCCTTGGTACATGCTGAATGTAACGCCCATTGGTAAAGCTTTTTCGAAGCGCGGGTCAGTAGTGTCCCGATCAGATGGGTCAGTTGCATTGATGACAAGAACCACCGGCTCACCGGCTTTAACTAAACCATTGTGCTCGCCGATTTGCGCCTGAAGTCCAGCTTTCAGTTCCCCGTTAGTGCCAAAGCCTGCAAGTGGCTGCAATGCTCCTTGTGGACGAGGGCGGACGAAATCCAGCTCGTAGGCACCAGAAGTTGCGCGACCCGGAACCTTAAGAACATCGCCGCCGTCGGCTGGCTTTAAATTCCACCATACATCGGTGCCTTTTTCTTCAGCGGGTATCGTTACCGTGAAAGCGCCTGTGCTGCGACCAGACGGAAAGTGAGTTGGCTGGAGCCCGCTGTATTTAGCGGGCTCAATAAAATTCAAGGCACCAACGGGTAGATCTATGGCACCTTCAGAATTCCGGTTAATAAAACCAAAAGAGAAGGATGTTGAACCATCAGCATTCGCTGTCCAACCTTCAAAAACAGGAATCACAGGCAGTCCGCCCGGAGGGACTAACGAGAGGAATCTCGCATTGTCAGCGGATTGAGCGTTGACATTGATAGTCACCATCGCACTGAGGCTTAATAAAGAAGCCATTATCATTGTTTTAAAAGTACGCATTATTCTTCTCTCCAAGTATTTCTTATTCGATTTATTATGCAAGTCTTGAGCTAGATTGCCTGAACTTAAGAATATCCAAGCTCATTTTTCTGTATAGTTAAATCTCGTTTTATCAAGGGCATTAGGATAAACACCATTTTTACCTGAGTCTAGCAGTTAGACAGTATGATACTCGGGCTTCGGTGCTGGTACTTCAACAAATTGTTACAGGGTAGGAAATAGTAAACAGTGATTACTCATATATGAAAAAAATAGGCCTTTTCTCTACTCTTATTCTAATTAGCTTCTGCCAATCCTCGGCATTGGCGGGATTGGACCGTTTAAACGATTTTGCATTGCTTGATGCAAGCGGACAATTTCATCAATTAAGTCGCTATCAGCACAGTAAAGCTTTGGTTTTAATGGCTTACAGAGCCGACTGTCCAGCCATGGCGGAGCAGTTAGAATCCTACAAGCAAGCGCAAGCCAAATACTCAGACCAGGGTGTAGAGTTTCTATTAATAGATTCTGCTGATCTCGGTAGATCTACTTTGGCTTCTTATGGTCTTTCACTGCCGCTGCTCGAAGACGATGGTCAATTGGTCTCAGAGTCATTCGAAATACGAGAAACCGGAGAGGTTTTAGTTTTGAACCCTTTACGTTCATCTCTGTATTACAGAGGGGCGCCCAGTGAGGCGTTAGATTTTGCATTGGCTAAGGTGATAGCAGGGGGGTTAAATGACACCTTAAACACACCGAATACCGGTTGCCCAATTAACTATGCCGCAGCTGAAAAACACAAGAAAAGTCCGCCTGACTACGTTACCGAAGTTGCGCCGATAATTAAGAAAAACTGTGTTGGCTGTCACCGTCAGGGTGGGGTAGGGCCTTTTGCTATGGACAGTCATATTATGATGATGGGCTGGTCGCCCATGGTCAGAGAAGTTCTTCTTAACAAGCGAATGCCGCCGACTCAGGTGGATCCTTATGTGGGGCATTCCGAAGATGCCCGCTATTTATCCAAACAAGAACTTCAAACACTTATTCATTGGATTGATGCGGGTGCCCCTGCCGGTGAGTTTACGGCCGATCCGTTAGAGACGGTTCCCGAACAAGATTCTGGCTGGGTTCTGGGTGAACCTGATTTTATTGCTACCGCACCCGAGCAAGAAGTGCCTGCAACAGGGGTGCTGGATTATCGCTATGCTTACGTTGACCTTGCATTTACTGAAGACAAATGGATCAGCGCGGTTCAGTACCGCGCCGGTGATGCCTCGGTGCTGCACCACCTCATGACTTTCATTACCGCCCCAGACGAAGATTTTTGGGGGCCTGAGAGAGACGAGCTTGTTGTCACGCGTCGTTTTGTCGAAGGATATTCTCCGGGCACTGATAATGTTAGCGTCTTCAATGAGGGCACGGGTGTCCTAATACCCAAAGGCCACCGATTGGCAATGCAATTGCACTACGTTACTAATGGTCAGGCTACGCTAGACTCGACTCGGCTTGGTCTTTATTTCAGCGACGCAGAAGGTCTGCAGGAAAAGCTGGTGCAAGCAGTGGCTACGCGGTTCGAGCTGCCCGCAAATACACCAAATTTTCCGCAACAGGCAAGTCATGTTTTTAGCCACGCTGCAATGATCACTGGGGTGCGCGCGCGGATGAATTACCGCGGCAAAAAAATGAAGTTTTTAGTTGAGACAGCAGCGGGAGTACAAACCGAAATCTTCAGTGTTCCTGCTTATAATTACGGTTGGCAACCCCATTATGTTCTGGATGAGCCGGTAGAAATTGCGGCGGGTAGTCGAGTCATCGTTAAGGGAGCATTGGACAATTCGGTGTCTAATCCCACAAACCCTGACCCAGACCGGGTGATAAGTTTTGGCTTGGAAAGCTGGGAAGAAATGTTCGCCGGTTATTTTTCATTCTACGCGATTGGTCAGTGAAACCTCCCCGGCTGACTTAGCAGCGAGTACTTTAGAAGATGGGCGAATTGAACTGCAAGTCCTGAAGGGAGCCAAACTGTGAGCAAAAACTAGACATGTCTGCTAAGCTCTTGCGGCGATATGCTGTTTATTTGCACTGCTGTTATTATCTTCGTTCTGCACGTCGGTGACCCCCTGCTTGATCGTGACACTATATTTTTGTAGTGCTTTTTTTCCTAACAATAATCGACTCGGAGTTTTACCGAATGTCAGCAGTTAAAGGCGAGGAGCTTTATTACGGATGGAAAGTCGCTTTTGCGCTCCTCGGTATTTTGACATTTACTAGTGGCCTAAGCTTCTACAACCATTCTATCTATTTAAATGCGCTGGCTACTAATCCAGCATTTGATATTCGTACTGCTTCCTACGCTGTTTCTATCTTTTTCTTAAGTGGTGGGTTTGCAGGCCTCATGGTTGCAAAACTTATTCAGGACTATGACCCTAGATTGCCGATCTGTTTGGGTGCCGTTATTGCATGCATTGCCCTTTGTCTTTTTCCTCGAATTGTCTCCGTGTGGCAACTGTACTGTACCTATGCGCTGTTTGGTGTTGGCTTTGCAGGTTCAGGTTTAATTCCCGCGACCACATTGGTGACCCGATGGTTTCAAAAGAAGCGTGCTGTCGCGTTGTCCATCGCATCTACTGGCCTGTCTTTAGGTGGTGTTGTGATTACGCCCATCAGCGTTTTGATGGTCAGCTCTCTCGGTTTTGATTTGGCCGCCCCACTGCTGGGATTGATCTATGTTGTGGGGGTTGTTCCCGTCGCTCTTATTTTTCTAAGGCCGAGCCCTGCATCAATGGACTTGCAAGTGGATGGCGGGCCAGCGCAGGACCTAGTTAATGGACAGCCAAGTAAACATTTGCCCACCGCCGAAACCGTTGACGGTGTTTCATTTAAAATGGCCAGGCAAGGTCGTTTCTTTTGGGGCATAGCCACCGCTTATGTGTTTTTGATGATGGCACAAGTGGGTGGAATATCTCATCAATTTGGATTGGTAAAAGAACAATTGTCTGCCGCGGAAACTGCTTTTGCTGTGGCCATCGTGCCAGTGGCAAGTATTATAGGACGCTTGGTAGGAGGCTGGTTGGTCGGGCAGATACCCATCCGCATGTTCGCGATCACCATGATGGCAGTGCAAGCTTTATCGCTTGGTATACTAGCCCTTGGTTTTAGCGAATACTCCTTGTTTCTGGGCCTGGCTTTATTTGGCGCGAGTGTGGGCAATTTACTAATGCTTCAGCCTCTATTGATTGCTGATGCATTCGGCTTGAAGGACTACGCTAAGATTTTCTCTATTTGTAATTTGCTGTCCTCGTGGGGCACTGCGATAGGCCCAGCGCTACTGGGTTATGCGTATACCGTCAACGGTAATTTATACAGCCTGCCTTATTGGTTAGCTTCCGGGGCTGGTGCGTTAGGGCTGGTCCTTTTTATCTCTGGGGGAAAATGGAAGCACAAGCATTAGTCTTAAGTTTAAGTAAATCAAAGTAAGGTCACTTATTGCAAAGAAAGTTAAGTAAAAAGAGGCACCTGACGTAAATAAGGCTTTTCTTTAGAGTCAAGATAGAGTTCTACGAGTGCCCAACAGCGCTTTAATTAGCTGAATACGGCAATATCCGCATCTTCAATGCAGAGTTGTTTATTATGATTAAAAAAATTACCTTAGGTCTTTTTGGATCATTCATACTCTTGATCGCGGTGGCCGCTTTTTTTGGTTTCCCTCCTGCCTTTATTTTAAACGCTCCCGGGGTAGCAACAGGAATTGGTTCCAAACTTCTGTGTAGTTCGCGGTTTATTAGCGGGTTTTCGGCGCAACAGTCATTCGATGATCTTGTTCAGTACTCACCACTTTTAGATTTGCTGGAGGTTAGTACCGACGAAAAATTAAAAGTAGTGGAAACTTCCTTTCTTGGTATTAGCACAAAGACCGCCAGCTACATTCCTGGCTTAGGTTGCTCAGTTGATTACCCCGGCCACTCGCAGCGCCAACAATTAGAAACCCAATCCACTGCAAGTAATAGTGGACTTTGGCCGCTAGGCACTAAAATAGCTGATTTGCGCGGTGATATGCAGGCACTGCTGGAATCACAGGTTAAAAGAGATAATGCGGCAGGTTTAAATACGCGAGCGCTGCTAGTGGTTCACAACGGCTCTATTCTTGGTGAGGTTTACGCGCAAGGAGCCGACGCGAAAACCCCTCTGCTAGGATGGTCCATGGCCAAAAGCTTAACATCAGTAATGTTGGGAAACTTAGAGTTGCGTGGCCTGCTTGATCTAGATGCCAATCCAGAGTTCTTTGAGTGGTTAAGTGATAAGCGTTCCAATATAAAGATTACTGACCTGCTTACCATGTCCGATGGGCTCGACTTTTCAGAGGAATACAATCCCGGTGACGATGCAACTACCATGCTGTTTACCAGCCCTTCAGCATCAGATTTTACGATTGCGCGTCCACTGGCCCATGAGCCTGGGGTTCGATTCAATTACAGCTCCGGAACCGCTAATGTGCTAAGCAGAATTTATCTTGATGTTTTGGGTGGTCCTCAGCAAAGCTATGATGATTACAAAGTTAATATTTCGGGGCCTTTAGGGTTTCAGAATTCGGTTTTTGAAGTGGATGCCAGTGGAGCATTTTTTGGCAGCTCTTATCTTTATGCATCAGCTAGGGATTGGGCAAGGTTAGGTCAATTGATGGTTAATGGAGGTTCTATTAATGGCCGAGCAATAGTCACTCAAGACTGGATTAGTCGTGCGACAGCGCCCAATGGCTCAGAAAATCAAAAAGCGTACGGCTACCAATGGTGGCTAAATAGGGGGAATGAAGAGCTGCGCTGGTCAGATATCCCTGAGGATGCGTATGCAGCCCAAGGCAATAGACAACAGAACATGATGATTGTGCCCTCTAAAGATGTGGTGATAGTTAGGCTTGGGTGGACAGCTGGCAGTTATCCAATCAATCAAAATTTCAGTGAAATAATTGCAGCGTTGTAAAAATTTGTAAGGTTATGTTGTCTATTGGAAATAACTCAATACGATAGCAAGCCGATATTTCCTTTGATGATCATACCTTGCCATTAGGTTGAGTCCAATAAATCCTTGAATTTCAGCTTATCTTCGTAAACTGGTCCGTCTTTCCTGGATGCAGCCAGATAATCTGTAGATAGAAAGAAGCTATTCCCTTACTTCTTTCTTAGTGTGGAATTCGCGCTGTGACTTTAACTCTGCAACCATATTCTCTGTGTTGCCTTCGCGGTCTCTATTTAGAGGCTCTCTGAAAACGACATACAGATTCCAAGGCTGGGTATTTATAGAGGGCGGTGTCTCCTTTGCAACTTGGATTAGTTCTTCAATGACCTCTTGTGCTAGCGACTCATTTTGATAAACATGCACTCTGCGTCTCGTCTGTACCAGTGTTTCGAATTTCACGTTTCCTATTTTTCTCTTTATAGATTCATCGCTGCAATCGGCGGCGCTGTATATCATGCGTAGATTTAGGGAAATGGAAACTATTTAGGATCAGATTGGCGAGTGAAACCCAGAAACTTAAGAACCAATCTAAAAAGTGGCTCGGACCTTGATTGTGAAGCGAACACCGTCAGTGGTACAGAAACGCTCAATCTCTCTGACATCTCCATCGCGCAGATAGCCATTAAACCGCCTTCGCTCTTGGCAAGTGTCTTGATTTAGGAGATTGTCTGCCTCGAACCTGTAGGTAAACCTGCCTACATTAATTTTCTCGGCGAAGAGACTTAGATTGCTGAACATACCCGAACCTACCCAGATAACATTATCGATATCATAGAAGGGACGATTACCGTCGATGCCATCACGGTAGTTAAAGCCGTAGTTGAAATTTTGTGATGGCACGTCGTGGCGAAAACCGATGCGTATATTTCCCCTATCGAAGGGCACGACCTTTCTGTTCTTTCCAATTAGTGGAGAAAATATTTTTGAATCTTGCACCAACAGGCCTCCGGTAACTACCGCCTGAGGGAGATTCAGAAATCCCAGGCGGATGCTGGCATTCAGATTGAGACCATAGACCGCGCCGTCACCCACATTGCCGTTGGTTGTTGTGAGATTAGCTTTGCTTGTTGAGACATCGATACGGTCTATTGAATTGCCTACATCGTAGTAGAACAGCCTAGAATTTAGCACCCCTCCATCGTTGGGCAGGCGATAGTCGAGATTGACGTTGTAACGCCAAACCTCTTCCTGCTCCAGTTCAGGATTACCAGCAAGAATATCCTGAGTTTCATCTCTGTCGTTAGCCGCGGCAGTGAAATCCGAGAATCTCAGTTGTGACACATCCAGTTCAGCCGACATACGAAGCTGAAAGCTACTACTTATATTAAATCTGAAATCGGCTTTGGGTTTTAGGAAGTCGAACCTTCGACTTACATTTACATCACCGGACTGCGATATCTCAGAGTCTTCATAGAACAAACTGCTTTCCAAAGACATGCGTTGATTGATCTGCCAGTTATGTATGGCAAATCCCTCGTAACGAATCTCTTCTACGGTAGACACCGCATTCGGCAACGCTACCGGAGTTAAGCCACCATGATCTGGTGAGGAGATATCACCAAGAGGCAAACCAATTTTCAATGAAGAATCGAGTATGGTCTTTGCCCTCTCTATCCCAAGCTCCAAGTTCTGATCATCTGCCGGATCAAAAGTGTAGGAAGTGCGGACTATGAGTTCGCGCTCACGGCGGTTAGTATCAAGAAATAGATTCTTGGTTTCAGGCCCATTCAGGCCAGTAGAAAAAAATCGCTCGCGGGTAACTGCGTTATTGTCTTCATTTACGATGAAGAGGATTTTATATTTTCCGCCATCGTCAAAATTGTACTCATAGTCGCCACCGAACTCCCAGCTGTCTGAGCTGGCCGGAAGCTCCTCGCGCTCTACTCGAATAGTCGGTGGTGAATTCTGAAAATTAGTAATGGTCCGCACCAAATTTGCCGGCGGATCACTCTCTCGATAAAGCCCATTGAAGGCAATTCTGCTGCCAGCTGATATCTGATAGGCGATATTCGAATTTAGCGTATAAGTAGTCTGGTCTCGCGTGCGCTCTATCTCTCGGACATCGTTTAGATCAAGCCCTGGGGGTAACACACTGATCTCATAGCTTTCCAAGGTTTCATAACCCGACGCGATTTGGGCGCTTAGGAGGTAATTAAACTGCCCTGTCTGTCCACTGAAGGAGAAAGTGCCTATAGGCTCAATTTGGCCATCGCGGAAGTGTGTCGCGCCTACTTCGGTCGAAAGGCTAGAACTCGATTGCGACTCTAACAGAACGATATTGATTAACTGGCCGCTGTTGCGGACATCGAGGTCCCCCGAGGTACCACGAATAATTTCGATGTACTGTACTTGGTCCGCAGAAATTCTGTCGAGCTGACTACTGGCCTCATTTGCCTTGCCGGCTATGCGCTTGCCATTGATCAGGATTTGTTCACTCGCACCTAGGCCGCGATCAGCACCGTTGAAGGTTTGGACCTCATTGCCTTCAAGCGCCACACTGATGCCGGGGATAACATTCAGCATGTCATTGACTGAGACAGGACCGTATTTTGTAAAAAAAGAAGCAGGGTAAGTAACTGTGGAGTCGGTTTCTGTGTTTTCTTGCGCCACTGCCGAAACGTAAATTCCAGAAATTAATATTATTGTGATTATTGTAGATCGCACAGTTAGCTCCCAAATAAATTCTAACCAAAATAATACTAACAGATTTTAACGGCTGTAAAACAGGGTTGAAAACCAATATTCGCTCAAACTCGTTAGCGCTAGACTATCTCTCTGATGATGTTTTAGTTTTGCCAGCACGCATTGCGTCAACATTTGCTAAGTGAGATTTTAGCCAAATTGAAGAGACGCTATGAACAAGTTTTCTATGAAAATCACAAGAGAAAATTAACCGTAAGAAGTTTTACTTTGTCGACAACCTTTTTCGTAAAATCAGCAGCTCATCTCAGCAAGGGCTTAATATAATTAAACAGTCGCGGTTGCCGGCACATCAGTAAAAGAAATATCTGAGCTCTTATTTGCCATATTTTGAAAGTTGTAAGCGCATTACTATAAGTGCTGCCGGATTATGTGACCTTTTGCTTGGCAGTGAATTGGACCGCGAGATAGCTTTTTGACGTCATTATTAAATTGAGCTCAGTTATCGCGGTATGAATATCTTGAAAACTTAGAAAAAGCGGGGAAAATCCGAGCCGCAATACGTCGGGCATCCTGAAGTCGGCAATCACATTATTGTCTATTAAGTTTTGGCAGATACCATGGGCATCAGGATGTGAGTAAGCAAGTTGACTGCCGCGCTCGTTGGCATTTTCAGGTGAAATTAGTTGAAGCTCATTAAGTTCGGACGATGCCTGTTTTAACTCTTGAAAAAAGCTCATCAGAGCGATTGCCTTGTGTCTTATTTCAGTGATGCTCACATGATCGAATACGTCCAGAGAAGCATTTAACACACTCATTGATATAACGGGTGGTGTGCCGCTTAAAAACTGCGTCATTCCCTGACCAGCGCAATAGTGTTTGGAGAAATCAAAGGGGGCCATATGACCCATCCAACCTTGCAGTGGTTGTTGGAAGGAGTTCTGATGGCGATCTGCAGCATAGATGAAAGCCGGCGCTCCGGGTCCGCCATTTAGATATTTGTAACCACATCCGACTGCAAAATCCACATTCCAATCATCAAGTGAGAGGGGGAGTACACCAACGCTATGGGCAAGGTCCCAAACTACTATGATCCCTTTAGCGTGGGCCGCTCGGGTGATCTTTTCAATATCATGGGTTTTGCCATTTCTAAAATTGACATGGGTAAGCAAGAGAACTGCGACCTGAACTGTTAGCTGATTCTCAATGTCTGTATCCGCTACGCTGACAAGTTCGCATTGCTGAATCCCCAAAATTTGCTGCAAGCCTTCTGTCACATAAAGATCTGTGGGGAAGTTGTCGTCTTGGGACAAGATAATCTGTCGATTGGGGTTTAGTTGTAGCGCACTGTGAAGAATTTTAAACAAATTTATTGAGATTGAATCACAGCAAATAATCTGGCCAGGTGCGGCACCCACCAGCTTTGCAATTTTTTCACCGGTAGTGATAGGTAAATCAATCCACGAATGTTTATTCCAGCTTGAGATAAGGTCATTGCCCCATTGCTGTTCTACAACATCAAGGGCGGCTTTTTTTGCCGAAATTGAGACTGGGCCCAGAGAGTTACCATCGAGGTATATTTTGCCTGTAGGAATTTCAAATTGTTCTTTGAGGTGAGCAATTCTATCCGCATTATCGCGAGCGATAGCATCGATTAAAGTTGATTTCAAAATAGTTTCTCAAGACTGCCAGTTAGGAGTTGGAATGCTTCCATGCCAGAATTAACCCAATCAAAATCGCCGGCCTCTGTTAACCCTGAGGTGGTGGCATTTGCTAAAATTGACTGGGATACGTTGACGATAGAATCAACTGTGCCATGGAATAACTGTGATCTGCTATGCAAGTTAAGACCGACAGGGTCTGCCTTTTGATAAAGTTCTTTGGCTAGTGCAAAGGCAGAGACTCTGAGAAGTAGCGTTGCGGTTTCGCAGTCGTTAGTGCCAGCAGCATATGTAACAATATCGGTAATTTCCCCTAGACCGGCAACGGCATCACTATTGGGAAACTCGATGTCTGCAAGCAAGGCCAAATGATCTCCAGCGGAATGGCCGACAATCACCACGGTTTCTTCGTTGATGCAGTATTCGCTTAAATTACCTATCCATTGAATGCCAGCCTCTATCTCGTTATAGCTGTCTGGCGAGCCTCCGCTGGGTAAGCCAGAGCAGCTATATTCGGGAGAACATACGGCGCAGTCTGGTTGGGGTAGGGAGGTTGCCGCTGGAAAAGTATGAGCCGTGTAGAACTGATCTAGCCAGCAGCTACCATGAATAAACACTGTCAGCGTAGGCGGGGTGTTCGCCAAGTCAGGAAGCCAAAGGCGCCCAACCTGAAACGGCTCTGCCCCATAGCGCAGCAGTTGATCGGCGGCGCGGTATTCACGTGCAGTCACGCTCGAATAACTTACATCGCTATCGGTGGATGGGAAGCTGATCTGGGCGTTGATTTGCGCTGCGAGCATCAGGGCGAAAAGCATAACGAGCAGATGTTTTGTTTTATGTAGCACTTTAATCTTCACGGGGTCTGAATTTTAGGCAGGAAAATTCGATTCGAATAATTTTTTCCACTGTTCTGGCATTCGGGTTACGCGGCCTTTAGTGTCGGTCCAAACATGACGGGTGAATCCGCTTACCAGAACTTTGTCGCTTTCATTATTCATTACCTCATAAGCGAAAGTAACTCGTCTACTTCTATTCTCTTCTAGCCAAGTCCTGACAGTGGCAAGTTGGCCGTAGCGCAGGCTGCCAACATAGCGAATGCCGGTTTCTGTAACAGGCAGTTGAAAGCCGCTGGCTTCAATATGAGCATAGTCACTGCCGATGTCACGCATGTATTGGCTGCGCCCTTCCTCAAAATAAATTAGGTAGTTGGCGTGGTGTACGACGGCCATAGCATCGGTTTCGGCGTATCGTACGTGGAAGCTTGTTTCGATGATTCGCTTATTTTCGTCAGAGGTCATGATTCAAGTCTCAGATCAGGGTTAGATTTTTATATTATAACCCCAGAATTACTTGCTGGGGTCACGAGAATGTTTGCTTAAGAGGATGTACAGCCCTAAGCTTGAGCCTATACTGGGCCGGATCATTACATTTTGTTTGAGTTGTTCGTCAAAATTAGCGAATACAAAGAGTTAGGATTGCTATGCTGAATTTCCCACAGCCCCCAAAAAGCTACGAATCAGTGTTTTTGGAGGAAACTGACAAAGCATTACCCGAGAAAATAGATCCTCGCACGCGCTATGCTTTTTTCAGCACTATCGCCAAAGGCGGTAAATCGCTGATTAAATCTTGCAAGGATCTGCATCTTTCTCGTTTTGTTTGCTATAAAACTCTTAAGCCGGAATTTGCTAACGACAAGATCGAGCAGCTGCGCTTGGTGCGGGAGGCGCGGGTATCTGCCATGCTTCAGCATCCTAATACTGTGCCCACCTATGAATTAGGCAGAGACGGACGCGGTCTTCCCTACTTCACAATGAAATTAGTTCATGGCTATACTTTGCGTGAAATTCTAGATTACCGTGACCGTTATGATTTAACTCAGCTAATGGACCTCATTTTACAGGTTGCATATGCACTGGAATACGCCCACACCCACGGTGTCGCTCATCGCGATGTAAAGCCAGAAAACATACTTGCAGGACCCTACGGAGAAGTACTTCTGCTCGACTGGGGCTTAGCGAAAGTATGGCACCCTGATGGCACTGCGGTGGAAGAAGAAGAGCCCGAACCCAGCATTATTGAAGATATCTCATTAACCGGTCAAGGCAAGGCACAAGGCACTGCCCACTATATGTCTCCCGAGCAGATAAACCTCGATCCGGCAATTGATTTTAGAACTGATATCTTTAGCTTAGGGGCGGTCCTTTATGAAATATTGTGCGGCCACCCGCCAGCTGTCGGTGATAAAATGCATGAAGTGATTTCAAGTGTTCTAAATGACACACCTGAAATGCCCTCGTCGCGATGCAGTCAGCGGATACCTGCTTTATTGGAATCTGTGGCGATGAAGTGCCTGCAAAAAGATCCTTATGCCAGATTTCAATCGATGGATGAGCTGCTCATGCTGCTGCAACAGGATTGGCGTTCTGATTTGGTCTCAAGTTAGACTTAAAGGCGCGGTCTACTTTCTGCTAGTCTCTTATTTAAAGCCATCCAGAACAGAAAAGCCTCGCTGCGGTGCAGTCGTTAGTACCGCGAAGGGATTAATTCATAATAATCATAATCGGTGACTACATTGAAATTTCTACTGCTCACGTTTTTCCTCGCGTCATTAATGAACTGCAGTCCAAGCTCTGATCAGGCTGCTGCTTCTCGTGTTATTGATCCGGTAGATATAATTTTTGTAGGTCAAAACATTATCACCATGGATCAGCCTGATGTGACAGGGGTTGCAGTCAAGGGCGATCGGATTAGCTTTGTCGGTTCAGCACAAGAGGCAATGCTGCTCAGAGGCGCTGAGACTCGAGTCGTTGAGCTGGGCGAGCGAGCTTTATTGCCTGGCTTTATTGATGCCCATGGGCATTTTTCTGCCTTTGCTAGTCGTCTAGACGCATTGGATTTATCGTCGCCGCCAGTGGGTGATATTAATTCCATTGATGACATTGTAAGCGCAATACGAAACTGGATTGAGGTTCGGCAAATTCCCGCCGGGGAGATAATTCATGGAGTGGGTTATGACGATTCCTTGCTGGCAGAGTTGCGTCACCCAACCAGAGAAGACCTTGATCTCGCTTCGACTCGGCACCCTATCGTTATTAGACATGTCTCGGGTCATTTGCTTGCCGCGAACTCATTGGCGCTATCCAATGCCAATGTGTCTGCGTTAACAGATAATCCAGAAGGTGGCATTATACGGCGGCTCGACGGCAGCGCTGACCCAAATGGGGTGATGGAAGAAACAGCTATGAGGCTTTTTCCTAGTCAAAGCACTGATTTAAATGAAGAGCAACGCCGATTGCTTAGGCGCCAGGCCCTGGAGGTTTACGCCAGCTATGGAATCACCACGATTCAAGACAGTAACATTGGCCGGCCCTATCTGAATCAATTGATAGAAGAAGCCAAACTTGACCCTTTCCCCCAAGACATTGTTGCCTACCTGTGGGCAAACGTCATGAGTGACGACCAGCTTGCAGCGGTTGCCCCAACGGAGTACCAGGGTGGGATTCGATTAGGCGGGGTAAAATTTACGTTGGACGGATCTCCTCAGGGGCGCACCGCATGGATGACCGAGCCTTATACTCAAGGGCCGCCAAACGCAGAGCCTGACTATGTGGCATATCCTAGCTACGACCCTGCGCTTTATATTCAGAGAATGCCCGATTTGATCGAACGAGCAGTGCCGGTGTTAGCCCATGCAAACGGCGACGCAGCCATTGATTTAATGTTGGACGGGGTAGAGGCAGGACTTACCTCTGGGGAGGTTAAAGATCACCGTTCGGTAGTAATCCATTCTCAGCTAATGCGTCCTGATCATTTGCCTAGGTTTAAAGAATTGGGGGTTATACCGTCTTACTATTCAGTGCATCCGTTTTTTTGGGGTGACTGGCATCGATTGAGTTTCGGTGAGGAGCGAGCATCTTTTATTAGCCCTGTGGCAGCAACAGCGGCGTTAGATATTCCTTTGACAATACATAATGATACGCCCGTGGTTCCGCCAGATATGATGCGCCTTGTGTCAGTTACGGTTAACAGGCTGACTAGAAGTGGCTATGTTTTAGGATCTGATCAGAGAGCCACCGTTGCGCAGGCGTTAAAAGCCATTACCCTTGGGGCTGCGTATCAGTATTTTGAGGAGGAAGACAAAGGCTCGATCACTCTGGGCAAGCAGGCGGATTTCGTTCTTTTAGAAAGCAATCCTTTAAGTTCAGAGCGCCAGCTGCTGCAAGACATTGCCATAGTGGAGACTATCGCTAGGGGCAAAAGTATTTATCAACGCTAGCAGCCTTTAAGCAGCGGTTAGCGCTTTAACTATCTAAGGATTTGTAGGAGTAAAAAATGAAAGTAGCATTTATTGGCCTAGGCGTAATGGGCTATCCCATGGCGGGTCATGTGGCAAAAGCTGGATTTGATATTTGTGTCTATAACCGGACTCAATCAAAAGCTGGAAAATGGGTACAAGAGTTCGGTGGCAGCTGGCAAGCGACACCGGCGCAGGCGGCTGCGGATTGCGATGTTGTGCTTAGCTGTGTTGGCAACGATGAAGACGTGAAACAGGTTATCTTTGGCGACGAAGGGGCGTTTTCGGCCATGAAGGCTGGTTCAATTCTAGTTGACCATACCACTGCCTCTGCAAATCTCGCGCGGGAACTGGAATCGAGGCTTGCGGCAAAAAAGGTTGGTTTTCTGGATGGCCCCGTATCCGGAGGGCAGGCCGGTGCGGAGAATGGCGCGCTGACTGTCATGCTTGGTGGCGACCAAGAGAACTACGATAAGGCTCTGCCGATTATCGACTGCTATTCCCGGTTTAGTAAATTGCTAGGGCCGGCAGGCAACGGTCAGCTGGCCAAAATGGTAAATCAGATTTGTATCGCAGGCATTGTCCAGGGTTTGGCAGAGGGATTGGATTTTGCGAGGCGCTCTGGGCTTGATGGAGAGGCATTAATAGAGACTATTTCCAAAGGAGCTGCCGGCTCTTGGCAAATGGAAAACCGGTCCAAGACTATGCTTGCCGATCAGTATGATTTTGGTTTTGCAGTGGATTGGATGCGCAAAGATCTCGGTATTGCATTGGCGCAGGCAAAGGAAAACGGCGCTCAGCTTCCAGTCACCGCAATTGTAGATTCTTATTACAGTGAAATTCAATCCCATGGTGGGGGGCGCTGGGATACCTCGAGCTTGCTTACCCGTCTCAGTAGAGACGCAGATTAGCTTGGCAGGTTATGCATACCGGTAATTGATGCCGGTAAAGCATGCAATCAATCAATAACCAAAGCCATGCCCGATACCGACATTCAGCTGTTCCCCCCACAGCTGCATTTAACCGCATACCTATTGATTATTGCCGAGCAAAGCTCTAAGTTACATCCTCTGCTGAAAAAACCCATAGGTTAGATCAATGAACTTAAAAAATCTCTTTATATTTTCGACGCTTACCGCTCTTAGCGGTGTTGCATTAGCCCAATCTGATGCTGACTATGAAGTCCCTATAACTGAATATGGGCAGCCAGACTTGCAAGGCGTTTGGAATTTTAGCTCTAACACTCCCATGCAACGACCTAAAAAATATGGCAATCAAGAATTCCTTACTCGCGAGCAGGTTGAAGAAGCAATCGCGCAGCAGGAAACCCGTGCAGCCGCGGCCGATGCTATAGCGGCTCAAAGGGTGGTTAATCCAGATGCTCCAGATGCTACGGATAACCCCGGTGGCTACAACGACTTCTGGCTTGAAGTCAGAGGCCTTGGTGAGACGGTAAGATCGTCTCATATTGTCTATCCTCTCGATGGCCGGGTCCCGGCTGCAGTAGAAGGTGCGCCACGTCAATACGGTGGCCTTGGTCCTGATATTCCAAGCACGCGACCTGTACGGTATGTTGTTGGCGGTATCGCGAAAGCAGGTCCAGAAGATCGTGGTCTTTCAGAACGTTGCATTGTCGGCTTTAATTCCGGACCTCCATTTTTGCCGAGCCTGTACAATAACAATTTGCAAATTGTTCAGAGCAAAGACACCGCTGTGATCATGACAGAAATGATCCACGATGCCCGGATTGTTCATTTGGGAGATAAGCCTGAACTTGATGAAAATATTACTCTGTGGTCAGGTGATTCTCGTGGTTACTATGACGGTGATACATTGGTTGTTGAAACTAAGAACTTTAATGGTCTTCGACAAACATTCAACAGCACCGGCGCTAACAAAGATATGATTTTAACTGAACGGTTTACTCGAACTGCGTTTGACAATGTTGATTATGAATTCACTATTGACGACCCTTCCACGTTCACAGATAAAATTACAGCAATTGTTCCAATGACTAAATTAGCAGGTCAAATTTATGAATATGCCTGCCATGAAGGTAATTATGGAATGGTGAATATTCTTCGTGGTGAGCGTATGGAAGAGCAAAGAGCCGCCGAAGGCGGTTCGCTCTAGTTTATACAGTTTATCTAATCTCTCTTTAAAACCAGGTAATTGAATTAAGGATTATCAATGAAAATTACATTTACAAAATTACTATCAACATCGTTTTTAATTATGGCGACAGGTCTTCTTTCGCTAACAGCAGCAGCGCAGAACGGTGAGATAGCTCGCACGCCATCAGGCAAGCCTGATTTAAGCGGCATTTGGCAGGCGATGACAACAGCTCATTACAACGTTGAGCCACATGCGGCTTCTTATGGTCCGCATCCTCGACAGATGGGTGCTACTTCTGCTGTGCCAGCAAGCCTTGGGATTGTTGAGGGTGGCGGTATTCCTTATAACGAACAAGGGCGCCGGCAGAGAGATTTGAACAAAGCTGATGCCCATAATCTTGACCCTTTGACAAAATGCTACATGCCAGGGATTCCGCGAGCTAATTATCTGCCGTTTCCTTTTCAGATCATTCAGTCAACAGATGTCGTTTTGGTAGCTTACGAGTTCGCTGAATCAAATCGAATTGTTTATGTCGATCAACCTGAGCTTGAGTCACAGGTGGACGCATGGATGGGACATTCAAATGCTTATTGGGAAGGTGACACGCTTGTTGTTAGTGTAAGTGGCCAAATGGAAAATACTTGGTTTGATCGCGCTGGCAACCACCACAGTTATCAAATGGTTGTAGAGGAGCGTTGGACGCCAATGGGCGCTAACCACATTCAGTATGAAGCGACGATGACTGACGCTAATACGTTTACAGCTCCGTGGAAGGTAAGTTTTCCTATTTACCGCCACGTGGATGAAAACATGCAATTACTTGAATTTAAATGTGCTGAGTTTTCTGAAGAATTTCTTTACGGTGAATTTAGAAAAGAAGGCACGCCAATAGGCAATCCCGAGTAAGTTATCCTCATTTAAAAAAGGCCCGTCTCGTAAGAGTCGGGCCTTTTTTTATGCGATGATTAAAGCAGTTTTACCAAGCGACTGGACATAGAACGGCAATCCCTTCATCTTTTACCCTTGTTGATAGTTACTAAATGAAGACCCTTCATCCGCCAACCTCAATTATGCGCGGTCATTTAAATCCCAAGTACGAGGCTAGATTCCCCAATGATTTATAAAGTTAGAGCTGTGCTGGTTGTTTTGATGTCTCTATTGGCATCACCTTTTGCCTTGTCCCAGGTTGCCCGAGGCATCCCTTTCTACGCTGATTCAATAGGCTTCGATCAAGAAATACCCCGCCCAGAAGAAGTTATTGGCCACCCGTTGGGGCACCGAATTGCGCGAAATGATCTACTAGTTCGGTATATGGAGATACTGGCAGAAATGTCACCACGAGTGAGTTCTGAGGTGATTGCTTATACCCATGAGCGCCGGCCTATTATTGGGCTCACCATCACCTCACCGGCGAATCATGCGAGGATTGACGAAATACGAGCGGCACACGTAGCGCTAAGTGACCCCAATAGTTCCCAAGAGCTGCAAGATGATATGCCGGTGGTGACATGGCTTAACTATGGGGTTCACGGCGCGGAGGTCAGTTCAACAGATTCATCTATGGCAGTGGCTTATCACTTAGCAGCAGCTCAGGGCAGCGAGATTGAGGCTACTCTAGAGCAAAGCGTTATAATTTTGATTGCGGTGTTTAATCCCGATGGCAATAGCCGAATGTCAGCTTGGAATCATATGCACGGAGCCAATGTTCCGGTAACAGACCCTAACCATCTGCTTCATAATACATTTTGGCCAGGCGGGCGAACTAATCATTACTGGTTCGATTTGAATCGGCAATGGCTTATTCTGCAGCATCCAGAACCTCGGGGATGGGTAGCAAAGTTTCATCAATGGAAGCCTAACATCACGGTGGATTACCATGAGATGGGTGCCAACAGTACTTATTATTTTCACCCCGGGGCTCCAGATAGGACATTTCCACTTATTCCCAAAGAATCGATGGAGCTGTTAGATCGAGTTTCTAACCGACCGCGTTCATGGTTAGATTCTGAGCAACGCCTCTACTTTAACGAAGAAGGCTATGACAACTACTATATTGGCAAGGGCTCTACTTATCCGCATATGCACGCAAGTATGGGGATGTTGTTCGAGCAGGCGAGTTCAGAAGGATTGTTAGAAACGGTTCATGGGATTCTGTCTTTTCGAGACAATATTCGAACTCAATACCGCACCTCATTGGAAATGATAAGGGCCGGCGTTGAAATGCGCCAAGAGCTGCTGGCTTACCAGCGCCGGTTTTATCAAGATGGTTTGGAACTTGCTGAAGGAGATGCTACTAAAGGCTATATTTTTTCAGCGCCGGGTGACAAAGCTAGGGCCTATCATGCCTTGGATATATTGAATCGGCATCAAATAAGAGTTAACAAGTTGAGCGATGATGTAACGATTAATGGTGTAAGTTTTGCTGTTGATCATTCTTATATAGTCGAAACAACTCAAACTCAATATCGCATGGTGAAGGCGCTTTTCGAAAAAATAACAACATTCGAGAATGATACTTTTTACGATGTCTCTGCTTGGACGCTGCCGCTGGCATTCGATTTTGATTTTGCAGCTTTAGGAAGCCGCGATATCCAAGGCAATCTTGGAGAGCAGGTTTATGCTGAATTTCCTGTCGAAGCCGAACCTGATCGTGCCACTTATGCTTATCTTTTTTCTTGGTCTAACTATTATGCGCCGAGAGCTTTATACAAATTACTTGATGCTGGGTTGCGCCCGAAATTCTCCAATAAGCCGCTGGCGTTATCCAGCAGCGAAGGTGAGATCTCATTGCCGCGGGGCAGTATTTTAGTTCCCCTTGGATGGCAAGGAGGCGCCCTGCGAGATGATCAAATTCATGAGTTGATGAGTTCAATCGCTAAGGAAGACGGTATTAAAGTGCATGCTATTGGCGCAGGCCACACCCCTCAAACAGGGATGGATTTAGGAAGTAATAGTTTCTCGGCTATCGAAAAGCCAAAAGTTCTGGTACTCGTTGGCGAGGGTATTACGGCTTATGATGCTGGTGAGGTTTGGCATCAATTAGATAAACGTATGAACATGCCAGTGCAGCTGTTCGATAAACGCCGGCTCTCGTCATTGAATTTAAGCGACTACACGCATCTGGTCATTGTGGGTGGTAATCATAGCGATTTAACCCTACGTAAAGAGCAGATAAAAAGTTGGGTCCGTCAAGGGGGCACGCTAGTTGCGATGCGTCAGGGGGCGCAATGGGCTTACGATAATGTGCTGTACCCTACGTCTAAACCCATAGCGGTAAATGATGCCGAAGAGGGGCGCCTCGATTATGGCGAAAAAACCGATACCGAAGCTAAAGCCATTATCGGTGGTGCGATCATGGCCGGAGATTTAGATATAACTCACCCAATAGGCTATGGAATATCTAATCGTCAAATAGCAAGTCACCGCAATTCATTGATAGCCTTTGATCCGCCGAAAAACCCATGGGCAACGGTTATTAAGATACCAGAAAAATCCTTACTTTCAGGCTATGCATCCGATGAGAATCAAGCCGATTTAGCAGGCAAAGCTATGGCAATTGCAGAGCGCCACGGTCAGGGTAGTGTTATTTTGTTTTCTGACAATCCCAATTTTAGAGCTTACTTTTTTGGCACCAACAAACTGTTTATGAATAGTTTATTCTTCTCGAAAGGGTTTAGACGGCCAAGATAGGTCGTTCAATGAAAGCTAGCGACTTCACTTAGGTCCTTGCGTTTTATAGCGGGGACCTTGGCGTCTTTTTCTGGATAGCCAACCACCAAGATCATTAAGGGTTTCTCTGCACGGGGCCGGCCCAATATTTGATTAAGAAACTTCATTGGTGCTGGTGTATGGGTGAGTGTGGCAAGTCCCGCGCCGTGCAGCGCTGTTATTAGCAGTCCGGTTGCAATCCCTACTGACTCGGTTACGTAGTAATTTTTCTGTTTTTTGTTTTCAGCATCCATACTGTATTTTTCCGCGAAGATCACAATGAGGTAGGGTGCATGTTCCAAAAATGGCTTTTCAGCATCTGTACCAAGCGGCGCTAAAGCATCGAGCCAGTCTTGGGGCGCGCGGCTGCCGTAAAACTCCTGCTCTTCCAATTCTGCACCTTCTCGAATCTGCTTTTTAATCAGGGGGTTACTAATCACAGCGAAATGCCAAGGCTGCCGGTTTGCGCCGCTAGGAGCAGTGCCGGCGGCACGTAGGCAGTGTTGAATAACCTCTATAGGGACGCACCTGCTTTCAAAATCCCGCACTGACCTTCGAGAATTTACGAGCTGATAGAAATTTTTTGCTCGTTCAATCATCTCATTCGGCCTTAGGTGATTGAAATCTAGTTTAATTGTTGAAGTTTTGTTTTTCATCGATGGCTCTTTAAACGATTAGCTATTAAGGCTATTTATACCGAGCAAAATCTGCGCTGACAACCGTTGATCTCTGGGGCTGCTTTGCAGGGTTAGTTTTTGAGCGGACCTAGATGCTGCCTGCAAAACCAGCTACTCTGGGGCTCTGTTTAAGCTAAGTAGCTAATCTTTTAATCTTAGAAATTATTAACTGCGGGGAAGGCATTGTGATGAAATCTACTTTCTTTTCAACACCATCGTTATTCTTTGGTGTGTTCTTTTGTCTTTTGAGTAATATTGCTTTGGCTCAAGATAATTTTGAGTTTTGGCCAAATGCAAACTACGACCCCTTGATTCCCAGTATTGAGGATGTGCTCGGTTACTCACCAGGCGAGAAAATCACATGGCACCGAGACGTCATAAAATACTTCGAAGCATTGGCACAAGTAGCTCCGGATAGGGTTGTCCTCAAAGAATATGCGCGCAGCTGGCAAGACCGTGAGCTTATTTATGCGGTTATCTCCTCACCACAGAATTTAGAGAAGATAGAGTCAGTAAAACTTGGGATGCAGCGTTTAAGTGATCCCCGTGACACCGATGAAAGGTCAGCTGCAAACATTATTCCAGATCAGCCAGCTGTCACTTGGCTTTCCTACGGGGTTCATGGCAACGAGATATCTTCAACGGATGCCTCTATGTTGACCGCTTATCATTTGCTGGCGTCACGCTCGGACACTAGAGTTGCTGAGATCATGCGCAACACAGTCGTCATCATAGACCCTATGCAAAATCCTGATGGTCGTGATCGATTTATTCATCAGTTTACGACCGCCGAAGGTTTAACGCCTGACTCTGATAGAAATTCTGCCGAACACGATGAGCCGTGGCCTGGTGGGCGAACCAACCACTACTTGTTTGATATGAACCGTGATTGGTTTATTCAAACTCAGCCAGAAACCATTGGCCGAGCTAAAGCAATGCTGGAATGGTATCCAGTTGCGTATGTGGATGCTCACGAAATGGGCTCTGATGGCACTTATTACTTTGCGCCAGAGGCAGTGCCCTACAATCCTCACTTAGCAGAAGATCAAACAGCGAGTTTGCAGATTTTTGGTCGTAATAATGCCCGCTGGTTTGATGAATTCGGTATCGATTACTTCACTCGAGAGGTCTATGACGCGTTTTATCCGGGCTATGGGGCCAGTTGGCCCTCATACTTTGGCAGCGTTGCTATGACCTATGAGCAGGCATCCACTAGAGGCATGGTCTTTCGTCAATACGATGGCAATGAGCTGCACTATCGAGAGACAGTTCGAAATCATTTTGTTACCTCTTTATCCACTGCCGAGACGGTGGCGGCCAATCGAGAGAAATTCCTTAACGATTTTTATAATTACCGAGTAAGCGCAATTGAAGAAGGACAAAATGAGGATGTCAGGTCCTACATCCTGCCAGTGCAAGACGATCAGGCTGCAGTTAATAAGTTGGCCGGTTTATTGTCGCGGCAAGATGTTGAAGTTAATCGCGCGTTAGCTAGGTTTAGTGCCTGTGGACAGTCGTATGAAGCGGGAACTTATGTCATAAGGACTGATCAGCCTGCTAAGCGATATATTCGCACGCTAATGGATTTAGATGTGCCAATGGCTGAGGATTTTCTCGCTGAGCAAGAGCGTCGCCGAGCAGATAACCTGCCCGATGAGATTTACGACGTAACAGGGTGGTCATTGCCACTAATGTTTAATATTCAAAGCAATACCTGTAATCGTGTCCCTAGCGGTGATTTTGAACTTGCCGGCACTGACCTTTTTCAGGCTGGCAGTGTCGACGGGGGACAGGCCAGTGTTTCCTATATCGTACCTTGGGGAGAGGCCACCGCTGTTCGATTCTTAGCTAATGCCTTGCAAGCTGGTATAGCCCTTAAGAGTAATGACAAAGGTTTTACCAATAATGGCAATGAGTACCCCGCAGGTTCTCTTATTGTCGATGTGGCCGATAATGCAGAGAACCTTTTTTCGACAGTGACAGAGATTGCCGAAAAAACCGGTGCAAGAGTTGTTGCTGTCAACGATAGCTGGGTTACCGACGGTCCAAACTTTGGTAGTGGGAATGTGGTTAGACACAACGAGATTAAAATCGCGATGGCTTGGGATGAACCAACCGCGTCGTATAGTGCTGGCAACACACGGTTTGTTATAGAGCGCCAATTCGATTATCCGGTGACACCGATTAGGGTGGACCGATTGCGCACAGCCAATTTAAACCGTTACCAGGTTCTAATACTGCCGGTAATGAACGGGGCTGGATATAAAAGTGCTTTGGGTCAAATTGGAATTCAAAATATCAAAACTTGGGTTAGTCAGGGTGGTGTGCTGATTTCTCTCGGCAACGCCACTCGTTTTCTTGCAGACCCAGATGTCGATATGTTGGCTGTACGAAGAGAGCGGGGTGTTGTTGAACTTAAAGAAATTCCGGATACTGATAGAGACGAGGCGACAGTACAAGGGCAATATCTGAGTGAATTAGAAGCCTACGAAAATCAGGTTGTTGCCTTGGAAGACAACCCATACAGCGTGTCAGGTGTTTTGGTGCGTGCCGATGTGCACCCAGAGCACTGGTTGAGCGCTGGTGTTGCACAGGAGCTGAATGTGTTGGTGAGAGGGGTTGATATTTACACTCCTATTCGTATAAATGACGGGATTAATGTCGCCAGATTTCAAGGGCCTGATGATTTGCTGGCAAGCGGCTATCTTTGGGAAGAAAACCGCAAGCAGCTGGCCTACAAGCCGTTTGTGATATCACAATCCAGTGGTGCCGGAGAGATTGTGGCCTTCACCCAGGACCCGACCGTCAGAGCTTATCTGGACGGTCTTAACATTATCTTGATGAATGCGATTTTCAGAGGGTCGGCTCATGCGCGCCCATCTCGATAAATCTGAAAATCACATTGCTCAAATCGTAATAACTCATTGGAAGAAGAGTGAACCCATGAAAAATACTTCGGCAGGAAAGGCGGCACTGATAACGATTGGATGCTTAATCAGTGGGTTATGCTTAGCGCAATCTGCAGTTCAGTTACTGCCTATCGACCAAGAAGAGACAGATGCGATTCGAGCTTCCACTACCAGTGAGGATTATTTGACCCAATGGGTAGATTCACTTCCTGATCATCCAATGATCCCGAGCCCTAGGGATATTCTGGGTTATACCGTGGGCACCCCTGGTGAATTAACGCAAGTCGATGAGATTTATACCTACTTTAAAGCCTTGGCAGCTGCGTCAGATAGAGTTGAAATATTTCAATTAGGGCAAAGCCTCGAAGAGCGCGACATGATTGTTGTGGCAATTGCTGAGCCGGAGCATCTAAAAAACATTGAAACCTATAAAAAGTATCTTAACGATCTTTCAGACCCCCGACTGACCGATAGAGATACTGCTATAGACATAATTGAAAACGCCTTGCCAATCTATTGGATGACTGCGGGATTGCATTCGCCTGAATTGGGTCCGCCGGAAATGGTGATGGAGTTAGCCTATCGGCTCGCCATAGAAACTAGTGAGCCCTTTGTCTCTATTCGACAAAATGTCATTACCTTGATCACCCCGGTGTTTGATGTCGATGGCCGAGTGAGGCAAGTGGAATGGTATAAGCGTAATATCAAAGGTCACACCGATTACTACGATATGCCGCCAAGGAGTTCACCGTTTTGGGGGCACTACACCTTTCATGATAACAACCGTGATGGGATATCCATCACCCAACCAATTACTCAGAATTATATCAAAGGGGTGTATGAGTGGAAGCCTACTGTAAGTTTAGATTTGCATGAATCTGTTCCACTGCTTTATGTCGCCGGTGGAACAGGGCCTTACAACGAAGGCATTAGCCCTATTACGATCAGTGAGTGGCAGCTTCTTTCAAATTATGAAATCAGTCGCTTGTCTGGTTTGGGATTAGAAGGTGTTTGGACTTGGGGGTTTTATACCGGATGGTACCCAGGCTACATGCTGTGGGCAACCAATAACCACAATGGTATGGGACGCTTTTACGAAACCTTTGGTAACAACAGCGCCGATACGATGGAAAGGGATTTAGGAAATTCCAGTTACGCTGGCGAGCCGGTTACGGAGCGAACTTGGTATCGGCCATCGCCGCCTCCAGAAAAACTTACCTGGTCTATGCGCAATAATACCAATTATATGCAGACCGGCGTTATCGCATCGCTAGAAATGGTTGCCAATAATTCCTTCATGTTTTTATCAAACTATTACCAGAAAGGAGTGGATGCCTTAGAAAAAGGGATTGAAGAAGCGCCCTATGCTTACCTGATTCCTCAATCGCAAACAGACCAAGATTCAACTAACTATATGTTAGGTGCACTAGAGCGTCATGCAATTGAGGTTCAGAGAGTCACCAGGCCTGGTAGCTATGGTGATGTTGACGTGGAGCAAGGCGATCTCCTAATTAAATTGAATCAGCCCTATGGTCCCTTGGCAAAAACACTGCTGCAGAAGCAGGATTTTCCCTCTGATGTTGAAGTACCGCCTTATGATGATGTTGCTTGGACGTTCGGGTTAATCTATGGAGTTGATGTTGTTGAGATAGATGATATTGATGTTTTAGAGCATCGAAGCGAGTTTTATGTGGATGGCGATCAGTTCTTGCCTAAGGCGCGATTGCCCAGTGGAGGTAATGTCTGGGCGATAGCTAATCATGGCCAGCGTGAACTTGGCCCAACACGGTTTGCCCTAAAAAATGCCCCTGTTTGGATTGTTGAAGAAAGCTTCGAGGCCAGAGGGTCAGCTTTTCCAGCTGGGAGTTTGCTTATCGACTTGGCGAATGCAGACAAAGAACCCATCGAAGCGGTGCTAGCAGAAACCCGATTATCGGTAACTAATATTCGCTCGATGCCAGATGTATCTATGCATGAGGCGGACTTGCCTAGAATAGGCGTTTACCAGTCTTGGTTTTCAACTCAAAATGCTGGTTGGGTCCGATATTCACTCGATGAGGCAAATATTCCTTATACTCTATTTTCAAAAGACAGGGCTCGTCAGGGTGACTTCCTTGAGGAATTCGATGTCATTCTGATACCTCATATGCGCGGCAGTACGAGCTTGGGTCAAATCATTGGCGGCGTCGACCCTAAGTGGTCCCCCTTGCCTTACACCAACACATCTGACACCCCAAGTCACGGCCATATTCTGAGCTCTGAAGATATTACTGGAGGCATGGGTTTTGAGGGTATGGCAGCTTTTGATGGGTTTATACGTGGGGGCGGCACTTTGGTAACCTTTGGGTCCGCTGGTGTTCTGGCTAGCGACTCAGGCATTGTGAGAGGGATCATTAAGCGTGATGTGGGGTCGATGAATACACCGGGCTCTATAATGACGGCCAAGGTTACTGATTCAAGCTCTCCATTGGTTTACGGCTATGGAGAGTTGAGTCATGTGATGCGCGGTAATGCTCCGGTCTTTTCGGTTGCTGACTATGATAGAAAATACTCACCGCTTCAGTTTGGTATTAAGTCATTTGAAGATGAGCCTGAAAATTCCGCCGCCGATGAGAAGGAATCAAAGGCGTCTTCGCCTTTAGTGATTTCCGGTGGAATCATCAAAGGTGAGAGTGTTATAGATGGTCAGCCAGCACTTATCAGCAAACCGGTAGGTGATGGTCACGTGGTAATGTTTAATTGGAATCCAATGCATCGACATGTCAACTTACATGATCATGGCTTTGTTTATAACGCAATTCTTAACTGGAACGACTTGTAAGGTTAAATCTTGATGGGATAAAAAAGGGAGGTTATTCTTTAGCTTCCTTTTTTTATTTCTTAGGTTTACATTTTAAGACTGCGCAAGAGCTGATTGTGTTGGTGAGAGGGGCTGATATTTATACTCCCATTCGTATAAATGTAGCTGGATTTCAAAGGCCAGATGATTTGGCTATCTTTGGGAAGAAAATCGCAATCAGTTGGCCTAGAGGCCGTTTGTGATATCACAACCCAGTGGTGCTGGAGCGATTGTGGCTTTCACCCAGGGCCCGACCATCAGAGCTTATCGGGACGGTCTTAACATTATTTTGATGAATGCGATTTTTAGGGTGTCGGCTTATACGGGTTCATCTCGATAAAATTGGTACGCAATAGGCGCGGAAGACGGTAGAGTCTTCCGCGATAAATTAAAAAAAGATCTGCCGAGCGGTTTGCGTAGTCTGAAATAACTGCCTGATCTCAGAGGGGAGAAGCGATCTTGTTGCCAGTGATCTACTGTGGCCGATAGCAAAGAATGCGAGGTTAACGCTCCATCGTATAGAGGCCTTGAACATTGTTTGCGGGATTATTTGCGTCTATTAAATTGAAGCCGCCAATAAATGCTTCAGCTTTTTCGCCAGTAAAGGCGCCACCTAAACTTGAGTTTAGTTCCTTACTTAGAATGCCGCTAGAGTTGCTCAACCTGCCATTTACCCCGTTAAGTTGAACGGATCCTTGATTGATAGCGCCACTAAATTCTAGGCCCCAGGTTTGGTCTCCGGTGATTATTTGCAATACGCCGTCACTTATCTGCCCAGTATCAAACTCCACATTCATCTGAGCTATTAACGAATCTATAGCGCCAGCTGAACCATGGCCGATAAAAGACGAGGCCACACTGGTTCCGTAGACAAAAGAGCCAGAAAGGTCGGCGATATTTGAAGGTAGAAATTCAGCAGTATAGTCACCCGTAGTCAAACGAATTTTATTTTCTCCTACAGAGTCAATAACCACCCAATTACTAGAGGCAGGATTGCCCCAGCGGCCCCAGCTAATGCTGTGCCCGTCTATATTATTTTTTTCGTTATTTAGTGATTCTTTGGTTCCATAAACACTGGGCTCAGCACTTACTCGACTACGAGGCGGGGGTTCGCTGGGGTCATCTTCATCCTCACTAGGAACTGGTTCGGCCGTATCGACTTTGTCGATGTCTTGTTCTGGATCTAGTGTTGGGTCTACTAATGTCGGATCTAACGCCGGTTTTAGTGTTGGATCTAATGCCGGATCTAACGCCGGTTTTTTCGTTGGTTCTAATGCCGGATCTAATGCCGGTTTTTTCGTTGGTTCTAATGCCGGATCTAATGCCGGTTTTTTCGTTGGATCTAATGCCGGATCTAATGCCGGTTTTTTCGTTGGTTCTAATGCCGGATCTAATGCCGGATCTAATGCTGGATCTAGTGTTGGATCTAATGTTGGATCTAGTGTTGGATCTAATGCTGGATCTAGTGTTGGATCTAGTGTTGGATCTAATGCTGGATCTAGTGTTGGATCTAGTGTTGGATCTAATGTTGGATCTAGTGTTGGATCTAGTGTTGGATCTAGTGTTGGGTCTAATGTTGGATCTAGTATTGGATCTAATGCCGGATCTAATGCCGGATCTAGTGTTGGATCTAATGCCGGATCTAGTGTTGGATCTAATGCCGGATCTAATGCCAG